>ODAI013250329.1_pt1 | contig 111213 bp, 92 predicted proteins | sample 1539321 | NCBI WGS metagenome assembly ODAI01 (sample SAMN02144231, study PRJEB22623) | gut metagenome | biome: sheep rumen | host: Ovis aries | place: New Zealand
AATTGGCGGGAATTATATTAATGTCATTCCCGAACAGGATACTGCTGAATGGTTTGGTTATGAGGAAAATCCAATAAGACCGTTTTTTGATGTGTTTGATTCGCCGGCTTCGTCGAATCGTGGCGGTTGCTATGACGGCTATTGTGTCGCAACGCTGCCAATTGTAAAAGAAAAATTTTGCTACGACAAGTAAAAAGAGGTAATGTGGTGCAAAAGTTATCTATAACAAGCCTCGTCTTGACAACCGCGTTTTGCGGATTGTTCTGCGGTTGCTATGAGGGCGAAACGGATTGTTTTCCGCCAGGAGCCAATTTTTATCTTAATTCGACATCGGATGTAGATAGCGTTCGTTTTTATTTGAACAGTGAACGAATATGTTATGAACGGTTGATTATTGAAGATGGACTATGTACAAATTGTGCCAAAATAAAAGGGAATCTTTTTGAGAATATAAGATGTCGAACCTCAGCCGAGGATGAGTCATATAGTTCTTTGTCATTTGGTGACGAGTTCATTGATAGTTGCGTTGCGTCGGAGGAGTTTCCTATATGGAAGACTTTTGACTGCAGAATAAATGAAAAAATGTATAAGAAGACGATTGGCTCGTCAAAGCTGAAGGTACATGTATTTTCGAGTAATAGAAGCGAAGAAATTGAAATAGGGATTAAAATTGCTGACGGAAATCACTATAGCATAATTGCGGAACAGGATACAGCTGCGTGGTATAGCTATACCGCTGTTACTTTGAGGGATTATTTTGATTATTATGGGCCAACAGATGCGTGGGAAAGGATAGATTGTTTTGACGGTTATTGTGTTGCGATATTGCCTATGGTTGACAAAGATGTTTGCTACGACAAATAAAAAAAGGACCAGTTCGGGCAATCCATAGGGGCCATATCCCATACGACGAGTGCTTTATAGAGCCATAGGTGTAAAAAAGGCTTTTTTTTGTGCGGGTTCACTTGTTTTCCGCGAAAAATTTATAGATATTACATGAGTAAATTGAACCAAGGAGTTTTTCTATGAAGACCAGCAGCTTTATTTCCGGACTCGCCCTCGGTGCCGTCGCCGCCATCGCCATCAACAAGAAGTTCTTCGGGTGCAAGTGCGCCGAAGGTGCCGATTGCGACAGCTCCGCCGTGAAGGACGCCGAGGAGACGGCCGAAAAGCTCCGCAGCTCCACCGACAGCCTGCTCGCCCAGCTGAGCAAGAGCAACGAGGAGAAGCACGAATCCGAAGCCAAGGTGAAGGACCTCGAGGACAAGCTCTCGAACAAGGAGACCGAGATCGAGAACCTGAAGAACATCATCGACGCGAACAACGCGCAGACGAAAAAGCTCGAGGACGAACTTGCCCGCGTGAAATCCGGGAACTAGTTCCCGGTTGATCAGTTCTTGAAACAGCGGATATAGTACTGATCCCACTTCGTGGTCAAGTCGGAACTGGTCCCGCTGTTCGAAATCCTGTAATACATGGCCGACCCGCTCGCGTATTCGGTCGTCGTCCAGAAGCCGACCAGTTCGTTGATCTGGTAATGGCCGATGCTCATGTTGTAATCCCCGCCCGGTTCGGCCGAGAATCCGTACAGGTTGGTACCTGCCGTTTTCCAGCCGGTCTTGCTCTTTAAATCGTTGTAGGGGTCCGTACTGTTCCTGTCCTTGGCGTATTTATCGATGTCGAGTATTTCCGATTGGGTCGGGACATGCCATCCGGACGGGCATATTCCCTGGTGCGTGCCGGTAATGTTGTACTTGTCCGCTACATACGAATGTGGCAGGTCGACGGCCGCCGGCCAGCCGTAGAGCCTTCCGTATTTGGCGCAGTTGCTGGGATCGTTCTTGTAGCAAGAGGAGGTCGCTTCCAGGTTGGGGGTCGCGACGGAATCGGAGTAGTTCAGGTTCTCGGCCATTACGGTATAGCTCCCGATTGTCACGTAGCGGTATTTCTTGCCGTCGCGGCTGTCCGTGAACATGTTGTAGAGGATTCCGTCCTTGCATTCGACGTCGTCTCCGGGAGTGTATGTCTGCGTCCCGCAGAGGTCCTTCAGGATTCCCCCGACGCACAGGTTCGTGGTGGGGTCGTAGGTTTCTCCGCTGCACTTGGGATAGACCGACTGCCCGAAGCAGAATTCTTCTGCATAGGTGTAGGATTGCCCACCGCATAGCGGGTGCGTGTCGTTTCCTTCGCAGAAATGCGTGGACGGGTTGTAGACTTCGCCTCCGCACGTAACGACATTCACGCTGGAAGACGATGAGTACGCGCTGCTGGAACTGCGTACCGGTATGGAAGAAGACGAACTGTAGACGCTACTGGAACTGCGTACCGGCACGGAGGAAGACGAGCTGTAAGCACTGCTGGAACTTTGTATTGTTGCGGAGGAAGACGAGCTGTAAGCACTGCTGGAACTTTGTATTGCCGCGGAAGAAGACGGACTGTAGATGCTGCTGGAGCTGTGGGCGGCTACGGAAGATGACCGCGGATTGCTGGAGCTGCTGATGCCGTAATCGGGCGCGGAGTGGCCTGCCGACGAGAGCGTCGCGTGCGATGTGGCGGACTCCGTACCGGCATATTCGTCGCCGTATTCTTCTTCGTAGTTGCCGGCGACGTCGGCACACGCCGCGACGAGCAGGGGTATGGAAAACAGGATAAATCTTTTCATGGCCTAGAAATCCAGTACAAAAAGTGTGACGGAAGCGGCGAGGGCTACCGCCCCTATGCCATAGAAAACATTGCGGAGGGTCTGCTTGCTCTTGATATCGTCCAGGTTCTTCTTGTATTCGCTTTCGTTTTTCGGAGCCTTGTCCCCGATGCTGGTCGCCTGGGCGTGGAATACGATGCCCAGGATGATGCTTGTGCCTGCGAGCGCTGCCGACGAGATGTAGCCCACCTTGGCCCAGTCGGTCGGATCCTTCTCCCAAGACCATCGTCCGTACAGCCCGTCCTTGGGCCTGCTGTTGAATGTCGCCCTGCCGTCAAAGGATTTGTACGTGTCCTCGGCGTCGAGAATCGGGGAATCGACATCGAGCGAATACAGGTTGACCAGCAGCGGGCTCGTTTCGGCATTGTCCCTTTTGTCCCAGTAGCTGAATATCTTGGAACCGTTGAACATGTAGAAACCCTTCGGCTTGCTCGCCGGGACCAGGTACATGCTCTGGGTCGACTTGTCCAGCTTGTACATGACGTTTTTCGAACTGGACAGGACGTTGTTTATGGAATCGAGCCTGTTGGTGAACAGCGGGGCGAGTTCCGTGCTGCCTTGCCTATGGACAACCTGGTGGCAGGTCTCGACCCAGCGCCTTGCCCGTTTCATCATGTTCTCGGCAAGGTCCTTGTTCCATTTCATGTCGTAATGGTAGGTGATGTCGAACTTGTTGCCGGGAAGGGGTTCCGCCGTGAAGGATCCGTTCAGGATAATCAGCTGTTCCTTGGGGATGGCGATACTCAGCAGGGCGTCCGTACAGGCGTGAATCTGTTCTTCGCGCTTGTTCATCTCGGTTTCTACGGTAATGGCGTTCAGTCTCGCTTCGCCCGTAATCTGCAGGTACTTGGCCTCGAATTCCGGCAGGTCGACCGTATAGAAGTGACCGCAGGCCGGATCCAGTTCTTGCGTCAGGTCGATGGAGGAGCACCGGTTGTTCATCTGTGCGATTTCGCCGGCTTGTTCCAGCAGCGAATCGATAGCGGGGTTCGAGGCAACATTCTGCTTGAGGGCTTCCAGGTCTCGCTGGAGGGCGTCGATGTCTGCCTGGTCACGATTGTATATCGTGATGATCTCGTCGGCGAAAGTCTCGCCGGCAAGCGCAAGCAGGATTAGCAAGGCAAGTCGTTTCATGAACAAGAATATAGATATTTGTATCAGGAACGGACATGCCTGTCGGAACCGAAAGGACGGTTCTATTCCGCGGAACTTGAACTGAGGGGCGACGTATCCCACGAGGCGTTAGGGCCTTCTCTCCAGGCCTTCTCCCTGGCGGCGTTCACGCGTTCCTTGATTTCCTGGTCGATTCTTACGACCGCTTGCGCCCCGCTGAAAAAGCCCTCGGGGCACTTTTTTTCTTTTTCGTCGTCATCCTTGTCCCGGAACATCTGTTCGATGAAGGAAGGATCATGCCAGTAGCCGTATTTCTCCGAACCCAGGATGACTCCGTCACGTGACGCTTCGATGGACATTTTGCAGCGCCCATACGTGCTGCGGTAGACTGTGCACTCGCTCGTGTTCTCGCATTTCAGCACTCCGTTGACATAGAAGTCGTATTCGTCATCGTCGTCGGCCACGATGGTAACAGGTTGGATATTGACAGTCGAAAAAAAGACGGACGCGCAGCCCGTGGTCAGGGAGGCTGCGGCTATTGCGGCGAGTGCGAATGAGATGTTCTTGACGTTAGGCATACTCTTAATATAAATAATGCATCCAAAGTAATGCCTTCGTCTGTCGCCCGACTTGACCCTTTATCTCCTTTTCGTGCATCGCGGGCTCGCCTTGGGACGAAAACGGGGCGTTTCGCTTACTTGTCCTTGACGCAGCGGACAAGATTGACGGAACTCTTTTCGTCACAAAAGAGATTGGATAAGTAGGTTGTGTATAGTATGTACGCCAGTTCGTCATCTTCTTCTGTCGATGTCCAGAATGTCATTGTCGATCCTAGCGCTTTTTCAATTGTTGCTTTGTCGGCGGCTTCTATCAGGGATTCGTATTCTTCCTTGCTGGGGAGGTGCCATCCTTCGGGACAGACGCTTATGGCCGTTGTCCATGTGTAGAATATTCCGTGTCCGCCGTAATTGTTCTGCCAAGAAATATCAAGATTAGCGTCGGGGTCGTAACCGCTGGTTTCATAATGCAGGTCTTCTGCCATCCATGTTTCGGAATAGTCGGAACCCTCCAGTACCACGTATTTATAGACGGTGGTGTCGCGAGTATCGCAGAATGCGTCCGTGCTGTCGTAGGCGATGAACTCACAAATTGCGTTGCCGTTTTTGAGTTCTCCGTTTTCGCAGAATTGGAGTGATTGATCGTATATCCCTACGCCGCATTGGTCGAACTCTCTGTCGTTGACGCAGAATTTTTTGTCGGGATCGTATATCCATCCGTCGCATAGTTTGTACAGGGAATCTTTGTGGCAAAAGAGGGAATCAGGATTGTATGGGCTATTTTTACAACGAGGGATAGGTTCTCCAAGTGGAAGAAGAAAGTTTCCGGCGCAATACAGCGAGTCGGGATTGTAGATTTTTCCGTCACATTTACGGTAGATTGTCGTTACAAAGCAAAAACTGGAGTCGGGGTTGTAGACTTTTCCTGCGCAGAGAGGCTTGTAGAATACGCTGGAATCGGCACCACAAATTATCGTGACAGATCCATTGTCGTTGTCCGTCATCTTGCAGCCGGTCGCGTCCGATCCGTCCTTTCCGTCTTCGCCGTCGGTACCGTCAGTGCCGTCCTCGCCATCCTTGCCGTCTTTTCCATCTTTACCGTCTTCGCCGTCCTTTCCATCCTTCCCGTCCTTGCCCTGCAAGGATGTCCACTCCTCGTCGATGCAGTAGTAGGCCGCCGCGGAATCCATGGAATACGCCATGGAGCCTTCGTTCTCCGCGCCGCACTCGGGCAGCGCTTCGCCCTTCTTCACGATAAGCATCCCGGTCACCTGGGTCACCTGTGTTGTCTCGTTGACCTCGGTGACTTCGTCCCCGCAGGCGGAGAGTGTGGTGATTGTGGCGGCGCCCAGGAGCGGCGCCAGGAGGAGGGAGGGGAGATTCTTGGACATTGCGGACCTCTTGTTTGTCTGGAATATAGTATAATCGCGCGAATTGAACTTATTTTTTGCTTCCGGCTATTGCTTTTTGTGATTAAATTTTATAATATTTAATTGTATACAATTAAATATCAAGCCACACCGAGAAAAACGGAGGTAAAATATGACCATCTACGATTACACGCTCACCGACGGAAAAGGGAGCGAAGTCCCGCTCGCAAACTTCAAGGGCAAGGTGATGCTCATCGTGAACACCGCGACCGGCTGCGGCTTCACCCCGCACTACAAGCCTATAGAACAGATGTATTCCGACTTCCACGACAGGGGCTTCGAAGTCATCGACATTCCCTGCAACCAGTTCAAGGGCCAGACCCCCGGCACCGACGACGAAATCCACGAATTCTGCACGCTCAACTACGGCACCGAATTCCCGCAAATGAAAAAGTCCGACGTGAACGGCCCCGACGAACTCCCGCTCTACACCTACCTGAAATCGCAGAAAGGTTTCGAAGGTTTCGGGTTCGGCGTGAAGGCCGCCGCCATGGCAGTACTCCTCAAGAGCATCGACAAGGACTACAAGAAAAATCCCGACATCAAGTGGAACTTCACCAAGTTCGTGGTCGACCGCGAAGGCAACGTGGTCGCGCGTTTTGAACCCACCGCCGACATGGACGCCGTGCGCGCCTGCGTAGAGAAACTGCTCTAGGAGTACCCATGGACTGCCCCCAGCTAAAACTCGAAAACCAGCTGTGCTTCCCGCTGTATGCCGCGTCCAAGGAGATCACGCGCCGTTACGCCCCGTACCTGGAGCCGCTTGACCTCACGTACACGCAGTACATAGTGATGCTCGTGCTGTGGGAAGAAAAGAAGTGCAACGTCTCGGAACTCGGCAAAAAACTGTTCCTCGATTCCGGGACGCTCACCCCGCTCCTGAAAAAGCTCGAGGCCAAGGGCTACATCCAGCGCACCCGCGAACAGAGCGACGAGCGCTGCCTCTCGGTAAGCCTCACCTCCGAAGGCGAATCGCTCAAGCGCAAGGCCGCAAGCGTCCCCAAGTCCATGGCCAGCTGCGTCAACCTCTCCGATGCCGAAGCCAAGACCCTGTACACCCTGCTGAACAAGGTTTTGGAAGGGTTCAAGGAAGGGTGAGTTGTTTCGCTGTCGTTGACCTTTAGCCTTGACGTGGGGGTGCGCGTTGCCATGGCTGCAAATGTACATTTCGGTAGCGACATTTTTTGTCATTGTCTAAAGCTATATTTGTACCGTAGAGCAATCTTTTTACAGACAATAATCAAAAAAGTGAATTTCGGCAAATATGCTGTATAGAAATTAGTGATTTTAGGCATTTTCTAAAGAATAAAACTTGTGATTTTGGGCAAAATAGATTATATTTGGCTCAGAGAGGTAAATAAATGATGAAAACAGCCCCTGTTTTTGAACGAAAACTCTATCAAAAGATGCTCCAATGGAAAAAGGAGCGTGATGGCTCTACCGCACTTATGATAAAGGGGGCTCGACGCGTCGGCAAATCGACAATTGTAGAGCAATTTGCGAAACGGGAATACAAGTCTTACATTCTCATTGACTTTTCGAAGGCATCTTCGGAAATCATGGCTCTGTTTGACGACCTTTCGAACCTGGACTACATTTTTCTGCGGCTCAAAATTGCCTACCAGGTGGAACTGGAAGAACGCAAGTCCTGCATCGTTTTCGACGAGATCCAGTTGTGCCCTAAGGCAAGGCAGGCCATCAAGCACCTTGTCAAGGACCACCGCTACGACTACATCGAAACAGGCTCGCTCATATCCATCAAGAAAAACGTAGAAAAAATAGTCATTCCAAGTGAAGAAACCCGAATGGAACTTTTCCCGCTAGATTACGAGGAATTCCGTTGGGCTCTGGGCGACAGGGCCACCGCCAACCTGCTCAGGGAGGCCGTCGTCAAAAGAATCCCTCTCGGTAACGGGGTGCACCGGAAACTGATGCGGGACTTCCGGCTGTATATGCTTGTGGGCGGCATGCCGCAGGCGGTCCACGAATATATCCGGTCGAACAGTTTCAAGATGGTTGATTCGGTCAAGCGCGAAATCATAGAACTTTACGAAGACGACTTTTCCAAGATCGATCCAAGCGGCCGTGCCGCAAGCCTGTTCGACGCAATCCCCGCACAGCTTACCGGTAACGCCAAGCGCTATCAGGTCAGTTCGGTGCTGCCTGGCACCAAGGCGGACCGCGTTGAAGAAATTGTCGCGAACATGAGTGATTCTTCTACCATCGCACTCGCCTATCATGCAAACGACCCGAATACGGGCCTCGCCATGAACAAGAATATCAACTTTTACAAGATGTTCACCGCCGACACGGGGCTTTTCGTGACGCTCGCATTCAAGGACAAGGATTTTACGGACAACATCATCTACGAGAAACTCCTGTCGGACAAGACCAGTGCCAATCTGGGTTACATTTACGAAAACGCCGTCGCACAAATGCTGCGTGCCGCAGGCCACGAACTCTATTACTACGCATGGCCCAAGGAGAACACGAACAGCAATTACGAGGTAGATTTTATCATATCGGAGAAAAGTAAAATTTGCCCCATCGAAGTCAAGTCGTCGGGCTACAAGTCGCATGCATCCCTTGATGAATTCTGCAAGAAATATTCACGCCGCATTGGCCGCCGCATTCTCGCATTCACAAAGGACTTTGCTGTGGACGGGAATACGGACTGCATTCCCGTTTACTGGATTCCGTTCTTGTCATGACGGGGCTGCACGACACATTCGGCGGCGCGATACTCGCATGGGTCAAGAGCGCGAAGGCATTCCTGAAAGTCCAGGCGGGCACGGGCGACAACCTGCTCGAAGAAGACATCCGGGAAGGGTTCACCGACTATTGCCTATGGTCCACGTTCCGGCCGGAAAGCATCGACACCGACGGCGAGCTTGACATGGAATGCCTGGACAGCGGCATGGTCCTGTTCAGGGAAAACTGCACCCCCGGAGAGGCTCTGGAATCGAGCTACCGGCAAGCCTTCGGCACCGACTTCGACAAGGACGACATCGCGGTACTGATGGAAGAATGACGCCGCCTTTTTACTTGGTGGGGGAAGCCTCCCCCTGCCTGCAGCCGCTTTGTCCGCGGGTTCCGCAGACTGTCATCCCCGCGACTTTGTCTCGTCATCCCCGCGACTTTGTCTCGTCATCCCCGCGACTTTGTCTCGTCATCCCCGCGAAGGCGGGGATCTCCTTTCCAATCCGCGTCCAAACCGTCTTCCGGACACCCCCTCTCCTAGGGGCTCTGCCCCTAAAACCCCGGATGCTGGAGCCGAGCCGCGGAAATTTCTGCATTACAACTATATTTCAGAATATGAGAAGAAATACAAAAGCAAATCACTCCTTTCCACAATGCTTAATTAAACAGTGGATAAATAACTCCGTTGATAAATATCCGAATGCATTGCAAATATGTGACAAAGAGCTCAATTTCAGAAGAAAAGAAGCACATAACATCTTCTTTGAGAAAAATCAGTATACGTAAAATACAGAAACACAAACAAGCAAGGATGACGATTTGCTTTTCAAATATATAAGGGAAATCGAAACTGCTGACAACATCAACGAGAAAGCAAAAATCTTTCAGGATATTAGTTTTTTGCAATTGACTTACAAACTCCTCTGCAGGACAAAAACCATAAACGATCTTTTTGTTAAAGAAACTTACGAGAACTTAACTTTTGCAAAGGATCTATATTCGCCCGAGAAAACTTTGCCAAACGGCTTTACTGCTTATAAGCTTTTGAAGCAGACCGTAAATTTCCATTTGTTGGTGGAGGGCAATGACGATTGGGCGAAAATAGATTACCATTTTATGGTTAACCGCACAAACAAAAGGTTTGTCCTTGCTGATAATATTAAGGATAAATTAATTCTAAGTCTTTCTCCAAATCTTTGTGTCGGCTATTCCTCAAATAGGCAAAATGGGGGCAGAATCTCTGTTTTCATCCATGAAATTGAAGATGATGGCTCTATTGTAAAATTGAATAAGAAAATGCTCGAAGACAGCGATAAATTCGTCGTTTTCTACCAAAAAAGCGATTTAGGGATAGTTTAGGGTTCATTTACGTTGAACCTAGACCCGAAGCTAGGTGTCAAGAAATGCTTTGTGTAAGGAAAAAATGATGAAACAGAATACCTAGAATAACAAAAAATGTATATTAATATTGAGGTATTATATGTTACTTATCTGTAAGTCGAGTCAATGAAAAAAGGCTGCTTTGAATGAAAAATAATTCCCTTTTCGCAAAAATGTTTGTTGTACGATTCCTTTTTTGAGGACCTTTGCGCTATGCCGATAAATGTTGTCGACTTGTTTTCTGGAGCAGGTGGATTGACGTGTGGATTCTCATATAAAATTGAGAATAATTCTTTTAAAAAAACTCGCGATTTCAATTTCATTTTTGCTAATGAATATAATGAACAAGCTGCAAAAGCCTTTGCTACGAATTTTAACGATATACACTTGATAAAAGGGGATATTGCTAAAATTACACAAAATACACTTAGTCTTGAAAATATTTCCTCCAACATTCCGGTTGATCTTATCATCGGCGGACCGCCCTGTCAGTCTTACAGCACTGTTGGGAAAAGGCAGTATGACCAAAGGGCGAAGATGTACCAAGAGTACACCAAAATGCTTCGTTTTTTACAGCCAGCCATGTTTATTTTTGAAAATGTGACAGGACTATTGTCTATGAGAAATGATAAGGGAAATCCTGTTATAGATGACATATCTGCATTGTTTGATCACATTACAGATTCGTTGGGGTATAGGTTATATAGAAAAGTGCTTAATGCGAAAGATTTTGGCGTGCCACAAAGCCGTGAACGTGTTTTTATTGTTGGATTAAGAAAAGATATTGATTATGAATGGAAATTTCCATCCCCAACACATGGCCAGGGATTAAAAGATTATGTAACGGTTGCAGAAGCTATTTCTGATTTGCCTCTTGTCAGATGTGGCCAGAAAAAAGAGAAGTATACAAAGGCAACAAAGACTGATTATCAGTTGCTGATGCGTGGAAATAGCGTGGAAATATACGACCATGAATGTGGAATCTATGGGGATCGAATGAACACAATCATAAAGGCCGTTAAAGAGGGAAAAGGACGACCGTATATAAACGAACTTGTTGCAAGTGGTGTATTGCCTCAGGAGTGTCATTTGACGTCTGGATATAATAATACATATGGACGCCTTTGGTGGCATAAGCCTAGTACGACCATAACTAACAGTCTTGGAACCCCATCTGCGTTACGGTGCATTCATCCGTTGCAAAACAGAGCGCTGACCACAAGAGAAGGAGCTAGATTACAGTCTATGCCAGATTGGATGCGCTTCTATGGAAACAGACATGAACGAAATTCACAAGTGGGCAATGCAGTTCCTCCTTTGCTTGCAATGGCCATTGCAAACGAAGTGAAGAAAATACCCTTCAACTCATTCCGTAAATAAAGGGAAATTGCCATGAATACAATAAATACCAAAGATGAAATCTATTTTAATTTTTCATACTTTGCTCTTCGCCTACTTGGAAAGGGGTTGTATTCTAATGCTTGGACTGCTATTGCTGAATTGGTGGCGAATGGTTTTGATGCCAATGCTCAGCATGTAAAAATATATATCAACGCCTCAAATAAAGAGAAATCTGTTATTGAAATCTTTGATGATGGATATGGGATGGGGTATGATGATCTTGTTAGTAAGTATACACTTATAGGCAGAGACAAGCGTGATGATAAAACTATAGATGAAGAAACCAAAAAACAGTTGATGGGACGAAAAGGCATAGGAAAACTTGCTGCCCTATATCTTTCAAAGAAATACTATCTCATTTCAAAAACAAAAAAAGAAAGTTCTGCGTGGTGTCTAGATTCCCTTGATGCAAAAGATTCTGATGTTCCAAGGCTTGATAGGATAGACGCAAAGAAAATAAATATAGAGTCAGGTCCGTTTTGGGAAAAGAACAAAACTGGAACGATGATAAAACTGACGGATGTTGATTTGCGAAACTTCGGTGTACAATCGTTAAAGGGGTTACAAGCTCGTCTTGCTGATTTCTTTCTGACAGATGCTCTTGACGGAAAGATGGAAGTTGCCTTTTTAACGCATCGTGGTGAGAAAATCAACTTCGAGAAAGTTGAAAAAGAGATTGCATTCAAAAATATGTATGCTCTATTTAACAATACTCCAAGAAATATTGAAAAAGAGCTTTGTCAATCACTATTTTTCAAATCTTCGATAAAACAAATTGCCAATAAAAAAAGGCATACAATTTTTTTTGATAGAAAAAAATTCCCAGAAACCTCTGGCGAACAGTGTTTTTTGCTAAGTGATGGACGGAAAACAAAAAAGGGGTTGCCTTATAAATTAGAGGGATGGATTGGTATACATGCAACCATTGATAAGGAGAGTGCAAGCAGCAACGATTCTCGATATCTAAAAAATAAGGTTTATAATCCGAATAAGTTAAGGCTATATGTCCGCAAAAAATTGGCTGTAGAAAATTTCCTTGATTATTTGCACAACACTCAAGCTTTCAGCAATTATATTGAAGGCGAAATAAGTTTTGACATTCTTGATAATGATAAGTTGCCTGATATTGCGACAACAAATAGACAAGGCTTTGATGAAGACAGTGATAGAATTCAACTTCTAATAGATATTTTAAAGCCGATAGTGAGTGCTTTGATTAAACGACGTGTTGACATCGGTGAAGAAATAAAACAGGAAGAAAAAGATTACAAGAAAGAACAAGAACGGATTGCGAACGAAAAAGCAGAAGTAGAACGACAAAAGGCAGAACGAGCGGAAAGAGATCGTGAGAAAGCAGAGAGGGATCGAGATAAAGCATATGAGGACAGGAAAAAACAGGAAGCAAGGGCGGATGCGGCTGAAGCTGATTTACATTCCGAGCGAAAGCGAAATTCTTTTTTGACGGAAAACATTTCTGTTGAAAAAAAAGATTTTGTTGAAAAATTTCATCTCGTAAAAATAAATCTAGACTCTATAAAAAACAAAATCGGTTCGCTTATAATAAGAAAAGAAAAAAATAGATTAGATTTTGACGGAGTGTGGGAAACCGTAAAGTTTATTTCTCTCACAGTTGCAAGAATGAAAGCAGTCTTTTCTTATGGAATGAAAGCGAATTTTAATACAGAAGATGAAAATATAAAAGCCAACTTATTTGAATTTATTGAAGACTACTGCGCAAATGTACTAAAAAAAATGCATGACGATTTGAACATCGCCGTTTCCATTGAAAAATCCGAAACTTATGAATGTGAGTTTTCTCCACAAGACATTGGAGCCATATTTGAGAATATTGCAAGTAATTCGGAAAAATTCAATGCGCGAAACCTGTTTGTAAATATGAACTTTTCTAAAAAGGATCTCTTAATAGATATAATAGATGATGGAAAAGGCGTCGACAAAACAAAAATAAAAAATATAAATTCGTTATTTGATTTTGGAAAAGGATTTACATCTTCGGGTTCCGGCGTTGGCCTTTATCATGTAAAAACAATTGTCAATGAAAAATTTCATGGAAACATTTCAATTAACGAAGAAAGAACTAAAGGCTTTGAATTGAACATAAGGATTCCTAAATGAATTACGATTTAAACATACTGTGGATAGAGGATACAACATCTTGGTTGGAATCTGCAAAAGAATGGTTCCTACTGAAAGTTGAAGAGCAAGACGGTCTTTTAATAAATATAGATGCCGTTAGCAGTAGAGATGATGTTGACTCGTTGTCTGAATCAGTAGAAAAAGAATCTACAGGTTTTAAATTATATGACATTATTTTTGTTGATTTTAACATTTCTAGCAAAATCAATGGAGCCGATTTAATTGAAAAATTTCGTAACAGTAATATTGATGCGGATATACTATTTTATTCAGATAAGCTAAAGACACCTGAACAAAAAGAAATGATGAAAGAATATGAGTTTTCTGGAATTTACATATCAACGAAGGAATCGTTCCAAGAAAATGCTATAAAACTTTACAATAAAAATATTCGTCGGTTAACTTCAATGCTCAACATACGAGGTTTACTAACGGATAAAACATCAGAAAATGATTATGTAATGAAATCATATTTGACGCAAGGATACGACAAACTGGCAGATAATCAAAAGAAAGCGCTGTCTCAGCAAATAAACGAAATGCTAAAATTGTCTATTGATACTGTGATCGAACAGGCGGAAAATGCAAAAGAACAATTGTCTTTAGAAAAGCACAATATGAACCGCTTGCAAAATTTACCAGATTTTATTTTCCCAATAAAAAGCAAATATGAAATATTCTTTAAATTATTGGAAGTCTCTAATTCTGAAAATATAGGAGGTTTTTCTCTTGATGATTATACAAATAAAATTATAAAAATAAGAAATACTGTTGCACATAAGAAAATTGGCATATGCAAACAACAAAAATATTTAAAATATTACGATACATTAAAACAATTTAAAGCAAGAGTATGCCCTGATAGTTGCATAAATCATACTGATGATAATAAGATTTCATTGGAAAAATGGATTGAGACATTGAAACTGGCAAATGAATATACAAAAAAATTTGAAGCTATTTTAGAAGAATTAGAATCGGGTTCTTGAGAAACAGATAAAACAGATTATGGAGTATGAGAAGTATGCCGCAATATTTAACAGAATGCGTAAAATATCTTTTTGACAATTATGTTCAAGCTACAAAGGGGCCCTTTGCGGATAGCTCTGTTGGAGAATATGTTCGCAATATGATCCCTCAAAATTTTATAAAATCGGGATTAATTGATAAAACAAATTATAGAATCAAAGCCAGCGTTGGACAAGGAATATGGGCGCAGGTTCCCTGGATAGGCATTTTCAGAAATGATATTACAGATAGTGCTCAAAACGGTGTGTATATTGTTTATCTTCTTTCGGCAGATGGCAATTCATTATTTTTAACGTTTAATCAAGGTTTTACTGATATTGCCAAAGATAAGACAGCAAAGGAAACTGTTGATGAAATGCGGAAGCGCGCATCGGATTGCATAAGTAAGTTAAACAAACATTCTTTTAGATCAGACGAAAATATCAGTTTGGGCAGTAATCTAACAAATCGGGCTGAAATGTACCAAAAGGGTACGATTTTTTACAAAGAGTATCAGAAACAAAATTTGCCCTCTGAAGAAAGTCTTAGGCGTGATTTGAAAGACATGCTTGAAATTTATGAAGAGTATTACGAAAAAATATATAAAGGAAAAGATAATTTCGGTTCAGAGCCGATAATCGACTCTAATAAGGAGAATGTGACGATGCAAACAATCTTCTTCGGCGCTCCCGGCACTGGCAAGTCTCGTAAAATCGATTGCAATCTTTTCAAAGATGAAAATGGGAAACCCATTGGAAAAGGCATAAAAGAAATCCCTGAAGATCGCAAGTTCCGCACAACGTTCCACCCTGATTACGATTACGCTCAATTCGTAGGCGCTTACAAGCCCAAGAAAGAAGGGAATGCAATCACCTATTCTTTTGTTCCGCAGGTTTTCGCAAAGGCTTACGCCGCAGCTTGGAAGCAGTATTTCGCTGCGGGTAATGCGTCGACTGCCGACAACCAGGTCTATCTCGTTATCGAAGAAATCAACCGCGGGAACTGTGCCCAGATTTTCGGCGACATTTTCCAGTTGCTTGACCGCGATGGTGAAGGATTCTCGCAATATTCCATTGATGCAGATTGCGATTTTGCAACATGGCTTAAAGAAGATTCCATTCTGAAAACCGTTTGGAGCGACTACGAAGCTAAAGTCGGCGAAGGCAAGCTCAAGCTCCCGCCGAACCTGAACATTCTCGCTACGATGAACACTAGCGACCAGTCGCTATTCCCCATGGACAGTGCGTTCAAGCGCCGCTTTGACTGGGAGTATGTACCCATCAAATACGCAAAAGATAGTGACTGCGGCGATGATTGGAAGGCAGATGAATTCAAAATTGTCATCGGCAATTCAACGTACATGTGGCTTGATTTCTTGAAAAAAGTCAATGCAGACATTTACGACGCCACGCAAAGCGAAGACAAGCAGATGGGCGAGTTCTTCATTAAGCCGAAGAGCGATGATTTGAAAATTGCGTTCAATGAATTCCGTTCCAAGGTCCTGTTCTATTTGTGGGATTCCGTGTATAAAGACGAGACTGAACGGCAGGCCGTGTTCCACTTCCCGTATGGGGATGGCGACGGAAAAATTAATAGCGTGACGTTCCAATCGCTTTTCGGTAAAGATGCCGAAGCAATTGTGAACAAGATTATGGAAAACCTGAAAGTTGAGAAAGTGACCGCCTAAAGCTTTTTGGTTGTTCATGATTTTCCTGTTCGAAGAGTTTGTCTACGACGCCGGTTACCTCAAGGAGGTTATCGGTTATAAGGGCAATAGCGATTTCCAGAGCGAGAGCGGTTTTAATACCAAAGTGGCCGACACGGGTGCCAAAATAAATGGCGTCGGTTATTGCTTTTTCAACGGGAATCCTGTCTTCGTGCTGCCCAAGGTCTTTCTCGACTGCAACAATACAAAGGCTTTCGGTGTGCCGATTGCTGCCGACGGCAAGGATATTTTCGGAAAGGGCGAGTCTCCTATAAAGAATGTTCAGCGCAAGTTTCTCTCGTCCCTTTCGACTTGGCTCTATTCCGCTATTGACAAGTACCGCGCCGACAGCGATGTGACTGGCGTCCGTTCCCCGGACCATATGGAACATTCCAAGTTCAGGGGCGATGCCCGCTATGCGACGCTGCTCGATGTCATGAGTAGCATGGAAGTGTTCTACAAGAAAAACCAGAACCTGTTCGTCTTTGTTGCCAAGAACAAGCATAGCGGAAACAACCGGATTAACTGGCAGAGGACCATCGCGAAAAAGACGCCCTTTATTCAAGGCGATTCGCCAATCTACATGGAACTGGTGAACAAGAAGAAGGTTTTTGATTTGGACGATCGTCTGCTTGTTCTGTATTTCTCCGCGATGAAGTTCATCCAGGACGAGTTCGGGTTCGAAATGCCACAGAGCGAGTTCTACGTTCCGCTCAAAAGGCAGGAGTTCGCTCGCCTTCTGGAATGCGAACGCGGGCTGCGCGAGCTTCGCCGTATCAAGTACAAGTATTTCGAAGACCGCCTGCTGAAACTCTACAACATAATGGAGGCGTTTTTCCGTTGGGGCGCCAGGTACACCAACAAGAACGTAAAGGCGAAGGAATACCTGATTGCAAATTCGTTCAACAATGTTTTCGAGGCGATGATTGACAGCCTCATCAGCGACCAGGACAAAGAAGTCGCGAAGTTGAAGAAAAACGAAGACGGCAAGATAATCGACCACCTGTACAAGGAAAAGTCGCTGATATTCGCCGACGGGAGCGAAAGCATTTGGCACATTGGCGATAGCAAGTATTATAAAGAAGAAAACGAGGTGCTCGGCCAGTCGGTTGCAAAGCAGTACACCTACGCCAAGAACATTGTCCAGGACTTTTTCTCTCCCGATTTTGTCGATGGCAATGACGAATGCTATAGTTCAGGCGTCCATCAAGGGGTACGCTACAGGGACTCGGTGACGGAAGGCTACAGCGTCACGCCGAACTTCTTTATCCGCGGATTTGTCCCGGAATACGAAAACGACGATCAGTACGGCGATCCGTATTTTTCAAAGAAAGGCGAGAATACGGAGCCAATCAAGGCCGGCGATGACATGTGGGATAAGCGCAACCGTCATTTCCGAAACCGCCTCTTTGACCGCGATACGCTTTTGCTGAAGGTGTACAACATAAACTTCTTGTACGTGCTCAAGACCTACACCTCCAAGCATTCGTCCCTGCGCGACGATTTCAAGAAGAAGACCCGAAAGAGATTCCGCGAAGATTTTTTGGAGCTGCTGGATAAATATTACGTATTTTACGCAGTATGGCCCAAAAATTCGGAGACCGAATTTGTCAATGCTCATTTCCGCATGCTTGCTGGAAAAATTTTCAAGCCCGCAGATTTAAAATGCCTTATATTGGCTTTAGAAAAAACTTCCATTGATGACGACGATGTAAAAGAAATGTGGAAGAGGATAGAGGGCGGTTGCGAAATGATAGCCCGCGTAACTCCCAAAGAAATTTGGGAGAACGACTTGAGTGATTTGGAAGAAGCTGAATTTGAGGAAAAATCAGTTGTTTTTGATGAGTCGCTAAACGGTTTCTTTGTCAAGAGAGAAAGTTTTGAAAAGGCCAAAATAGGTGAAGTCCATAGGCTTCCTAAATACATCATGAATAAACCTGTTGTAGGCAATGTATTCTTGCAAAATGGATTTTCAGCCGGCAACCCTAAATTTTCTGACAAGGACGAATATTACTTCTTGCCCTGCAAAGAAGGTTGATTTTTCTTGCATTTGTGTTAAAATATAGCCCGACCCGGCCCTTCGGCAAGCTCAGGGACCTGGGCCGAGATCGCCGTCGCCCGGAGCGGGAAGTAACGCGCGGGCGTTGACTTCCTGCTGGTCTCTTTGTATATTTATCCCCGTATTACGACAATCCCTGCGACAGTCGGCATAGGCCTTGCGGCCCGTACGTGCATCCGCGGTGGGGCTCATCAACCTTCTTGTTGATGTTGTTGGATAGCTGATAGGAACACGACCTATTCGAGTGTGTGGCGAAAGCCGCGCCAGGTAACGCCGAGGAAAGCCCTCGCCAACAGCACCGCAAGAGCATCCCAAATCAAAACATAGACAAACCTTAATTGCGTCCGCAGTGTAGGCGCAATTCTCGCTTTGAACGGCAATTCTCCGTTAAAATCGACCGCCGACGGCGGGCGAATTGAAAAAATGCAGAAATTGCCACAGCTAGGAGCGGGAAATAACCGGTCGCAAATTGCGACCTCATGGAGGCTATAATGAAGTCTAAAGAAGTTATCTCTACGAAGCTAATCCAAGATGCCAAGCAAATCATCGAGACTGCGCGGGAAAATGCGGTCAGGAGCGTCGATTTCTGTCGTGTCCAGATGTACTGGAAGCTTGGTAAGCGTATTTTCGAAGAAGAACAGCATGGTAAGAAGCGTGCCGATTACGGGGCGTATATCGTGAAATCGCTTGCTGAAAAGCTGGAAACTGAATACGGGAGCGGTTTTTCTAAGCGTCAATTGGAATTTTGCCGCCAATTTTACAACATTTTCCCAATTGCGAACGCACTGCGTTCGCAATTGAACTGGTCGCAATATCGTATGCTGATTCAGATTTCTGACCCCGACAAGCGCGAATATTACGAGCTTGAGGCGGTAAACAATTCTTGGAATGGCCGCGAACTCGAACGTCAAATCAACAGCCAGCTATACGAGCGCCTTTTGCTCAGCAACGACAAGGAATCCGTGCTGGCGGTCGCTCGCAAGGAGCGCATCCCTGAAACCCCGCAAGAGGTCATCAAGGATCCGATGATTTTGGAATTTGTTGGGTTGAAAATGAATTCGGCCTTTTATGAAACCGATCTGGAAGGTGCGATTATTTCGCATATTACGGATTTTCTTCTCGAACTGGGTAAGGGATTTTCCTTTGTTGCCCGGCAGAAGCGGATTATGCTCGAAGACGATGAATTCTTCATCGATCTCGTTCTTTACAACAGGCTGCTTCGCTGCTTTGTGGTTATTGAAATCAAGACGGGCAAAATCACGCATCAGGATCTCGGTCAACTCCAGATGTATGTGAATTATTACGACCGCATTGAAAAACTCCCTGATGAAAATCCTACCATTGGCATTCTTTTGTGCGCAGGTAAAAACGATTCTGCCGTGAAAATGACTTTGCCCGAAGGCAACAAGACTATCCTCGCTAGTGAGTATAAGTTGTATCTGCCCACCACCGAGCAACTGGTCGGCGAAATCAACGAGGCCAAGGAACTCGCGAAAAAACGAACTGCCCAACCAAACAAAGGAGGACGTTGAAAATCCTTCTATTACGTATTGAAAAAAACTACCCAATCCTACCCAATACAACCCGATCCCACCCAATACAGTGAAGTGGAATGGAATCTTCTTAAAATATTAAAGGGTAATCCGAAATTAAGTCAAAGCGAAATGGCTGAAAAATTGGGGATGAATGTAAATCGCCTCAAGTATTACTTGAACGAACTTCGTAAGGCGCCAAGGCCTGCAATTCGTCATGTTGGCACAACTCGCAATGGTTATTGGGAAGTTCTAGTTGATATTTGATGATTTCTAATCAAAGGAGAAATGCAATGAAGGAAAATGCAGAGAACGAAAAACAACTTGAGAATGAAAATCCCGGATGGAAGGCCTTCATGGAATTGCGCAGGCAGGCATTGCACAATATGCAACAGCTATCCGCCGATGCCGAGAAGGCCGGCTCCGCAGGCATGACGCTCGACGAGATAAACGCCGAAATCGCCGCAGCCCGGAGCGGGAAATAACGCGCAGGTGTTGACTTTACTCTGGCCTCTTTGTATATTTATCCCTGTATTACGACAATCCCTGCGACAGTCGGCATAGGCCTTGCGGCCCGTACGTGCATCCGCGGTGGGGCTCATCAACCTTCTTGTTGATGTTGTTGGATAGCTGATAGGAACACGACCTATCCGAGTGTGTGGCGAAAGCCGCGCCAGGTAACGCCGAGGAAAGCCCTCGCCAACAGCACCGCAAGAGCATCCCAAAACATAAACAAACTCTAATTGTGCCTGCAGTGCAGACGCAATTTAAACTGTTTTTAACGTTCGCTCATGCCGAGCGGGCTAGAGGATTATTATGGCAAAAAAAACTGATAAATTGGCTGTCCGGATATATACCATCCGCGGGGTCAAGGTGATGCTCGATGCCGACCTGGCCGAGATTTACGGGTATACGACCAAAGCATTCAATCAGCAGGTCAAGAATAATATCGAGAAATTTGACGAAGATTTTCGGTTTCAGCTAAATGATACTGAAATTACCTCCTTATCGAGGTCAAAAATTTTGACCTCGATGCAGGTAAAAGGAGTGAAAGGCGGACGTTCTTACAAGCCCTATGCATTCACCGAACAGGGTATCTACATGCTCATGACGGTGCTCAAGGGCGAACGGGCGACTGCTCAAAGCAAGGCTTTGATTCGCCTTTTCAAGCAGATGAAGGACTGCATTGTGGAGAACCAACAGTTGATTGGGGTTGATGAGTTGCCCAAAGAACTCTTAGAATCAATAGTTGGGCATATTGAATTTATGAGCCAACATCAAGATCAAGCAGCCGCTAATAGGGAGGCCACGTAATGAATCTTGCAAAATTTGAGAATGCCCTGAAGATTGGGGAAACTGCGGCCATAGAGTTCAAACGGGCTGGTGGCACCATTGAAATGGACACCTTTGAAACGGTCTGCTCGTTTTCGAACCGATTCGGAGGCGATATTTACCTAGGGGTGCTTGACAATGGGACTGTTGTTGGCGTTCCTGAAAATGCAGCTCAGCCGATGGTGAAAAACTTTATCAGTGCCATCGGTAATCCGGACCTGTTCAGCCCCACACTTTATCTTGAACCAGAAATTTTCAAGTACCGCAAGAAAATCTTGATTCATATCCATATCCCTTCGAGCGGCGAGGTACATTCGTTCAAGAAACGGATTTATGACCGCGTAGACGAGTCGGATGTCAAGGTGACTGCGACAGCAAAAATTGCGCAGATGTATATCCGCAAGCAAGAAATCTACACAGAACGCAGGGTGTATCCGTACGTAAAGTTGAAAGACTTGCGCTTGGATTTACTGCCGATGATACGGATTTTGGCCAAGAACAACGCTGGCGGTAGCCACCTTTGGGAAAAACTTTCGAATAGGGATTTGTTGAAAAGTGCAGGGCTTTATGCCGAGGATCATGTTACCGGCAAAAATGGGTTCAATCTTGCCGCGGTGATGCTTCTTGGTCGCGACGAGGTTATTCGTGATATTTGTCCTGCTTACCAGACTGACGCCCTTGTCCGCAAGGTGAATGTTGATCGTTATGACGACCGTTTGACGGTAGTTACGAACTTGGTTGAAAGTTTTGAACAGCTTTTTAAATTCGCGGCGTTGCACCTGCCCGATAAATTCTATGTGGAAGGGGCCGAACGCAAATCTCTTCGGAATATTGTGGCTCGTGAAATGTTGGTAAACACACTGATGCATCGGGAGTATTCAAGTTCGTACCAAGCGAAGTTTGTGATTGAACAAGATAGGATGTATGTGGAAAATGCGAACAGAGCTCGGTTCAACGGTCCGATAACGCTGAGGAATCTTGAGCCGTTCCCGAAGAATCCGCTTATTGCAAGCTTTTTTCGCAATATCGGCTATTCGGAAAAGCTCGGTTCGGGTGCCCGGAAAATGTTCAAGTACGGGAGGCTTTATTCCGGTGTTGAACCTGAATTTTTTGAAGATGATGTTTTTCGCATCATTCAACCGCTAAGCGAAAATTATTCGTTTGATGCGGAAAATGAGGCTGGTGGTCAGAATGAAGACTCGGAAACTACCCAGAAAACTACCCAGAAAACTGCCCAGAAAACTACCCAGAAAATACTTGATGCGATATCAAACAATCCTAATGTGACTAGGTTGGAGTTATCAGAAATTTGTGGAATAACTGCTGACGGCGTAAAATGGCAATTGAGAAATCTCACAAAGTCTGGGCGCATTGCTCGTATTGGCGGAGATCGCGGTGGCCACTGGGAGGTGCACGACGTGGAGCATCCCAAAACATAAACAAACTCTAATTGTGCCTGCAGTGTAGGCGCAATATGAGACGCCGCGTTCGCGGCTACATGGAGGCTGTAATGAAGTCTAAATCTTGGGCTGGAAAGGAAGCCCGGCGCGGGAGGTAATCGGATTTCGTAAGCACTGTTTACGAAATTGAAAAATAGCTCATCAAATTTGACAGACACTGTCTATCAAATTGGGGCAACAGTGTTGCCCAAAATTTCTAGTTACAAATGAAGGTCGCAAATTGCGGCCTCCAATGCGGACATCGTTCTATTTTGAAAGATTTCAGCGGTCGGGTGATAGGATAAATGATAGGATAAGTGATAGGATAAAACTCACGGAAACGGAATCGCTGATTTACGCAGAAATAAAACGGAATCCTTCCATTACTGTTCCCTTGCTTATGCATGAAACGGGTTATTCCGAACCGACGATTAATAGGGCTTTGAAGGCTTTACGGGAAAAATCTTGTATTGCTCGACAACGCTGCATCCGCCTAATGTGAGTGTCAACAGATGGTGTTGACTTCCCTCTGGCCTGTTTGTATATTTATCCCCGTATTACGACAATCCCTGCGACAGTCGGCATAGGCCTTGCGGCCCGTACGTACACCCTGTTGGCGAAAAAAAACAACCATTTTAATTAAAAATGGTTGCGTTTTTGTTCGATTCTTTTGAGGGTTGTTCTTTATTCGGGAGTGGACTTGCGTACCACATCCTCGTACTTGACAGTTTCCTTAATAAAGGGATTTGGCTTTATTTTGTAAACAACGGCTGAACCGAAGTACTTGCAGGTGTACATTCCGTTCGTCACGGTCTCGGACATTGATATATCTACTATACCATGATAGCCTGAAGCGGGGGTCACAATGGCCGTGAAGAAATAGACTTCGTTGCAGCGATACGGATAAGTATATGTAACAGGAGTCAACGAGGCAATGGTTAAGTCATTGTCGACGCTCAAAGCTTTTGGAATGGGATACAGGTTTCCCGTGACGACTTTGGTTTCTGGAATTGTTCTTTTGACTTCTGTAACTTTTTTCACCGGTTTCGGTTTCGGCTTCGGCTTTGGCTTGGGTTTAGGTTTGGGTGGCGGCTCCGGCTCCGGTTCGGGCTGATAATAGCCATAGTTGCTCCATGATTTGTTGTTATAGGACGCACAACCTTCGAAAAAAGAAGCCACAAAAACGCAAGTAAGCAATGCTATAATCTTTTTCATGTGGGCCTCCCTAATGATCGCAACAACAGCAGCAGTGCATGCAGTTGTTCCTTGTTGCGGGTTTAGCAGGAACTGGAGTAGAAACTGGAGTAGGAACAAATACGGTATCGGGTTTAGGCGGCGGAACCTTGACGACTTCTATGATTCGTTTCTTGGTAATAACTTTTTCGACAACTTCTCTCAGTTTGTATTTGACGGCAAGTCCCCAAAAGGAGCAGACCGTATCGGTTCCAGTTACTGCTTCGGTCGCCTTCATGTCAATAATTCCGTGAAATCCGCTTTGTTCATTCGCCGTGTTAAATAAAAAGTCAACCTTATGGCATTTGCCTAGGGTTTGGTATGATACCGGTGTGACACTTTTTATTTCGAAAAATGCGGAATCTGATTCAAAAAGTTTTCTTATTGGATCCTTGCTTTGTGCTGAAAAATTGGTGCGCTTATTGGGGGATAATGCAAAGTTTTCAGAATACTTGTTAGTGTCCGGAGTCACTTTAAAGGACAGGCCCAACCCCCATGACTCACAAGTATATAAACTATCGTTCTTTGTCTGCTTGTAATGAACATCTACAATTGTGGAGTAACCCAAACCTTGAAGCACGTTCTTCTGGTAAAGGTCAAGTATATCGCATTTCCCATCACCGCTATAAGTGATTGGGCCCCACTTCTCAACCTGAAAATTGTTATAGTTTTCAAAAACCTTGGGAATGTCCAGTGAATCAGAAACCTGTTCTATGAGCCTTGTCTGTGCAAAGACAAACGCCGACAAGGCTAGGACAAGAAGGGTTATTTGCTTATAAACTTTTATTGTCATAATAATGAAAATAAGTCTTTTTTTTTCTGTGGGTTCTTGTTTTTTGGGGTTTGTGACCGCTGTCACAAGCAAGAGCTATAGTATTTTTCGGCGCTGCGTAGAAGACTGACCCTCCCCCCTGTACATCTCCTTTTTTCTATATTTCTGTGCGTTTAAGGCCATGCCTTAAGGACAATTTGACACAAGAAAAGGAACGCTATGCCAGCTTTTGATCCGAATGCGAAAAAGATGCTGATTTCGGGAAACGAGGCCATCTCGCTTTCCATGCGCCACTGCAACGTGCAGTTTGCCGCGGGTTACCCGGGTACCCCCTCTACCGAAATCCTCGAGGATTATTCTGAACTCGGCGGGTATGCCCAGTGGGCCCCGAACGAGAAGGTCGCCGCCGAAGTGGCCCTGGGTGCAGCCTTTGGCCATGCCCGCAGCGTGGTCACCATGAAGATGGTCGGCCTCAACGTGGCTAGCGACGTGCTCTACACCGCGACCTACACGGGCGTGGACGGCGCCATGGTGTGGATCGTTGCCGACGACCCGGGTCAGGGCAGTTCCCAGAACGAACAGGACACCCGCAACCATGCGAAGGCATCCGTTTGCCCGATGTTCGAACCTTCCAACTCCCAGGAAGCCTACGACTTCTTCCGCATTGCGGTGCAGACGAGCGAAAAGTTCAAGATTCCCGTCATCCTGCGCATGACGACCCGCGTGGACCACTCCAAGTCCATCGTGGTCCCGAAGGAAGAACTCCCGGCCATGGTGCCGAACTTCGAACGCAATATCGCCGGCCACGTGATGGTGCCCGGTTTCAGTAAGCCGGCCGGTCGCCGTCTCCGTGCCAAGATGGACGAGATGGAAGCCTGGAACGTCGCGGAAGGCCCCAATCGGGTGGAAATGCGCAGCGAGGACTTCGGTATCATCGTGAGCGGCATCAGCTACCACCATGTTCGTGAAGCTGCCCCGGAAGCAAGCATCCTCAAGCTCGGCATGACCTACCCGCTGCCGATGCAGCTCATCAAGGATTTCGCCAAGAAGTTCGAAGGCAAGCGCCTCATGGTCATCGAAGAAAACGACCCGTGGCTCGCCGAGAACATCAAGGCCGCCGGCATCCAGTGCGAAAGCAAGTTCGACCCGATTTTCCGCTTCGGCGAACTCGACGTGAACCGCGTGCGCCGCATTATCGCTGGCGATCGCAACCCGGACCCGGTTCCGGTCAAGGGCAAGCCGCCTATGCTCTGCCCTGGCTGCCCGCACCGCAGCTCTTTCGCCATGCTCAAGGAACTCGACTGCATCGTTTCCGGTGACATCGGCTGCTACACGCTCGCCGCTCTCCCGCCCATCAGCGCGATGGACTACATGATTGACATGGGTGCCGCTATCGGTATGGGCATCGGTCTGCGCAACGTGCTCCCGCGCGAACAGGCCAAGAAGGTCGTCTCCGTGATTGGCGACTCCACGTTTGTCCACAGCGGCATCACCGGCCTCGTGGAAGCGGGCTATAACCGCCCCGACACCGGCCATGTGGTTGTCATTCTCGACAACAGCATCACCGCCATGACGGGCCAGCAGGAACACCCGGGTACGGGCCGCCACCTGGACCACAGCCCGGCTTACAAGCTCGACTACGGTGCCATCGCGAAGACTGCCGGTTTCGACAACGTCTACGAAGTGAACCAGGTCAAGGAACCCGAGAAGTTCAAGGAACTCGTGAAGGAAGCCCTCGAGAAGGACGAGCTCACGCTCATCGTGGCGAAGAGCCCCTGCATTCTTGCCCTCAAGAGCATCCTCGCCTGGGACAAGGCCAACAAGGAAAAGGCGGAAAAGGCTCTCGCCGAGTCCGAAGCCGCCGCAAAGAAAAACGGCAACTTTTAACGGAGATTAATTTGTATGAGCGTAGTTAACGTGAAATTTGCCGGCCTCGGTGGCACGGGCGTTATCAAGGCGAGCGACGTGATGGCGGAACTCGTGTTCGAACAGGGTTACGACGTGAAGAAGGCCGAAGTGCACGGCATGAGCCAGCGCGGCGGTTCCATCGCAAGCGACGTCCGCTTTGCGAAGGGCGAAGAAGTTCAGTCCCCGATGATCCCGACGGGCGAAGCCGACTACCTGGTGGTATTCGACGAGACGCAGGTCGTGGTGAACGAGGCCTTCCTCAAGCAGGGCGGCGTGCTCCTCACTCCGGCGGACATCGATGTCTCGAAGCTCGAGAACGTGAAGGCCCTGAACGTCGCGATGCTCGGCAAGCTTTCCAAGCATTTCGACTTCACGGTGGACCAGTGGACGGTCGCCCTGAACAAGCTCTTCGCCGAAAAGTTCCACGAAGGCAACAAGAAGGCCTTCATGCTCGGCCGCGAAGGGTAAACTACATTCCGCGAAGGATGGTGTCGAAGATTTCTTCGAGCCTTTCGTTCTGCTTCACGGTGTCGTAATCGCTTTCGATCTTGGCCCGTGCGGCGGCACCCATCTGCGTCCGCAAACTGTAATCGCTCGCCAGTGCGTCCATGCATTCGGCGAGCTTTTCTGTATCCCGCTGGCCGACAAGCATCCCGGTCCTGCCGTCGTCGATGATTTCGGGAAGGCCGCCACAGAACGTGCCGATGCTCGCCATCGCGCTCGCGCCCGCTTCCTTGAGCACGATGAGGCCTGAATCGCGGTCGTTGTTCTTCGCGACAATGCAGGGCGCCACGAGCACGTCGTAGTTTTCGAGCAGGGCGGGCATCAGCTGCGCATTGACGCTGCCCTTGAAAATTACCTTGTCGGCGATTCCGAGTTCTGTGGCGAGGCTTTGCAGTTGTTCCTGCAGCGGGCCCTTGCCAATGAGCGTGAGGGTCGATTCCTTGTGTTTATCTGCAATCTTTGCAAATGCGCGGATGCCGTACTCGAATCCCTTCTTTTCGACCTGGCGGCCTATCATCAGGAATTGCGCGGGGCGTTCGGGACGTGTGAAGGGCGTGAAAGCCGACGTGTCGACCCCGAGCCTGTGAATCCGGATTTTGCTTTCGGGTGCACCCAGCTGCACGAGACAGTCGGCGAGTTCCTGCGAGGCGGGCAGCAGCAACTGAGCCGTTTCGAACATGCGCTTGTAAGTGCGCTTGTAGAAAAGGTAGTCAACCGGGATCCGCTCGTTGAGGAGGATTCCGACATCGACTCCGTGGAGCGTCACGACAAGCGGGACGTCTGCCTTGTTCGCGGTCGCGGCGACAAGCGCCCCGTTGGTGCCGAAATGCGCATGCACGAACTTCGCTCCGCTCTCGCGGATGGTACGGACAAACTTGCCGCTCGGAAATGCCGCATAGTAGAGCGCACGTTCCAGGGCGCCAAGCGAAGTCACATGGTCGTAGGGGAAATTTTCCCTCGCGGGGTTGAGACCGCGGGCGAGCACGTAGGGTTCGTATCTACGGGCATGCTTCACCTGGTCGTAGATAAAGGTCTCGCTGTAAGGGAGCCAGTTGCCAATCGCCATCGCATAAGGAATTCTTGCCATGCTTACGTCGCCTGCCTTTGATGGAGAAGTTCGCGGATTTTTGCAACGCAAATTTCGGTGTGGGTCGGTTCCAGGTTCGGGAAAATCCTGTTCTTATAGAACTCGATTTTTGCAAGGTAGGGCGTCCGGTCTTTCCATTCTTCGGACGCGATAAATTCCGCAAGCTCATCGACGGTCTTCACATCCTTCCCCAGAACAAATTCATCAAGCGGTATGTAGAAGGATCGCTTGCGGGTGTACCGCTCGATATCGAAGGCGAACCTCACGAACGGGCGGTCAAACAAAAGCCAGTCGATGATGATGCCGGAGTAATCCGATATAAAACATTCAGCTGTCGGCAAAATGCTCCCGATTTCTTGTATGTCGCGAATTTCAAAACAAGGCGCAATGCCTTCAAAGGATTTCTTCCCCGAATTGATGTGCCTTACCAGCGTAAACGTCGTGCCCGTACTTTCGAGATACTGCCGGAGTTTCGCATTCTGCAGCATCTCTATTTCCATGCGGTCAAGCTGTTCGGCATCTACGGGGTCGTCGCGGAATGTCGGAAACCAGAGAATCCTCTTCTCGGGCTTGCCTCGCGCAGCGAGAATGAACTTGTCCACATGGGGGCACCCGCAATTCGCGATAAAAGCATCTGGCGACCTGAAGGGCATCGACATGATGAGCATCTCGCGCTCGTATTCGGAACCGAGAAGCATGTAGTCGAAATTGACTACTTTCTTTTGCATCTGGCGGCGTTTCTTTTCGCTCCAGGTGGCGGCGGCGGGGACGGCAAAATAGCCCGTCTTGGTAAATGAATGCCCGTGGTTCAGGTAGAGCCGCAAACCGGCGCACTTCCTGAAGTATCTGAAGAACTGGTCGATATCGTCTTCGCCGTGGGAATACATCACGACAGGCGCCTTTATCATGGCAAGCCTCGCCTTCCAGGAATTCCTGCGCAATACCTTGTAGCCCTTGCCCTCGAGTTCCCGCGTCAACGACTTGTTTCCAGAAATCCAGATGATTTTCTGGTCGGTCGATTCAGCTACGTAGCGGTGGACGGCAGCGGCATTGTCCTCGTAAATTCTCCCGCGGTGGCCGCCGATGACCCACGGGCACGCAGCCTTGGCCCTGCACTCCGCATAAAGGGGCGCAAGCATCCTGAAGAACATGGCATGCAGGAAATCGAACGGATAGCCGACAAGGAACGACCAGGAATATTTCATACGTGCTAAAAATATTAAATTTGATTCCGATGTCGGACATCAAGACAGACCAAAAATACCTTGTCAAAAGCGCGTTCCTCAATCTGGCGGGTACGGCGCTCAAGGTCATCGCCCCGCTTTTGATGATCGTGGTGGCGAGGGTCTTCGACAAGGCGCTCTTCGGCGTCTATGTCTCCACCCAGCTGTGGGTGCTCACGATGAGCCGCGTGGCGGTTCTCGGCCTCGACAAGGGCCTCCACCGCTACATTCCGCAGAATATCGTGCAGGGGCGCGACAGGTTCGAGGGCATCATGGAATCCGTCAAGCGCACGGTGCTCTTCTCCGTCATCCTCACGGCAGCCGTGCTGATTGCCGCCTATTTCGGCCTGCACCGGCTTTCGAGCGGCCTTGCCATGCTCTCTTCCACGGAAATTTCCATCTACATCCTCTCGCTCGTACCCTGGTCCATCCTCCACATTTTCGCGGGCGCATCCGAGGGAAACCGGAATCCGCAATACAAGATTTTCATCAACGATTTCGCCGTATCGGCTCTCGCGCCGGTTATCGGGCTAGTCCTCTTCTACGCATCGTTCCCGCAGACGCTCGCCCTGCCGGTGGGCCTCTTCGTCGCAAACTGCCTCGGCGTAGTCTGCTACCTTTACCTTATCCGCAAACAGTTCCCCGAGATGCCGTGGCGTCCGCGCAAGGGCCTTTCCAAGGACCTGCTGAACTATTCCATCCCGCTCGGCTTTTCGGAAGTGGTCACCTCGTTTCTGCTCCGCATGGACCTGTGGATGGTGCTTGCGCTGCTCGGCCCCGAAGCGGCGGGCATCTACGCCGTGATGGTCACCATCTCGAACGGCCTCAAGACCATACGCCAGAGCTACAACCCGATCCTCCTCCCCGTTGTCGCGGGGATGACTCCCGAACGCCTCAAGACAGACCTCAAGCCCGTTTTCAGCTACTGCGTCTCGATGGTGACGCTGATACAGCTCGGAATCGGATTTTTCATCGTGCTCTTCCCGGAACAGACGATGATGATTGCGGGCAAGTCGTTCATTACCGAAGAAAACCCCGTCGCCGTGCTCGGCATCCTCATGATCGGGAACCTGATCAACGGCATGTTCGGCCTTGCAGGGCCGGTCATCAACGGGCTCGGACGCAGCAAGTTCATGCTCCTCATGAACGTGGTCTCGCTCGTGTTCGCCATCGCCATGAACTACCTCCTGATTCCGCGGCTCGGAATCGCGGGCGCGGCGCTTTCCTCGATGGGCTACCAGATCCTACAGGCAGTATGGATGAACATCTACGTCTACCGCATGATAGGTTTCTGGCCCTACAAGTGGACCCTCTGGATTCAGGGAATCTGGATCGCCCTCCTCACGGCGCTTTACGTTGTTCTAAATAACGGTTTCGAGCCCGGCCTCCTGACGAAGGGCGTCTTCTACGGCATCGCCCTCCTCCTTATCCTCGCGACCTTCTACTTCCAGGGATTGGGCGGCAAGAACCCCAAAAAGAACCGGTAATGCCGGATTCCGGCCTTCCTGGGCCAAAATTATGCAATCCGGGGCCCCAAATATTTATACTTTGTGCACGATGGCACGGTTTTTGCAACAATTATCGCGACTGCTCTTGCAACAGCTCCCGGCACGGCTTCTGCATCACCCTCAGAAGGCCGTTTCCGCCCTCCTGATGGCGGCGTGCTTCGCCATGCTCATGGGCTGCGAAGAAATCGAAGAGGAGAAGCCGTGGATCCATGTGGACCGTCCGCAGATGCTCTTTACCGACACGACGCTTTTGGACTGCTACGACAAGGATGTCCTCTCCTGGAAAATGAAGACGGCCTACCTCGAACGCTGGGCCGACAAGGAAGTGGTTTTCGTGCGCCCGGTGCTCGTGGATATCTACGATTCGGTCGGCGAGCGCGTCGCGTTCCTGCGCGCGGATTCCGGACGCATGGACATGAAGTTCACCTACGTGTACGCCTACGGCCACGTGTATGCACTGACCCCGAAGGGAGCTTCCGTCCGTGCGGATTCGCTCCTCTGGAACAAGGGCGACAACCTGGTCAAAACCGACAGCTACGTGCGCGTGGTTTCCGAAGATGGCGACGTGCTGCAGGGCAAGGGATTCGTGAGCGACGCGCACATGGACAACTGGAGGATACTCTCGAACGTGACGGGCATATTCCAGGACGCGGCGAAGCGCATGAAGGAAGAAGACAAGAAGCAGGCGGAAGAACTCGAGAAGAAGCCTCCCGCGCCGCCTCCTGCCGCGAGGGGCCCTGTGCCCGGAGCAGGCGGTGCCTCCCCCGCCACGAAGGGAGCGTCCGCAATCCAGTCGCCGCCGCGGGGGAACAAGTGAAGCGCCTCCCCCTCATATTCCTGATGCTGTTGCTGCTCGCCACGGCGGATGTCTTCGCGCAGAGTTCCCCGCTCATCATGAAGCACGCGGACAGCCTCGCTGTCGCCCGCAAGCGGGGGTCCCTGCTGTTGCAGGGCCGCGTGCTCTTCGTGCACGACAGCGTCCGCTTCCGCACGCAGCGCGCCACCTGGAACAAGGATTCCGAAGTGGTGCAGTGCGACGGCGGGTTCCTCTTCACGCACCCCTCCGGGTACATACAAGCTAGCAACGGAATCTACCGCAAGAAACAGGCTCTCGCGACCGCTTCCGGGAATGTCGTATCCGGGGATTCCCTCAACACCTACCTTTTCAAGGGCGAGATGCTGGAATACGACCGCGAAAACGAGATCCTCACGATGCCCATTCAGCCGAAACTTTTCCAGTTCGAGAAGCAAAAGGACGGCACCGTCGATACGACTACCATCGAGGCGCGCAAAATCATCTACAACAAGAAATACTCCTTTGCCGAAGCCTACAACAACGTAAAGGTGACGCAGAAGGACATGGTCGTCACCTGCGACACGGGCTATTTCGACCGCGCGAACGGATGGCTCTCGATGAAGGGCAACCCGACGTTCGACATGAAGAACTACCACCTCACGGGCGATTCCATCTTCCTCGTGATCGACGAGGCGAAAAAGACGCTCAAGTCGGCACTCGTCATCAGGAACGCGCACGGCATATCGAAAGAGGACCCGAAGAGAAACGCCCCCGGCAACGTGACCGAAGCCTTCGGCGACACGCTCTTCTGCGAATTCAAGGACAACAAGATCGAACGCCTCTACGTGAACCTGAACGCGAAGGGGTTCTTCTACGAGACCGACCTTCCCGACTATCGCAACCTCATGGACGGCAACCGCCTCGACCTCTTCTTCAACAAGGGCAAGATGGACCACGCCATCGTTTCGGGCAAGGCGCAGAGCACCTACTTCTACATCAAGAAAGACCGCACCGTCTCGGGCAAGAACGAGGCGGCGGGAGACACCATCAACATCGTTTTCGACCCCCTCAAGAACGCGGTAAAGACGCTCCGGCTGCTTGGCCGCGGCACCATGGCGAGCGGACGCTACGTGGACCTCGAGAAGGAACAGCGCAACAAGGCCGCCAAGGAGCGTGTGACGCGGGATTCGCTCGCAAAGGCGGGCATCACTGCGGATTCCACAGCGACAGCCCGGCAGAAGCCGCACATGCGGACCATGACGCGCGAAGAGAGGAAGGCGGAAACCGACGCCCGCAACGCTCGACGCGCAAGGCGCGCCGCAAAAGGCCGGCAACCCACAACCGAAAATGCGGAGGAAAAGAAGCCATGAAGAACCTGGTAAGCACAATCCGTACAGACAAACTGCGGAAGGTCTACGGCGGACGTCAAGTCGTAAGCGACGTCTCCATCAGCGTTTCGCAGGGCGAGATCGTAGGCCTCCTCGGCCCCAACGGAGCCGGCAAGACGACATCGTTCTACATGATCGTGGGCATGGTTCGCCCCGACGCGGGCCACATTTTCCTCGACGATATCGAGATGACCGACAAGCCCATGTACAAGCGCGCACGCCTCGGCGTGGGCTACCTCCCGCAGGAAGCTTCCATCTTCCGCAAGCTCTCGGTCGAAGACAACATCATGGCCATCCTCGAAACGCAGGGGCTCAAGCGCCGCGAACGCAAGATGCGCCTGGAACAGCTACTCGAGGAATTCAAAATTACGCACATCCGCAAGACGAAATCCATGAGCTGCTCCGGCGGTGAACGCAGGCGCCTCGAAATCGCACGCGCGCTCGCGAGCGACCCCTCGTTCCTGCTTCTCGACGAGCCCTTCGCTGGCATCGACCCGATTGCCGTCGCCGACATCCAGTCCATCATCTCCGGGCTCAAGGAAAAGGGCATGGGCATCCTCATTACCGACCACAACGTCCGCGAGACGCTGTCCATCACCGACCGCGCCTACATCATGTACAAGAGCCAGGTGCTGACGGAAGGTTCCTCGGAATACCTCGCTAACGACCCCGAGGCAAGGCGCATCTACCTGGGTGACAGTTTCCGCCTGGATTAGGAGCACGCGATGAATATGGGAATGCAGCTGGGACAATCCCAGCGACTCGAACAGACGATTTCGCCGCAGATGCTGCAGTCGGCGACCATCCTCCAGAAGACCTCGCAGGAACTGGAGAGCGCCATCGTGCAGGAAGTGGAATCGAACCCGCTCCTGGAACTCGACGACGAAATCCCGGAAAGCCAGCCCGAAACCCGCGACTCCGAGAACCAGGGCGAAGACGAATACGCCTCGGGTTCTTCCGACGACATGGCGAAAGAAGTCGAGTTCGATTCGGGATCCCTCGAAGACAGCGCCGACATGGACTACGACATCCTCGAGAACACGACGAATTCCGACATGGAACGCCGTCTCTCCGACGGCACCGCCGATACCGATGCCCCGTTCAAGGACCTGAACAGCGCCCCCGCCGACCCCGACGAACTCTGGGACCGCCCGCAAAAAGACCGCGACCAGAGCCTCCAGGACAACCTGAGAAACCAGCTGCGCGACTGGAACGGCACAAGGGAACTCTTCAAGCAGCTGAAGCAGGCGGGCTGTTCGGAGCAACGGTTCCGCGACCTGGTGCAGTACCTTATCGACAGCCTCGACGAGAACGGATTTTTGCAGAGCGCCCCCGACGAGGCCATGGTAAAAATCCTTTCGGACAACGACAAGTTCGTCGTGGAGGCAGAACGCGTCATCCGCGGCGAAATCCCGCTCGAAAACGCGAGCCTCCCCGTGGCCGAGGCGATACACGTGCTGCAGACGTTCAAGCCGCTCGGCATCGGCGCGCGCAACCTCCAGGAATGTTTCCTCATCCAGGCACGCGCCTGCGACAACTTCCCGAAAGTCGCACTCGAAATCGTCGAGAACCATTTCGAGGACCTCATGGCGCTCCGCTACACAAAGATTGCGAAGAGCATGGCGCGGAGTACGGAAGAAGTGCAGAAGGCGATAACGTCGCTCTCGAAATTCTCGCCGCATCCGGGACGCCAGATTTCGAACGCGCCGCTCCAAATCAAGAATGCCGACATGAGCGTCGTCGAAAAGAAGGGGCGCTTCGAAGTCGAATGCACCAAGGCCGCGTCCCGCATTACCAAGCGGCTGCACGTGAACAAGCTTTACGCCGACATGCTGAACGACAAGGGGCTGGACAAGGATACCCGCGAATACATCAGCAACAGCAAGCGCAAGGCCGAGGAATTCATCAGCGCAGTCAACGGCCGCTTCAGCACCATGGAACAGGTGATGCGCGCCATCGTCAAGCGCCAGGAGGCCTTCTTCAGGGGTGGCCCCGCGTTCCTCAAGCCCATGATCCTCCAGGATATCGCCGACGAGGTGGGGCGCGACCTATCGACCATCAGCCGCGTCACCAACGGCAAGTACGTGGACACCCCCTACGGAATCTACGAGCTCAAGCAGTTCTTCACTTCGGGCGTGCGCAAGCAGGCGACGCAGGCCACGGACGTTCCGGCAGCGGACGGCGGCACCCAGGCGGCAGGAGAAGAAATCATCGGCTCCGCGCAGATTCTCGACGCCATCAAAAAGCTAATCGACAACGAGGACAAGAAGAAACCGCTTTCGGACCAGGCCATCGCCGACGCGCTCAACTCGATGGGGCTCGGGGTCGCACGCCGCACCGTGGCAAAATACCGCGAGACGGAACTGAAGATTCTGCCCGCACGTTTCAGAAAAAGCGTGTAGAAAAACTAAAGGACGAACTTGATAACGACGTTTATCACCACGATGGCGATAACGGTCAGACAGCCGCAGCCGAGGCAGGTATCCTTAAAGCTGGTCTTCTCCTCTACGACACGCGGCTGGGTATTGGGTTGACGGAATACGCCATCAGGCACTTCCTCGCCACCTTCGTCGGGAACGTCATCGTCCTCGCCTTCCCCATCTTCCTCATCTTCATCATCGTCATCACCGTCATCTTCGGCGAGCTCGATTGACACGGTCGCCCCGTATAGATCCTCGAGGATGCTCTTCATCGACTCAGCTTCGTTTCTGGAAACCGATTCTGCAACGACACTGCCCGGATTGTCGACACATTCTTCGGCTTCGTCGGAATCCATTCCATAGCTTGCTCTAGTGAGTTCCTCGATAATTTCCTGCTTCTTGCTAGGATTGATTTCCATGAGGAAAACATCATAGAGGTTGTCGTCGCGTTCGGGCTCCTCGAATTCCTCTATGGAAACAGTCGCGCCGCTCGCCTCGATTTCCCTTTTCGCCTTTTGCGCCTCTTCCAAGGTAAGCCGCGCCGCAACAATGGAATCAGGGGTGTCGACGCAATATTTGGCTTCGGAGAGGCCGATTTCGTAGAGGGAGCGGATTTTCTTGAGGACATCCATCTTCCTTGCCGGATCCACCGACTTGAGGTGGATGGCGTAGACTACCTCGCCTTCCTCTTCGTTATCGTCGTCTTCGACCGCATCCACGTTTTTTGTAACGGCAGCACTTACTTCGGCGGCTTCCTGCTTTGCGCCGCACTTGGGGCAGAACTTCGCTCCGTCCTTTATAGTGGCTCCACACTGGATACAAAAGGCCATACTCTACTCCTTCATGATTTTCGACTTGAGTTCTTCAAAGGAAACATGTGCGTCAAGGACAGGGATATCGATCTTGCCGCTCAGGATGTTGAAGAAGAACGGTACGATATGCGCGAGGTTCAGCGGGTCGGAAGCGCTTCCGTCTTCCTTGATGAGGGAATACGACTTCAGCAGCTGGGGGCCGAGGCTCGCCGCGGTAATCAGGAAATGATTTTCCATCTTCTCGAAGTTCACGAGGTCGGCGACAATAATACGGGCCGCCACGGAGTAGCTGTTGACCACGTACTGGTTGCCGTCCTTGTCCGACAGGTTCATGTACTGGGCGTCTTCCTGGAGGTTCATCTCGATGCGACCCGTGTTCGGCTTGGAAGCCTCTCCCTTGAAGAGGGAACCGAGATCAGCCAGGGAGATGTTGTTGAAAATGGTGCCCGGAATCTGTTCGATGGGTTCCACCGAGAACGATGTCGGGTACAGCATGTAGTTGATGCCTTCCGCCTTCACGTGCGACGAATTGAAGAGCCCGACGATGGAATTCTTGATAGTCAGGTTCTTCGAGGCAAAGACGCCACCGAGCACGACCGAGTTCTCGAGCGTCACCGTCTCGGCGAAAATGCTACCGGCGACAAAGCAGTTTTTCAGCGACACCTTGGGAGCGTTCACATCCGAGCCGAAAACGACGCGGCCCGAATTGACGAGGGCCGAGATACGGTCGGAACTTCCGACCGCCTTCGTGAACAGCACCGTGTTCTTGCTGGTGGCGAGCACGTAGATTTCGCTTTCCGCGAATACCGACTTCGCAAAGCGCGTCGGGCCGCTTTCCACCTGCAGCTTGTCGGCATAGACGGCGCCGTCGATTTCCACGTTTCCTTGGACCGTCACGTTTCGCTTCAGTTCCTTGGTGCCGGTAGGGATAATGGAAGATTTGACACGGTTGTCCTTGAGGATAACGTCGTTGCTACCGATGCGGATGTCTGTCATGTCACTCATTTTGATTCTCCGATTTTAAAATTTCAGTTTGCCCCGTCCTGCTTCCACAGGCGATTGATCATCTCGGCAACCCTATTGTTCTTGTTCCTGTTCGCCTCTTCCGTGCCGTCCATCCATTTCTCGGTTTCCGACTGGAAGTAGAAATCCATCTTTTCCTTTTCCTCGCTTGACAGCGGCATTTCTTCCTTGTCAATTTCCTCGAGAACCCTCTTCGACATTATCTGTCGCAGGTTGAACGGAATATCCGATGGAATCTTGGCTTCGGTATAGGTTTCCTGGGTATCGAACCTGTCAGCCGTCACACCCATGACCGGAACATAGGTAAAGTTCTTTTGCTCCGTCGGTTCTCCATGGACAATCGCCTGCATGTAATTCTCGTATTCCCTTTCCTGGTCGAGTATGGTCGAGATCCCGGCGATGGCCTCCTGGATGCGGCGGCGCAGCGAAGAAATTTCCAGCTGGATCTGGTAGGCCGGATTCTCTTCCGCAGAGATAAGGGTTCCTGCAACACCCGACTTGATGAACCGCTGCGCAAGGGCGTTCTTCCCTGCCGCATTGGCTTCAAATGCAGGCGCATCGAGGCTACGGATGCGACGGTTCAGCGCTTCGTCCAGGCCGTCGAACAGTTCCAGATACTGCCTGCTGATGCGGGAATAGTCCCTCTCCATGGTCTCCTTCTGGACAGCGACCAGCTTCGATATCGAATTGATCCGCGCGAGCAGGGCCTCGAACTTGCTGTACATCTCGGCAAGCTGCTGCGAAATCTCGGATTTCACCATGTTGTAGAAGCCGCTGACAATCGTCTGCGAAATCTTTTCGCCAGACTTCTTGATGGTTGCCACCTGGGCCACATTCATGGCAGCCACGGAACCAGTCAATTCCGTCACCGAATTGCGGCAGTCCCTGGCCGATTCATTGAAGGGGGCATCGTCCACATACAAGTCGACATTCACGTCCAGGTAGTCCTTGTCCGCGACTTCGACGGCCCTATGCCGGGTCCGCACGGGACTGTTCTGTCCGCCACCACCGAGGTATTCGGTGATATACTCGGTGTGCGTAGGCACCTGGACGCTAAAAGACTTGCTACCGGCCTTGTAACTCATGTGTTACCTCCGGTAACCCATGATTGCAGGTCGCTCGCGGCGAACATCTTCTTCACTTCCTCCGCGATGCGCGGGTTCAGCGATGCAAATTCAGGAAGCGCCGTCATCGCCTCAAACAGGGCGTTCCTCTTCTCCTCGGAAGAGTTGTCCCACGATGCGTTCCTCGCGCTCTCGAGGCAGGTAGTCGTAATCGTGCCGCGTTCTTTCAACCGGCCGTCTTCCGGCAGGGCCACGTTCCATACGTTGGAATCCTGCTGGTGAAGGCTTTCTGCTTCCGAAACCACTACAGGAACGTATTCCATGGCCGGAGTCTCCAGGGCCCCATCGCACATGATGGGCTTCATCTTGCTCTCGTAATCCTTCTCCTCTTCCATGGTTCCGGAAAGGCTGTCCAGCGCCATGTTCGCATGCTTCTTCAGTTCCGCGTTGATGAACATCTGTGAAGCCGGCAGCGATTCCTTCGCATAGCAGATGGCCGACGCCACGTTCTTCGTAGTGGACTTGAAAATCAGGCTCTTCTTCTTTTCGGAAAGGTTGACCGCGGGCTTGTTGAGTTCCGTAATGCGGTTTTTCAGATTCTTGTCGAGCGTCCTGAACGTTTCGATATAGCGGCGGCTGATACGCTGGTAGTCCACCTGCGCCGTGAGGAGAATCTCGTGAATCTTCTTCGAGATGCTCTGCATCAACGCGAGCTTGGAATTCGCCGCATTCTCGTGAACAGCGAGCTTCTGGCTAATCTGCGACGCGATCAGGGAATAGAATCCGTAGTTCACGTTCTCGCAAATCTGCTTTGCCGACCTCTTTTCCTGGGCGATAACCGCAGCTTCCATTGCAACCACGGCTCCCGTCGTCCTGTCGACGGAAGAGGTTACCTCGTCCACCTTCCGCGCGAGAGGCCGCACGTCGATGGTGATGGCTTCGGTATGGTCGGCTCCGAATGACGAAAACAGACCCATAATCAAGCCTCCTCGTTATCTATCTGCGCTCCGCACTCTTCGCAGAACTTGGAACCGGCCGGGATCTTGGCCCCGCATTCCGTGCAGAACACGAATGCGCCCGCTTCCGCACCGGAAGCATCCCCGGATTCTTCCTCCGCAGCGGCTTCCACATTTTCCTCCGCAGCGGAAGCGGCGGTATCTACAGCGGTATCTGCGGCAGCCACATCCTCTGCGACGGGAGCATCCTCTTCGGCGGGCAGCGGTTGCACTTCCTTCTCTTCGACACCCATATTCTCGTACTTTTCGAGAATCGAGTCCACTTCCTTGATGAGGTTCAAGGAGAAGTCTTCCATCATGTCCTCGGACACCTGCGGCTCGGGCGGCAGTTCCGCGTTCGCAGCCATATAGGCGTTGATGGCCAGCAGCGACCTGCGGCGGTCATCGAGTTCCTGGACGCTGTCGGAAGACACGGCGATATCCTTCGCCTCGGCATCGCGCAGCGTCGCCTCGAAGTATTCCACATACTTGAAGCGTTCCGACTTCTGCTGGATATCCTCGGCCACGCGGTCCATGTATTCGGAGAATTCCTCCTGCTGGCGCCTGCACGCCGCAGCCTGCACTTCCATGGCAGCGAGCGCTTCCGCCTTCTTGTCCTTGACCTGCACCTCGCCTGCGGCAAGCGAACCGCTCTGCTTCATATCGTCGAGCGACTGCTGCAGCGCCTTGTACGTATTCAGCGCCGTCATGAATTCCGAGTTCGCGCTCATGAAGTCGCGGATAAGGTCCTGGGCGGCGGCACGGTTTCTTGCGTTGAAGTCGTCCGCGTCACGATGCCACTGCATCAGGTAATCCGTCTTCTGGTTCTCGATATCGTTGTACACGTCGAGACGGTCCTTGCGGTTCTCTTCCATCAGGTTCTCAATAAGCGGCGCGAACACTTCTTCCTGAATCTGGTTCATGGAGAACGGCATGCTGGTTCTCGAGCCGTCCTCGGCAAGCCAGACGGACTGGAACAGGTCATACTTCACGCGCGAAGAAGCCTGCAGGTTGAACGGCTTGTAGGAAGTCGAATCTTCCTTGAAATCGAAGGCCACGTTCCGGATGCGCTCGATTTCTTCGGCTTCCAGGACGGGAGAATACTGGTTGTAGGCGGCCTTCAATACGTTTGCGAAGATGCCGTTGCAGTAATCGATCAGCTTGTCGCAGCTGCTCGCCTTGCTGGCCGAAATCACCTGGATGGATTCGCCCAGGGTCTTCATCAGGGCCTTGTAGTAATCGACATGGCTTGCGCCGCTGGAGGCATCGCTCTGTTCCATGTTCTTCTTCATGATATTGATATCATTGAACACCTTGAGCGACGTATCGAACTTCTTCTCGTCGAACACGTTGACGACCGGATGTCCGGCCGGAGCCTCGCTTGTCGCGAAATTCTTGAGGAAGTTGTCTTCCTTGGAATTGGGCTTCACGAGCGGAAGCGACACCGACTTCCTTTCGCTGTCACCGAGCAGGTAGCGGATATTTCTCACCTGCCTGTCGATGGAGCTCATGTAGTCGTGCATCGTCACGTTCTGCATCGAGGTCGAATAGTCGGCCGTATCGATCTGTTCCGTTTCGTCGGAACCTTCCACGACCGGAATCTTCTTGATTTCCTCGGCCACGGAATTGAGAGTCTCGTTCCATTCTTCCGGCTTGCGAATCGTGGAAAGGCTGAACTTCGTCTGTTCCGTCCCTTCGGTAAGGTCCACGGAGATATGTCCGTTTCCAAACGGCACGTTCATCTCGACCGGGACATAGGCCACGCCAATCTTCGAGACCTTGTAGTCGCGGCGGATATCGGCCTTCGCCTGTTCATAGGCGAGAATCTTCTGTTCCGCAGCCTCGACCTTCTTCCCGAGACCCGACAGCTTGACCGCGAACACGATGATGAAGACGACACCCAGGATCATGAGGAAGACGCCCCCGCCCACGGAGGTCGTCGCGGCAAGGATAATACCGCCGATAGCCACCAGGATAAAGATGACGAGGCCCACGATGCTCGGAGTCTTGCTGTCCTTGATATGGTTTATCTCGTTCCGGGTCTCGTCGATTTTCGATTCAAGTCCCATTTCTTCCGTGACGATTTTTTCGGCAGCGGTCTTATAGTAGTTGAACAGGATTTTGGCCTGGTCCTGGTAGATGTTTTCGGATTCCGCGAATATTTTTCCGGTCATGTTCTAATCCTTGTTTAACTCTAGTTCTTGTAGATAAGTTTTCTCGCCTGGAGCAGGCCAGCAAACGCGTTGATAGCATTCTGGATCTCATCGGCAGACGCCCCGCCCTGCTTGCAAAGGGAGCGCAGTGCAGAAAGGGATTCTACCATCTGGGCCTCGTAATCGAAAGCCTCGGCGCTGTTCGCAGGCGAAAGGTAGCGCAGGTCATTTTTGATTTTTGCGATAGCGTTCTTCTGCTCGGCCGGAATAGACGCATTGGCCGCGCATTCGACTTCCAGCAGCTGCGACTGCGAACGGAGCTGCGCAATCCGCGAAAACTCCTGCGTCTCGCGCTGCTTGACGGAGCCAATCTGGTGCGCGACCAGGCAGCCGAAGAACATCTTCACCATGAAGGCAAAGAATAGGATGAGCTGAATGACGACCACCGCGTAGAAAATCAGGTCGCTGTAGTGAGCCGCCTGCTGCATGATTTCGCTGTTCTCGCCCACCACCTTCTCGATCCAGTCCTTTGGCAGCCCCATGAACCAGCCAATGACTATATTGCGCGAGATGACAAAGATCAGAAGCGCAATCGAGGAGGCGCAGTAAGCGGTTATCGCAAACCACGACGCGGTATAGGCGGCAATCGCCTTTTCCACGTTCTCCGTCTTCGGCAGGATGCTGAAGAACGTGAACGGAGCCATCACCATGACATACATCACAATGATGGAAATGCATGTGAATATGAACTCCCTAGAACACTCGCCATCGCCATGGACGAGGAACAGGGCCAGTATAATCACTCCAAGCCCGAAAGCGAAAATAAATGCTCTAAAAAAGTTCAGCATGTTTACCTCAGTTTGTTGCCGCAGTTGGGGCAGAATTTAAGGGTCGGGGAAACGGCCTGTCCGCAGCGGGAGCACTGGTTGCCACCCATGCCTCCTGCTACCATCGGATCTGCCGAGGCAAGCGGAGTGCCGCAGCTGACGCAGCGACGGGCCTTCGGGCTGTTGTCGCTTCCGCACTTCGGGCACGGCCTGTACTGGTTGCCGCAGAAGGGGCAGAACTTCGATGTCGAAGGGAATTTCTTCGCACATGCGGAACAGAACACTTCGCGGGGAACGGCCGCCATGCCGCCAGTCGCACCGGGCATCATGCCAGCGCCACCCGGCGCCATGCCCTGATTGGCAGCCATCAGCTGGGTCGGGTCGTTTACCGGGTTCATCACGGGGGCACCCTGCATCATGCCGGCTCCCATTCCACCGCCCATGCCGCCACCCATCATCAATGCCATGCCGAGCATTCCCATCTCGCCGCCATTGTTGATAGCGTTATTCGCGGTGTCGAACGCCTGCTGCTGAGCCCAGCTGTAGCCAGCGATATTCTGCGTTGTACGCGCCGTCATCGCTTCCATCACCTTGCGCCCGTCTTCCGTCGTTTCGTCCACATCGATGGAATCGATGTTGAAGGACCTGAGCGAGATGCCGAACCTTTCGAGGAACTCGGCTGCAGGCCCCTTCATAAAGTTAGAGATGTCTTCCAGATAGGCAGAAATGTTCATGATGCTCAGGCGGTTCGTCTGCATGTACTTGCTTACGAAACTGTTGAGCTTCATCGTGAGTTCGGCCCACATGACATTGCTCAGGTCGACAACGCTGAACGACTTTGCCGTCTTGACGACCTCGGTGAGGAAGCACTCGGCGTTGGTAACCTCGATTCCAAAGCGGCCCTGCGAAATGACCGGGATACGGGCGTTGTAGCCGGGATCGTATATGTTGAACTTCTTCGTAATCCAGGGGATTGTCGGGGGGATGCTCTTGTTCACGAACACGACCACCGACTGGAACGGATTCTTACCACCGAACGGTATTCCGAACAAATTCCTCAGGAGCGGCAGGTTCTCGGTGCTGAGCGTGTGCTTGCCAGGGCCAAACTTGCCTAGTATCTGTCCCTTCGAAAACAGAACTGCTTCCTGGGACTCGTTGACGATAAGTTGCGTGAATGTGCTGAGATTTTCTTCAGGATACCTATAGGCAAGCGCGTTGTTGTCAGGCGGCTGCCAGGATATAGAATCGATAATGGCCATGTTTATTCCTCTTCTTCGTAGGGAAAATGTATACTTAAAGTAACAAAATATCTAATCGGAGTTTTAATGTTTATAAAATTTTACAATCAAGCATTCGCCCACTCTTCTCTCCCCGTAACGCCTTATTCCAACTAGGACGATTTTTTTCGCGAAAAAATGAATTTTCACTTGTTTTTTTGCCCAAAAAAGATGTATATACTCTAAATGCGAGGCAAAAAAAGGCCCTGCAACAGTAAAATACAACGTAACACTACTTATACGGAGGTATTCATATGGATATTCAGTTTTCTGCTCGCCACTTTAATGCATCTGCCGGTCTCCAGGACCGAATTCAGGAAGAAATGGACAAACTGGCCAAGTTCTACCCGAACATCACGGGAGCCTCCGTCATCCTCGACCACGAAGTGGAACACCAGCGTCACTGCGAAATCTCCGTAAAGATTACGGGTAACGTCGTGGTCGCCTCGGCAGACGAGGAAAACATGGGCAAGGCCGTCGACGTCGCCCTCGAACGCGTCAAGGTGCAGCTCAAGAAGGCCAACGACAAGCAGAACGATCACCGCGCACAGCCCGTTTCCGACCTCGCATAAGCCGTGCCCGAATCCAGATTCAAAGATCTCAACATCCTGCACCGGGAAAAACTCCCGGTGCGGGGCTTTTTTGATAATTACGGCAAGGACCTCCAGCTCGCGCAATATTCTCCCGACGAGGACCTCGATACAAGCATCGCGGAAAGCGGCATCCACCGTCCGGGGCTTGCCATGGCGGGCTACACCAAGGTCTACAGTTCCGAACAAATTCAAGTCGTAGGCCACACGGAATGGAACTACCTCGAAAGCCTCGGCCCCGAGGGCCGCAAGAAGGTGTTCGACTCCCTTTCCGTATTCAGGGCCCCGATGTGGGTGGTGACGCATGCGCAGAAACCGCACGACGAACTCCGCGACATGTGCCACAAGCTCCACATCCCGCTGTTCTCGACCACCCTCCACACCTACGAGTTCAACAAGGGCGCCCAGCGCATCCTCGAAGAATATTTCGCACCGCATGCCGTCATCCACGGAAGCCTCGTCGACGTCTACGGTATCGGCATGCTCTTCGTGGGCGATAGCAACGTCGGCAAGTCCGAATGCGTGCTCGACCTCGTCGAAAGCGGCCACCGCATGGTTGCAGACGACGTTGTCCACATCAGCCACGTCGGCAACGCCATTATCGGCCGCCCCGACCCCATCGTCCGGCACCACATGGAAATCCGCGGAGTCGGCCTCCTCGACATCCGTTCCATGTTCGGCATCCACGCCATCCGCAAGGTGAAAAAGATCGAAGTCATCGTTGAGCTCCAGCCCTGGCAGCGCGACGCGCGCTACGAGCGCACGGGCCTCAACGAGTTCGACGAATCCATCATGGGAGTCAAAATTCCCAAGGTGGTGCTGCCCGTGGCGCCCGGCAAGAACCTGACCGTGATTTCCGAAGTTATCGCAATGAACACGCTCATGAAGATGAACGGGCAGAACGTCGCGAAGGATTTCAACGAAAACCTGATGCAGAGGATCAAGGCGAAGGGCAAGTGCGGCGAACCCGCGTTCGAAATGGACATAGACCAGTGGTCGCTCTACGAATAGGCGAATCAAATATCTATCTTTCTGCCGATGAACCAGTTCCGAAACACAATCAAGAGCAACCTGTTCCCCTTTATCGTATTCATGATATTGGTGGTCGGGTGCGCGGCGGCGTTCTACTTCTTCCACCCGGCGAGCCCCTACCATGCGCGCTACAGCTTCGTGGTGAGCTACCAGTCCATCGGAACGCTCTCGCCGGGCAACCTCGTACGCGTGAGGGGAATCGAGAAGGGCCAGATCCTGAAGGTGGAACTCACGGACGACGCCGTGTTCGTGAAGGTAGAAGTCTTTGCGGACGCTAAAATTTCGAGGCACTCGGAATTCAGGCTCGTGAACGCGGGGCTCATGGGCGAACGCGAGATGAGCATCCTCACCGCGGACGACAGCGACTGGATTGTCGAGGGCGACACCGTGTTCGGCAATTACGACGACGGCATTGCCGGGGTCGGCAAGGTGCTGCTCGACGCCATCGACGACATCAACCAGATGAAGGACATGGTCGTGGCGCTCAAGGATTCGCTCACCGTGGGCACCTCGGGCAAGCGGATCGACCGCATCGTCAAGAAGGGCGGGCGCATCGTGAAGGCCTCCAAGGACCTGGTGAACGACACGCGCGACCAGGTGCTCGGCGTGGTTTCCAAGGCCGAGGAGACACTCGCGAAGACGCGTGAGGCTATCGACGCCGAGGCAAAGCGCGGATCCATTACCGTGGACGCGGCGTCAGCTCTCCTGGACCGCGTGGACGGCCTGCTTTCGCAAGTGAAGGAGCTCAAGGCGGACGCGGACGCCCTCGCCGCCCGGATCGAAGCCGAGGACAACACCGTAGGGCTCGCGCTCAAGAGCGACGGGAAGCTCGCCAAGGAGACCGAAAAGCTCGCCCTGGACATCGACAGGCTTATTTCCGATATAAAAAAGCGCGGTCTCAAGCTAAATGTGGATATTTTTTAATTTTTCTTGTCCTTTTTGTAAAAAAAAAGATAGTTTAGCCCGTATAAAAGACAACCATCAAGTTTCACCGACTCTAACAAGGAGTTAACCATGACCGAAAAGAAACCTGCAAAGATGAGCGATGCCGATCTCAAGTTTTTCGAGGAGATGCTCATAGAGAAGCGCCGTCAGCTGGTAACCGCCCAGAGCGAGTCGGAAAAGGCGAACGCCTTCCAGGGCCAGAAGAACCAGTCCGGTGACGGCGGCGACTCCGACAGCGCCGATTCGGCCACCGACTACAACACGCTCGAGACGACCTTCTCGCTCGCCGCGCGCGAAGGCAAGTACCTCGTGTATCTTGAAGAGGCCCTCAAGCGCATCCACAACGGCACCTTCGGCATCTGCAAGGTCTGCAAGCAGCTCATCCCGAAGGCGCGCCTCATGGCAGTCCCCACGGCCACCAAGTGCGTAAACTGCAAGGAAGAGACCAAGAAGAAGGAACAGGAGAACAACCGCATGGAAATGGCGAGACTCTTCGCCGAAGCCCAGAGGAAGGAACTCCAGAAGAAGGCGATGGGCCGCTAGCCTCTCGCCCTACAGCGCGCCGAAGAAGGTATCGGCAAGTTTAGCGCGGAACGCATGGATGCGGTCCGCGTTTTTTTCTCGGTGCGGGTAGGTGAAGTCGGAGAGGAGCACGACCGCGGCGCCTGCGCATGGGTCCGCGACGATGCTCGCACCGGTGAAACCGGTCTTGCCGAAGGCATGCGGGCTCACGCGCGAACCCATGAACTTGCCCTGGGCAAGTTCCCAGCCGAGGGCTGTGCAGGCGTCCGCTGCACTCGAAAATGCACGGGCTTCCGGCAACAGGAACGCATTTTCGCTCACCATCTTGAGAATACCCGCAGGCGCGACGCGGATTTCGCATCCGTCGGGGCCACAGGCTACACCGTCGTCCATCACCATCTTCACGAACTTCAGGAGGTCGGGCACACAGCTGAACATGCCGGCGCTTCCGACCGGGAACAGCTTGCGCAGAACCCAGGCGCTCTCGTCATGGATTTCGCCACAAATCTCGCGCCCGCGGAATTCGCAGATTTCCGTCGGGGCAATCTCTTCGCGCGGAACCGGGTTCGTGTCGCGCGTCAGCGGGTCGTAGCCGCTTCGCGACATGCCGAGCGGCCCGAAGAACCGCTCGTAGCCCTGCTGCTGCAGGTCCTTCCCCGCGATGCGCTGCAGAATGAGCCCAAGGAGCACGCTTGCCGGATTCCCGTAGTTGAAATCGGCACCGGGCGCCTTTGAGAACTGGTAGGTAAACAGGGCGTCGAGAATCCCTTCGGGCGGGAGTTCGCGAAGCGTCTTCATCGGCACGCGGTAATCGAGGCTGTGCGTGAGCAGGTGGAACACGCGGATGTCATCGCGGTAGTTTGTCCGCATTTCCGGTATATAGTCTGCAACGCGGTCGTCAAGGGCGAGTTTCCCTTCGAGAATATACGAGAGGGCGAGCGTAGAGGTGGGGCATACTTTCGTGAGGCTTGCAATGTCGAAAACCGTATCTGCGGGCGTATCGAGTGCAACCGTACGCGTGGTGCCGTCGGGCAGAAGAAACCCCGCGACCGCCTTGTGGAATACACCGGTTTCTTCCGCCTGTTCCAAGAGCCGCAAGATGTTGCTTTCGTTGAATACCATGGGAAACTCCTGCCCGAATTATAGCAAAGTTGACGTCCCCCCTCTTTTGTATTATCTTATTTCCCATGGCAGAAGAGCAAATCGACATCCTGAATCCGGACGGCACCCCCGCGGGCTATTCCTGCGGGCGCACGCGCGTACATGCGGAAGGCCTGTGGCACCGCACGGTACACATATGGGCGTTCAACGGCAAGGGAGAAATCCTGTTCCAGCTGCGGGCCCGCGTAAAGGAAAACAATCCCGGACTCTATGACACGAGTTGCGCAGGCCACATCTCGGCCGGGGATTCAAGCATCAACGCCGCCGTGCGCGAACTGCGCGAGGAACTGGGACTCGCGAAAAGTCCGCGCGACCTCGAATACCTATTCGAGGCGACACACGAAAGTGTGCTCAACGGCGGCAGCTACCTCGACAACGAATACTACGATGTGTACAAGGTAACACTCAGCGACCAGGAGGCGAACTCGCTCGTCCCACAGCCCGGCGAAGTCGACGCCTTCAGGTGGATGACGCGTGAAGAATTTTTCGCAAAGCACAAGCTCCACCCCGAAAAGTTCGTCGACCACCCGAAGGACTTCCAGTGGCTGATGGAGAACGCGGGCCGCTAGCCTACGCAGGGGGAACCATGTCGAAAGCGATTGCAGGGCACCGCTACCGCCACTACAAGAAAGAGACCATGGTCTATACCGTGGTCACGGCCGATGCACTCGACTGCGAAAGCGTGAAGCCCCTCGTCGTCTACCGGAGCGAGTACGAGACACCCGACCACCCGAAGGGGACGCTCTGGGTGCGCGACCGCAAGGATTTCGAAAGCAGGGTGACGCTCCCCGACGGTTCTACCGTCGACCGCTTTACCGAAATCTAAAACTGCGGATGCATCCGCCGCCTAAAATTTCTACCTTTGTGGCAAACAAAAATTCCCTTTTTGACAAGGAGTCTCTATGGGCGGCTTTTGTGGTGTTGTTTCCAAGGAAGATTGTGTCAGCGACCTCTTTTTCGGGACAGACTACCATTCACATCTAGGTACACACCGCGGCGGCATGGCGGTTCTGAACGGCAGCGGCAAGTTCCACCGCTCCATCCACAACATCCAGAACACTCCGTTCCGCAGCAAGTTCGAACATGACCTCGCCGCATTCTCCGGCAAGGTGGGAATCGGAGTCATTTCCGACACCGACCCGCAGCCGCTCGTCATGACCTCCAAACTCGGGACGTTCGCGATTGTCACCGTCGGCCTCCTCACCAACATCGAGGAACTGAAGGACGAACTGTTCCGCAACAACTGCATGCAGCTCCAGTATTCCACCACGAGCGGCATGGTCGGCCCGACCGAAGTCGTATCCGCGCTCATCGCGACCCGCGACTCGATTGTCGACGGCCTCAAGTACGTCCACGAGAAGGTGAAGGGAAGCTGTTCCGTGCTCCTGATGGACAGCAACGGCAGATTCTACGCGAGCCGCGACCGCTGGGGCCGCACCTCGATTATCCTCGGCAAAAAAGAAGGCTCGATGATCGCCGTGCAAGAAAGCTGCGCCCTCCACAACCTCGGCTACGACTACGTGCGCGACCTCGGCCCGGGCGAAATCGCAGAAATCACACCCGATGGCGACACGACTCTCGTCGAACCCGGCAAGAAGATGGCCATCTGCTCGTTCCTCTGGGTCTACTACGGCTACCCCGCCTCGAGCTACGAAGGCCGCAACGTGGAAATGACGCGCTACCGCTGCGGTTCCGCGCTCGCGAAGCGCACCCCCACCGATGCCGATGCCGCCTGCGGCATCCCGGATTCCGGCACGTCGCACGCCCTCGGTTACGCGCACGAGGCCGGCATCAAGTTCGCGCGCCCCTTCGTGAAGTACACGCCCACCTGGGCCCGCTCCTTCATGCCGCAAGACCAGAAGCAGCGCGAACGCGTCGCTTCCATGAAGCTCATTCCCATCCCGGGACTCATCAAGGACCGCCGTCTCGTGTTCTGCGACGACTCCATCGTGCGCGGCACCCAGCTCGGAAAGCAGGCCCTGAAGCTTTATTCACTTGGCTGTAAAGAGACGCACATGCGTATCGCATGCCCGCCGCTCGTTTACCCCTGCAAGTTCATCAACTTCTCGCGTTCCAAGAACGAATACGACCTCATCACACGCCGTTACATCCGCGACCAGGAAGGCGAGAACGCCGACATCGAGAAGTACACCGATCCGGATGGCGACGCCTACAAGGGCATGGTCGAATACATCCGCAAGAAGCTGAACCTCACGACGCTTGCGTTCCAGCGCATCGACGACGTGATTCACGCCATCGGGCTCCCCGAAGACCAGCTCTGCACCTACTGCTGGAGCGGCAAGGACTACGCCGAAACCGGCGACTGCTACCACTGTCCCTGCCACCAATGCCAGGAAGAAGAAGAGAAGTAAGGACTACTCCTCTTCTTCGATACCCATAAGCTTCATCGCGGCCTTCCAGGTTTCGCGATTTTCGAAACCGTCGCGCTTGCCGCCACCATAGCGCGCATGCGCGAACTCGTTGACAAGGGATTCCCACCCTTCGAGCTTGCCGTCCTTCACCATTGCATCCAAATTAACGGACGCAGCCGCGGATTCGTCGGCGCCATCCATTCCCAGACGCTGTGCGACATAGCCCTTGCAGACATTTTCCAGTTCCAGGAGCCATTCGCGGCTGTCGGCGGTGTTCACGCGCTGCTTGAGCACCAGCATCCGCTCGCGCAGGGCATCCTGAGCCGCATTCCTGGCCGCGAGAGCCTCCCGCGCCTTGTTACGGCGCCGCATCCGCCAAAAGCCCGCAAGGAGCACGCACACGGCAACCAGGGCGCCAACGGCAACAGGCAGCGGATTGAAAGGCTCGTCCACGCGGATGGCGACACTTTCGCTCCGCAGGTCGAGCGGCCGCCCCACCTGCGTCGGGATCTCGAAACGCATCGCGGGGACATTCAGGTTTCCCGTATCCTGCGCCACAATCTTGTAGGTAAACTTTATCGAAGCGATTTCCTTGCCGTCCTTCACGGCACGCGCCGATTCCTGCGACACCCCCACCTGCGTAAGGCCCTTCGCGTTCGCGGAACTCGCAGGCACGACCAGCAGGGCGCTTCCCTGCACGCTCCAGCTGACCGTCACCGGGAATCCGAACGTGTCACCCACGGTAATGGCGGGCATCCCGCCTTCGGGTCCCGCCGTTATAGAGATTCCCAGCTGCTCGGGCGTCGGCATCGCCATCTCGGGAGCGACCGCCGCAGAATCCACCGCAGCACTATCCTGTAATGCAACATCGGCAGGCGCACCTGCCATATTCAAAGAATCATTTTCCATACAGGGAGAATATACAAAAAAATTTTATTATATTATTTTCAAATAGGAGTCCCGAAATATGACTATTTCCAAAAAGCGCATCCTGACGTGCATCGCCGCCGCGTCTATCCCCCTATTCTTTGCCTGCAGCGACGACAAGCCGACATCGCCCTCTGGCGGCGACAATCCTGTCGTGAGTTCGGCAGCCGCGCTTCCCGAATCGGCAGCAGGCCAGCCCGAGGCGACATCTTCCAGCGCAGAAGGCTCCGAAACCATTACCCCCGAATCCTCGGCCGGCCCGGTCGTCGAATCCAGCTCCGCCACGGAGGTCGTGCCCGAAAGCAGCAGCGCCCGCTTCCGCGAGCCCACCGAAGAAGAAATCGCCCAGGAACGCATCTATACAGCCAATTCCGAAACGACCGAATTCGTGGAGCTCCCCACACTCTACAAGAGCCTCGACCCCACCGACCGCGTGGCTTTCGTCATCCGCCACGCCCAGCGCGAAAAGAGCACCGGAGTCGAATCCCAGCTGACCGAAAAGGGCATCGAGCAGGCCAAGACGCTCGGCAGCCACCTCGTCAGCGAAGAAGCATTCTCTTACGGCTCCACCGACTTCATCCGCACGCGCGCCACGGCCCAGTACATTTCCGAAGGCCGCGGCCAGGTATTCCCCGAACCCATCGTGCTCCCCGAACTTGTCGCAAGCACCTTCGTCGCGGACCAGGAAAAATTCAAGACACTCATGGGCGAAGCGGGATACATCGACGAAGCGTTCATGTATTCGCAGTGGGCATTCGACGGCGACTTCGCCGAAGCCTTCAACGATCTCGAAAAGACGGGCGTCCAGATTATCACCCAGGCAATCCTCCCGAGGATGTCCACCGAGAACCGCGTCAACTTCTTTATCAGCCACGACATGTTCCTCGGTCCTCTCGTCGCCTACTGCACCAACCGCAAGCTCACCATCTTGCGCAAGCACGCCACGGCCACCGAGGATTGCACGAACTGCCGCTGGATCAAGTACCTCGAAGGCATCGCAATCATCGTCAAGGCCGACGGCACACGCAAATACGTCCCCGTCTCCGGCAACATGATGAACTAGGAAGCAAGCCCGAAAAACGGGCCAGCCCATTTCGCATAACATAAAACCCCGACTGGTGTCGGGGTTTTAAAGTTTCTAGGAACGGGAACCGCTATTCGGTGATGCGGATATTGCGGACCCAGCTGTTGGAGCCTTGCTTCACCATCAGCACGTAATTGCCCTGCCTCTGGTTCAGGGAGACCCTTTCGGAGCCGGTCACGCTGAACTTGGAGACAACCCTGCCCTGCATGTCCATCAGGGCCGCAGAAGCCGTCTGGGAGCCCGGCAACTGAATCAGGAGGGACTTGCCATCCACGCTCACGTTCAGCTTGTCCAGGCCAGACTTTGCGACATCTGCGATGGGTGCGGCCGACTCGACCAGATCCTTGCCATCGGGGCCCACGAGCTTGAGGCCGCTAATGTCGACCTGCGGGTCATCCCAGTTGTTGAGGGTCAGGTACAGGAACGCATCGGTAGTCGTAGCGGTAAATTCGCAGGTGATATCGATAGGCATCTTCTTCATGGCGCCGCAGTACTTGTTGCTGAGGCTATCGCCATTGACTGCATAGGTCAGCCAGAGGGAAGATCCCGGAGTCTGCGAAGCGCTGAACGACAACGTGTACTTGGAACCCGCCGTAAGGCCGGTAAGATGGCGAACGACCTCGCGGTGGTCACCCTGGATAACATTACCCATGTGGACACTCGTGTTGGTCTCGTTTTCAAGCACGACAGAGGTAGAATTCCAGCCGAAGGCGCCCGAGTTCTTGTGGTACTCGATAACCTCGTTGCAGGATTCCGGAACCACGAATTCCTTCGGGGTCACGGGAGTCGCCTTCGCAAAGTTCACCATGTTGCCGCTCATCAGGAGGCCCGTCAGCAAACGCAAGTTGGAATGGAAATAACCCGGCTGCTGAGCCATCAGGGCGCTAAAGTTCGTGTTCAGCAATTCATGGTAGGAATCGTTTACGATAAGCACGGAGCTCAACGAACCGATCGAAGAACCGTTCGCCTTGCAACCATTGCTCTTGCAGGGTTCGCCGTTCAGGTTCGCCGTACCATCCGTCTTCATGTTGATGTAGAGCTGGCCAAACGTCTTGGTGCTCACCCACTTCGCAAGCTTTTCGGACAAATCCTTCGCCTGGGAGTGTCCATACCACGCATAGCTCCAGGCCCAGCGCCACGGGGCACGCACGGCATCGTAGTCATAGCCGGCAAAGTTATAGCCGTTGTTACCGGTGATGGGAGAATAGGGACTGCCCATATTCGCCCAACCGGACGGGATACCCGTCGAAGAATTGCGGTTGCCCAGAAGGATATTGTAGTTGGTCGAAATCGCCTTACTCCAGAAGCTCGCGTCATCGACATCCTTGAAGATTTCGTATGCTGCCGGGCTCACGTAGCTCGGGTTCAGGTACGGGTCCCACTGGTTACCCACCTTGTGGCGACCGTCACTGGCAAATTCGCTCGTACGCATTTTAGCAATCAAGGTCTTCGCGTCATTCAGGTACTGGGAGTTCCCGAACTGGTGATAGGCCATGACAAGCGCGAACGCGACATCTTCTTCGGCGTCAGTTGCGCCACCAGAACCGACAGTACCACCAAAGCCCTGGATCTTCCAGTCCATAACACCGTTGTTAGAATGAGCCTTGTAGTAGGCCCAAAGCTTGTCAAACTGACTCTGATAGCTCTTGGTGTTGCTACTGAAGTAAACGCAGAGGATCATGCCGTAGCCGATACCTTCCGAAACGGTATACTGGTCTTCATCAAACTTGATGCGGGCCTGGTTGCCGCTTTCTTCGTAATAGGCCTTCAGATAAGCTTCGAACTGGTTCAGGAGCATCGTAGATGCAGTCTGGCCGGAACAGTTCCAAACATCTGCAATATTGGAAGCATAGGGATAAGTCTGGGCCTGCGGGTAAGGGAACTTAACCGCCGCCATAGAAAGCGAGCTTACGGCCAGAAGGCCTGCAAGGAATAACCGTTTCATTACTTATTCCTCCAACGAATAGTCTGCATCGCAGAACCGTCCTTGACCGCCACAATGTAGAGTCCGCGCGGCACATTGGCAAGATCGACCGTGTTCGTGCCCGCCTTCATGTAGCGCGACACGTTGCTCACGACGTTGCGGCCGGCGACATCCAGAACCTGGACCTTCACGAACCCGGAGCGCTTCACATCCACTACGAGCTGGTTACCGTTCATGCGGACCGTCGGGGCAAGGTTCTTCTGGGTCTTCGGAGCTATGAAGTTCTGCCCCTGGATTTCAGCCCAGGCCTGAGCTTCCGTCGTGACATCGCCCGTCCCGATAACCACCTTGATGTAGCTGAGCAGGGATTCGTACTGGTCATTTTCGGGAGCTTCGGCCTTGATAACTATGGTCGCATTCTTGCCACCGGCAATCAGGTTCACGCCCTGCTGTTCGGCATAACCCGCGGGGTAGATAGTATAGGTGACCGGAACCTTGTGCGCTTCCAGCGTAAAGACCTGCGTCGAGGAATTCAGCGCCACGGTCTGGTCCTTGAAATACTTGGTATTGAGCGTCTGCTCGGCCTTCAAAAGCGAGAAGGTAATCGTCGTATCGAGGGCACGGTATCCAGAAATGGCCTTTGCCGTCGCATGGATATTAGCTGTCCCCCTGGACTTGAATGTCGCAATCCAGACCTGCTTGCCCTTGTCGCCGTAGCATTCGGAACTCGTGCAGGTCGCCTTGGCCACAGAGATAACGCTCGGATTGTCGGATTCGTAAGTGACATCGGAACCTTCGACGGTCTTTGTCACCTTCATCTTGTATTCAAGCTTGGCCGAGGAGTTGCCCGTAAAGTTGTTGCAGGCACCGCCGCCGGTAACGCGGCAGGTGATGGCGGCCTGTTCGAACGTCTGAGCAGGGACCTGCGTAATCACGACGACCGACTGGGAATTGTCGTTGCCCGTCATCACGGCATAGCCCGCACCGTTAATCTTGATGGTGCCGTTTTCAACCGTCGCGACAGTCGGATCACTGGAAGTATACGTGCAGGAACTTACAGCCTTGCCCGTAATGGATCCATCCATTTCGGACGCCGTGGCTCCCTTGAACGCGCAGGAACCCGTGTTCTTGCCGGCGACAAGCGAGTCCGCCCAGTTCTTGTTGTTGTACTTGGTCAGGTAGCTCTTGACAAGGTTGCCCGACGTGGTATAGGTAGCATTATTCAATGCAGACTTAGAATTGAGGAGAGTCGAACCGGAGAACATAGCAGAAGCTTCGCTCTTGCCGCCAATGGTTTCATGGCGCAGGGACCAGTTGCAGTTCGGAATCTGTTTCTGCTCCATGTAGCTTGTCCAGTTGTTAGTTTCGCCAGAACTCACATTTCCCGTACCGTTGGCATCGGTCGTACCCCATTCCGTAATGAAAACAGCCTTTCCATTGTTCAAGCAGTTTTCGATATTTCCCTTGAAGGAACCCACGGAATGCGATGCAGCATAGAAGTGGAACACATACCCAGAGTTGGCGTCATTCACACCCGAGCAGGAACCCATCTGCGAATAGAAGGGCGTGCCCACAAGAGCCAAGTGCTTGGACCCGTTATTGCGGATAGCACCAATCACTTCGTTTGCATAGCTAGCAATGGTTCCCATATCGGTATTGACAGGTTCGTTATAGACTTCCCAGATGATGTTCGGAACATCCTTGTACTTGGCTGCCATACGGCCAAAGAAATCCTTCGCATAGCTCTTTTCGCTCTCGGCGCGGTGGCTATGCCAGTCAACGATGATGTAGATATCGTTTTCGATGGCAGCCTTCACCATGTTGTCGAGCTGGGCTTCCTTGCCTTCCTTGTTTCCCAGATAGGAGTTTGCGGAAATAATCGCATCGTCGCTATTGGCCTGGCAGTCGCCGCCATTGCTGTTGTAGCACTTGATGCCCATCGCAAAGCGGAAAACGTCGATGCCGAGCTTTTCGGCAGCCCAGCTAATCACGGTCGGGTTGTAATACTGCGATCCCGTAGCATCGGACCAAAACAGGCTCATGCCGCGAAGCATCACCTGCTTGCCGCTAGCCTGACTTACAATTTTGCCGCTCTTGACACCCAGCGTTCCATATACAGAAACAGGGCCTAGACGCAGTGGCTTTGCATCTACCGCAGCAGACGCAAACGTCACTGCGCAGGACAACATCGCTATCGATAAAAGTTTTTTCATCATAAACTCTCCCGTTTTTTTGCAATCCACATCCGATTACAAAAATAACTTTCAAAGCCCTAAATTACACCACACATTCAGAAATTCTTTGTTTACATCAGTAGACAAATAGGGGCTTTTGTGAAGAAATTCACACAATCCTGGAACTCAGCGTTCCAAAAAAGTTATCAAATCTTAACAAAGCCGCCGTTCATCAACGTGCTGTACATGATGGTCAGGATTTCCTTGAAGTAGGTTCCCGTGTATCCCACCGCCTGGTATGCCTGCACCTTCTGCGTAAAGTAGTCGAAGCAGGCATTGTGCCATGTCGGGTTCACCCCGAATCCCATCAAGCAGTACATGCCGATATAGTGCTCGCCGGCCGTCTGGCTCGTCGAAAGCGCACCCGTGCTGTAGTTGTACGACGTGGACGGAAGCGAAGCCGGGTTGTTCGCCGTCGCGGTCGATATGAAGTTCGCCATGGCGGTCAGAATCTGCTGCGATTCGGCACTCTGGTACCAGTAGTAGTCCCACGCGATACGCCACGGGATACGAACGGATTCCTTGTCGAACAGCATGTAGGTGTTCGCGGCAGAACCGTTCTTCGGGTCGGCCGGCTGACCGGCCGCATTGGACCAGTCCGGGAACAGCGGGACGGCGCCCGCGTTCTGGATGTTAATCATGTAGGCGTAGTTCGCAGCAAGGATCGCATCCCAGCCACCCGTCGGGTCAACTTCCGCAAACAGGCGGAGCGCTGCCGGGGAGAGGTAGCTCAGGTTGTAGACGTCCTTGTTCGCCCACGTATCACCCGGGCGGATCAACAGGTTGTTGGGATTGAGTCCCTTGTTCTTGATGGAGGCAATCAGCGCGACCGCATCGTTCAGGTAGAGCGGGTTCTGCCACTTCCTGGAGGCAAGGATCAAGGCAGTAGCCACGTCAAGGTCGGCATCGAGGGCGGCAGCCGTAGATACCGTAGCGCTAAACGAAAGGAGTTCCCAAGGCATCAGGCCGTTGTTGTTGTTGTCGCGGGCGATGATGTTGTAGGCCCAGAGGGCGTCGAAGAGTTCCTTGTCGCCATGGAAGTAGGCTATAAGCATGCCGTAGCCGATACCTTCCGAAACGGTACAGCCGAGCTTGTTCGCAAGCGCCGCCGTAAGGGAAGTACCCTTCCAGCTGGACATCCCCGTAAGGGCGCACTGGTTCTTGTTTCCGCCATCCCAGACGACACGGGCGGGGTTCGTATGGAACGCACCCATCTTTGCCGTGAGAAGTTCCTTTGCGCGCGGACCTTCGAACAAGTCGTAGTTCAAGGTGGAGCCGCCCGTCTTTTCGTCTTGCAGCGTCATAATCCAGCGGGCCTTCCAAGTCGCATACAGGGCCGTCGCATTGGCGATGTTCGCATTGGCGGCAAGGCTTACTGTCGCGGGGGCCACGGCGGCGGAACTCTGGGGCGGAATTATTCCGCCATCAGCAGACGATGCGGGCAGAGGACCCGGGCCGGTAGCATCCGAAGACACGGGAACCTGATCGTGCGGATGGGTCGGATTGTCGCCTCCGCAAGCATAAAGACCAAAAGCCAAGGGCATCGCCAACAGGAGATGGGAATAACGCATAAAGCCTCACAATTTAAAATTTTCCATAATATATATAAAAAAAGAGGCCCCGTCTAAAGGGGACCTCTTTTTTTAAAATTCCTGTAAGTTAAATCACTTTACGAGAATCTTCTGGCTCATGTGGACGGCCTTGCCGGACACGCGGACCATGTAGACACCTGCATCGAGGGAGGAGAGGCTGATGGAGGAAGCGACCTTGCCGCTCTTCACAACCTGGCCCTGGAGGCTCACGATTTCGTACATGCCGTTGTTGATGCCGGTGAAGGAGAGCATGCGGTTGGCAACGATGGCCTTCACGCTGCTAGCGGCAACAGAAGCCTTGATGGCATCAGTGCAAACGGCATGGCCGTCACCGTCAGCCTTGCAACCGAAAGCCGGTTCAGGCTTGATAGCACCAGCACCCGTGCAAGTACCAGCAGGACCAACTTCGAAGATACGGAGCTGACCGTCAGCTTCGGAAGCACCGCCGTCGAGCTTGAACTTCACGGACTGGGCGGCCTTGAAGGCGTCAGCGCAGGAAGAAAGCTTGTTGCCTGCAGGAGCCCAAGTCGGCTGAGAGAAGTCGGCAATCGTCTTGCTGACCATCGTCGGAGAGGTAGCCTTCGTGAGGGTCACGGAGCAGGAAGCATCGCCGGACTTTTCTTCGGCAATTTCGAGCGTGACAGCGTTATCAGCCGTGTAGGTAACACAGAGGCCACCAGCAGCGGAAATGTCCAAAGGAGCCTTTGTTCCGCCCACGATGTTGAAGCCGAAGCCAACGAAGTTGTACGGATATTCAGCCGTCTGACCAGTAGTGGTCGGATCTGCCAGGTGGTACTTGATGGTCACGTAACCGAGGTTTTCGATTTCCGGAGCGATCAAGGAACCATAGTAGCCCGTGGTATCGTACGGATACATGGCATAGGAACCACCATTGTCGTTCTTACGGTCATCGTAGTCGTACCAGTAACCCATGGTGGTGGATTCGCATTCGCCGTATTCGTAGACGCAGTCTCCACCAGTGTTCACCTGCTGGTCGGAGCCGTTGAACCAAATCGACGTATTTACCGTCTGCGCCATTGCAAGGGAAGCAACGGACGCGATTGCTGTTGCAAGGATTTGCTTTTTCATAGTATCTCTCTCTTTTTTATTTCCCGACACCGGGAAAAAGGGTTTGTGGTTAAATATATATTCTTTTCAAAGAAAAAAAAGTGGAAATTTTGAATTTTTACAATAGTTTGTGATTTTTCACACTAAACGACAGCGTTTTCCCGACTATTTCCTCTTCTTTCCGGAGTAATCCACCCCGGGGCGAAGCTGCAAGCCAATCGTGACCATCAGGGAAACGATGCTTTCGTTGTGGTCCTGGCTCAGATCGTAGGCGGCAATTCCTGCCAAGCCTTCGTCCTTCACCAGGCCGCAAAGGGCCTTCATCGAAGGGATTCCCGTAAACACGATCGTTTCGGCATCGCTCACGGCCACTTCGGAAGCCGAGGATTCGTCGAACGAGACCTTGTAGTCGGGCGCTTCGAACTTCTTCATCAGCTCCTTGTAGGGGATGAACCCTTCGTTTCCGCTGCCGACTCCCTGATGGGAAGAACCGAGACCCGAAGCCCCAGCAAAGGACTTACCGTAGAGGGAGACCACCGGGACAATCTTGTCCTTGGAAACGCCCTTGCCGGCGAGACCGTCGACAGCGCCTGCGATATCCTGCTTCGAGAGGTTAGGCTTGACCGAGGATTCGGAATCGCTCATCTGGTCGCCGAGCATCAGCACCACGTAATCGGCCTGGTTGAGGGCATCGGAATAAGCATCCATGGAACTTGCGTAGGTGAGCACGGCCACTTCCTTGGAAGAAAGCTTGGACTTGAGCGCACCGACCAGCTTGCCGATAGCGGCAGCGTCTTCGCCCGTGGCGTTCTGCCAGTCGAGCTCGACACCGCCGAGGTTATATTTCTCGACCCATTCGGCAGCGGCGTCGCAGAAAGCCGAAAGCTTGGAATCGTCTTCGGCGATTGCCTTCAGGTTGCCTTCCACTTCAAAGCCGCCAATTGAGGCGATGAGGGAGACCTTGTTTTCGGCGGCTTTCTTCGCCAGTTCTTCGAACTGCGGGGCATCGTTCTCGTCGGCAAACGCGATCGAGCCGTCTTCGGCCGGAGCCAGGGAGGCGTAATGGATATGCGTCACGAACTGGTAGCGGACATCCTTCGGCATGAACTGGCTATACTGGGCCCAGTAGGGGAAATAGCCGATGACCTTAAACGGAGCCGCAATGGCGGCGGCGGCAAGGGCGGCAATAGCAAGCAATGACATCTTCTTCATAATAACCTCTCTACGGATTCTCGATCAAGTAAACTTCCCAATCGGCTTCGTTCCTGCAATACAGGTCGGCGGAGAAATCCCACACGCGGTCCTTGTTGCCTGCAGGAGCCACGGCATTCTCGCTCATCGGCTTGATGGTCGTCTTCTTGTTTATCTTGTCCGTAAAGACAGAATCGACCTTGATGGAATCGGGCTTCTCGGTTGGAGGGGGCTTGATGGTATCCGTGATGCTCAGTGTAGGATCTTCTTCGATCTTTTTGCCGCAGGCCATCTCGGAAACGCAAGTATCGCCATTGGAAAGCGCATACTTCCACGTGGATCTCTCGGGCTCGATCAGGAGAATCGTATCCTTGAACACGTAGGTCTTGATACCGTCCGGAATGGTGTCATATACCACCTGGACATCGAGCTTCTTGATGTTCGCTTCGCCTTCATGGCAGAAGCGGTAGGGACGGCCCTCGTAGCGGCCCGCCATAATGTACTGCTTCTCGATGAGGCTAGAATCGACCTTGACGGATTTCAGGAATGCGAGATCCTGAGTTGCCGAAAAGCCGTAGCGGTGGAACTTCTTGAAGGCTTCGCGGTATTCCATGGCACGGGGGCCATTGAGAGCGTCAATCGTGGTGTCCCCCGTCACCGGGTCGACAATGAACATGCCGTTGACGAGCGCGGACATTCCCGGCCACCATTCTTCGTCGAGAAGCGCGTAATCCGTGAATATCGTCTTGACGGCGACAGAATCATCGAAAAACACGGAAGCCTCGTCGGTCATGGAGATAGTGTACTTAGACACCTTGAGGGTCGCGTTCGAGGAATCTTTTGAGGTAGTGGCAACCTGCAGCAGGGAATCCAGCATCTTTTCGCGGATGACCGTCAAATAGGCTTTGTTGGAATCCGCAACCGCGGCTACACTCTGGTAAATACCCAAATCGGGGTTTGCCCTCGCATATTCCGAGAGCGAAAAGTCATCGGGCCAGTTTTCGGAAATGGGGGCGTCGATGCTATCTGCAGAGCAGGCCCCAAGCACGAGAGCCAAGCCCAGACCCAAACCAAGTTTAAGTTTCGTATTCATATCCATCTCCTAGAACAAAATCGTAACGTTGCCCATGAGCAACAGTTTGTCCAAGCTCAGTTCTGCACCTGCAGAAACAGGTGTCACACCATCTTCGGCAAGGCCGTTCACCGTGTAGTTGACCTTGTTGGTCATGAGGCCACCCTGCAGGTCGAGCTTCGCACCGGCGGCAAGCTTGATCTGGAGGCCGCCCATGGCGAGCATTTCGTTCACGTCGTTGATGACGACCGTACCGGCTTCGTTCAAGGCGAGGCCGTTATCGCCGAATTCCTTCGTGAGCATCTGCAAGCCACCGAGGACCGAGAACGGGCCCCAGACATCGGCAGTGAGGCCACCCACGAAGCGGGATGTCTTGCGCTTGAGGTTTGCGCTCTCTTCGCTGCTTTCGAAGGAGCCCTGGAGGATCAGGCGGCGGTCGAGGCCAAGGAGCGGTGCCGCATTGAAGCCGAGCCCGGCACCGATGGTCGTGAAGTCGTTGTCGGAAGCTTCCGCATTATACTTCGAGAAGCGGAGGTTCAAGGTCACGACATCGTTCCAGCCGGCATTCGCGCTCACGGCAAAACCCTTGCGGTCCGGAGTGGCAAGGCCCATGGGCATCGCCATGTTCACGGACGGGTCCACGAATTCCTTCGCCGCCAGGTATTCCTGGTACTTGTAGGCGACCGCGTTGTAGCCGTTCTTGTAGAAGTGGCCCAGCTTGTAGTTGTTGTTCAGGCGGCCGAAGGTGTAGTAGGAGTCCTTCCTCTGATGAGTAGCATCGCCCTGGTCGAGTATGGCTGCCCCTTCGTTCTTGCTCATCAAGTTCTGCTGTTGCAGCACGTTGGTGTTGTAGAGGGCGAAGTACATGTTCTCGAGGCTTCCGTAACGGAAACGTTCCACGACGGCCTCGTTCGCACCCGTAATCAGCGCTTCGCCGTTAAGGATGGACGTGTTGCCTTCGTAGTAGCTGGACGCAGCCTGTTCGGACCAGAACTCCTCATCGTTCATCACGATGGTTCCCAGCACATCGAACTTGATTTTTGCAATGTTGCCGTTCACATAGGGCGACACGTTGATGGCCATGCCCTTGCGTTCGTCAATCTTGCTCTTGTGCCAGTTGTATTCGGTCGTCGTGTTTCTGTAGACATAGAAGAGCGTATCGTAGTCGATAGCGTTCGTATCGTCGTGAACAAAGCCGTTCTCGTCGAACTTTTCGTAGCCGATGCCGTAGACGCCCAAGGATTCAATCGTATCCTGGCGGTAGGCGTCTTCGCTGTAGGTCCAGCGGGAGCCCGCGATTTCGGACTTCAAGCCCGCATGCAGCGCACCGCCCATGATCAGGTCCTTGGAATCATAGTTCAAGATTCCGGAATAGACCATGTTGTCTTCGTAGTACATTGCCGCAATGTGGGAGTCGTCGCGGGAACGCGATGTCTTCTCGCGGTCGAACGTGTAGACGAAGTTTCCGCCGAGGGTCACGCCGAACGCTTCGACGCCGAGGTTCGAGCCGGCAAGGTAGCGGTCGCTCCAGTCGAAGTCGAAGAACACTTCGTCGTTCTTCTTGGCGATGTTACGGATACGGGCACCCGTCATCTGCACATAGAGATTGGAGAGGGGGCCGAGATCGAAGCTGTTGTACTTGAAGTTGAGACCCTGCAACAGGCGGTTGGAAGACGTATCCAGGGAGCGCATGGCAAGTGCATCCACTCGCTTGGACGCGAAAATCTCCGGTTCCTGGAGGATTTCGGTCTGGGGCACGTAAATCGTCAGCGGGGTATAGCCGACGCGCATGTATCCCAAATTGAAGTCGACGTGCTTGTTCAGGATCTTGCCGTCATAGCTGAACCAGTGGCCGATGATCGGGTTCACCGATTCTTCGTAGGCTGTCTGCCAATCCTTGTGCAGGCGGAGTTCGACCTTCGCTTCGGTCTCTTCGCTCGGGCGAGCCTTCACCACCAAGTTCACATCGGAGAACGCCTGGCTTTCGCGAGAATCCATCCCGCCCAGGAGCTGGTCGGAACTCAGCGTAGAAGAAAGGACGCCGGCCTTGGCCGTACCACCCACGCGAAGCCCCATCACGGAAGCATTGGCAGAATCAAGCGTTCCGACAAGGCTCTTCTGCTTTTCTACCAAGGTAGAATCCTCGGCATAGGCAAAAGCCATGGCTCCGCACAGGAGAAGCGAAATCTTGGAGGTCATCTTAAACATATCCTTATACCATTTCATCTTGCGTCCCCCTTAAAATTTGACGTTCAAGACTGCTTGAACCACAGCTTGGGAGAATTTGTGCGTATATTCAGGAACAGTGACGTTCTTGCCGCTCTCGGGGTCCTTCACCACGTTGCCATCGGCATCGCGCACCATGATATCGGCGTAATCCGGCATGTTGGATCCGAGAACTCCGGAAGTCGTATTGTAGGTATTTTCGGTCGTAATCCAGCCGTAGTTCAGGGCCAGGTAGACGCCGTCACCCACCGTGTAGTCGAGACCGGCCATCCACTGCATCTGCTTGCCCTTCAGGAGCGGATTCACATATCCCGGAGCGCCCCTCATGGAAGAAACCGCATCGAGAGTCATGTCAATCATCTGCAGGCCGGCGCTAAAGCCGAGGCGCGGCATGTACTGGACATAGAGCCCGGCATTGATGAAGTCGAGGCTCAGCTCACCCTTGTCGGGGACAGGGAGGACGGCCTTGCCATCGTCCGTCAATTCCTGGGTCTTCACGGAATGCTTGTAGCTTCCGGAAAGTTCGAGCGGGCGGCTAAAGTTAAGCATCTTGAAGACATCGAACTTGAGCCCGGCACCGTATTCCATGAACTGGGCTTCCTTCATGATGACGTTGTCGCTCTTGTCCTGGTTGAGCATCGAGAACAGGGCGCCGACTTCGACGAAGTCCTTGAAGCCCACCTTGAGGTCGGCCTTGATACCGTTCCTGTTCGGAGTCGCAAGACCGTTGGGCAGGCTCATCTGCACCGCAGGGTCAAGCATCGTGCTCAAAAGCATCAGCTCCTTGCGGGTGTACACGTAGTTGCTCCAGGAATTCTTGTTGAACGGAGCAATGTTGTAGCTGTTGGTCTGGCCCTTGATTGTCGGGTCGTCGGTATTCGCGAGCTGGGTAGAAACCGGAGTGAACTTCGGGTCGAAGTAATACAGGGCTCCGAAGGTGGAGTAGAGCGGGGAATTCACGCCGAAACGGATCGTGTTCCCGTCCTTGTCCGTATTCAGGATGCGCGAAGCGAAGAACTGCGGAGACTGGGCAAGGTTGTTGTACCAGTTGCTGTCGTTCTTGATGTAGTTCACGGAAAGCTGAAGGTCGAGGCCCATCGGCAGCTTGTAGCCCGCGTTCAAAGTCGCGAGGATAGCCATGCCGTTGTCGTCGATTTCGTTTCTCTGGATAACGGCAGCGCCCGTCGCAGGGTCAACCGCAGGAGCGCCCGTCGTGGGATCCACGACCGTCACGTATTCGTAGAGCTTGTCGTTGGACATGGCGAATTCGCCCATCACGTCCAAGGTGAGCGCGCTATTCTTCATGATTCCGGCGACATCGGCACCGACGCGGCCAGCCATAATCGTGGTGCGCTGCGGTTCCGTTTCAAGCGGGTTGATAAGGGCCGTCTGGTATTTGCCGGCACTGAACTGGGTCGGGTTGTTGACCTTGTCCATCAATTCCGTGTCGGTCGCATACTGCAGCTGGCCGTTAACAATCAATTCGTGATATTCCGGACGGGAAGTGAGCGTGAACGAGGAACTGTCGTCGAACACGTACATGCCGGTAAAGCCGACGAAGACGTTCTTGTTGACCGGCAGGTATTCAAAGTTTCCACTCAACAGCCACTTGTCCATGTTGGCGGACTGGTAGGAGCCCGGATAAATCATACCGTTGTTGATGATGGGATCGCCACCGTTCGGCAGGAGGTTGCCGTTCGCACCCGAGAAGTCGAGCAGCTGAACGCGGCGGAGACGGGCAAAGATGCCTTCCGCGCGGAGTTCACCGGCGTAGCCGCCAAAGTCGTGGCGGAACTGGAGGTTCATACCCTGCAGGTTACGCTGGTTACCTTCGATCATGGCATCGCTAATCGCCATGTCGCGGCCCCTGGTGAAAATCAGCGGCTCGTAAAGGAGGCCATCGATACCCGACGGGGAGAACAAGGTCAGGGGGCTGTACTGCTGGCGGAAGTCACCGACCACCCAGTAGAAGTCCTTGCCGACATTGCCCTCGATATTCAACCATGCGACCGAGATGCTCTTCGCGGAATTCGCGAAGTAGTTCTGCATGCCCGCCTGGAAGCGGAGAATCATGTTGAAACGGGCCGCGTCGTAGGGGCGGAAATGGAAGTCCAAGTCGGCCGTCACGAACTGGGAGCGCTCGACATTGGGCATCTTGTTAATTTCGGCCTTCTCCTGGTCGGAAGACATGTAGGAGTTGACGAGCAAGCCCTTAACGCTTCCGCCTATTTCCAGGCCGCGCTTTGCTTCAAGGGAATCCTGCTTCGCTTTCAACAGCTGGTTCATCTCGTAATCCGACTGTGCGGACGCGACAGAAGCAGTGACAAGGAGAGATAACAATATTTTATACATCATTTTCATACCATTAACCCCTTAGAACCAAACCTTTGTTTCGGCGGTGATGAAGTGACCGCTCCAGTTGTTTTCGGGAACGTAGTTATCCGTATGCGTTGCCCACTTGTAGCGCATGTGCAAACCGGCACGGGCAGAGAAGTCCCAGTCGAAACCGATACCGAGAGCTGTCTGGTAGTAGCTGAGAGGAGTCTTCGTGTAAGTCGTCTGGGTTGTCGGAATCAGGTTGCCGTAAGCACCGGCGCTGTTGATGCCGCCGACCGACACGTTTGCATCCTGCACGGTGTAGCCATACTGGGAACGCCAGCATTCAAAGCCGACCTGGCCAACCAGGTGAATCGTCGGTGTCAGGGCGAACGTCGGTTCGAACAAACCGTAGAAGCTCCACAGCATCATGTCGGACTGTTCTTCGCTGTAGGCGATCGGGGCAAAGGTCTTGGAAATGCCCGAGATGGAGACATAGCCGGCCATCATCAGGTTGCGGTCCGTTCCGACCCAGTGGCCAATATCGTAGCCACCATCAATGGAGAGGTAGGTCGACCACTTGACGTGTTCGGGAACGGTCTCGGTCTTGAGCTGGTCCGCATTTTCATAGGCAACGAAGGATTCCCAGAGTTCCCAGGTTCCGCCGTAGAGGCCGCCGCGCTGGCGTTCCATCTTGCGGGCCGGGGTCAGCACGCCGGCACGGTTCACGTAGCCGTTCGGGGCCGTGGAGTTACCCGAGTCCGCCCAGAAGAGGGCGTTGTACTTGGTCCAGGAGTTGGAGCTTTCCCACATGTTGCGGCCGTTCAAGCGGTAGTTGAACAGAAGCACGTCCTTGCCCTTTGTGACCTGGCGGTGCTGGCCGTACTGGACACCCAGGCGGCCGCGGTTGAATTCGGGTTCGAACTTCACGTTCACACCGGCCATGTTGGGGCCGTAGCGCAGGGAACCACCGTTCAGGTAGAATTCATCCTTGCGCCAGCTGCGGAAGCGGGACGGATCCGTAATGCCGTAGGGAGAGAAGAAATCCTTGGAGAAGTATACGGCTTCGACTGTTGTCGGCAGCCATTCGAGGTGCTTGTCCTGAATCTTGACATAGAGGCCGAATCCAGGGCTCGACGTGGCGGAAGAACTGGAGTCGCGGTTATAGGAGCGCTTGTTCTCGGTGCCTGCGTTATGGAAGTAGGTCGAATCATCCCAGCTCAAGCCCACATCGGCCATCAAGTAGAACTTCGGGTTGATGTTTCCCTTGATATCCATCGTCACAATCTGGTTGTTTTCCAGATGCGGTTCGCCATCGAACTTGAGCTTTGTCCAGGGACCGGCGAATTCGTCTTCGTCGATGAGGCCCTTGTCGTAGAACACGCCCATGTAGTTCGCGCCGAGCGTCATGCCGTCGAAGAGCTTCGTCTTCGCAAGTCTTGCGTGGTAGACATCGCCGCGGAAGTCGTAGTTACCGTCCATCTCAAGTTCGCTGGGCTGGCCACCGTAGAGGCGCAGACCGTCGCGGGTGCCGGCATCCATGTCCTTGGGCTGCGAAATCATCGCCTGGGCGACAAGGCCGAAGGGCATGTTGTACACGTTCATGAACACGCCACCGAACGAGCGGTTGGTCCAGAAGGCACGGCCGCCTTCCTTGACAGGCTTGAAGGACTTTTCCTTATAGTAGGTAGAAACCGTCTTTTCTTCTTCGAAGGTCTCGTACTGCCAGGCAAAGCGGGGCATCGTCTCGCGTTCCCACATGGTAAGGGGAGAAGCGCAGGCCCAGATCACGCCGCCCGCAGTCACGTAGGCGCCAAACACGGACGAACGGATATCGACGCCGAAGTTCATTTCTTCTTCGATTGAAGCCGGCGTGTAGTCGGTGTTGTGGTCGAACGGGACGCGTTCCCAGTGGAAACTCGGGTTGGTGTTCGGGTGGTCGGCCAGGTAGTTGGTGTAGAGGCCGGTCAAGTCGAAGGGGAACGTCATGTTGGTCCAGAGCGTCATGTAGGAGTTCGGCATGAGGACCATGTTCATCTTCAAGGTAGCATCCACGAGGGTGCGGGCCTTGTCGTCGCCATAGACGGGGGCGATTTCGGTGTAATCGAAGTTCTTGACACGGAACGCCATGTAACCGGAAACGGCGAGCGGGGCGTCGTCCTTGCCGATTAGCGTAGATTCCATGTTGTTCGCGAGGGTATCCAGATTTTCCTCGATAGCGGCAACGCGCTGTTCCGAGGTCATTTCCTTAGGCACATAGACCGGGGCAATGGAAGGTTCCTTCGCAGGAGCCGTTTCCACGGCGGCGCCTTCGACCTTGGGTTCCTCGGCAGGAGCCGCAGGTTCGGCCTCGGCTACCGGTTCGGGTTCCGGGGCGGGTTCGGCTGCAGGTTCGACCGCCTGTTCGGGTTCGGCCTCGGCAACCGCTTCGGGAGCTTCCTCGGAGGCAGGTTCCTCTACTGCAGGGGCCTCGCTCTGGGAGCTTTCTGCGGCATCGATTTCCTCGGATTCCTGGGCCAGCAGGAACGAGGAAGAAAGCAACATAGCAACAATTAAATTACGCATAAAACCCTCTTAAATCTCGTTGCGGAACGGGTAATAGGCCGGGCCTTCGTAAGCCTTGCCATGTTTCTTGATGACGACATCGTCAATCCAGACCTTGAAATATTCGTTTTCATCCTTGCGGACTTCGATACGGAAACCCTTGAAATTGGCCCAGTTGAAGGGGAGCATCACTTCGCGGGTGTTCTTCGCATCCCAGTAGACACCGGTATTGCCGAACAGCTTGAGGGGGATGCTGAAATGGGTCCATTCCGTAGTGATTTCGCCGAGGCTCTTGGAACGGAGCTTCACCTGGAGGGATTCGCCGCCGCTCTTCACGCCGTCGTCGACAAGCACGAACAGGGCGTTCTCGCCACCCTTGGCACCCTTGATCCAGAATTCGAGGACGCCGTCTTCCATGTACGGGGTCAGGTCGACAGAACCGGCAATACAAATAGCCACGCCGGAATAGTCGCTTGCAATCAGCTCGATTTCCATGGAAAGGGCGCCTTCCATGGCATACTTGTCCGTAAGAACCGGTTCGGGGTTTTCACGCGGGTACTGGTAGGTATATCCACCGCCGCGGGGAATGGCTTCACGCATCACGACAGTGACAATGTCCTTGTCCGGACGGAACGGCTTGCCTTCTTTGAGGACAAAACGCCCCGCATCGCGGTCACGATAGCTACTGAAAGAGGCCGCATCCGCTAAAGAAACGGCAAGAAGCACACCCAGAGTGCACTTCAGTAAAGACGAGATTCTCATATGTTTCATACCTTAAGGAGTCTCCAAATACAGACAGAGCTAAAATATAATCTTTTTTCGAAACCATAGATTCCGAAAAAAAGACAGATTTCAAAGTCTCTGCCTAAAAATAGCTCTTTATGGCCTTTACCGAATCAGGCCTTTACCGGAATTATGGTTTCGGGAGTAAACACAAATGCGTAAAAAGGCCGTTACATCACCGAAAATAAAATTAGTTTTATACCCGTACACCAACCACGATGGATTAGGGTCGCCTATATGAAAAAAATTCTTTACATCGCATTCGCTCTTTCCGCTTCGCTTTTCATGCAAGGCTGTGACGACTCGTCCAGCGCGTCTTCTGAACCGGAATCATCCTCCGCAAAGACAAGCGTGCGTTCCTCTTCGAGCGTCGAAATAGAGTCCTCGTCCGAGACAAGCGACGACCTCCCCAACTACAGCCGCGCCATCGCCGTAAACAAGGCGCTCGGCCACGGCATCAACTTCGGCAACTCCTGGGAATCCGGCGTAGACCCGACAAAATCATGCCCTGAAGGGGAAGAGACCAACTGGTGCTTCGTCGAAGGCAAGGTCTACACCTACCTCGACGAAAACTGGAGCAACCCCATTCAGGACGAATGGTTCCAAAAGGCCAAGGACGCGGGCTTCCAGTCCATCCGCATGCCCGTCCGTTGGAACCAGACGGCACTTCACGAGCCCCCCTACACCCTGCAGCCCGAACGCGTCGAAGGCGTGAAGCGCCATGTCAAGATTGCAAACGGCCTCGGCATGCCCGTCATCATCAACCAGCACCACTTCAACGAACTCTACGCCAATCCCGAAAAATACATGGCCGCATTCTACGGCATCTGGGAAAACATCGCCGAGGAATTCAAGGATTTTGACAACGACTCGCTCATCTTCGAAATCCTCAACGAATCCAGGGAAAAGTCGGACTCCTATCTCGCCCAAATGACGGACAGCGCCATCAAGATTATCCGCAAGACCAACCCCGGCCGCACCATCATGATTGACCCGGGCAACTGGGGCAAGTTCGAACAGATGGACGTGTTCGCCGACATCAAGGACAGCAACATCATCATCGACGGTCACTACTACGAGCCCTACAACTATAGCCACCAGGGCCACAACACCGACTGCGCCAAGAAGGTTCTGTGGAAGGCGAACGACCAGGAAGCGACCCTGAAAATCGTGACCGACCTCAAGAGCTACATGAGCATGGCGAAGAAATACTTCCCCGGCAAGAACGGGACGCATATCCCGCTGAACATCGGTGAATTCGGAGCCTCCTCCAGGTGCGAAGCCTACGGCCAGGACGACGCGAACAGGGCGCTCTACATCAAGTCGATTGTCCAGGTCGCAAACCAGCTGGGCTACTCCTGGCACATCTGGGGATTCACCGGGGTCGGATTCGACATCTACAACAAGAGTACCGACGAATGGTACCCGGAAATCCTCAAGGGTCTGGGACTCGACAAGTAACGGATTCCGGTATTCAGGGGCGAACGAGAGAACCGCCCCAATGCTCGTCGAAAAAGGCTTGGAACAGAGGTTCCGGGCCTTTTTTTAGTTCCTCGACAACTTCGGCGACCGGGCGGCCGCTGCGGTAGAGTTCGCGGTAGGCACGGGAGAGCGCTTCGACGCGGGAGTCGGGGAACAAATCGGGATGCAGGCGGAGCGCATGCAGGTTGAGTCCGCCGTAGCGGATGGGGTTCCCGCACGCCTTGGTGCAGGGGGGCACGTCGCGGTCCACCTTGTGCGTGCCGCCCACGAACGCGTAGGCGCCCACCTGGTTACGCTGCTGGATTCCCGTAACGCCCCCTAGGGTCGCATACTCGCCGATGCGCACGTGGCCGCCAATCTGGCAACCGTTCGCGATGACGGCGCCTTCGCGGATGTCGCAGTCGTGGGCGATATGCGAATACGCCATGACAAGAACCCTGTCCGCAATCCGGGTGCAGCCGCCGCCCTGGATGGTGCCGCGGTTGACAGTCACGTATTCGCGAAGGGTGCAGCGTTCGCCGATGCTTACGCGGGTCGGTTCGCCCGCATATTTTAAATCCTGCGGAGGAGCGCCGAGGATAGCCCCGTCAAATACGTGCGTATCCTTTCCGATGGAGACGCCTCCATACACATGCACGCGGGATTCCAGGACAACGCCCTCCCCGATTTCCACGCCGGAATCCACGATGCACCACGGGCCGACAACGGCAGACTCGTGTATTTTTGCCTGCGGGCTTACAAATGCGGACGGGTGAATCATGGCGGAGAATATAGCATTTTCTATATTTCTGCATATGGGCGGTATCATTGTCGCATGCCTCACCGCACTCTACGTGCTCCTGTTCCTATTCTTCATAATAGGGCTTGTCCGCACGCACCGCTACAGGGGGCCGAAGGCGACCCCGAGCGTCTCGGTCGTCGTGCCGATGCGAAACGAAGAGGAATTCGCGCAACGCACGCTCGAAGCCCTCGCCGAGCAGGACTACGCAGGCGAATGGGAAGTCATCTGCGTGGACGACCGCTCCACGGATTCCACGAAAGAGATTCTCGAGAAGTTCGCCACCACGCACCCGCGTTTTAGGGTGCTGTCGCTACCGCAGGACTTGCCGGTTATCGCAAGCCCCAAGAAGCGCGCCCTCGAAAGCGCGTTCAAGATTGCAAAAAACGAAGTGCTTTTGACGATGGATGCCGATTGCATCCCGCGCAAGAGCTGGATTACCGCAATGGCGGGAAGGTTCGTGGACGGAATATGCATTGTGCAGGGGCCCAAGCAGAACAACGGCAGCCGCACCATGCCGCACCTGTACCAGAAACTCGAGACGCTCGGCTACACCGCGATGGAAGCCGCCGGATTCAGCTGGGGCCACCCGATTGTAGCATCAGCCGCATGCCTCGCCTACAAGAAGGAGCTGTTCTTCAAGGTGGGCGGCTTCGGCGACCTCATCAACCTCTCGAGCGGCGACGACGACATGCTCATCCACAAGATGATGAAAATCCCGGGCACGAAGGTCTGTTACAACCTGGACAAGGACGCAGTGATCGAAACGGCGCCGGTGCACACCTGGAAGCAGCTTTTCAATCAGCGCGCACGCTGGAGCAGCAACGGCACGAACTACGAGAGCAAGGCTTACGTCCTGCTGTTGACATTAATTTATACATACTACATCTGGATGTTCATCAGCCCCTGGTGCGTGGCATTCCTGGATTGTCCGTGGCAATGGTGCGCATTCAGCATCGCCCCGAAAATCGTCGTGGATTTCGTGTTCCTGATGATAGCGTCCTGGAAGCTGCATTCCAAGCGCAAGATGCTCGCCTTCTTGCCGGTAGAGATTATCCAGATTCCGATGATCGTGTTCGCCGTGCCCGCAGGCATTACCGGCATGTTCCGGTGGAAATAGCGGCGCGCGCCCATTCAACGGCTTCTTCGCCGTTCGTAATCTTTCCATCGAGCTGGTGCTCGAAACTCCGCTTGATGATTTCACCCATCTGCCTGCCGGGTTTCAATCCCAGGTCCAGGAGCATCTTGCCCGTAAGGTAGGGCTGCGGGGCTTTTTCGAGCAGGCCGTGTTTGGCGGCGGAATCCCACAGGGCAGCCGCGAAATCCGGAGACCGGAAATAACTTGCCGGAATGCACCTGACCAGCAGGCAAAGGAGTTTGAGTCCGTCAAGCTTCACGGCGAGGCGGCGAAGCGCGGGGATATCGCCTACGATAGCCGGGTCAAGCGTGCGAAGCGTTTCCAGGAGCGGCGGCACGACCTTCAGCAGGTGAACTTCGTTCGTGATGCGTTCCAGGAACCTGAGGGAGGTTTCGGCACTGCCGCTCAGGAGTGCTGCAAACGCGAGTTCCATCGCCTGCGCATCGGTAAGCGGAGCGGCGCCCCCCTCATTCGAGTTGCGCAGTTCCGCCATGTTGTCAAGAATTCCACCCAGCGCTTCCCAGGAGCCTTCGAACGGGCGGATTTCAGGGAAGTATTCGTCGAGCCTTATATCCAGAAAGGCGCGGAGCCCGAGGGACGGCTTGCCCGGCTTCAGGAGCCACTTCTTGAATTCCTCGAAAAGGCGCTCTATGCTCAAGTCATCGAGCGACAGCGTGCGGCAGAGTTCAACAGTCTCGGGAGCAAGCACGCACTCGAAACGGCTTGCGAACTGCACCCCGCGCAAGATACGCAGGGAGTCTTCGGCAAAGGCCGGGCCCACATGGCGGAGCGTATGCGTCTTCAGGTCACCGATGCCGTTATACGGGTCGCAGAGCGTGAGTTCCGGCAGTTCCATGCCCATCGCGTTGATGGTGAAATCACGCCGGAGCGCCGCCTCCTTGAAACTGAGTTTTTCGTCGGTATGCACCACGAAACCGCGATGGCCGTAGCCCACCTTGCTCTCGGTGCGCGGAAACGAGAAATCGAGCGACAGTCCCTTCATGGCAAGGTGAATCACGCCAAACGCCTTCCCGACCAGGTTCGTGCGGCCGTACTTCGAGAGGATCGGCACCAAAGCGTCCTGCGCCATATCGTAGACTTCGATGTCGTAGTCGCGGCATGCTTTTCCCAGGAGCGCATCGCGGACCCAGCCGCCCACCAAATAGGCACGGCCACCCGCGTCGCGGATATCGCCCGCAATTTTCAACAAACGGTTCGGCAGTTCCGGCTCGAACCACTCCCCCGCTAGCGTCTGGATGCGTGCCATCTGCTAGACCGCCTTACTGGAAATTGCCCGCATCGGCAGCGGAAGTATCGGCCGCCTTGTAGCGGTCGTAGATGCTTACAGTCTCCTCGCCCGAGGAATCCTTCAAGGCTTCCGATACGGAAATGTCGCCTTTCGCGGAATCGGCAGAAACAGAATCCGCCAGGGCGCTCGCTGCATAGCGTTCGTAGATTCCCTGCCTCGTCTGGGTATCTTCGCCACGCTTTTTCGCTTCTTCCGCACGGCATTCGCGAAGCTCGTTTTCGATATAGGCGCGCTGGTCCGGAGAATACGTCTGCGTATCGAGCCTGTACTGGATTTCGGAACATACGAGGCCCTGGCGTTCGCCGGCGCACGCCGCAAGGACGGCCGCAATGGCAACTGCACCCACAAACGAAAGCGATATCCCGATATTCCTCACATCACGCATAGTTCCTGCCCTCCGTCAATGGACCACAAGAATTTTTCCCTTTACTGTTTTTTGGGAGGTCCGGACAACGTAATAGTAAACGCCGGGAGCGACAAGCTTGCCGTTTTTCCCGTTTCCGTCCCATTCCACCTTGCCGCCATGGACATCCTTCCCCGCAAACGACCAAATGAGCGAGCCGCCGCGGTTGTATATGTCGACACGGGCACCTTCCGAGATATTGTCTATCGTCAGGTAGGGGAAAACAGTCGGCCTGAACGGAATCGGGTACGCCTTCACTTTCGCTTCCGCAGAATCCGTCATGAAAACCGAAGCGTCGCGAAGGTCATTCCTCCTGTATCGGGAGACCCCGTTCTCATGCGTAAACCAGACCATGCCGAGTTTCTTGTCCACGGCGACATCCGAGACGTTGTCCGCCAGGAGCCCATTCCGGGACGTATACTGGGTCACAGACAAAGTATCAAAACTTTCCTTACGCACTTCTAGCCGGTACGCTCCGCGGTTCGAAGAACCTATCCAGAGATTTCCGTGGGGATCCAAGTCAAGGGAGGTGTATTCCGCACCCTGGAGACCATTCATCGAAACCGGCTTCCGGACCGTGTCCTGGCCCAATTCCATGTAGCCGACACCCGAGGTCGTTACCAGCCAAAGCACGCCGTCCTTCTCGTTGAGGGCGAGGTCTACCGGAGTCCTGTTGTCGATGCTCGCTATAGTTTTCCGTTCTACCCCCACCAGCCTTCCGCCGTTCTTGGAGGGTGCCGGAATACGAAAGACATCGAGGGCCCCGATGGCAAAGACATCGAAGGCTTCACGAGCGGAGACATAGACGATCCAGTCGTCCCCATCGAGCGTCGCCACCAACGGACCTGCGCGGGTCGTACTTCCAATCCCTGTCGCACAACTCACCTCACCATCCTTCGTGATATACAGGAGGCTGTATTTGCCCTTCTCCACAGATATTCCCGCAAGGAAACCGGTCCCGTCAGGAGCCTCCGTAGTCCCGACCGTCACCGAGTAATGGTCGACAAACTGGTCCATGCAACTTTCAATCCACGGAGTCAAGAAATAGTGCGGTTCGTTTCCGAGACCCCTGTAGATGAACAGGCCCATTCCCCAAACATGGTATAGCAGCACGCCGTCATCCAAAACCGAAAGGACCTTCATCCGGTTCGCATAGGCTTCCATATCGTTGCCAAGTCCATTGTACATGACTATAGGCTCGCTCCAAATGGATCCGTCACTCAAGGCGATACTTCCCGAGGGGGACGCAGCAATGGCCCCACCCTTAGGAAGCGCACGAACTTCGTACGCGGACCCCAGCTGGTAGATTTCGTGTTTGGAAAGATCCTTCAACTGCCCGTTTTCGTACTTGAAAATTTCGGAGGGGCCGACAAGATAAGTAAAGTCTTTTCCTTCAAGCACCCAGCGAATGCGGCTAACACCGTCCCTGTACAGGACTGAATCCGTTAGGGTCTTGCCACCGACGACAACATGGAGAGAGTCCCAGCAGGCGACACAGGTCTCGACGGGCTTCCACGTCTCCGGGTCGGCCAGACGCTTGTCCGCGGCCAGATTTTTCCAGTCCATGACACGCACGAAAGAGCCACGCACCGTCGAAACAAAGAGCGAATCGCCCCTGATTTCAATGCGTTCAGGAGGAGAGAGCGACAAGGAGACGTTTGCGACGCGCTCCAGGGAAATAATCGAAGATTTCGTCGACACGTCAAAAAAGGCGATTACATCTTCAAAGGGGATTACCAGTATATTTTCGGCCGACGCGACCATTCCGGGGATTACGCGGGACTTCCGGGAAAGGAAGGAACGGTTCTCGACGACCCATGAATCCCCGGCATACCTCGCCACCAGGCCATATTCGGAAATGGCATAGGCTGTCCCTTTGACCATGGCGACCCCATAGAATACGGACGTTTCAAGCCCCTTCTCCGACGTGAAAAGAAAATCGCCTTCCGAAGTCCTGTAGCGCATGCCCCCATCGGTCGCCAGCATCAGGACATGCTCGATCCGGATTGCGTCCCTTATGGGAAACGGTTCGGCAAACCCCTGCCACTCATCAGAGGCAAAGGCGGACGAAATCAATCCAAGGAACAGGGATAGGTATATCAAAAAACGCACGACATAAAAATACGAATTTATCGGGCGGCAAAAAAGTCCTCACGCGACCGTAGCGCCGTTTAGCGACCCATCGAGTTCGGCATCCACCATGTTTCGCATCTTTTTCAGAGCGAAATAGCGGCGCTTGCGGACCGCATTCTTGGAAAGCCCCAGTATATTGCACTGCATCTCGGTAGAAATTCCGCCCAGGAAAGTCATGTCGATAATCATTCTCTCTACCGGATTCAAGATTTCGGCAGCCCTTTCAAGCAGGCGCAAGGCTTCTTCCTGACCCTGCGACTCGAAAAAGACAGAATCCTCCAGCCGAAAGGGGATGTAGTCTGGCGAACGTTCGGCGACATACGACATCGGGGAAAAACGGGACCTTGCCGGCACTGAATCTAGAAAGGTATTGTGCAAGACTTTCACGAGCCAAGACATGACTTCGTCCCTCGACATGAGAGCCTTGGCATTTCTGCAGAATTTCAAGGCAACCGTCTGGAAAAGATCCTTGGCATCATCAATATTATTGCATTTTATCTCGCATAGCCGAAAGATGATGTCTCCATGTTTTTTCCAAGCCTGCTCCACCCACTCCCGAGCCTGCGTTTTTTCTAGATTTTGATTAATCATCGTCCATAACCAAATATTAGGCGTCAAATTTATGAATATCGGTGCATTTTTCAAGGCAGAAAAAAATTTTGCAAACAACTGTTGCCCTTTGGCAACAATCGTTTGCATTTTGTCAACTATTGTTGCCTCCGCATCCGCCCAAGAGTTCAACATGAACGCCATGGAACCTCCGGAAGCGTCGATGCACTATTCGGAAGGCGCCCTTTCCGAGAACTCGGAAATCACCGTCGATATCGTCATCCCTGACAACTGGCATGTGAACGCGAACGTTGCGGCCGACGAATTCCTGAAGCCCTCGTCCATCGAGATTGCTGCTCGCGGGATTGAATTCGGCGAGCCCAAGTGGCCCGAGCCCATCAAGGAATACAACGAAGTTCTTGAATTCGAGAACCTCGTGTTCAAGGGTCACTTCCAGATAAAGATTCCCGTGAAGGCGGTTACCGACGGCTACGACAGCCTCACCACGAACGCCACCTTCCACTACCAGGCTTGCGACAACTCCATCTGCCTTGCGCCCGCGAGCGTGGACATCCGCATCGGCAAGAACAAGGCAGGAATTTCCAAAGCCAACAGCGCAGCCGATTTAAAAAAAAACGATGAAGGGAACGGGACTCAAGAATCCAACAACGCCGCATCCGTAGCGCTCCTGCTCTTTTTCGCGTTTGTCGGCGGCATAATCCTGAACCTCATGCCGTGCGTGCTGCCGGTTCTCTCGCTCAAACTGTTCAGCCTTATAAAGCAGGCGGGGCAGTCACGAAGCAGGCTCGTGGCGCTCGGCATCGCGACCACCGCGGGCATCCTCGCGAGCTTCTGGACGCTCGCAGGAATCGTAGCCGCCATCAAGGCCGGCGGTGGCGCAGCGGGCTGGGGAATGCAGTTCCAGAGCGCAGGTTTTATCGCCTTCATGGTAGTCATACTCACCGCATTCGCGATGAGCTTCTTCGGAGTGTTCGAAGTCTGGCTCCCGGGTAGCGCCACCACGAAGATGGATGCCGCAGGCCACAAGGCCGGGCTTGTCGGGGCGTTCTTTACCGGAGCGCTGCTCGTGCTGCTGAGCACGCCTTGTTCCGCTCCCTTCCTCGGGACCGCGATGGGATTCGCGTTTACCGCATCGACACCCGTACTCTTCTTGTTCTTTACTGCCGCAGGTCTCGGGCTTGCACTCCCCTACCTGCTGGTGAGCGCTTTCCCCGCCACGCTGAAGGTTTTACCGAAACCCGGCAAGTGGATGGTCACGTTGCAGAAGGCCATGGGCATCCTGCTGATCGCGACCGTCGCATGGCTCCTGTGGATCGTAAACGAGCAGGCCGGCGGAAGGGGCGTTGCACTCTTTGTAGGGTTCATCCTCGGTACTGTCGTCGTCAGTTTTGCCATCGGCAAGTTCGCGCCTCCGGGTTCATCGTTTGCCAAAGAGGTTCGCTTACTCATTGTATGCGCCCTCGCATTTGCCTTCGCCTGGTTCGCCTACATCGCCCCACAATACGAAAAGGTTCTGGACGAACGGTTCAACGCCCGCATGGCCCAGCAGGTACTTGAAGACGGCTGGTACCGCTACACGCCGGAACTCGTCTCGGAATTCGCGAAAGCAGGCAAGACCGTATTCATCGACGTGTCGGCAGACTGGTGCCTTACCTGCAAGGCGAACGAGGCAGCCGTCCTTAGCGACCCGGCGCTGTTGCAGAAGCTGGACAGCGCGGGAGTCGTGCGCATGAAGGCGGACTGGACCCGCGAAACGCCCGAAGTGAACGAACTGCTCTACAGCATGGGAAAATCCGGCGTGCCCGCCTACGCGATTTACCCGAAAGGTGATAAGAGCAAGCAGGTCGTGTTGCCGGAACTCTTGACGAGCGGGCTGATTCTGGAAGCAATTCCGTAACATAAGACTAGGGAGGGGCTCGTACGACGGCCCCTTTCGGCGCATATAACTCGGGTCAACACCCGCGGACTTTATTTTTTTAGAATCTTCGCGCCGTTCAGGCGGTAGGATTTTTCACCATCGCGGACAATCGCATTGTGGCGCACCCTCTGCACGAAGGGGGCGTTTTGCTTCTGTATGTCGCGGGTCGACAACGAGCGCGGTATCGAGGATTTGACACTCTCATCGAAGACAACTTTTCCGATGAAAACACCGTTGCTTATGCGGTTTCTCGTTTCGTCGTTCGCAAAGTGGATGCATTCTTTGACCGGGTCGTCATTACAGACCTTCAAGTACACTTCCAACGGGATGCCCGTCCAATCTTCGGGAGATTGGTTTTTCAAGGAGCCCAATTTCGCTTCGATCAAAACTTCATTGTTGCCATCAAATGTCATCACGGTATCGGCACCCTTGATTTCAATTTTGCGGCTATGCACTTTCATAAAATCAACCGAATCCGAGAGAGGAACCTCATATGTAATGATAGCCAAAGTATCCAGCATACCCTCTTGACGCGACCCGTGAACATATAGCGAAACGTTCATCTTTCGCGTCAAGTTGCCAAAGCCCACGTTCTGGATGCGCAGCTTCGCCTTGAAAATACCATCGGCGCCAACCGTATCCGTAATCCAAGATTCGCGCAGCACGAAGCGATAGCCCAGGTGGTCGTTGATGTACTTGAAGCCCGAAAGCGAATCGACTCGCGCCGGGTCATAGTCGAAATCCTTCTGCTTGAAGGGAGTCTTCTTCCAACTGTCAATCAGGTTGTTGTTCCACTGGACATTCAAATAGCTTGTATGCGTGCGGAATCCCTCGTACGCCAAGAACTCCGGCGTATTGATGACCTCGTAACCGCTCGCCGTCGTCAAGGCCTCGCCGCCGTAGGGCGTGTTAATGCCGTATTTTTCAAGCCAGGCCACGCCCTCTTCGCGGCAGATGGAAGTCTTGCAGTCCGCGCCCCAGGTTCCGTAATCGTACTGCGTTCCGAGATAGCCGTCGTTGAACATTCCCACGCGGTACATGGTGTCGCCTTTGGCCTTCGCAATCTCCGCAAACTTCTCGCCATCGATGTGGAAGTCTACACCCCAGTTGTCAAAGCCCAAGACCTTCGCGGAGTAGTTTCCTGTGCGGGTCAGAATTTTCAATTCCGGCGGAGTATTGCGCAGCATCATGTTCACCGCTTCGGCAACGCGATCATAAGTGATGCTCGTGTCGGAATGCATCTCGCCGTAGGCGCCGTGCATGCCCATCTCGAGCGCCACGATGACGTCGGTATTTTTCGAAAGCACGGGTGCCAACTGCTTCACATGCTTGAGTACCCACTCGTGAGCCGGAGTCACGTTGCTCCTGCCATTATACCACGGATCGTAACAGATGCGCACAATCACACGCCCGCCAAAGTCGCGAATGTTGTCGAAGGTCTGTTGCAAAACATTCAGGGCGTCCTCGGTCAAGTCCTGGCTAACGCCGCGCACCGTATCGCGCTTTCCGCCCGTTGTGTCAATCGAAAGCCACGCGTTGCTGCTGAATTCCGAAATTTCGGCACGCAAGTGCAACAGCTTGCCATACGGTTTTTCAATCGCCTTACCGCCCGAAGGCTTTAAATGCAACACCTGCGGCGTATAGAACCCGCGGTCGAAATTTTCAAGCGTCGCCATGGCATCGGTCGTGTCAATAGACTGCTTCACAAGACCCGCCGCAAAGAGCGGAGCCTGCAAGAACGCAGCCGCGACAGCTGCCAGCACAAACCTTCTCATAGGAACCTCCTTCTATTTTTTCTCACCCATCAGAGGAGGCGGGGTAAAATTCCGCCCACTTGCCGTCCTTGCACTGGTAGGGAACATAAGTGTTGCTTTTTCCACCCGCCTGTTCCCCCCAGACATTCTGGATATCGCCTTCGGCAAGACAGCTTTTGCCTTCGGAGGGTATGGAAAGCGTCCAGGTTCCGCCTTCACACGTATATTCTGCATGCCTTGCACAATCGACAGTCACCGTACCCGACATGCACGGAGTCAAGCTGCACCCCTGCGAAATTACACAATCGTTGTCGGTGATATGGGAGCAGGTCTCAATCTGGGAAGCCGTCCAACGGCCATCTCGGCATACATACACGTCGTCAGTGTTGCAGTCGGGTTGCATCGTTCCCTCTTCTTCCTGCGCACATATCGGAATCTGGTAGACGATTTCTTCGCCAGGATCCATGTGTGGCATATGAACACACTGTTCCAGGGAGCGCGAAGAACTGGATTCCTCAACGGAGGAGGGACCTTGTTCCGGGCAATATCGCTCAATATGATATGTATGGCAAAGGTCCTCGACAGTGTACCCGCATTCCGGAGTGAGCGCTTCGCACTGGTTGGAACCAGAACTGGAATCGTTTCCGCAGGCGGCGAGTCCGAACGCGGTGATTACGGTCGCAGCCCCGAGTCTAGCAAACAATATCTTTTTAAACATGACATTCCTCCTTTTTTTACTGGATTACTCTTCCGCCAGTTTCGGCACAAACACGTACTCGCCATTGCGGCACTGGTAATCGCAGTCGCCCCGATGTATCCATTCATGCTCAGCGTCGTTCACGCCGCACGGCGTACGGACGACGGCTGCATCGACACAACTCAAGGACTCGTAGGCGCCCCGGTACTTTTCCCACTTGCCTTCGTAGCACATGAATATTGTATGGTCCCTCGCTCCGGCGGTTTCTACGTAACCTTCCAGGATGCTGCCTTCCACCAGGCAGGTATCCCCTATGGTGGGGTTGATTTGCCGCCAGAAGCCTGCATTCAAGCATTCATATTCAATGTTTCTAGCGCAATCGACAGTCCTTGCTCCCGCATCCTCGCGCGAGCATTTCTCTCCTTCATGTCCGTTTTCGGCTCCGATTATACGGGTGCAGGACTGCGTTTCCTTCATGGGCGTCCAAAAGGCGTCGGCGCACACGTACTCTTCACCGCTTCCGCAGTCGATGACTGTCCTCGGGGCGTTTGAATTGCAGGGCACGCGACCGCAGTTTGCGGAATCGCCTGTGCACGGAGTCAGCGCCACGTTCAGGCACTGGCTTTTGTCTGCCAGGTTCCAGTACCTATTTTCGCACTTGTACACACCCCCAGTGATGCAGTCTTCCGCCATCGCCCCCTCGTCATAGCATTCGTTACAGGGCCTAAAAGGAATGGGACAATCGGAACCGTCGCAGTTCTGGCACATGCGTGCAAAGTTGATGCATTCTTCGGCTATGGAAGAACTCGAAACGCAGTACCGCGCCTGTCCCATATTGCAAAGCTGTTCTGCGGTCCACCCGCACGAAGTATCCATCGAGAGGCATACCGGCAAAGATGAGGAAGAACTTTCGATTTGGAACTCGGAGGAAGAAAGTTTTTCGGCCTCAGAAGAAGATTCCGGGACATTCCCTTCGGAACTCAAGAGGGCAGCGCTGTCGGAACCAACATCCTCCCCCGATGTCGCCGGGCCGCTGGAACTGTCGTCACAGGCGACAAGCGCAAACAGGCAGAATATCGCTAAAGCAACCGGCACTCGAAAAGTCTTTATCGATTTCAACGTTCTCCTCCTTGATTTTATTTATCCGAAAACCATTCCGAATTCAACCGCAGCTCCGCGCATTTGTCCGCAGGCATATCGACGTTGACAGCCTCATGCACGATTGCAGGGCACGAATCCATTTCGCCACAGTAGCGGAACAGGAACCTGAACACCATGGATTCTGTCGTCATCTTGCAGCCGGGTACCGCGATATCGATTACGGAAACCGTATCCTTCGCGACGCCGGAAAGTATAAATCCGACGAATCTGGAATCGCCCTTGACCGTCATCATGTACAGTCCGCAACCACCATCCATGATACCCTTCCTGACAGAATCGGCCAGGCCCGCATACTCCAGAGCCGCATCCGGGAACAACACCTCCAGCGCATCGATACTGCGCGCGTTAAATTGATGAGGACACGAGCCATCGAATTCCGTACTATATCCGGGCGACGAAGTTTGTCCGGGTTCGACCGCCGACACAGGGGGAGAGGAATTCCGCTCAGCCTTGGCGACAAGCAAGCCGCCATCGAACCGGAGGGTATCTATCCCGAACTGCGCGAGATAGAAATCCAGCGAAGACTCCCGCGAAGACCCGTCTACATTTCCCGGCCCATGCTCCACCGCTTCCGAAGAATAGGCAGGAAATGACGGAACACTGCTGGACGACAGCACGTAATCCAGCGAATCCTGTCTGCTGCTCGACATGCTTTCCGTGGCAAATTCGTTGGGTTCTTCGGCCGTGCCCGCGACATCCGTGGACCCACACCCGATACACAGGCATGCCGCAATCACGGCGACAAATGCGAAAGGAATGTACAACTCAGACTTCTTCATTTTCACACTCCTTCACTTTCCTGCTCAAGGGGAAAAGCTGCAAGTTCAAGCGGTAGACCTGGTCGATATCCTTGTCTTCGGCGGCAACGGCGATAACCTGGCGCCGGAATTCATCGATCAGGCTCGCGATGCGCTCGTAGCTCCTGCGCGAAAGTCCCATGGTGACCCCGCTAAAATGGCGTTCGTCCACGGGAAGGTCCACTGCGGGTGTCGCAAGTTTCGACATCTGGCGGTGCATTCCGCGAAGCGCGAGGCGGGTCGCATCCGGCGTGCCCGCAATCGATGTTTCCGCCTGCACAAAGGCATCGCGCCCTTCCCTTTTCAGGAGCCCCACCCTCGTGAGGAAATTAAGGCTCTTCTGCACATCCGCCGCAGACACTTCGGGATTGCACATCTTCGCAATTTCGCCAGGAGTGGCCCCCGGCATCAGCGGGGCGAGTTCGCGCACTACAGGGTTATGCCAGGAATCGTAGAATTCAAAAAGTTCACCTTCCATCACACGGATCTTGTGGACCCGGGCAATGGCAAGCATGTTCTCGTAGGCGGCCTTCTTCTTCGCCTCGGTTTCAGTCTGGCCATATTCGACCATGGCACGGAAATAATCCATCTCGAACCCGACAAGCCCCATGGCCTGTCCCGTGCGCTCCACCCCGATGCGACTGAGTTTGCTCTTGCCGTCGCATACCACCTTCATGTACGAGGACGAAGTAAAACCTGCAATTTTCGAGAACTCACGCCACGAAAAAACAGAACGACGCTTGCGTTCATCGTAGTAGTCCCGCATGTATTGACGGAAATCAGAATATTCGACAATCGGTTTCATCATCCATAATTATACATCTTTTTTCCAAAAAAGCAACACCATCATGCAACAAAGATGCTTTTTTTACTAAAAAATCACTAATTTTAGCATCTCATACAATTTTATATCTCTTTACGCAACATCCCGTTGCATAAAGAAAGAACCCCATTGCACAAGCAACAGGGTCCCAAGAACCAAAATCCGACGCATTCACCAACAGGCGGCAGCAACACCTATTTGTTGTAAATCGCCTCGAGGGCGGCGGCGAGGTACGCAAGCGGCGCGTTCCAGTTGATGGCCACCTCGTTGGTCGCGTAGCTGCAGCGGTTGTCGAGGTAGGCGAGCGCCGGCTTGTCGGCGACAGCATAGTTCGAGCACTTCCAGGGTTCCTTGCCTTCCAGGTCGATATCCTGCTTGCCCAGGTGCGGGCCTCCCACGAGCATTCCCGGCACCGGGTCGTCCACCTTGTCCGATTCGCTCGGGCGGTGATGCGGGTTGCGCGGGCTCCTGTATCCGAATCCCGTCACGTAGGTCATGTCCATCGGGTTCTTGCCCAGCAGGTAGTCAAGGCACTGCTGCGCGCCATCCAGATAGCTCTTGTCACCCGTCAGCAGGTAGGCGTGCACCAGCACCATGCCGTTGTTCGCCATCGCGCTATTGCTACCCCAGTTCCAGCTCCACGGGAATGCGGGCAGGCGGTAGGCGCTCGTGTCGCCCACGGCACGCAGGTTGTTCGCCTCGTTCATCACGGTCTTCTTCGCGGCGGCAACCAGGTCCTTGTCGAATACTGCGGAATCGAGCGCCACGCGGAACGCGGCAATCATGTTCATGTCGCCCCACCAGGCACCGTTCGCCGTAAACGCGTTCATCTTCAGGTCCTTCAGGTAACCGGCAGCAGCCTTGTCGCCCTTCGCACCCGCAGCGGCCTTCGCGCGGTAGAGTTCGGCAGCAGCCCAGCGGAACTCGTCCTTGCCGTCCTCGTTGCCGGGCGCATAGCTACCCGTGTTCACGTCGGCAGGCTGCTTGTAGAATGCCTTCGGGTTCTTCTTCGCCCAGGCGTACGCGCTTTCTGCAGCCTTGAGCATCTTGTCGGCATAGGCCTTGTCGAACTTGCGGTACACCACGCTCGCCTGCGCCATCACGCCCGCAAAGTCGAGCGACGCGGTCACGTTCTTGATAATCGCATAGCGCGGGGCCGTATCGTCCTCGGGCTGCACGCTCCCGCTGAACTTGAGCGTAGATACCTTGTGGTACACGCCGCCGTCCTTGTCCTGCATGGTAAGCATCCAGTCCAGGTTGTAGCGCACCTCTTCCAGCAGCAGCGGGAGCTTGTCGAATTCACGCGGGATATTCCAGGAGAGCGAATCCGCATACTTCGGGAAGTTCTCGTATATCTCGAGCAAGGTCCACACGGTAATGCCCGAATTCACGATGTACTTGCCGTAGTCGCCCGCATCGTACCAGCCGCGTGCGGAATTGAAGACCTTGCCGGCGCCCTTGCCACCAGTCGCCGCATCGCTCCCGTAAACAATCACCTTGTCATCCATGTGGCCTGCAGCGCGCGCCCACTTGCCCGCGTACTGTAGCGTAAGCGGCATACTCGCACGCTGGTAGTAGAACCACTTGAGGCTAGCCTTCACCAAATCGCCGTAGACACCTTCGCCAACCAGAATCGGGCTGCCCACATAGGTACCGCCACGGAACAGGCGGTAGGTTCCCGGAGTCTTCACCGCGGAGATATCGAAGGTCTGAATTTCCTCGCCGCTGTAGTCCCAGTCGTATACCATCGGGGCGTCGAGCGTCAGGACAGTCTTCCCGTTCATGTCCCGCACCTCGAGACCGGCCGCGTCGTTACCCGGGTACACGACCGTCTTCTCGGCCTCGGGATAAAACCCCAGCTGGTTCACGAGGGGGCCCGCCACCGCAACGGCAGCAAGCAGGGACACGGCGGCAGATACCGCCACACAGGTTCTAGAAGCGTTTTTATGAATATCCATACCCAGAATATACTTTAAATCGCGCCCCTTGGGCGCGATCATGCATCATGTTCCGTTTTCAGCAGGAAACATCTCTATTCTTCTTCGCCGTAATCCTTGACGCAGCGCAGGTAGCCAGCATTGTGCCTACTTCCCGGCTCATTGCTGAGCCCCTTCTTGTAGAGGTACATTACGCGCACCCCACCATAAGGCTGCTGATCGCCGGTCCACAGGAACGTCGTCACTCCCATCGCCACATACTGCATTTTCCCGGTATATTCGTCTGCCCCGCCGTCGCCGTAGTCATACTCGGCCACGCCGTAGCCGGAGGGAATCACGGACAGACCGCTTTCGTTTGTTCCCATCGCCATAAACGCCGAGGCGTAACTCACATCGGAATACAGCTTGCGGAATTCCGGATTCGGCACGTGCCAGCCTTCCGGACAGATTCCCCGTTCCACTTCCCGGATGTCGGCAACGGAATCCAGGTAGACGGGTTCGAGGTCCATCGCAGCCGACCATGAATACAGGCGGCCGAGGACTTCGCAGTTAGACTCGTCGTCGCCGTAGCACCAACTCTGGCCCTTCAGGTTCTCCGAGGCGGCGCTGTCCGCGTACTTCAGATTCTCGGCCATCCAGGTATAGCCTCCGATTTCCACGGTCCTGTATGTCCTTCCGTCGCGAGAATCCACCAGCGTCCCGTACTCGACATCCGGATTGAAGATATCCTTGACATCGAAATTTTCCTTTGTCGCAGGGTGCCATGCCGAATTCGAACAGACCAGCATCTTGTACCTGAAATCATCTCCGATATCCCTCATCTCCCCCTCGTTCGAGGCATCACATGCGGGATTGCCGTCGGCAGTCGCAAGGAGAGTCAAGTACTTTTCGAAATGTCCCACCTTCCCGTTGGGCGCCTTCGCCTCTATCGCCTTGCGGATGGAGTCCCCGCCGTCGTCGGTAATGATTGCATCCGCGAGCACGGCAAGCCTACGAAGGACGTCCGAGCTATAGAACTTTCCCGTCAAGGTGTCGATTTCCAGGCTTTCCCATGCGGTGGTACTGCCGTATTCCACATAATAGTCTTCAATAACCAGCGCTATGGCGGCAAGCATCGCATCGCCCTCGCCTTCGCCATACAGGGAATACTTCTCGAAATCGAGCAGATCCTTCGGCATGTGGAGCGCGGAAAGCACCGCGACATTGGCAGAGCGCCTCGCCTCCGCAAATTCCTTTCCCTCCCTTACCAGGGACCATATCATGTCGGTCGCAAGCGTCGTCAGGTAGTTCACGTTCACCGTGCTGTCGTTGGACAAGTCGGCGGCCGCCTTCAGTTCCATGTCGGGAACGACCCTGCTGCCGTTTGGAATGCGGCTTTCACTGGCAGAAACGCCAAACTCCATCAGTCCGTTCGAAACATAAGGCTCTATCTCGTAAGCCCCGGTAGCGCCGTCGACAGGCACGAACCTGCTCCAGCCATCTATCCAGTAATACGGTTCGACGCGGCTTCCCATCTGGACATGTACAGAATCCTTTTCAAAGAAAAAACCGTGCTGTACCAAACCGCGCGCGCCGTATTCGGGCGTGAACGCATCAAAGCCGTGTTCCGATTTTTCGTCCGAGCAACCAACCAGGGCCGCCAATGCAATTACATATAAAATCTTCTTCATGATTTCCATTATAGCAAACGAACAAACGTTCTGCAACCCAAAAAGAAAAACCGCAGCGTATCGCCGCGGTTTTTCTCCAAAGGGGATAAGGACTAGCCCTTCTTGCTCCTGTGGCTGTTCTTGATCCATTCGGTCTTGTGGACTTCCGGGATATCGTCGAGCAGGCGGAGCGTGTGCGGTTCGGTCGTGTTGTCGAGCACTTCAGCCGGAGTACCCTGGTTCACGATCTTGCCGTCGTGCATGATGAAGATACGGTCGGACACGTAGTTCGCAAGGCCGATATCGTGGGTCACGAACACCACGGTCATCTTCAGCTCGTCTTTCAACTTGCGGAGGTAATCGAGGATGTTTGCACGCACGCAGGCGTCCACCATGGAAGTAGCTTCGTCGGCAATCAGCACCTTCGGGCGGAGCGCGAAGATACGGGCCAACAGCATACGCTGCATCTGGCCACCGGAAAGCTCGAACGGGTACTTGCCTTCAATATCGGCAGGAGCCACGTTCACGGCCAGCAGGCCTTCGTCCACACGGCGGCGGACTTCTTCCTTGCTGGGCTTCACCTTCAAGATGTTCAGGGCGTCTTCCAGCTGGCTACGTATCGTAAAGAACTGGTTGAAGCATCCGAACGGATCCTGGAAAACGGACTGGACTTCGTTCCAGTGGTCCTTCAGGTTCTTGATGGGCTTGTCGCGGTAGAGGAACTGGCCGCGCGTCGGCTGGTAAAGGCCGAGCATGATCTTCGCGAGCACGGACTTGCCGCAGCCCGAGCCACCCACGATAGAGATGAACTCTTCGTCATAGATGTTGAACGAGACATCCTTCACGGCGGTCTTCAGGGTCTTGCCGGCACCAAAGTCCTTGCTGATGCGCTGGGCAGAAAATACAACGGGCTTATCACTTAGCATAGTCGCACCTCACGTCACGATCACCGACAACGCGGAGATTCTGGGTATTCTTCTTGCAATCGGGGCATGCCTTGCTGCAACGCGGGGCGAAGCGGCAACCCACAATCTTGTTCTTGAGGCTCGGGGGAGCGCCTTCGATGGCCACCGGATGACGGCCACGCTGGCTCGCTTCCGTACTGAGCATGGCGCCCATGAGGGCCTGCGTGTACGGATGGCGCGGATCCTTGACGACCTGTTCCGCCGTGCCCTTTTCCACGAATTCACCGGCGTACATGATGGCGATGTTGTCGGCCACATGGTACAGGAGCGGAAGCTCGTGGGTAATGAAGATCATCGTCGAGAAGATGCCCTTGTCCAAAAGGTCGAAGATCATCTTGATCACTTCCTTCTGGGTAGATACGTCCAGGGCGGAAGTCGGTTCGTCGGCAATCACCATCTGCGGGTTGAGCAAGGTGGAAATACCGATAACGGAACGCTGACGTTCACCGGCGGTGAGCTGGATAGGATAAGAATCGAGCACGCGCTTCGTGTCCATTCCGAACAGGTCGAAACGTTCGCAAAGGCGGTCGTAGATTTCCTTGTGGTCGAGCTTCTTGCCCGGCTGCTGGTGGGCTGCGATCACGTCGGCGGCGATATCCTTGATTTTACGGACAGGGTTCAGCGCGTTGAAAGCACCCTGCGGAATCATGGAGACCTTCTGGGCGAGCACGTTCTTGCGGACGTCCTCGACGCTGCGGTTCATGAGCGATTCCATCTTGTCGCCGTTCTTAACGCGCACTTCGCTCTTGCCTTCGGGGTAGAGGGGCGGGATGCACATGCCCATAAGGCCGGAAACGAGCGTGGACTTGCCACAGCCGGATTCACCTGCGATGCCGAGGATTTCGCCCTGCTTCATGGAGAAGGAGACATCCGTCACGGCATGAGTCTTGTCGCCAAAGCGGCCGAGGTAATAAAGGCTCAGGTTTTCTACTTCAAAAACATTGTCAGACATTTTTTACCTCTTACTTGCGCAGACGCGGGTTGAAGACGCCTTCCATGGAAGTATTGATCAGGAACAACGCGAACACCGTGAGGGTGATGATGATGGTCGCCGGGAGGAAGGCAATCCAGATGCCGTCCGAAAGGGCGCCGTTGTCCTTGGCCTGGTTCAGGATGATACCCAGGGAAGTGGAATCCAGAGGTCCAAGGCCGATCATCGAGATGGAGGCTTCGGAAAGGATACCCGAGGACACCTGCATGATGAACACCATGAACACGTACGAAAGCAGGTACGGAAGCACATGCTTGATAACGATCGTGAGCGTAGACGCACCGTTGATGCGGGCAAGCGAGATGTGGTCGCGGCTACGGAGCGAGGATGCCTGCGCACGCACGGCACGGGCAGACCAGCTCCATGCGGTAAGGCCGATGATAAGGCCAATAAGCGTAAGCGAACGTCCGTCCTTCACGGCGGAGCTGATGAGCACGAGGATCACGAACTGCGGAATCACGATGAAGATGTTCGTGAGCATGTTCAGGACTTCGTCAATCCAGCCGCCACGGAAGCCGCCGAACAGACCGATAAGCACACCGATCGTCGTCGCGATGACGCCCGCCACAAGCCCCACGTAGAGCGAGCTGCGGAGCCCTTCGATCAGGAGGGACACGTAGTCGCGGCCGAGGTGGTCGGTACCGAGCAGGTGGTCGCCGCTGGAACCCGCATAGGGGCCCGCAACGATATCGCGCGCGTTGATGTCCACGTGGTAGAACAGGGGACCCAGGAGCGCAATCAGCAGGGTGATGATGAAGATCGAGATACCGATGACGAACATCGGGGACTTGAGGAGATTTCTAAGAAGCTTTCCCATGATTACTTACCTCCCATCTGGAGACCGGCCTTGACACGCGGGTCGAAGACGGCAATCAAAACGTCAACAGCGAAGTTCGCGACGAGCACGCAGGTCGAAATCATGAGCGTGCAGCCCTGAATCGTCGCGTAGTCGTTCTGCTGGATAGCGGTGAGCATCGCCATACCGAGACCCGGGTAGGAGAAGATCATTTCGGTAATGAGGGCACCACCCACCATGGTACCGAGGCTCTGGGCGAGGCCGGTGAGCTGCGGGAGCATGGCGTTGCGGAACACGTAGCTGATGATCTTACCTTCGCGGAGTCCGAGCCACTTGGCATACTTCATGTAGTCGGTACCGAGTTCGTAGATGGACATGGAACGCATACCCGTCGCCTGGCCCGAAAGAAGAATCGGGAACACCGAGAAGAACGGGAGGATGTAGTACCAGCCTACGCTCTTGATGCAGCCCCACGAGAAGCTGAGTTCCGTGATATCCGGGCTGTAGGCGCCCATCGCGGGGAACCAGCCGAGAGTGATGGAGAAGAGAGCGACAAGCAGCATACCGAACACGAAGAACGGGATACCGTTGAGGAACATGGCGCAGGGGAAGAACACCTTGTCGAAGATACCGCGCTTGTAGGCAGCGAAGGCACCGAGAAGGTTACCGATGATCCAGCCGAGGATAATCGTCGGAGCCTGGATGAGGAGCGTCCAAGGAACGGATTCCTTGATGATCTCGACGACCGGCTTCGGATACTGGCTGTAAGAAATGCCGAGGTCACCCTTGAACACGTTCTTGATATAGACGAGGAACTGGGAGAAGCCGGAAGCGAGGCGCGGGTCAGCCTTCTTCACCACCTCTTCCACCATGACGGTATCCTGGCGCGTAACGGCGACCTGTTCCATCACGGCAATCTTTTCGACCTGGGCAACCTTCTTCTTGGTCTTCTTGTCCTTGACCATGACCGGCTTGCCCTTGGCGTCGAGCACAGGCTTTTCCTCGAACACGGGATTGCCAGCTTCGTCGAGTTTCTGGCGTTCTTCCATCTTCGGGGTGCCGTCTTCATTGAGCACGGCGACCGTCTTCAGCACCGGAGCACCGTTCTCGTCGGTCTTCGGGACCTTGACAGTCTTCACGTTGCCATTCTCGTCGACATCGGGATCGTAGATAACTTCGCCCTGGTCGTTGAGTTCGGCCATACCGAAAGCCTTGAGGAGGCCTTCCTTCTTGAGCTTGGCTTCTTCGGGCGAGAGGCCCTGGGCTGCCTTACCCATGATAATGTCCACGGGGTTGTTCTCACCCATACGCGGCAGAGTAAAGTTGATCGCGACAGCGACAACAAACGTCAGGAGATACCAGAACGCCTTCTGCAGGACATAGCGCAACATAGGATATTGTTTAAGCATTGGTCGTCCTTTTATTTAGCAAGCTTGAGGTTCCAAAGGATCTTGGTGCCGGAGGCAATCCACGGGAGCTGCGGCGGAGCGTAGGGATTCTCGGCGGTCGGCCAGTTCGTCCACACGCGGTCGCTGAATTCGTAGAACTGTTCGGGCAGGTAGACCAGCGGAATGGAGGGCTGGTCTTCCATGAAGATCTTGTTGAGTTCGCGGTAAGCCTTCGCGATTTCTTCGGCGTCGGTCATCAGCGGGATTGCAGACAAAAGCTGGTCCACTTCCGGACGGAATTCCGGAGTACCCGGCTGGTTGTAACGGCCGATGTTGGTGCCGGCCCAGGCGCCGAGCGGCTGCCAGTCGCGGCTGGACATGACTTCGTTGAAGCGGCTCCACGGGAGAGACGGGGACACGTCGGCAGACGGCTTGTCCATCAGAAGGTCGAAGTTGCCCGTTCCCTTGGCAGGCCAGTACTGACCGCCGTCCACGAAACCTTCACGCACGTCGATACCGGCCTTGCGCATGCCTTCCACGGCGATGGTCACCATGGCTTCCCAGTCGGTCCAACCGGCAGGAGAAGTGATGAAGAGCGTCGGGAGCGTTTCGCCCTTGGCGTTTTCCATATGGTCAAGCGTGCCGTCCTTCTTCCACACGGACTTGAAGCCGGCTTCGGAGAGCATCTGCTTCACCGTGTTCAAGCGTTCGGCCTCGTCGGTAATGCCGAGGTTCACGCCGTACTTCTGCGTATCTTCGTCATTGATAAACTTGCCTTCGAGACCCGTCGGCATGATAAGGCCGGCCTTCAAGGTCGAGGTGTAGTTCGAGACGGCGAACTGGCGGATCGCCGTGTAGTCGATGGCCGTCGCGAGTGCGCGGCGGAAGCGCTTGTCGTTGAGCGGTTCCTTCATGGTGTTGATCATGAGCATCGGCATGGCGCCCGGAGCAAAGTAAGGAGGTTCGTTGAACCAGGTATGCACGCCGCGCTTGCGCCAGATGCGGGTCACGAAGCTCATGGAAGCATCGAGGTTGCCGGTAGTGAGCGCAATCGTGTTGGCGTCGTTGCTCTTGTAGATCGGGTGAACCACATACTTAGGAGCGGGGAGCTTGCCCTCGTGGAGGGCGGCATTGCCCCAGTAGTCGTCACGACGCTGGAGGATAATCTTGTTCGGGTCGGCGGACATGATGTTGTAGGGGCCCGAAACCACGGGATTCTTGTCCATCGTGAGCTTCTTGACTTCGTCGAGACCCTTTTCCGCGATAAGCGGTTCAAACACATGCGCAGGCGCGATACGGATGGCCTGGAGAAGGTCACGCACCGAGAGCGGGTTGTTCCTCTGGGCCTTGTTCACGATGAACGAAAGGCGTTCCTGAACTGCCGGTTCGGTGGCAATCGTATCCACGTGGATATCAGAAATCTGTTCCGTGGTGTTGATGGAACCCTTCGTGAAGATGAACTTCACGTCGTTCGAGTTCACCTGCTTACCGTCGCTCCACTTGGCAGCCGGGTTCAGGTCGACCACGACACTGTCGTTGTTCGAGAGTTCCTCGACGAGCGTTCCGAGAAGCGGCTCGATCTTGCCGTTCAGCGTATTGTAAACAATAAGCGGTTCGTAAACCAGGTTGAAGCGTCCGCCAACAGGCCAGGCAGCCATCCAACTTTCGGCAAGCGGGTTAAACGTCGCAGGGGCGCCCCATTGCTGGCCGGACAGGTAGAGTGTCTCCTGACGGGGCAGGGCCCCTTCGACCTGGTCGGTACCGCACCCTGAAAAAACTGCTCCACTTGCCGAGAGCGCAAGAGCGGTCCTGGCAATCGATTTCAATCCAATCATTGTGTCCTCTTTTATAAGCTTTTGAAAGCTCGTGAATAAAAAATCCTTTCGTAATATAGATTTAAAAGCTTTTTTTGTTTTTGCACTTTCGTGAAAAATACGTTTACATTCGGACACAGGAGCAGGGACGGCGCACCAACGCATCCCATGCGTAGTTCAATTATTTATGAAAGTTTACAAAGCGGCGTTCCAGATAAAAATTTTCGCCACCTACTCCGCATCGCCCTACTCCTTTATTTTTGTCCGGCCGCAAACGCCATTTACATACAAAAGAAGCGTCCCCTGATAGGGACGCCTCTTTCAGTAATTCTAATGGTTTAAGAAATTACTTTTTGCAGCACTTCTTGCAAGCCTTAGCAGGGGCCTTGCAAGCCTTGCGCGGGTCACCGGCGTACACAGCAGCCTTGCCGAGTTCTTCTTCGATGCGGAGGAGGCGGTTGTACTTGCACACGCGGTCCGTACGGGAGAGAGAACCAGTCTTGATCTGGCCAGCGGCGGTACCGACGGCGAGGTCAGCAATGAAGGTGTCTTCGGTTTCGCCAGAGCGGTGAGAAACGATCGGAGCATAGCCTTCGTTCTGAGCGCGCTTGATGGCGGCGAGAGTTTCGGACACAGAACCGACCTGGTTCACCTTGATGAGGATAGCGTTGGCGATGCCAGCCTTGATGCCTTCGTCGAAGATGGTCGGGTTGGTAACGAACAGGTCGTCACCCACGAGGTTGATCTTACCACCGAGCTTGTCGGTCATGACCTTCCAGCCAGCCCAGTCAGCTTCGTCGAGACCGTCTTCAATGGAGAAGATGGAGTACTTGTCGATGAGCTTTTCGTAGAGCTTCACCATGTCGGCAGACTTGACAGTCTTCTTGGTGCTCTTCTTGAAGGTGTAGGTTTCCGGCTTGCCAGCCTTGGTGTTCTTGTCGCAGAATTCAGAAGAAGCAACGTCAAGAGCGATCTTGATGTCGGTGCCGAACTTGTAACCGGCATTGGTGGTTGCAGCCTTCAAAGCGTCGAGAGCCTTTTCGAGGGTCATCACGCCAGTGATTTCGTAACCGAACTTGTTCTTGGCGGGCTTGATGCTGACGCCAGGAGCGAAGCCACCTTCGTCACCGACGGTGGTGTCGAAGCCACCCTTCTTCAGCACAGCCTTGAGGGCGTGGAAGATTTCGGTGACCATCTGGAGGCCCTTGGAGAAAGTCTTTGCGCCAACCGGAGCAATCATGAATTCCTGGAAGTCGATCGGAGCGGAGGAGTGAGCACCGCCGTTGATCACGTTGCACATCGGGCACGGGAGCGTGAGCTTCTTGGTGCCATGGAGCTTGGCGATGTACTGGTAGAGAGGCATCTTGGCGTCGTTAGCAGCGGCGCAGCAAACAGCCATGGAAACGCCGAGGATAGCGTTTGCACCGAGCTTGTTCTTGAGCATGCGGTTGCCGTCGAGAGCGATCATGGCGTCGTCGACTTCGGTCTGCTTGGCCGGGTCCATGCCGATGATCTTCTTGGCAATCTTGGTGTTCACGTTCTTCACTGCAGTGAGCGTGCCCTTGCCGCAGTAGGTCTTCTTGTCGCCGTCGCGGAGTTCGCAAGCTTCGCGTTCGCCGGTAGAAGCACCGCTCGGGACAGCAGCGTGACCCTTCACGCCGTTTTCGAGGGTAACATCAACTTCGAGAGTGGGATTGCCGCGAGAGTCGAGGATCTGGCGGGCAACAACGGATTTGATTTTAGAAGCCATTTTTTAGCCTTTTGGTTTAGTGTGAAAAATTTTGCGGTGTAAAATATAGAAATTAGACGAAAGACGAAAGACGAAAGACGAAAGAAAAGGGGGTAAAAGGGGTGTACTTCGCCATCACTAATGATTGCACTTCTATTCTACATGACCAAGTCATGAACCTCGACCACTTTCCATTGTCCATCATTCTTTGAGAGATAGAAAATAGCGTCGTACGAAGTAGAAGAAACAAATGCCTCAACTAAATTGCGTTCTTCGTTAAACGTCAGATTGGACATCACCGGCGAAGAAACATAACGAACGAAATGGCCCGCAGGGGAAAGCCCGCCATACGAATGAATTTCTGTCCCAAGATAATCAAGCTTTAACTGTAATCTTTCATCTTCTATTCTTGCAAAAGAATCCAATAACGCTTCATATTCGGCTCTATGAACTAAAACCTCCTGATCCAAGGGGCCCCTATTCAAGCATTCAACATCGATTTTTATCCAATTGTTGTTTCTGTTCCTAGGATTCTGCAAATCTTCCATACTAGAAGCAGACACTACTCTATAAGAATACTCGACATTTTGAACAAAATATCTTGGCAATTTTCCCTTTTTCAAAAAAACTATTTTTTCGTCAAGCGAAACATCTTTTTTTTCATCGTAGCGTGTACTATCCATTTTCTTGAGAAGATATTCATAATCGCTTTGAATATCATATTCCAGGACAGCCTTATAAATGAGACTGATTTCGTTTGCCATAGAATCACCGACTGGAATCGTACCACATATAGAATCAGAAGTCTGTTTCCATCTTGCAAAGAAACGATTCCTGCATTCTTTTATAGTTGCAGCCACAGACGAATTCCACTGAGTCAAAGAAAACCTGTATAATCTGAATCCTATTTCAAGAAGGCTATCCAGAGAATATTTCTCTAAAGAATCAGGCAGTTCATTCAATGCCGCCGCTGAACGCAAAGAGATGTACGCTGATATTGAATCCAGCATACCTGCCTGAAGCACACCGTCCGCCACAGGTTTCTGTTTCTCTACTCGCTTTCCGGAATTGTTTTTCTCGTGTTCAGGGCTAGAAGATGCGCACCCGAAAAGGAACATCGCCATCAGTAAAATTGATAGCCAACACAATTTCAAAATTTTCATACAGCAATCCCTGATTATCAAACAAACTAGAAAAAAATAAAGAGGGTGTTCCTATTTGGAGAATCTTATTCGGACAATGTGAATTTGCGGCAGTATCGGGGAACTCCGGGACGTTCTGAAACACTAGATACACTTTGATATAAACATCCGTTTTAGAAATCAGCCCGTGCAGGCTGCACAATCTATCTTTATGGCGTATGGGAACATTTTGCGGACGGAAGCCCGCCGGAGGCATTTATGAACAAGTTCCTATTCTCGATGGTTCTCGCACCCGTAGCGGCAATGGCCTTCCAGGTCGGCGCATGGGTCGGAGGCCCCGGGCAATACCCGCAGCCCACACAGCAAAACGTGCAGGCGTTCCAGGATTTGCAGGGCACACATCTCGACCTCATCAGCTACTTCGCGCTCTTCGACATCAACGACTGGAATGCGACCGCGCAGTATGCGAACGTCGCGAAGAACAACGGTTCCACGCTGGTGGTGACCTGGATGGCGAACGGCTACAACGCGCAGGAACTGGTGAACGGCAAGGCCGACAACTACATCCGTGAATATGCAAAGGGCGTCAAGGGTTTCGGCGACGAAATCTGGCTCAGGCCGCTCCATGAAGCAAATGGAGACTGGTATGACTGGGGCGTAGGAAAATCGGGCGCCGGCAATACCGACGCGAACGTCGCCGAAGCTTTCCGCCACATCGTGAAAATCTTCAAAGAAGAAGGCGTCACGAACGTCAAGTGGGTATGGACCACCAACGCCTCGAACCAGGGCAGCGGTACCACGCTCACGGGCAACTACCCCGGCGACGAGTACGTGGACTACATCTCCATCGACGGCTACAACTGGGGCAAATGCCAGAGCTGGTCCAGCTGGCAGACGTTCTCGCAGGTTTTCAAGAAGGCGTACAACGCGCTCGCGAACATCGACAAGCCGCTCTTCATCGCCGAAATCTCGAGCTCCGAATTGGGTGGAAACAAGGCCGAATGGATTACCGACATGTTCGAGCATTTTGCCACGGACTTCTCGCGCGTTTTCGCGGTGATGTGGTTCAGCCAGAGCAAGGAAGCGAACGAGGGCGACTGGGCACTCAACACTTCGCAGGCCGCCGTTGACGCATGGAAGGCGGGCATCGCGAAGATGAAGGCGATGGCGCCCGAATCTTCGAGCAGCGAAGCAATTCCCGAATCGTCAAGTTCGGTCAATTCGTCCAGCAGCACCACAGCCATACGCACCGGCGGGATTACAGACAAGTTTTCGTTTAGGCAGCAAGGCGGCAAGCTGCTTTTGCAGGTCGACCGCGCCATGACCGCGAGCGTCGTGCAGTTCGACCATCAGGGCCGTATTTTGTGGCAGAGCGCCGTGCAGCACTTTACCCCGGGCAAGCACATGCTGGAAGTTCCCGAGGCGGGCACGCGCAGCATCTACAGGCTAAACGTACTGCGATAAGGGAATCACTTCCTCACGAACCGCAACCCCACCCAGATGGTGTGAACATAAATCCTCCTAATACATTACAGGTAAAGTAAATCTTCAAATAACAGAAAAGGCTCGCTTTTGAAGCGAGCCTTCCCTCTAGGATAATTCTGTGCTAAGGCAAGAATTAGAAACGGAAGTGGGCGAAAGCCTTGTTGGCTTCGGCCATCTTGTGCGTATCGTTCTTCTTGCGGACAGCGTTGCCTTCACCGTTCTTGGCAGCAACGAGTTCGGCAGCAAGGCGGTCGGCCATGTTGGGTTCGTTGCGGTTGCGGGCGGCATCAAGGAGCCAGCGGAGGGCGAGAGCCTTGGCGCGGTCCGGTGCAACTTCCATAGGAACCTGGTAGTTGGCACCACCGATACGGCGGGACTTGACTTCGACGCGCGGCTTGATGTTTTCGAGGCAGAGTTCGAACTTTTCGAGCGGGGTTTCCTTGCCTTCGACCTTCTTGTCGAGCTGTTCAAGAGCAGTATAGACGATCTGTTCAGCGATGGTCTTCTTGCCCTGCTTGAGCACGACACCGACGAGTTCGGTAACGAGGGTAGACTTGAAACGCGGATCCGGGAGGATGGAGCGATGGAGAGCCTTTCTTCTTCTAGACATATTCTACTTCCTTACTTCTTGGCCGGAGCGGCACCTTTCTTCTTGACACCATACTTGGAACGGGCGTTCTGACGGCCGTTGACAGCCTGAGTATCGAGAGCGCCACGGATGATGTGGTAACGGACACCCGGAACATCCTTGACACGGCCACCGCGGATGAGCACGATGGAGTGTTCCTGGAGGTTGTGGCCTTCGCCGGGGATGTAAGCCGTAACTTCCATCTTGTTGGAAAGGCGCACACGGGCAATCTTACGAAGAGCGGAGTTCGGCTTCTTCGGGGTGCTGGTGTAGACGCGGGTGCAGACACCACGCTTCTGCGGGCAGGACTTCAAGGCCACGGATGCGGTCTTGTTGCTGATCTGTTCACGTCCGTTGCGGACGAGCTGTTGAATAGTAGGCACTTTTAATCTCCTAGATTTTGGAGTGCAAATATAGTTCTTTTTCCAGTTTTTTCAAGTACATAGTCGAAATTACTCCGCATCTTCCTCGTCGGAAGCGCCGATTTCGTTATCCAACATCTGGATTCCGGAACCGAAGTCATCGTATTCGGCATGTACGTTCTGCAGGCGCTGGCGTTCTTCCGCCTCGGCATCGGCATCGACCACTGTCACGTTCCTCAAGTGGCGGGCACCGGTTCCGCACGGAATCAAACGACCCATAATCACGTTCTCCTTAAGGCCCATGAGCGGGTCCACCTGCCCTTCGATGGAAGCGCGGGTAAGGATCTTGGTGGTTTCCTGGAACGAGCAGGCAGAGATGAAGCTGTCTGTCGCCAAGGAGGCCTTCGTGATACCAAGGAGCATCGGCGTGAAGGTCGCCGGCGTCTTGCCCTGAGCGATCAAGCGATCGTTCTCGGCACGGAGACGCACCTTGGAGATTTCTTCGCCCGGAAGCAGTTCGGAATCGCCGGATTCCTTGACCTTCACCTTGCGCATCATCTGACGGACGATACATTCGATGTGCTTATCTGCGATAGCCACACCCTGCAGGCGGTACACCGCCTGGATTTCGTTCACCAGGTGACGCTGGACCTCTTCAGGTCCGAGGATCGTCAGGATATCGTGCGGGTCTGCACTGCCTTCGCTGATCTTCTGACCAGCGCGGACACGGTCACCTTCGTTGACCGCCAAGTGGACGCCGCGGGGAACCAGCACTTTCTCTTCCTGGTCGTCCATCTTGATAATAACTTCTTGGTTGTTGCGGACTTCCTTACCCATGACGATGAGACCGTCAATCGGGGCAAGAACGGCCGTGTTCTTCGGCTTGCGGGCTTCGAAGAGTTCGGCCACGCGCGGAAGACCACCCGTAATGTCGCGGGTCTTACCGGCGGCACGCGGAAGCTTAGCGACCGTAGAACCGACAGAGACCACGTCGCCGTCCTTGACGGTAAGGATAGCGCCGTCAGGCAGCATGAAGTGGCCCGCCTTGGTGTTCGCGGAGTCGAGGATGCTGATCGCCGGACGGAGCTGGCGGGCACTGCCGCCATGCTTCTCGCTGATCACGATCCAGGTCTCGACGTCGGTGTTCTCGTCGCGTTCGACACGGAACGTCTTGTTTTCGACGAGGTCCACGAGCTTCACCTTACCGGCAACGTTCGTAATAATCGGGCTGTTGTACGGATCCCATTCGAACATCACTTCGTCCTTCTTGACGGAAGCATTGTTCTCGACATGCATGATGGCGCCGTACGGAATCTGGTAACGACCCTTGTTGATGCCCGTGTTGTCGAAGATAACGAGTTCTGCCATGCGGCTCGTGACGACCTTCTGGCCCTCGTGGTCGACGGTTTCGACCTGTTCGAGTTCCACGCGGCCATCGACGGAGGCCTTCTTGCAGTTTTCGACCGTCAGACGGGAAGACGCACCACCGATATGGAAGGTACGGAGGGTAAGCTGCGTACCCGGTTCACCGATGGACTGTGCGGCAAGCACGCCCACGGCTTCGCCCAGGTCGACCGGACGGCCGGAAGCAAGCATACGGCCGTAGCACTTGGAGCACACGCCATTGCGGGAATCGCAAGTGAGCACGGAGCGCATCTTGATATGTTCAAGACCCGTAGCAGAAATCTTCGGAAGGTCACGTTCGGTGACAAGTTCACCAGCCTTGACAATCACTTCGCCCGTAACAGGGTGCTTGATGTCTTCGACCGGAGCGCGACCGAGCAAACGTTCTTCCAGCGGAATCACGGTGTCGTCGCCGTCCTTGAAGGCGGAAACTTCGATACCGTTGGTGGTACCGCAGTCAGCCTCGGTAACAACGAGGTCCTGGCCCACGTCCACGAGACGACGGGTAAGGTAACCGGCGTCTGCCGTCTTAAGGGCGGTATCGGCCAGACCCTTACGGGCACCGTGAGACGAGATGAAGTATTCCATCACGTTCAGGCCTTCGCGGAAGCAGGACTTAATCGGGTTCTCGATAACTTCCTGACCGCCGAGCTGCTTGATAGGCTTCTGCATCAAGCCGCGCATACCGGACAGCTGCTTAATCTGTTCGCGGCTACCACGAGCACCGGAGTCGGCCATCATGTAGACGGGGTTGAAACCGTCACGGTCGCGGGAAAGGAGATCCCACTGCTTGGATGCGACTTCGGCAGTCGTCTGCGACCACACGTCGATCGTCTGGTTGTAACGTTCGCCGTCGGTAATCACACCGTCCTCGTAGAGGCTGCGGATGTTGTTGACCTTTTCGGTAGCGGCATCGAGCATGGCCTGCTTGTCTTCGGGGATCACCATTTCGGCGATAGCCACGGAAGAACCGGCGCGGGTTGCCCACTTGTAACCGTTGGCCTTGAGGTTGTCGAGGTATTCGACAGTCACGCGGTTGCCGGTGCGACGGTAGAGGTCGTCGATAGACTTCGCGATGACCTTCTTCGCGAAGGTTTCGTTCGCGTAGCCAAGTTCGTTGGGAACAAATTCGTTAAAGATGATTCGGCCGACAGTCGTCTTGATGACGTTATCGTCCTTGAGTGTAAGGAACTTGATCTTCTCGCCAGCCTTGACGTTCACTTCGAGGTTGCCGTTGTCGTCGGCAATTTCGCGGACGCAGGTGCAATCCTTCTCGAGGGCACCGATGTAGATCTTGCGGCCAGCCTTGAGCTTCAGGTACACGGTGGCGTTCAGATCCACGACACCGTTCTCGTAAGCGCGGATGGCTTCGGCGGAATCGAAGAAGTGCATGCCTTCGCCCTTGCGACCCGGACGCGGCTTGGTGAGGTAGTAGAGCCCGAGCACGATGTCCTGGCCCGGCACAGCGATCGGCTGACCGGAAGCGGGGTGCAGGATGTTGTTCGAGGACAGCATGAGCACGCGGCATTCGAGCTGGGTTTCGAAAGAAAGCGGGAGGTGCACGGCCATCTGGTCACCGTCGAAGTCCGCGTTGAATGCGGTACAGACGAGCGGGTGGAGGCGGATGGCGTTACCTTCGATGAGCTTCGGATAGAAGGCCTGGATACCCAAGCGGTGAAGCGTCGGGGCGCGGTTCAGCATCACCGGGTGGTCCTCGATGATTTCTTCGAGAATGTCCCACACTTCGGGGCGTTCGGCGTCCACGTACTTCTTTGCGGACTTGAGCGTGTAAACGATGCCGTCTTCTTCCAGGCGCTGGATGATGAACGGCTTGTAAAGTTCGAGAGCCATGCGCTTCGGCAGACCGCACTGGTGCATCTGGAGTTCCGGGCCCACCACGATGACGGAACGGCCGGAGTAGTCCACACGCTTACCGAGGAGGTTCATACGGAAGCGACCCTGCTTGCCCTTGAGGAGTTCTGCGAGGCTCTTGAGCGGGCGTGCAGAACCCGTGCGCGCCGTGCGGCGGCCGCTGTCGAACAGCTGGTCGACGGCTTCCTGCAGCATGCGCTTTTCGTTGCAGAGAATAACGTTAGGGGCACGGATGTCAATCAACTTTTTCAAGCGGTTGTTGCGGTTGATGACACGGCGGTAGAGTTCGTTCAGGTCGGAGGTCGCAAAGCGGCCGCCTTCGAGCGGAACGAGCGGACGAAGATCGGGCGGAATCACCGGGAGCACGTCGAGAATCATCCAGGAAGGCTGGTTCGCGAGCATGCGCACTTCGTTCGGATACTTGACACGGAATTCATCGAAGGCATCGGCCAGGATGAAGTCGGAATGCTTGGATTCGTAGTCGGCCTTGAATTCGGCGACAGCCTCGGCGAGACCCTTGAGCCAGGCCTTGCCGGAATCGCGGGAGGAATCCGGGTTGTTGTAGTAGCTGCGGAAGCTTTCCATCTGCGACTTGCGGAAGGCGTCGACCACCTTCAGGCGCTTGATGGCATCGTCCACCTTCGTCTTGGAGTTGGAACGGGCCTGGTCACGGAGCTTCGCAGAAAGCTTGGCGAGGTCGAGCCTGTCGAGCAGCTGCTTGATAGCAGAAGCACCCATCTTGGCTTCGAAAGAACGGCCTTCGGCCACGAGATCCTGGTAGGTCGTCTCGTCGATGAGGGTGTTCTCCTCGAGTTCGGCATCGCCCTTGTCAATCACGACATAGCGTTCGTAGTAGATGACCTGTTCGAGGTCCTTGGTGTTGAGGCCAAGGAGGGCACCAATCACGCACGGCTGGTTGCGCACGAACCAGGTATGTGCGAGAGGAATGGCAAGTTCGATATGGCCCATGCGTTCGCGACGGACGCGGGAGTGGGTCACTTCGACGCCGCAGCGGTCACAGATGACACCCTTGTAACGGGCGCGCTTGAACTTACCGCAGTTGCATTCCCAATTCTTGACGGGTCCAAAGATCTTCTCGCAGAAGAGACCATCACGTTCGGGCTTGAACGTACGATAGTTAATCGTCTCCGGCTTCGTGACTTCGCCGTAGGACCAGTAGCGAATCAGGTCGGGCGCAGCCAGGTGAATCGAAATGTCGCCGGAATTTTCTTGATTTTCCATCATTTCTTCGGACATATTACTTTTCTCCAGTGGTCTCGATATCAAGACCCAAAGAATGGACTTCGCGGATCATAACGTTGAAGGACTCGGGGATACCCGGCTTCGGGGTGTTCTTGCCGTGGACGATGGCGTCGTACACCATGGAACGTCCCGTCACATCGTCGGACTTGACGGTGAGGAGTTCCTGCAGCGTGTAAGCGGCACCGTAAGCTTCCATGGCCCACACTTCCATTTCACCGAAGCGCTGGCCACCGAACTGGCTCTTACCGCCGAGCGGCTGCTGCGTCACGAGGGCGTAGCTACCGATAGAACGGGCGTGGATCTTGTCGTCCACCAAGTGACCGAGCTTGAGGTAGTACATGTAACCGATGGTAACCGGGTTCAGGAAGGCTTCGCCGGTACGGCCGTCATAGAGCTTGGCCTTACCGATAATCTTGTTGTTTTCCGGATCCATCTCGTAGTTCACGATCGGGTTCTTCTGGTAGGCCTTTTCGAGTTCCTTGCAGATATCCTCGAACTTGGCACCGTCGAACACCGGAGTCGAAACCTTGAAGCCGAGCGTCTTGGCGGCCCAGCCCAGGTGAACTTCAAGCACCTGACCGATGTTCATACGGGAAGGCACGCCCAGCGGGTTCAGAAGAATCTGGAGCGGACGACCATCTTCGGTGAACGGCATGTCTTCGACAGGCACGATCTTGGAGACAACGCCCTTGTTACCGTGACGACCTGCCATCTTGTCACCGATGGAGAGGCAACGCTTCTTGGCGATATAGACCTTGACGCTCTTGAGAACGCCCGGCTTGAGCTCGTCGCCCTTCGTCACCTTGTCGATTTCCTTTTCCATGGTGCGGGTCAGCGTGTCGAGGTTGTCGCGTGCGACAATCACGAGCGAGAGCACCTGTTCCTGGAGTTCGTCGTCGCCCGTCACGAACTGGGACATCGGGGACACCTTGGTCACGTCGATGGCGCCGAGATTCTGTTCGGTGTAGGTCTGGCCTTCGCGGATGAGGAGTTCGTGCGTTTCGTTGTCCATCACCTTGCCGGCGGGCTTGCCGCCGAGGAGTTCGAACAAGTGTTCGCGGCAGGAATCCTTGATCTTGTCGATCTGGGCCTGGAAATTGGCGCGGATCTCTTCGATGGTCTCCTGGTCCTTTTCCTTGCTCTTCTTGTCGCTCTTGTCCTTCTTGCTGAAGATGCGGGTTTCGAGCACCACGCCCTTCATTCCCGGAGGAGCCTTGAGGGAAGAATCACGCACGTCGCCGGCCTTCTCGCCGAAGATGGCGCGGAGCAAACGTTCTTCCGGAGAAAGTTCGGTTTCGCCCTTCGGGGTCACCTTGCCCACGAGGATATCGTCCGGACCGACTTCGGCACCGACGCGGATAACGCCGTTCTCGTCGAGGTTACGGAGAGCGTCTTCGCCGACGTTCGGAATTTCGCGGGTAAGTTCTTCCGGACCGCGCTTCGTTTCGCGCACGTCGAGTTCGTATTCCTCGATGTGGATGGAAGTGAAGGTGTCCTTGATGGCGAGTTCTTCGGAGATGATAACGGCGTCTTCGTAGTTGTAGCCGTTCCACGGGAGGAAGCCGATCAGGATGTTCTTGCCGAGGGCAAGTTCACCGTGGTCGGTAGACACGCCGTCGGCCAGCACGTCGCCAGCCTTGACGAAGTCGCCCACATTCACGATAGGCTTCTGGTTCACGCAGGAATCCTGGTTAGAGCGCTCGAACTTGCGGAGCACGTATTCGTCAATCGGATCCTTGCCGAGGAATTCGTAGTTTTCGCCGAGGCCGGTAAGCGGCACGAAGTTGCCGTCGACCATGTTGCCGCGCTGCACCGTGATGTTGCGGGCGTCAACGAAGGTGACCTTACCGTCGTGCTTGGCACGGACAACCGTACCCGAGTCGAGGGCGGCGCGGCGTTCGAGGCCGGTACCCACCACAGGGGCTTCCGCACGGAGCAGAGGCACCGCCTGGCGCTGCATGTTAGAACCCATCAACGCGCGGTTGGCGTCATCGTGTTCGAGGAACGGGATGAGGCCAGCGGCCACGGACACAATCTGCATCGGAGCCACGTCCATGAGGTCGATGCGTTCGACATCCATGTCGCCGATATCAATGGAATCCTGACGGAGGATATGCGGGTATTCGCTCTTGTCGCGGACGATGACGTATTCTTCCTTGAAGCGGTTGTCGTCGGTGAGCTCGGTAGAAGCCGGAGCCACCTTGAACGCGTCTTCTTCGTCGGCGGTGAGGAACGTGATAAAGTCGGAAACGACCTGTTCGATGGCGTTGCTAGCCTGGACGTAGTCGGCCTTGCCGTTGAAGTCATCGATTTCGAAGCCGTTCTTGAAGAAGTGGACATCGCCATCCGCATAGGTCACCTGGAACACCTTGTTCGCGAAGATGTCGAACAGGTCGCGCTGGCGGTTGTCGAGGTTCATGCGGATGCTGTCCATTTCCTTGCGGGAAAGTTCCTGCTGCGTAAGGAAGAAGTGCGGATCGTGCACGAATCCCTTGAAGATGCCGAAGTGCCACTTGACTTCGGGGAACTTGAAAATCTTGCCGCTTGCATCCTTGAAGTCGATGAGGCCCACGATACGGTACGGAGTCTCGATGAATCCGTAGTGGTTCACGACGGCATAGGATGCGAGGGAGTTGATAAGACCGATGTTCGGGCCTTCCGGAGTCTCGATCGGGCAGAGGCGGCCGTAGTGCGTGTAGTGAACGTCACGGACTTCGAAGCCTGCGCGTTCGCGGGAAAGGCCACCGGGACCGAGAGCGGAGAGACGACGCTTGTGGGTAAGTTCCGAAAGCGGGTTCATCTGGTCCATGAACTGCGAGAGCTGGCTGGAACCAAAGAACGCCTGGACCACGGAACTCACGGTACGCGTATTCACGAGGTCGCGCGGAGTCGTCTGTTCGTCCTCGTTATGCAGCGAGAGGTTCTCGCGGATAACGCGGGACATGCGGGAGAGGCCCACGGAAATCTGGTTGGCGAGGAGTTCGCCCACGGAACGCGTGCGGCGGTTGCCCAAGTGGTCGATATCGTCCTTGGTGTATCCGTCTTCGCCATCGTAGAGGCCCACCATGTATTCGATGACGGCGAGGAAGTCGGCCTTGCTCATCGTCGTGCGGGTGGCGCTCGGGAGTTCGAGCTCCTTGTCCATGTTGTACTGCTTGAACTGTTCGCCGACATTCTTGAGAATTTCGACAATCTTCGGCGTGTAGACCTTGGCGTTCAAGCGGTAACGGCCGACTTCGCCCAAGTCGTACTTGCGCGGGTCGTTCAGGAAGATAGAATCAAAGTAGTTTTCGGCAGCCTGCAGGTTCGGAGCTTCGTCCTGCTGCTGGTGCGTAACGGAGTAGATGGAACGCAGGGCGTCTTCGCGGGACTTAGTCTTGTCGGCAGCGAGCGTGTTGTGGATGAGGAGGTTTTCTTCTTCCTTGGAGAGAAGCACGAGCTTCTCGACGCTGCTTTCGCGGAGGCGTTCGAGCTTGCGGTCATCGATGACGGAGTTCGCCTCGATGATGATTTCGCCGGTGGATTCGTCGATCACGTCATTGAAGACAATGCGGTCGATAAGCACGCAAACGCCGTCTTCGTTGAACTTCTCGGCTTCTTCGGCGATATTCACCTCTTCGGTCTTCTTGTAGAAGAGGTTCAGAATGTCCTGGGTCGTCTCGAAGCCGATGCTACGGAGCATGGCGGTGGCCGCAATCTTCTTCTTGCGGTCGATGACGACATAGAGCACGTCGCTTTCGATGTTGAACTCGACCCATGCGCCACGATGAGGAATGATACGGCTCTTGTAATCGGAATGGCCGTTGGGCTGGAGTTCTTCGTCGAAGCTCACACCGGGAGAGCGGTGCAACTGCGACACGACCACGCGTTCGGCACCGTTCACGATGAACGTGCCGTTCTCGGTCATGATCGGGAGTTCGCAGATAAGGACATCGTTCTTGACTTCTTCCTTGAGCTTGGTATCTTCGCCGTCCTTCTCGAAAACGCGGAGGGCGAGAGTCGCGTAGAGCTCCATGTTGTAGGTAAGCCCACGCTCACGGCATTCGGGGATGCTGTATTTCGGTATTCCGAAGTAATACTTTTCGTATTCCAGGGAAAAGAGCCCGTTAGGATCGGTAATCGGGAAGATGTCCTGGAAGACGCGCTGCAAGCCCGCATTCAACCGCTTTTCCTGCGGGATATCGGCCTGCAAAAATTGTTCGTATGAAGCCTTCTGAACTTCAATCAAGTACGGAAGCTCCAGCTGGAACTTGTTGGAGGAATAGCTTTTTCGCTCCGTTGTCATTTGAAATACCTCATCCGGTGAAGAGCCTAGTTAGCAAAAAAACACCAAAAGCCCGCACTTACGTGCAGGCGATTGGTAAGAACAGTTCAGAGAACTGGGAGCATTACTTAAGGGTAACCTTTGCTCCGAGTTCTTCGAGTTTCTTCTTGAGAGTTTCGGCGTCAGCCTTCGGCGCAGCTTCCTTGATGACGCTGCCAGCAGTCTCAACGACCTTCTTGGCTTCGGCGAGGCCGAGACCGGTGATGGCGCGAACTTCCTTAAGGACAGCCATCTTCTTGGCCGGATCGACTTCGGCGAGGATAACGTCGAATTCGGTCTTTTCTTCAGCAGGAGCAGCAGCGGCTGCAGCCATAACTACAGCGCCACCGGCAGCAGCTTCGATGCCGTGGGTTTCTTTAAGGTAGTCAGCCAAAGCCTTGGCTTCGAGAAGGGTAAGACCAACGATTTGATCGCCCAGTGCCTTGATATCAGTTGCCATGATGTGTTTCTCCGATTATTCCGTTTAAAATTTTTGGTTTGTGGTTTGTTGTTAAGCTTCCGGTGCGGCGGCAGCTTCAGGGGCTGCGGCTTCGGAACCCGATTCTTTTTCCAGCTTTTCCTGGAGAGTCTTGATCTGACCTGCAATCGTGGAGCCAGGTCCGAGAGCGATGGAGACGATCAAAGCGATCATGCCCTTACGATCCGGGATCTTGGAGAGGTTCACGACTTCGGAGCCAGGCATCGGCTTACCATCGAGGTAGATGCTCTTGGCAATCAAGAAATCGGGGTTAGCTTTGTGGAATGCTTCAATTTCGCGTGCGGGCAGAAGCGGGTCTTCTTCGAAGCCGACCATGACGGATGTTGCTCCGGTCAGCTGATCGTCGAGACCTTCGACCTTGAGGGCTTCGAGAACGCGCTTGAGAAGAGTATTCTTCACAGCGTGGTACTTGACGCCCTTGGAGGCGAGAGCCTTGCGCAGAGCATTGTCCTTTTCGACAGTGATGCCCTGGTAATTGAGCAGATAGACGGCGGTAGCGCCCTTGAAGGACTCGACGAGCGAATCCACGGTCTGTTGTTTTTTAACTACAGCTTTCATGGTATCTCCTAGCGCGTCAGTGCCATATCAAGTTTGATGCCCGGGGCCATCGTAGCCGTCAAAGTGAGGCTCTTGATGTAAGTGCCCTTAGAAGATTGAGGCTTGTTCTTCACGACAGAGTCGATGACAGACTTGGTGTTTTCGACCAGCTGATCAACAGTGAAGGAGAGCTTGCCAACAGGAGCATGGACGTTTGCACCCTTGTCGACGCGGTACTGGATCTTACCGGCCTTGAGTTCCTTGACCGTCTGGGCGACGTTAACCGTCACCGTGCCGGCCTTCGGAGAAGGCATCATACCACGAGGACCGAGGACGCGAGCCACCTTACTAATCACCGGCATCATGTCGGGAGTAGCAACGACGGAATCGAAGTCCAGCCAGCCTTCCTGAATCTTCTGAACCAAGTCGGCGCCGCCAGCGTAATCTGCGCCTGCGTTCTTTGCAATTTCAATGTTGTTGTCCTTGCAGAAAACGAGAACGCGGACCGTGCGACCGGTACCATGGGGAAGCACAACCGTGCCACGAACCACTTGGTCGGAATGTTTTGGGTCCACACCGAGGTTAAAATGAACTTCGACCGTCTGGTCGAACTTCACCTCGGACTTTTTTAGGATTTCGATTGCTTCGGCCAAACCGTAGGCTTTGTTACGGTCGTAGGTCTCGGCAACCTTTTTGTATTTTTTTCCTCTGAACATGGTGTTTCCTGTCAGATACGTAACGGTGAATTACCTGCCTCAGTCAACCACATCAACACCCATGGAACGGGCAGTACCCGCAACCATGCGCATGGCGGCTTCGAGGTCGATTGTGTTTAGATCCGGCATCTTCTTTTGGGCGATTTCCTGGATCTGGGCCTTGGTGATCTTAGCAACCTTCTTACGGTTGGGTTCACCAGAACCACTCTCAATGCCGACGGCCTTCTTGATGAGGACCGGAACCGGCGGAACCTTCGTGATGAAGGTAAAGCTCTTGTCAGCGTAAACCGTGATGACGACCGGGGTAAGCATGCCCTTCGCATCCTGGGTCTTCGCGTTGAATTGCTTACAGAACTCCATGATGTTCACGCCCTTCTGACCAAGGGCAGGACCTACCGGAGGAGCCGGGTTGGCGGCACCGCCGGGAATCTGGAGCTTAATGTAACCTGTGATTTTCTTTGCCACTTTATTATCTCCGTTGCAAAAACCGTAGCGCTAGGCGGTGGCGGACTCGACCTGGTTAAAGGCAAGTTCGACAGGCGTAGAACGACCGAAGACCGTGACCATGACCTTGATCTTGGTCTTGTCTTCCATGATTTCGTCTACGACGCCCACAAAGTCCTTGAAGGGACCTTCCTTGATGCGGACACTTTCGCCAATCGTGTACGGGATTTGGATCTCGCCTTCCAGGGAATTATCAGGATCAACTCCAAGAAGACGATCGACCTCGCTCTGTTGAAGCGGAATAGGGACACGAGAAGCGCGTGTCATTCCGGCGAAATGGGTGACACCATTAATGGTGGACACCAGGTGCTGGGTGAGCTCGTCCAGCTCCATTTCTATAATGATGTATGCAGGGAACAGGCTCTGTACAGAAACGCGACGACGCCCGCGGACGTTGCTCACGACCTCGCGGGTGGGGACGATAATCTGACCGAACTTGTCTTGAACGCCTTCGCGCTCAATCATCTGCTCGATGTGTTTCTTGATGTTGTTTTCCTGACCAGAAAAAGTATGGATGGCGTACCAACGCTTCATAGCATTAACCCCTACCCATAATCTGGTTTACAATCCAGGAGAATACAAAATCAAGACCGGCAATATAGCAGCCCATAATGACGCTAAAGAGCATCACCACGAGAGTGGATCCCTTGAGTTCTTCCCAAGTAGGCCACGTGACCTTCTTCAGTTCTTGGATGGACTCTTTGACATATTGCTGAATCTTACGCATGATGACTCCGGAGGAAGTTTCCAGGTCGGGAGGGACTCGAACCCCCAACCAACGGTTTTGGAGACCGTGACTCTACCAATTGAGCTACCGACCTATTCGGACTTCCTTACTTGGATTCCTTGTGAACAGTATGCTTGCGGCAGAAGCGGCAGTACTTCTTGTATTCCACGCGGGAAGGATGAAGACGCTTGTTCTTGTCGCAATCATAGTTGCGCTGATTGCATTCTGTGCATTCGAGCACGATGAGTTCTCTAGGCATTTTTAATCCTGATTACTTGATGATTTCAGTGACGGAACCGGCGCCAACCGTGCGGCCACCTTCGCGGATAGCGAAGCGGAGCTGCTTTTCCATGGCGATCGGGGCGATGAGGTTCACGTGGATCGTGACGGTGTCACCCGGGGTCACCATTTCGACGCCTTCGGGCAGCTGGATCGTGCCGGTGACGTCGGTG
>ODAI011232175.1_pt1 | contig 110999 bp, 92 predicted proteins | sample 1539321 | NCBI WGS metagenome assembly ODAI01 (sample SAMN02144231, study PRJEB22623) | gut metagenome | biome: sheep rumen | host: Ovis aries | place: New Zealand
CATGAAACCGGGAAGCGGTCACCCCGTCCACATAAGCAAAACGAGTCTGCGCAAGCAGACGTGAGAGTGCGAAAGCACGGGTTTTGCGAATGGGGACGGGGTGATCCGTGAATGGTAACTTCCGTTTGCGGTATCAAACACAGCCGGGAACCAGCCTGAAAGCACCGGAGCTATTTTTTGGAGCTCATGAGCCGTTCTATCAGCTTGTCGATCTCCTCCTGCGACAGTACCGTCTGATCGTAGGTGATCTCCTCGGAAAGATTGAACATTTCGCTGTATTCCTTGAAGGTCTGCAGAGCTTTGACAAGGGAATCGATCTCCTCCTGCGACAGTACCGTTTTGACACCGGGCTCGGATACAGAGGCGATATTGACGCCCTTCTGGGCGGTGTTGAGCGATTCGATCAGGGAATCTATCTCGGGCTGTGTTAAAACCACCTGGTTCTTAAGCAGATCCCCGGACATCTGATTGAGACTATCATAGTTCTTGACGGTATTTAAGGCTTCGATCAGTGCGTCGATCTCTTTTTGCGATAAAATATGATTCATTGTAATCTCCTGATTTTCATAAAATAAAACCTTCCCGACTATTATAACGCATAATTCGGAATTGTGCAAAATAAACATGAACCGCTGAAAAACTGTTTTTGAATCCGGCAAAATGGTTACAGCATCGGTTCGTTTGTGCGAATGGAAAAAGCTGTTGAGTCATTGGAAGTATATGGTAGAATATTAACAGTTCGATCTTCACCCGGCAAACGACAGGGGTTAGTCGTTCACTATAGTATGGAAAGAGAGCCGCAAAATGAATACTGAAAAATTATACGACAGTCATCCCTATGATACTGATTTTTCCGCACAGGTGGTAAGCGCTCAGCAGACCGGAGATACCTTAAGGCTAGAGCTTGACAGGACCCTTTTCTTCCCCGAGGAGGGAGGACAGTCCTCCGACACGGGCTTTATAGAGGGGCTTAAGGTTTTTCATGTGAGCATAGAAGGCGGAAGGATAATCCATGAGGTGAAGGTGGAAGGGGACAGAGAGGATGAGTCAAAAAAAGCGCTGCCCGGGGTATCTGACAGGATAAACGGGAGGATCGACTGGGAGCACAGGTTTTCCAATATGCAGAATCACACCGGCGAGCATATCCTTTCAGGCATCCTTCACAGGGATTATGCTTCGGAAAACACGGGCTTTCATCTGTCGGACAATACAGTGACCCTGGATACCTCGGAAAGGCTTGATGAGAAGCAGCTTAAGGAGCTTGAGCAAAAGGCCAATGAGGCGGTCTGCAGAAACCTGCCCGTCACCTGCCGGTATTACGAAAAAAATGAGCTCTCAGGCATAAGCTACCGCAGCAAAAAGGAATTCGATGAAGCCGTAAGACTGGTCACCATCGAGGGGATCGATGTATGTGCCTGCTGTGCGCCGCATGTGAGGAATACGGGTGAGATCGGAATAATAAAGATATTAGGCTCCATCAATTATAAGGGAGGGAGCAGGCTTACCATCCTGTCTGGAAGGAGAGCGCTTGAATATATCGAAGGGGAGCATGGGCTCGTGACTGCTCTTACCCGGAAGCTTTCAGCCGCCCCGGAAAAGCTCCCGGAGGCTGTGGACAGGCTCCTCAGGCAGGTGAGCGACCTTGAAGAGGAGCTTAATGAGAGCGCGAGGCAAAGGCTTTTTGAAAGGCTTAAGGGGCTCAGCGAGGGATCGGATAACGCTGTTATTTTTACGAATGATCAAAGGATCAGCAATATCACACAGAGAAATGCCGTCAACCTTCTTGCCGGGACTTACGAAGGGATCTGCGCGGTATTTGTGGGAGAGGAGAAGAGCTTCAGGTTTATCCTGTCTTATCCGTCGGGCAACGCGCTTACGGCTGCAAAGGCCCTGAGGGACGAGCTTGGCGCGGGCTGCGGAGGCTCGGACAAAATGATACAGGGAAGCGTGAACGCGGGGGAGAGCGAGATAAGGGAGGTCCTTGGGCGCCTGGGATGACCGGGCTTATGAGATAAAGGCGGACAGCTATGGCGGATATATATGATTACCTTAAGTGGAGAGGGGATCTTTCCTTTGAGAATGCTCCCTTTAACAATATAGACAATGCCATCCTTTCGGAAATGGTCTACGTGGGACTTGCGCAGCTTTCCGATAAAAAGGGAAGCGTGAAAAAGGAAATAAGGAAGGCGGCGCGGGAGTTCCTTAAGGAAAATCCCGTGACGGAGCCCGATACGATCCCGAAGATCGAAAGAGCCGCGGCGGAGCTTATGGAGACGGCCGCGCAGACCGAGCGCTTCGGACACCTTAAGCTTTCGGGCTATCGGAACATAGTAAGCACTCAGGCTGCGGAGCAGATGGCGGTGATCACCTACTGGCTGTCCGACGACACGGTTTATGTGGCCTTTCGGGGGACCGACGACACTATAGCGGGCTGGAAGGAGGATTTTATGCTGAGCTGTATTCCCGAAACGGGAGGACAGCAGCATGCCGTGAAGTACATGAACGAATACTTCTCGGACACAAGGCTTAAGATAATGGTGGGAGGACACTCAAAGGGAGGAAACTTTGCGGTATATGCTTCGGCCTTTGCGGACAGGCCGGTGCGGGATCAGATCGTCAGGGTGTTTTCGAACGACGGTCCAGGCTTTATGAGGAACATCACACAGCGTCCGGAATATTCGGAGGTCATTCCCAAGGTGGTAAGCATAATTCCGGAGGGGTCGGTCGTGGGAGCCATAATGGACAATAAGGTGAAGCCGATGGTCGTAAAAAGCTCCGCCGGCGGTCTCGCACAGCACCAGATCCTGAGCTGGGAGGTCATGGGAAATGATTTTATCCGGGCAAAACGCAGATCCTCAAGTCTTATCTTCCAGAAGGGGATGAAGGACTGGCTCTCGGAGCTTACCAAAAATGAGCTGGAGGTCTTTACGGAATGTCTTTTCGGGCTCGTTGAGGCTACCGGGGCCCGTACGCTTAATGAGATCTCGGCATCAAAGTGGAACGCCGTAAAGAACATAATATCAAATGCGGGAAGCATGGATAAGGAGAGGCAGAGGGATTTTTTCAGGGTGATAGGACAGTTCATAAAAAAGAACGGCCTGGCGGCTAAGGAGGATTTGCTGCTCTTTAGCGCCGAGTCACGCGCAGGCCGCGGGACTACGGACCAAAATATCTGACGGGGGACCTTAAAGCATTTCATATCCTGCGCTGATTTGCTAAACAGGTAAGTATCTGATATAATACTTGGCGGTAAGCAGAGCACGATTTTTGTGCATATTCACCATGGCTCAGTTGCGGATCAAGGCTTGAAGAGCTGCCGCAGCACTATTGTGCCGTGTGACTTTTGCCCCCGACATCATCGAATTATCCGGAATGGTTTTATGAATTCATGAAGCAGGCTGTGAAGACATCGATCTACAGAAAATATATCAAGCGTTTTTTGGATATCATACTGTCATTTACCGCGATCATCCTCCTTTCGCCGCTTCTCCTGGTGATCTCCATCCTTGTCAGGGTAAAGCTCGGAAGCCCGGTGCTCTTCCATCAGGACAGACCGGGGCTCAACGAAAGGATATTCCACCTGTACAAGTTCCGTTCGATGACGGATGAAAGGGATGAAAAGGGGGAGCTTTTAAGTGATGAAAAAAGGCTTACCTCCTTCGGGAAGAAGCTCCGCTCCACGAGCCTTGACGAGCTTCCGGAGCTTTTCTGTATCCTTAAGGGGGACATGTCGATAGTAGGCCCCAGACCGCTTCTGGTGCAGTATCTTCCGCTTTACAGCGAAAGGCAGAGACATCGCCATGACGTAAGGCCGGGACTTACAGGCTGGGCACAGGTAAACGGACGCAACACCCTTACCTGGCCCGAGAAATTTGAGTACGATGTGGAATATACGGAGAATTATTCGTTCCTTATGGACCTTAGGATAGTGCTTATGACTGTTAACAGTGTGCTGAAAAGGGAGGGTGTCAGTCCTGAGAAAACAGCGACGATGGATTTCTTCAGGGGAGAGCAGTGATGGGTGAGGTAAACGTTCTTATCCTCAGCGCAGGCAGAAGGGTAGAGCTTGTAAAGTGCTTCAGGAATGCCAGGGAGAGGCTTGGCATAAACGGAAGGATAGTAGCGGGGGATGCCAGCGATCTGGCGCCTGCTCTTTATTACGCGGACAGGCATGTTATCTTTCCCAGGATAGATTCCGGCAGATATACGGAGGCGATCATAGATACCTGTCTGCAGTACAGGATAGATCTCATAGTACCGACTATTGATACGGAGCTCCTTCTGCTTTCCGAAAGGAAGGACAGCATAGAGGAGGAGACGGGAGCAAGGCTTCTGATCTCCGACGAGTCTGTCATAAGGATCTGCAGGGATAAGCGCAATACCCAGCGCTTCCTTGAAGAAAACGGGTTCCTGGTGCCTCATATGTACAGCGAGGAGGAGATCGCCGCCGGAAAAGAGAGATATCCTCTTTTCATCAAGCCCGTTGACGGAAGCTCGAGCATAGATACCTTCAGGGCGGACAACAGAAGGGAGCTGACAGCCGCCCTTGGCAGGGTAAAAACGCCCATTATCCAGGATTACATGGAGGGTGAGGAATACACCGTCGATGCGTTTCTGGACTTTGATTCGAGGCTCATCAGTATCGTTCCGAGGATAAGACTGGCCGTCAGAAGCGGAGAGATCGCAAAGGGCAGGATAGTAAGGGACAAAGAGATAGAAGAGGATATAAGACGTCTGACGGAGGCGCTTAAGCCTGTCGGACACATTACGATACAGCTTAGAAAAACAGAAAGAGGAATAGAATATATAGAGATCAATCCGCGTTTCGGAGGAGGAGCCCCGATGTCTATAATGGCGGGAGCGGATTCCTGCGAGTACCTCTACAGACTGATGAGAGGCGAAACGCCAGAATATAATTTAAGCTACAGGGACGGCGTTACCTTTCTGCGCTTTGATGCCTGTATGATGCTTGATGAAAACGGAGAGACTGTATATGCGGAAAACTGTTCTGTTTGATCTTGACGATACGCTGTATCCGGAGCTTTCCTTTGTAAAAAGCGGATACAGGAGCGTTGCCGTCTTCCTGACTGAAAGGTATCAGCCAAAGCTTAAAGACGATAAGCGGATATATGAGGAGCTCATGGCGCTCTTTTACGAAAATCCCAAGAGGGTGTTCAACCGGTATCTCGAGGCCTGCAATATTCCCTTCGGAGACAGGGAGATAAGAGAGCTTGTAGATTGCTACAGAAAGCATGAGCCTGATATCGTTCTGTATCCTGATGCCCTTCAGACACTTTTCAGGCTCAGGGACCTTGGATGCGATCTGGGGATAATCTCGGACGGATATCATGTAAGCCAGAGAAACAAGCTCAATGCTCTTTTTAACGGGAGGCTGAATCTTTTCGGAAGGATAATCCTGACGGATGAGCTTGGAAGGGGTTACTCAAAGCCGGATGAACGTTCCTTCCTTATGGTGAAGGAGTATTTTAAGACCGACTGGAGCGATATGGTATATGTCGGGGACAATCCGGCCAAGGATTTTTACATCGGAAACGAGCATCCGATCCTTACGATAAGGATAAAAAAACCGGGAACGGTCTACGAAGGCACGGAGTATCTTGAGGGCGTAAGGGAAAAGCTTATGATCTCCGAGCTTTCCGAGCTTTACGGGATAATAAAAAGAAGCTGAAAATGAACATTCTGTACATTACCTTAAGTGAGCCGCGGCTTTCGGAAAGAGGGATATATCCGGATCTTGTAAGGGCCCTGAGAAGAGCCTCCCATGAGATAACGATCGTTTATGCGGCAAGCCCGGCAAGGTATAAGAAAACGGAGCTTATACGGGAAAACGGCGTGAATATCCTGCGGGTCGTGGTGGGAGAGAACTTCAATGTCGGGCTTATAAAAAAGGGGATAAACACCCTGAAGCTGGAGCCTCTTTTAAAGCTTGCCATCGGGCGGTTCCTTAAGGATAAGAGCTTTGACCTCTGTATTTATGCGACTCCCCCGGTGACCTTTGCCGGGGTCGTAGACTATTGCAGAAAAAAATTCGGGGTCAGGACCTTTCTTATGCTGAAGGATATTTTCCCCCAGAATGCGGTGGATATCGGCCTGTTTAAAAAGGGCTCCCCGGTTTACAGGGTATTTAAAAGCAAGGAAAGAAGGCTGTATGCCCTGTCCGACGCCATCGGCTGTATGTCTGAGGGAAATCTGAGATATTTAAAGGAGCACGAGCCGTGGCTTGAGGATAAAAGGCTGTCGGTATTTCCAAACACCATAGAGATAAGAGAGCCTGAGAACGGGGCCTTAGCAAAGCGGCAGCCTAAGGAGGCGGTAAGCTTTGTCTTCGGAGGAAATCTCGGGAAGCCCCAGGCGGTGGAATGGCTTATTTCCGCCATAGGGGACAGGAGGCTTAAGGAGCGAAGGGACATCGTGTTCTACATGATCGGAACCGGCAGCGAAAAGGAAAAGGCCGCAAAGGCGGCAAAGGAGCTGCCGAACCTGATATATCGTGAGGCGCTTCCTCCGGATGAATATGAAAGGCTCATGGCGGGGATGGACGTGGGGATCATTTCCCTGGATCACCGGTTTACGATCCCCAACTATCCAAGCAGGATACTTTCTTATATGAATGAAAAAAAGCCTGTGCTGGCCTGTACCGACGAGGTCACGGATATTAAGGAGCTTGTGGTGGAAAAGGCCCGATGCGGGCTGTGGGTAAGCTCCGATGACAGGGACGGCTTTGTGAAGGCGGTGAGCACCCTTGCGGAAAACGCCGGTCTCAGGAGGGAGATGGGCGAAAGGGGCTTTGAATATCTTAAGGAGAATTTTGATGTGGAGCTTTCTGTCAGGCTTCTGGAAAGGATGATAAATGTTTGAGGGCAGGACTTTACTTATTACCGGCGGGACGGGTTCCTTCGGAAACGCGGTATTAAACAGGTTTTTGGATACGGATATCGCTCAGATCAGGATCTTTTCAAGGGATGAGAAGAAGCAGGACGATATGCGTCATCAGTACAATAATCCGAAGATAAAGTATTATATCGGGGATGTCAGGAACATTCAGAGCGTTAAGGACGCGATGCACGGGGTGGACTATATCTTTCACGCGGCTGCCCTGAAGCAGGTCCCGAGCTGTGAGTTTTTTCCGATGGAGGCCGTAAGGACCAATGTGATCGGGACCGATAATGTTCTGACGGCGGCCATCGAAGCGGGGGTAAAGAAGGTAATATGCCTTTCCACGGATAAGGCTGCCTATCCCGTTAATGCCATGGGGACCTCAAAGGCGATGATGGAAAAGGTCTTCGTGGCTAAATCAAGGACAGTTGATCCTGAGGCGACCCTTATATGCGGGACCAGGTACGGAAACGTCATGTGCTCCAGAGGCTCGGTCATCCCCCTGTTTATTGAGCAGATAAAGGAGGGAAGGCCGCTTACCGTAACGGAGCCGGAGATGACAAGGTTTATAATGAGCCTTGAGGAAGCGGTGGAGTTAGTCATATTTGCCTTTGAAAACGCCTCTGCCGGGGATATCATGGTTCAGAAGGCGCCTGCCTGCACGATAGATGTGCTGGCAAGGGCCGTTAAGGAGCTCTTTGACGCCGACAATGAGGTAAGGATCATAGGGATAAGGCATGGGGAAAAGATGTATGAGACCCTGCTTACGAACGAGGAATGCGCACGGGCCGTCGATCTCGGGAATTTCTTCAGGGTCCCTGCCGACCAGAGAGACCTTAATTACGATAAATATTTTAAGGACGGAAACGCCGGGAGGACAAAGCTCTCCGAATTCAATTCGAACAATACAGAGAGACTGGATATCGAGGGTGTTAAGAAAAAGCTTCTTTCACTTGAATATATAAGGAACGAGATAGCAGCCTACAGGGAAACACGCGGTTAAATACGGAAAATGAAGATACTGGTGACAGGAGCCGGAGGCTTTATAGGGAAAAATCTTACAGCAGAGCTTAAAAACAGAGGCTTTGACGAGGTATGGGAATATGACATCAATACCGGACGGCCTATGCTTTTTAAGTATGCCAGGGACTGTGACTTTGTCTTTCATCTGGCGGGAGTCAACCGTCCGAAGGAGGAGTCGGAGTTTATGGAGGGGAACTGCGGCTTTACGGGGGAGCTGATCAGGGCTCTTGTTGAAAATAACAACCCTGCGCCGATACTTGTCTCCTCTTCGATACAGGCTGAGCTGCCAAACCCCTACGGGGAGAGCAAAAGGGCCGGTGAAGAGCTGCTCTTCCGCTACGCGGAGGAATACGGGGCAGAGGTTTTTGTATACAGGCTTCCCAATGTGTTCGGAAAATGGTGCAGGCCTGATTACAACAGTGTGGTGGCTACCTTCTGCAACAACATAGCCCGCTCCATGCCGATAAGGATAAACGACGGGGAAACGGTCCTGAAGCTTGTGTATATCGATGATGTGGTGAATGAATTTATCGGAAGGATGGAGGCGTTTGAAAAAAAACTTTCTTCGGGGGACCAGACTGACGGTAACGAACAGGGCTCCGCTTCCGGGCGCACCTTCTACGGCATTCCCGTTACTTATTCCATTAAGCTTTCAGGGCTCGCAGAATGCATAGAGGGGTTTAAAGCCTCAAGAAGCTCGCTTATGATCCCGGACTTTAAGGACGAGCTTACAAAGAAGCTGTACAGCACATATTTAAGCTATCTTCCCGAGGATGATTTCTCCTATGCGCTCGATATGCATAAGGATCAGAGGGGCTCGTTTACCGAATTCATAAAGACGGGTACGAGCGGTCAGGTATCCGTGAATGTTGTAAAGCCGGGGATCACCAAGGGAGAGCACTGGCACCATTCCAAAAATGAGAAATTCCTGGTCGTAAGCGGGCAGGGGCTTTTTCAGTTCAGAAAATACGGAGAGGAAAGGATCATCGAGTACAGAGTGAGCGGCGAGGAGCTTAAGGTGCTTGATATCCCAACCGGCTATGTCCATAACATCATCAACGAGGGAAAAGAGGACATGGTAGTCATTATATGGGCGAACGAGGTCTTCGACCCGGCAAGGCCCGATACATATTATGAGAAGGTTCTGAGGGAATAATGATGGATAAGCTCAAGCTTATGACTATAGTAGGAACGAGACCGGAGATAATAAGGCTTTCTTCGGTCATCAAATGTGCCGACAGGTATTTTGACCATGTGCTCGTACACACCGGACAGAATTATGATTATACTCTGAATCAGATTTTTTTCGAGCAGTTAAATCTCCGGTCGCCGGATTATTATCTTGATGCCGTGGGAAATGACCTTGGGGAGACCATGGGCAACATCATAGCAAAGTCCTACAGGCTCATGTCAGAGGTGAAGCCTGAGGCGGTGCTGATACTCGGGGATACCAATTCAGCGCTTTCCGCGATCAGCGCAAAACGCCTGAAGATCCCCATCTTTCACATGGAGGCCGGCAACCGCTGCTGGGATTACAATGTTTCGGAAATGATAAACCGGAGGATCGTTGACAGCATTTCGGATATCAATATGCCTTATACGGAGCACTCAAGGAGATACCTCCTGTCAGAGGGAGTCGACGGGAAAACGATCTTTGTGACGGGCTCCCCCATGAGAGAGGTGCTTAACGATCATATGGAGGAGATAAAGAAGAGCGATGTGCTTTCAAGGCTGTCACTCAAGGAAAGGGGCTACATCCTGGTTTCCGCTCACAGAGAGGAGAACATAGACCTTGAGGACAATTTCATGAGCCTTATGAACTCCATAAACCATATAGCGGAAAAATACCGGATGCCGGTGATCTATTCGACACATCCGCGCTCTAAGAAATTCATTGAGCAGAGGGGCTTTAAGTTTCACCCCCTGGTATCTAATCTTAAGCCCTTCGGGTTCCTTGACTACAATAAGCTTCAGATGAATGCTTACTGTGTGCTTTCCGACAGCGGGACGCTTTCGGAGGAATCGGCGATGCTTAACTTCCCCGCGGTCCTGATACGCACCTCGACGGAAAGGCCGGAGGTCCTTGACAAGGGGACGATAGTCATCGGGGGCATTACGGAGAGAGAGGTCGAAAGAGCGACAGAGCTTTCCGTCTCCATGTTTGAGAACCGGGAGGAGGTTGCCATAGCTCCGGATTATGATGATACGAATGTTTCCGTAAAGGTAGTTAAGCTTATACAGAGCTACACGGAAATAGTCAACATGACGGTGTGGAGAAAGTGACCATGGCAGTGGCCTATGAGAATTGTCGTTAACGATATAGCAGCAAGCAAGACCGGAGCCCTGTCCGTTCTGAAGGATTTCTATGAATTTATTAGAAGGGAAGAGAACGGATGTATTGAAAGAAACGGCAGAAGAGAGCGCCTTGAATGGATATTCCTTCTGTCGGAGCCTTATCTTGAGGAAACCGGAAACATAAAGCTAAGGGTCCTGCCCGAGGTTAAAAGGAGCAGGAAGGAAAGGCTCCTGTTTGACCTTAAGACCGGCGGAGAATATATAATGTCGCTTAAGCCGGACATTTATTTTTCTCTTCAGAATACCCTTACAAGGGGGGTATCCGCAAAGACTGCTCTTTATGTTCATCAGCCCCTGTGCTTTCAGAGGGTAAAAAGCTTTTCGTTTTTCAAAAAGGGTGAAAGAGAGTATGCGGTCTATCAGCATATTATCGGGAAGCTTATCTATTCCTCGATAAAGAGAGCGGATAAGACGATAGTACAGACGGAATGGATGAGGAGGGAGATCCTTGAAAGGCTTAAGGTGGAGCCCGAAAGGGTGGTAAGGATCGCTCCCGATATAAAGCTTTCGGGGAACGTATTAAGGTCCGAAAAGGACAGGAGGGACTCCCGCAGGAAGACCTTTTTTTATCCGTCGGGGGCTGTTCTTTATAAGAACCATGAATGCCTTGTAAAAGCCGTAAGGCTGTTGAGGGATAAGGGCATAACCGGCTTTGACGTTGTCCTTACGGTCACCGAGGGTGAGCTTAAGGGGCTGTGTCCCGGAGAAATACCCGGCAATATAATCTGCAGAGGCCCGCTTTTAAGGGAAGAGGTGTTTGAATATTATTCAGACAGTATTCTTGTATTTCCGTCGTATATCGAAAGCTTCGGTTACCCTCTGGCGGAGGCGTCGGGAATGGGCGCGGTTGTGCTTGCTTCTGACACCCCCTTTTCGAGGGAGGTGCTTGAGGGCTACGATAGGGCGTATTATTTCGACCCCTTCAGGCCGGAGGAGCTTGCGGCACTAATGGAGGAGGTTATGCAGACCGGCGGGAACAGGGAAGTGAATCGTTCGGAAAACCGAACGGATCGGAACGAATCAGGGTGGGCGCGCGTTCTTTCGGAGCTTGTGAGTCTGTAAACAGAGCAGTATTGGCGGATCGATTGGATATTTAGCTTTGAACCGAATACAAAGATCAAAAGGCTTTTTTTTTGAATGGTATTATATTCTTGTTATCCTCGGGTATCTTTTAACGCTTGTGACGTTAAAAATGCGTCCGGGTGTTTTTGCGACCCTTTTACTCTGCGCGGTCGCCCTTGAGCTTATCATCAAAAGGCTGATAACCTTCTCGGGCTTTACGGATAAGCTGGTAATAATATACATTCTGTATAATATTCTCTCGGTAAGCTGGCTTCTTGCCTCCGGAATGCCGGTCTCCGTGTTTGCGGGTGAATTTGTGGTCTCTGTTTTACCTGTGATCTTCTATTTTGCCGGCAGGGGCATAGAGCCGCCCGCCGGGGCAGGGCACGGCATAGAGGTTATGGGCCCGGCGGAAGGAAGTGGGGGCAGGCTTGAAAGCTTCTATGAAAAATTCACCATTGCCGTGCTTATAGCGGGCGTGGCAGGAATCCTTCTTTACGTTCTGGCACCGCAGTTTTATATCGACTATTCCTATAAGATGCTGTTCATATCCAAAGCTGATGTTCCCACCATGCGGGTGAGGATGAATTCTGTGGTAGGGTGTACGCTTTTGGGCTTTCTGGGTACGGCCTCTATGATGACGGGGGCCTTTTTCCTTAAGGCCGGGGTCCGGGAAGGGAAGGAAGGCAGCCGGGGCAGGTCCGGGTCTTTGGTCAAAAGCATCATATATATTGCCGTAAGCATGATAACGGCCGTGATGAGCAATCAGCGCTCCTCTCTCGTGACCGTGATCCTTGTTCTTGTCTTTTTAAACTATCTGGTGTTCTTCAGGCTGTTCCTGATAGAAAAAAAGTATTTCAGGCTTGAGCTCATCTGCCTTCTTGTGATATTTGTGCTGGTATGTCTCTTTAAGGCGGATATAGTGCTTAAGATATGGTACAGGCTTGTTTCGCTTCCGGGGGCGGTTTCCGAAAGAAGCGAGCAATGGGTGGCAGCGGTGAACAACATGTACTCGGTATGGCTGGGAAACGGACTGGGGGCAAACGGGCACAGGGCGCTTGGGATAGAGGACGCCCACGTTATCGCAGACGGGGGGCTAATAAAGCTGTACTGCGAGGAAGGGATAATCGGGTTTTCACTGTTTTTATATATTGTGGCAAATGCAGTCAGAAAGGGGCTTCACAACATCGGGGAATATTATGTGGAGCTGGGGCTCATCGCGGTGACCCTGCTTCAGTCCATCGGCTCCAACATCATCGCGTTTCAGCTTGCCGCTCCGATCTTCTGGTTTGCGGCGGGAAGGCTTGATTCCGGACAAAAGGCTTATCCGGCCGACGCGCCTGTAAGGGAAGGTGAGGTGGAGCCATGAAGGTGATGTGTATGTATCTGCCTCAGTACCACAGCTTTCCCGAAAATGATGAGTGGTGGGGAAAGGGCTATACCGAGTGGACGGCGGTAAAGAGAGGACGCCCTCTTTTTAAGGGGCATGTGCAGCCCAGACGCCCCCTTGGCGGAAGATATTACGATCTTGATAAGAACGGGGAGGAGACCTTAAGCTGGCAGGCGGAGCTTGCCTCGGAATACGGCATATACGGGTTTGCCTTTTATCATTACTGGTTTAAGGGGAAGCTCCTTATGAGGCGGCCGATGGAGATACTTCTTTCCAATCCCGGCATTAAGATCAGGTATTGCATATGCTGGGCAAATGAGAGCTGGACCAGGACCTGGTATGATCTTTCCGAGGAGGTCCTGATCAAACAGGAATACGGGGAGAAAGCTGACTGGGATACGCATTTTGACTATCTTCTGGAGTTTTTCAGGGACGAGAGGTATATAAAGACAGATAATAAGCCGGTGCTCATGATCTACCGTAGCTTTGACATAGACTGCCTTTCACAGATGCTTGCGCATTTTAACGAAAGAGCTAAGAGAGAGGGCTTTGACGGGATATTCGTGGTCTCCGGAAAGACAAGGGATATCATCGATGAGAGAAAAGAGCTTATTGATGCTTATTATTATTTTGAGCCCGGCTACACCTTGAAGCATGATTTTTCCCTCCTTCACAGGACAGGCTATAATGCCTCGGTGCTGTTAAGGAGTACATGCAACAGGCTGTTTAAGGGGAGCATGCTTGAAAGAAGGATCTCTGCCCGTTGGATATTAAAGCGGATAGGCGACAGAAGCTATGGGGAGAACGAATTCCCCTGCCTGATACCCGACTGGGACAATACCCCAAGGAGGGGTCACAAGGGGCTTGTATACACAAAAACCTCTCCGGAATACTTTGAGGAGATCCTTAAAAGGCTTAAGAAAAAGGTCGAGGGCAGAAAAAACGACTTTGTTTTCATCAATGCGTGGAATGAGTGGGGAGAGGGCGCAATGCTGGAGCCTGACGAGTACAGGGGATATTCCTATCTCGAAGCGGTGAAGAGGGCGTTGGGTCCGGAGGCTTTCAGTGAATCCTAAGATAAGCGTAATAGTAATAATATACAGGGTGGGGAAATTCCTTCCGAAATGCCTTGAAAGCATCGCGGCACAGACCTGTGACGATATTGAGGTCATCTGTGTCGTGGGAAAGGGCGACAGGCTCTGCGAGGAGATAAGCCGGGAGTATGAACGGAAGGATCCGCGCTTCAGGGTGATAGTCAGTGAGCCAAGGGGTACGGCAAACGCCAGGAATACCGGTCTTAAATATTCCTCCGGAGAGTATATCGCCTTTGTTGACGGGGATGATTTCATCGAACCTGACATGCTTGAGACTATGCTTAAGGGGGCTGTCAGATATCAGGCGGATATCTCGGCTGTCGGTAAATTCTACGCGTATGAAAACTGTACCGAGGATGACAACGCCATTAACGGATATTCCTTCGGAAAAAGGGCGGATGAGGCAGGTACCGAGCTTCTTTGTACGGAGGACGCGCTTAAGACCGTACTGTACGGGACGGGCTTTTTCCTTCATATCTGGGATAAGCTTTACAGGAGAGAGCTTTTTGACGATATCAGGTTTGATGAAGGGAAAAAGGTCGAGGACCGCGAGATAAGCTACAGATTGCTGATAAAGGCAAAACGCATGGTGTATGACAGGAGCCCGAAGTACTATTTCAGGGACAGCAGCGACAGCGGCTCGAGGGGAGAGGATAATCTTGCAAGGTCCTATGAGGCGAATGAGGCGATATGTGCGGATATAGTGAAAAGGTTTCCGTCTCTTTCCGAGGCCTGTGAGGTCTTTCTTGCCTGTGAGGCGATGAGCGTCATTCAGAACAGCATGCTTTACGGAAGCTTTTCGGCTGCGCATGACAGAAAATACCTTGATATCGTGAGGGCAAAGGCAGGCACGCTGTTTAAAAACGGCTTTGTCTCAAGGCCGGTAAAGCTTAAGGCCGTTTTATGCCTTTTTTGTCCCGGGATGCTTAAGCGGCTTACGCTTAGCAGGAGAAAGAGCTTTCTTAAGAGCCACAGGCAGTTTTGTGCCGGAAACGACTGGCAGGAGATATTTAAAGGACAGGGGATCGAATAGCTTATATGCAGGATAATGATTTTCACGGCAAAAGAATACTTTTTGTATGCAGGGAGACCTATTCGATGCCTTTGTGGTTCCTTGCAAAGGAGTGGGAAAGGGACAATGAGGTCGCGGCCTTTTTTATAATGTCCTCCGAATGCAGCTATAATAAATGCTACTATAATGAGAATTCCTACTATAAGTTTAAGGAGGAGCTGCCCGGGGTCAGGCTTTATGACGTCAGGGACATCTGTGACCGGTATACGGAGGGCTTAAAGAGCGGCGGCTCTCCCGTAGATATGGAATATCTTGAATGGGTCGAGAAGGAATATACTCATTTTAAGAATCTCAACATGCAGCTTATGTGCTCACAGGAGAACACCAGGCATTATCACTGGAGGTATTACTGGTCCTATACCAATTTCGACGAGAACATGTACTGGCTGGAGCTCAATTATAAAAAGATCCTTTCCATCCTTGAGGAATTCCGGCCGGACATGATCCTTGATTTTGACAACGCGGAGCTTCAGAGAACGATAATAAACGAGGTGGCGTACAGGAAGGAAATCCCCTATATAACCGTGGAGTATTCAAAGTTCGGATATTACAAATACCCTACCTTTCAGAATACCATAGGGATAGATAAATATGTGGCCGACAGATACAGTGAGAATCTGAAAAAATCAAAGGAAGAGCTTAAGGAAGCCTATGATTATATAAATGACTACAGAAGCCGCAGCACCATAATGAATAAGGAATTTGCGGGAACGGTGACCAGCCAGTATGAAAGGGATTCCCTCATCTGGATACTGCGGGTGATGCATGGAAAATGGAATTATTTCTGGAACATGGACATCACGAACGGGAACCTGAAGCTTAAGCGCACCAACAGGATACTGTATGCCCCGAGCGTCCCGTATTTCTTCCATTATCTTCAGGTCATGCTCAGAAGAAGGAAGTATATGGGGAAAAACAGGCTCTTTGAGGAGCCGGTGGAGGGAGAGCCCTATGTATACATGCCTCTGCACCTTATTCCCGAGTCTACGGTGTTTGTCAAGGCATCCTATTATGTGGACGAGCTGAATCTTATAGAGCAGGTTTCAAAATCCCTTCCCGTCGGCTGGAAGCTGTATGTCAAGGAGCATCAGGCAATGCTGGGGGAGAGGGGCATCGGGTTTTATAAAAGGGTAAAGGAGCTTCACAACGTGAGGCTTGTACAGGTAAATTACTACCATGATCCGAAGCCCTGGATAACAAAGGCAAAGGGAGTGGTGACCATAGTAGGCACTACGGCCTTTGAAGAGGCTCTTTTGGGACGAAAGTCCATAATCTTCGGGGATGTTCCCTTTGAGCTTGTGGACGGGATAACAAAGGTCACGGATTTTGAGGAGCTTTACGGGCTCATATCGGAGTTCGGAGAGATAGACAATATTCATTCCTGTGCCGCTTACCTTCAGACCATAAAGGACATCGGCTTTGAGATCGATCTGTTTTACCTGATGGGAAAGGCAGAGAAGATACTGGCGGGTAAAGAGGAAAGGGATGATAAATTCAACGGGAATATAGAGGAGCTTAAGAAATTCTATGTTTTCGGTTACAGGAAATGGTGTGAGTATAATCGGCGCAGAACAGGAGAGTATTATGAGTATTGACGAAGACAGCAGCAACAGCACGGCAGACCCGGCCAACCAGGGCAGAAACAAAAGCACTGTAATAGAGCGCCTTACGGAGGGTAAATTCACTCTTATCGCCGAGATAGGGGTGAATTATTATGACATAGCGAGGGAGAGGTCCATTACCCCGATGGAGGCCGCAAAGCAGATGATAAAGGAGGCTGTGGACGCGGGGATACACGCCGTCAAGTTCCAGAGCTATAAGGCGGGGACCCTTGCCGCCAAGGCTTCCCCTTATTACTGGGATATAAACGAGGAGCCTACGACTACACAGTACGAGCTGTTCAGAAAATTTGACAGCTTCGGGGAGAAGGAGTACAGGGAGCTCAGGGAATACTCCGACAGCCTCAACATAGAATTCTTTTCCACGGCCTTTGATGTGGAATCGGCGGATTACCTGGACGGGCTCATGAATGTGTATAAGATATCCTCATCGGATATCTCAAACCTCCCCTTCATCGAGTACCAGGCTAAAAAGAACAAGCCCATGATAATGTCCGTAGGAGCCTCTGAGCTGTCAGAGATAGAGGCGGCCGTGGATTCCATAAGGAAATACAATGACGAGCCCATCGTCCTTATGCACTGCGTGCTTGAATACCCGACCCCCCTTCAGCACGCGAACCTTTTAAAGATAGCCTCCTTAAGGAACCAGTTTCCGGACCTTTACACGGGCTATTCCGACCACACAAAGCCTACCGCGGACTGCGATGTGATAAAAACAGCCTATAACCTGGGAGCTATGGTCGTGGAGAAGCATTTTACGCTCGATAAGACCCTGAAGGGCAACGATCATTATCATGCCATGGACCCGGAGGATGCCGTAAATATCCTTTCGGCGATAGACAGGATGGACATGCTGCGGGGAAGCGGGAGCTTAAGCTGTCTTGAGTCCGAGCACAAGGCCAGGGTCAACGCCAGAAGGTCCATCGTTTCCGCCGTGGACATCAGGGCAGGAGAGGTGATCACCGAAAGCATGCTTACCTATAAGCGTCCGGGAGTCGGCATCACTCCGGACAGGATGCCGGAGCTTATAGGCCTTGCGGCAAAGCACGACATAGAACAGGATACTATCTTAAGCATGGATATGTTTGAGGAAAATAAAAATGGCAGCCGCACCTGACGGCAATAAGGTACTGAGGTCAGGACTCTGGTATACGGTGGCCAGCATCTCCATCCGGGCCGCGGCCATCATCACAACGCCGATCTACACCAGCATGCTTACCACGGCGGACTACGGAACGGCAAATACCTTTAATTCCTGGATAGATCTTATCAATATAATCACCTGCCTGTGCGTTGTATACAGTATAGGCAGGGCAAAGCTGGATTTTAAGGACCGCTTTGATGAATATATGTCGGCGCTTCAGGGACTGTCGAGCTCCTTTGCCTTTATTGTGCTGATCTTTGCCGTGATCTTCAGAGAACGGCTCAGCGAGGCCATGCATTATGAGGTGCCTCTTATCATAGTCCTGTTTTCATATCTGTGCATTTCTCCTTCGGTGGAATATATGCTTCAGAAATGCAGATATGAATACCGGTACAGGGAAAATATCCTGATCTCGGTGATAACCTGTGCCGGAACCATTTTTTTCTCGATAACCCTTATGCTCCTGTTTAAGGACAGGCGCTATGTCGGAAAGATACTGGGGACCCTCCTTCCGACCTTTCTGATGGGGATAGTCTTCTATATAAGGCTTTTAAGAAAGGGAAGGAAATTTTATGATAAGGAATACTGGAAATATGCGCTGAGGATCGGCCTTCCCATGATCCCCCATGCCTTTTCGCTGATGCTGCTTGCACAGGTGGACAGGCTTATGGTCAAGGACATCTGCGGAAGCTCGGCCAGCGGGCTTTACGTCTTTGGCTACAGCTTTGCCACCCTTCTCTCAATCTTTACAAACGCCATAGGACAGGCTTATCTGCCGTGGTTCAATGATTCGTTAAGCGTGGGGAACAGGGAGCAGATAAGAAGGATACAGAAAAAGCTGGTGCTGCTTGGCTGCTTTCTGACGATCGGCTTTATAACAGTGGCTCCGGAGGCCCTTATGATAATGTCTCCGAGGGCAAAGGATTACTGGGTCGCGAAATATGTGGTGGTCCCCGTGGCTTTAGGGACGCTTGCCCAGTATTTTTATACCAACTATGTCAATGTCGAGCTGTTTTACAAAAAGACGCCGATAATCGCCATAAGCTCATCTGCGGCGGCAGTGATAAACTATATTTTAAATTCGATATTTATCCCCCGGTTCGGATATATCGCGGCTGCCTTTACCACGCTTGCAAGCTACGTGCTGCTGATGTTTTTGCATTATGCCGCGGTAAGGCTTTATCTGAAGGAAAGGGTCTATGACAGCGCCTTTATGTTCCTTGCAATGGGATTATCGACGCTTGCGGGCCTTTCCGTAATGATGCTTTACAAAGAAGGGCTCGGGACGAGGCTTTTCAGGTATGCATATGCCTTTGTGCTGCTGGGGATTTTTGCATTTATGAACAGAAATGATATAATGTTGCTTACCCGTTACATAAAAAAGAAATATCTGCACCGAGGTTGAAATGAATACGCTTATTATCATCCCTGCAAGAGGGGGATCCAAAAGAATACCCAGAAAAAATGTCAGGATCATGTGTGGAAAGCCGCTTATCTGCTATTCGATGGAGAATGCCAGGGCCCTGAAGGAGGAATATGAGAAAACCCCGGGAAACTGCCTTTCGATAGCGGTATCCACCGACGACGAGGAGCTTGACAGTATAGTGAGAAAAAGAGGGGTGGAGGTGATCGAAAGGCCGAAGGAGCTTGCCACGGACAGAGTGACCCTCGACCCGGTGATATACCATGCCGTAAAGTATATGGAGGAGAGCAGGGGGATAAGCTATGATACCGTGATAACCATGCAGGCCACCTCTCCCACACTTAAAATGGAGACCCTTAAAAAGGCTCTTCAATACTTTGAGGAGCAGGGCTATGATACCGTTATTTCGGCAATGAACAAGCCGCATCTTTCCTGGGGGATAAAGGACGGGGTCATAACAAAGAATTACGAAAAAAGGCTTAATTCCCAGGAGCTTCCCCCAAACTTCGTAGAGACCGGAGGCTTTCTGATAACAAAGAGGGACTGCGTTAGCGCAGAAGGACGCATCGGTAAAAACGTCACGGTCTTTGAGATACCCGAGGACGAGGCCGTGGATATAGATACCTATTCGGACTGGGTGCTTTGTGAAAACATACTGAAGCGGAAAAGGATAATATTCCATACCGTGGGGAAGATGCAGCTTGGCATGGGCCATGTGTATCGCTGCCTTACCCTTGCCTATAAGCTGACGGGCCATGAGATAAGCTTCATTGTTGACAGTGACAGCGATATAGGGCTGGAAAAGATAAGGGAATCCAATTTTCCGGTCGAGACCGTAAAAAACAGCTCGGAGCTTGAGGAGATACTTAAGGAAACAAGGCCGGATATCCTGGTCAATGATATCCTTGATACCGAAGTGGAGTATATGACCATGGTATCGAGATACGCAAAAAGGGTAGTGAACTTTGAGGATGTGGGTCCCGGAGCCAAATACGCGGACGCGGTGATAAACGCCCTTTATGAAAAGGGGGAAAAGCTTCATAACGAGTATTACGGCTCGAAGTACTTCTGTATAAGGGATGAATTTCTGGAGGAGGAGCCGAGGGAGTTCTCACGGACGGTGGAAAACATACTGGTCATCTTCGGCGGCGCGGACCCCTCAAACCTTACCGCCAAAATGTATTCTGTGTGCAAAAGCCTGCACGGGGAGTTTCCTGGTATCTGCTTTCATTTTCTCCTGGGCTTTGCCTATCCCTTTAAAAATGAGATAAAGGATGACCCGGAGAACAACATATTTGTTCATGTGGATGTTAAGAGGGTAAGCAGCTATATGAACAGGATGGATCTTGCCGTCACCTCACAGGGGAGGACCGTTTATGAGCTTGCGAGCATGGGAGTTCCTTCGGTGGTGCTTGCCCAGAACGAGAGGGAAGCGGAGCATGTTTTTGCCGGTATACAGAACGGCTTTATAAATCTGGGCCTTGGAAGGGATACGGACGAGGAAACCATAGTTCAGACCTTAAGATGGCTCATCAACACTCCCAACGTGAGGAAGGAGATGAGGAATATTGAGCTTTCAAGAGAATTCTCAAAGGGTCATGAAAGGGTGATCAGTCTCATACTGAACGGTTCTGAGTAAATTGCGGGTTAAGGCGTCACAACCTGTCGGGCTCGATGACATATGAACGCCGCCGCAATGATAATGAAGAGGAATAAGGGGACATGAGGGATATTGACGGAGTTTTTCTGGACGGAAACATAGAGAACAGCTTCATAGGACAGGGAATGGAGGAGGAGGCTCCCGAAACGGGTATCTCCGACGCGCACAGATATGTCAGAAGCTCCATTTCCTCTCTTGAGAACAGAAGGGTATTTTTCATCAATACGGTAGTAGGTCCCGGCAACAGCGTCGGAAGGCTTGTAGAGGGGCTTTACAGGATGCTGACGGAGCATGGCTATGAATGCATGGTGGCCTACGGGAGAGGCGACGCGCCTTCCGATATCAATTCCTTTAAGATCGATACGAAGGCGGATATCTACTTCCATGGCCTGATGACCAGGCTTACGGACAGACACGGGTTTTATTCGAAAAGCTCCACCCTTGACCTGATCGACCAGATCGAGGCCTTCGATCCGGATATCGTACATCTTCACAATGTTCACGGTTATTACCTTAATATCAGGTATCTTTTTGAATATCTCAGAAAATCGGGCAGAAGGGTCATATGGACGCTGCATGACTGCTGGAGCTTTACGGGACACTGTGCGCATTTTGAATACGTGGGCTGCAACAAGTGGATAAACGGCTGCTCAAACTGCGAGCAGCTGGCGGAATATCCGAGGTCGGTCTTTAAGGACAACTCCGAGAAGAACTATATCGACAAGAGGAAGCTGTTTACCGGGATCGACGGAATGACCCTCGTTACGCCCTCAGAGTGGCTCAGGCAGAGAGTGCTTCAGTCCTTTCTTAAGGATTATCATACCCTTGTGGTACCGACGGGGATAGATCTTTCAAGGTTTCATCCGATCGAAGAGGAAAGAACGGAGGACAACCCGGTCTTTTGCTTAAAGAACAGGCTGGGGATCAGAGGGAAGCGGGTGATCCTGGGAGTCGCTAATCCCTGGAGGGATCGTAAGGGGCTCAATCAGTTCATCAATCTGAGCAGGATAATAAGCGACAGATACGTGATCGTACTGGTGGGGTTGAATGACAGCCAGCTTTCATCACTCCCGGGCTCCATAAAGGGGCTTAAAAAGACAGAGTCTCTGGAGGAGCTTTGTACCCTGTATTCCATGGCGGACGTCTATGTGAACCTGACTCTTGAGGATACCTTTCCGACCACTAACATAGAGGCTCTTGCCTGCGGAACGCCGGTCATAACCTATAAGACCGGGGGCAGTCCCGAAAGCCTGAGCGAAACCACGGGCATAGTGGTCGAGAAAAACAGTGTGCAGGGAGTGGCGGCGGCTCTTGACAGGATAGAGTCCTTAAGCGGCGAGCTGTTTACGGTACAGCAGTGTGTAAACCAGGCCGGGAATTTTGACCGCGACATAAGGTTCATGGAATATATAGAAGAGGTCTATGAGGGGATCTGAATGGTTAAGCTTTTTAAGAGGTTTGAAAAAAGCATACTGTTTTTCATCGGGACAGTAATGTATGCTTTGAACCTGGCAGCCTTCTTTTTACTGTTTTCCATAGATAATCCGGAGATAATCTCGATGTCGAGAACGGCGGCGGTGACTCTTTCCACCTACGTGATCTTCATGTTTCTGCTTTCCCGCATCTACGGGAGGTTTGACGCGGGCAAAAGGAAGGAAAAGCAGACCGTGTTCTCGCTGACGGTGGCGGTCATTCTTACGGACCTGATCACTTATCTTGAGCTTACGATAATGAAGACCAACGAAGCGAATAATGACAGGTTTACCATAGAAAACGTCGGGATACTCTTAACCGTGATGCTTTTGCAGTTCCTTATCATAAACGTCTTTGTGAAGCTGGGAAATGCCTTTTATTTCAGGGTCAATGACAGGGAAAAATGTATAATAGTCACGGGAAACAACGCGGACAGGGTGAAAAAGGCGCTGAGTGATTTTGACAGGCGCTATGCTGTCATCGGAGTGGTTTCATATAAGGACGGGGAGCTTTTTGAAAAGCTGATCCCCTCGGACACCATAGTGATGTATGATATTCCGGTAGAGGAAAGGCACAGGATATTGAGCTTTGCCTACCGCAACCTGAAAAACGTTTACTACAATCCTTCCGTTCCCGACATAATCGAGCAGCATTCAAATCCGGTGGTGGTAGACGATATCTCCTTTTTCGTATCCGAGTTCCATCTCATAGGCTTTGAGGAGAGGATCATAAAAAGGCTTTCGGATATCGTGATATCGGCGTTTGCGCTGGTGGTTTTAAGCCCCCTTTTTCTGGTGTCCGCGGTCCTCATAAAGCGCTTTGACGGGGGTCCTGTCTTCTTTAAACAGAAGAGAGCGACGGTTCACGGGAGGGTCTTTGAGATCTACAAGTTCAGGACCATGAAGGAGAATAATGAGGAACACTCTGCCACAAAGAATGACGACAGGATAACGGCGCCCGGGAGATTTTTAAGAAAATACAGGATAGACGAGCTGCCCCAGCTCATAAACATCTTAAAGGGAGACATGTCGCTTGTGGGTCCGCGTCCCGAGATGTTAAAGAACGTGGAAAAATATACCAGAGAGCTTCCGGAATTTGTATACAGATTAAGGATGAAGGCGGGGCTTACGGGCTACGCCCAGATATACGGGAAATACAATACGAGCTCAAGGGACAAGCTTATGCTGGATCTTCTGTATATCGAGAATTACAGTATCCTCAAGGACATACAGATACTGTTCCAGACCGTAATGGTGCTGTTTAAGGCGGAGGATTCCACGGAGGCCTTTGTAAAGAAGAGGGATGAATAGGTTCAGTATTATCACGGTGTGCTTAAACAGCGCCCCAACCATAAGGGACACCATAGAATCGGTGCTTGCACAGACGCTTCCGCCCTTTGAATATATCATAGTCGACGGGGGCTCGACCGACGGCACGGCCGAGACAGTCCGTTCCTACAGGGACAGCTTTATAAAGAAGGGCATAGAATTTGTTTTTATAACAGAAAGGGACGAAGGCATCTATGATGCCATGAATAAGGGCATAAGAGCCGCAAGGGGTGATATCATAGGCCTTATCAATTCAGACGACTGGTATGAGAGGGAGGCCCTTGAAACGGTCAGCCGCTGTTATGACAGGACTCATTTCGAGCTGTTTTACGCAGATTTAAGGATGCATCTTCCAAACGGCAAAAGCTTTATAAAAAGGGCAAGAAACAGACGCTATGCCACGTCCCGCGACTGGAACCATCCCACTACCTTCATAACCGCCGATATCTACAGCAGATACCTGTACAGAAATGAAACTATTCACGATGATTACGAGCTTATCCTGAGGCTTAAGAAGGCGGGAGTAAGGACGGCTGTTGAGAACAGGGTGCTTGCGAATTTCAGGATGAACGGCAAAAGCCACGAAAGAAATATAAAAAAGGCTCTTTCAAGGTGTATGATAAAATACCGGATATACAGGGAGAACGGTTATTCTCCCCTGTATTTTTTTGAATGCTTCGGGGTGGAGCTTGCAAAACTGATCGTAGGGTGATTATGGGGCTTTCGACACTTACCTTTTTTTCAAATTATTTCAATCATCATCAGAAGGCGCTCTGTGACAGCTTTAGGAGTCTTCTGGGGGAGGGCTTTACCTTTGTGGAGACCGAGCCCATGGAGGGCTTCAGGGAAAAAATGGGCTGGGGAGAGGAGAGTAAGCCCTATATCCTTCGGACCTATGAGGGAAGAAAGCAGGAGGAGAGGGCAATGGAGCTTGCGGTAAGCAGCGACCTTGTGATCATGGGAACCGCACCGGAGAGGTTTATCGAGGAGAGGCTCAAGCGGGACAGGATCATTTTTCGGTATTCGGAAAGACCGCTCAAGGAAGGCTTTATCAAGTTCTTTATCCCCAGGCTTACCGTAAAATATCTTCATCTTCATGTGAGGAACAGAAAAAAGAGGATATATATCCTGGCGGCAAGCGCGTATGCCGCCTGGGATTATAAAAAAATGTTTGACAGCTATCCGGGAAAGATATATAAATTCGGATATTTTCCAAAGCATTTGGAATATGATGTAAAGGAGCTTTTTGAGCGGAAGGAGGAGGCAGCCCTTAAAAGCTACGGAGACAGGGGGCTTGCCACGATCCTCTGGGAAGGAAGGATGCTTAAGCTCAAGGGACCTGATTTAGTGGTCAGGGCGGCCTCTGTTTTAAGAAGCAGGGGCTATGATTTCAGGCTCAGGTTTGTCGGAGACGGAAAGCTCAGGAGCAGGGTGGAGAGGCTCTGTCACAGTCTCGGACTTGGGGATATAGTCAGCTTTGAAGGCTTTCTGTCTCCGGGGGAGGCCAGGGAAAGGATGGCGGAGCATAAGATCTATGTCATGAGCTCAAATTTTTTAGAGGGTTGGGGCTCGGTCATCTATGAGGCCTTAAATGCCGGCTGTGCCTGTGTGGTGAGCCATGCGCCCGGAGCGGCGCCCTGGCTTGTACGGCACGGGGAAACAGGGCTTTTATACGAGAGCGGAAGGCTTGAGAGCCTGGTAAGGCAGCTTGAGCTTCTGCTTAAGGACCCGGAGCTTGTAAAGCGGTACGGTTCAAATGCCTATGACCTCATGCACAGGGAATGGAACGAAATGACCGCCGCGAAAAATGTGCTCACCCTGTATGAGGATCTGTCCCGGGGAAGGGATACCTCAATTGAAAGCGGACCCTGCAGCAGGGCGGAGATACTTAAAAACAACTGGTACAAGGAAATGATCCGTTCGGGGGACCGAACGGATCGGAGCGAACCGAGGTTCGCTCCTAAGCGCACGATCTGCAGGCAGACCGGCGCAGACAAAGAAGGCGGATCGCAGCCCTTATGAAAAAAAAGATTGTATACTTAATGGAATATCCGATCGATCTTCCGGGAGGCGGACAGATGTCCACCGAGACCTTGTGCAGGGGGCTTGTGAGCCTTTCGGGGGAAGGGAAGGAGGAAGGAGCGGACGAAGCCGGATATGAGCCGGTCGTGATCTGCCCCTCGCTCCTAAAAAAAAGGCCGGAGGACTATCCGTTTAAGGTAGTTGAGTATAAAGCCCTTGAAAACAGGGAGGATGTACTATTTAAAAGGCTTATTAATCTTTTTACAAGGATGCTTTCCTTTGCCCGGCTTATAAACAGGGAAAAGCCTGAGCTTATCCATGTCTCGATGTCTGAATCGCTTCTGACCTTCGGCTTCATAAGATGGCTTCCCTTTCTCTCCCGCTATCCCTTTGTATACACGGACAGGGGGCTCTGCTACGGCTACAGGAGCCACACCAGGTTCCTTATGAGAAGGATACTTAAGCACGCGGGAGAAATGATCTGCACTACCGGGTTTAACAGAGACCTCTGGCTAAAGGAACGGCCTCCCGTTTCGATCACCGTGATACCGAATACCATAGGAGAAGCCTTTTCACATTATGATCCTGAAAAGAGGGAGCTTATGCGCAAGCGCTTCGGTCTTTCGGAAAAGGACTTTGTCCTGGGCTTTGCGGGAAGGATCTCGGAGGAAAAGGACTGGGACCTTGCGCCGGTGCTTGTAAGGGCGCTTAAGGAGGCCGGGGTCGTATTTAAGGTGGCGCTGGTGCTGTCGGTTTATGAAAAAAAGGATGCGCTGATATGTGAAGGCATCAGAAAAGGGATCACGGAGGCCGTCGGAGAGGAAGGTCTTATCTATATGCAGGATCTTTCACAGAGTGAGATCTCCGATTATTACTATATGGTAGATGTATTTGTAATGACCTCTGTGTTTGAAAGCTTCGGGAAGGCGGCCGTGGAAGCAATGAGCAGAAGGTGCGCCGTTGTATCCACCAAGGCGGGAGGGCTTCGTGAGGTAGTCGCAAAGGAGGAAAACCTGTATACAAAGGAGACCCCTGAGCTTTTCGTGAACAGGATAAAGAGGCTTTCCGAGGATGAGGAGGAGCTTTCCTCGGACAGGGAATTCTTTTACCGCAGATATCTTGAGAATTATACGTTACGGACTCATGTTAAAAAGCATGCTCTGCTGTATGACAGAATAATAAACGCGTTTTATGGAAGAAAAGGATAAAAAAAGGGAAAGAGGCCTTCTGGGAAGCTTTATAGAATTTTTCTACGGGAATTTCGTGGTGCTTTTGCTGGGCTTTGTCTCTCTTCCGCTGATAACAAGGATAATGTCAACGGATGAATACGGAAGGACCGCAATGTTTACATCCGCGGTCTCCATCATCTATATATTTGCCATTCTTGGGCTTGACCAGTCCTATATCAGATATTTTTACAAGGAGGGGGTGGACAGGAGAACCCTGTTTTTACGCTGCGTAAGGCTCCCCTTTGTCCTTATACTGATCCTTTCCGGGATATATGTCGTGTTTTCCCGTCCCTTAAACGGCTTTCTTTTCGGAAGGAGCAGCGGCGACATCACGGCTCTGGTGGCAGCCTATGTCATAACCTCCGTTTTTGAGCGCTTTCTGTTCCTGAATATAAGGATGGAGCAGAACGGAAAGCTCTATTCCAATCTGAATATCCTGTCAAAGGTCCTGTATATTATTTTTATCATTGCCTTTGTCCTGATCCTCGGGGATGATTTCAGGGTGGTCTTATATGCGATGACCCTGCCTCTTATCATAGTGACGGTCTTTCTCGGGATAAGGTTTAAGCGGCTTGGGAGAGGGGCAGAGCGCCTGCCCCATACCGTTGCCGATAAGGAGCTTTTAAGGTACGGCATACCCTTCGTGCCGACCCTTCTGATGGAATGGCTGCTGTCCTCCATGGATAAGTGGTCGATAAAGATATTTAACGACTTTTCGGAAACGGGGATATATGCCTCGGCGATGCAGATAATGTCCGTGATACTTACGCTTAAGATCACCTATGTGGCGTTCTGGTCCCCGATAGCGATGGAGAAATATGAAAATGAGACCGGGGAGGTATGCAGGGCCTTTTTCAAGATGGTCTTTGACAAGGTGCAGTTTCTTTGCATGAGCGCCGCTTTTCTGATAACCATATTCAGGGGCGTGATAGTGCTGATCCTTGGAGAGAGCTACAGGGATGCCGTAAGTATCATCCCCTTTCTTACCCTTATGCCCGTTCTGAGCATCCTCTTTGAGATGTCGGGGCAGGGCATCAAATTTACGGGAAAGACCATTTACTTTAACTACGCCTCACTGGCGGCGATAGTCTGTAACCTTGCGGGAAATACCCTGCTGGTGCCGAGGTACAGGGGAGTCGGGGCCGCGCTTTCGACCGCGCTTACCTATATCCTTTATTTTTTCATCGGGACCTTTTTTTCGGAAAGGTGCTACAGGGTCGGATACGATCTCAAGAGCCTTATAAGCTCTCTGGTGCTTTACTGTGCCTATGCGGCCTGCGCTACGGTTTACGGGGACAGCCTTACGGTATCCGCTGCTTTGGGAGCGCTTGCAATGACGGTACACCTTATTATAAACAGACGGGTGCTTCGGGAGCTTTTGTCTGATGTCAGGAAGCTGATGAAGGTTTAAAAATATGAAGGCAGTATTTATCGGCGCTGTTACCGTTTTGGTCTGCGTTTTGCTTGTGCTTAAAAAGGAATACAGGAGACAGGTGATCGCGGGGTATCTTATTATCGTTATCCTGTTCAGCGCCTTTTATAACTTCAGGTTCGCGGGCACGATAGTCGATTTCTACAGACCGACAGATCAGAGCTTTTTCCAGAGGGAGTTCCTTGAGAGCGGGGAATATCCGGACAGCCTTCTTCCCCTGATCCTTCAGGGTAAGACTGTTTATACGAAGGACGACAGGTTTGAGGACTTTGAAGAGGCCGAAAAGTACGGGAAAAACTGGCTTTACGGTTTTTACCACGCGGCTAATGACTTAAATTACTTAAGGCTTGCAGGCGCTGAGGTCGTAAAGGACGAGGGGATGAACGGGACAATGCTTTCCGATGAAGGGAAAAAGGATTTTGAAAGGCTCGGCCCCGCAAATGATATGTTCAGGTATTCCTTCATCTGCTCGAAATTTAAGGATGAAATAGGAAATTTCTTTAATTATTACTGGTATTATTGCGATTACCTTCCGGAGATAGCCGTATACCTGAATATCTCCGAGGACTCTGAGGGGAAGGACATAGGCTCCTCCGATGAGCTGGTGGTCTTATGGGAAAATCCGGAGGAGCTTCCGGAGGGGGATAACTTTTATGTTATGACAAAGGCTTACTATGAGGAGAACGTTCGGTGATGGAGGAGTGGCTTTCAGGCTTCCTTAAGGAATATAAAGCTGAATATTTTACGGCCCAGGCGCTTACAATAACAGCGTTATTTTTTCTGGGGCTCGTTTTTATCCTGCTCGTAAAAAGGAGCTTAAGCGATGCGGCCTTTGTGCTGCTGTCCTATCCCTGCGGGCTTTGCCTCTACATCCTTTCGGGAATGTTTCTGCTGGTTTTTCATATAAGGCTTACCCATGTAAATATTCTGATCACCGTTTTTCTGCTGCTTTCTGTTTCATACCTTATGTCGGTGCTTTTAAGGAGAAGCATTTCTGCTGCCCCGGGGAGCAGTAAAGGGCTCTCCCGCATAAAGGAGTATTCAGGTGCTGAAAGGGCGTACCTTTTGTATATTAAGCTGCCCTCCGTCCGGTTTCTTTTATCCGTCACAGCCCTCGTTCTGGCTGCAGCCCTGATTGCGACGAGCGGATTTATATCCGTTACCGTATCCAATGACTCCATGTACCATTACTCGCTTTACTCAAGAGCGCTGGTAAAATACGGCTTCCTTAAGAGCAGCTACGATACCTTTCTTACGGATGTGGCCCCGGGGTCGGCTCTTTTCGGGACCCTTCCGTTTATGTTCGGCTTTAATGAATCCTTTGGGCTCCAGACTGCGTTAAATATCAATTTTCTGATAATTTTCTCCTTTGCTCTTTACGATACGGCAAGGGGACAGAGGGGCATGATCTGCGGGCGGACCTGTCTTGACAGGGTCCTTACAGGCCTTATGCTCCTTGTTACGGCCCAGCCCTTCCTCATTATATCCAAATGGGCGATGTCCAATATGTATTTTATGGAATTCCTTTTCATAGGTGTGTTTATGGCATATTACTGCTTCACACGCTCGGGGGAAAAAACGCCGGAAGACCTGCCGGTCCTTGCCCTGCTTTTCGTCACACTTTCGTTTTTCAGGATGGAGGGGATGGCGGTGGCTCTTCTTATCCTTCTGTTCTGCGTTATGCTGTCCTTTTGCGTACAGCCGCGGGAAAAGGATAAGGACAGGGTGTTAAGAGTGATCCCGCGGGGGACCATGAGGGTGCTTGCCTGCCTTGTGCTCATTCCCTGCAGCCTTCTCTACGGAATGTATTATTACAGGGTTTTTGTCTTTCTGACGGTTGACGCTCCCTATACCTTTCTGAATGAAACAAAGGCTGCCCTTCAGATGGCCGCGATGCTCCTTGTCCTGTTCTATTTTGTCCTGCCGGAGGGGAAGCTCACAGCTTTCTGCGACAGGAATATGAAGCGGATACTGCCTGTCGGGCTTGCCGTCTTAAACCTCCTTCTTTTCCTTAAGGACAGAACACTGTTTACACAGGATGTCGAGGCCTTTTTCAAAAATCTTACCGGGATGTCGGGGTGGGGGGTATTTCCTGTATTCGTTCTCAGCGCGGTGATCATCATTATCGTGTGTGATATTATCGACGGGGAAAGGCCGGGGCTTTCCGCCGTGGACTCCTTTGTGGCGGCCTATATACTGCTGACACTGGCTGTAAGCTTTGCAAGAGGGGATCCTCTTCAGGATAATGTCGGGGATTCGGGAAATCGCGTGCTTTTTCAGGTGGTCCCCCTCATAGTGTTTACACTTATGCAGAAAATGCTTCGGTTGGGCGGGTAAACTGTCATGAAAATTTTTTTGCCATTTTTGTTTGAGGAACGTATAATACAATGTATGAAAACAAGTCAATAAGTAATTAATAAAGGAAGGAGATCAAAAATGGCGGTTAATGCAATAAACGATGACGAGCTTAAAGGGGTCAGCGGAGGAAGAGTGGTTGGAACAACCTCCTACGGATATCCGGTCGATGATAATGGCAATGTGACCTTTACCGATAAGACCGGTACATCGGTAGTGCTTACGGCGGGACAGTGGAACAGCTTAAAGAGCCATTACGCTCATACACAGGGAAATCCTGAGGCATATATTAAGGATGTGACCATCAAGGAGCTTCAGGAGGCACAGCTCATCCCTTCAAATCCCTTTGGTATCTGAACATTCAGTATATCGGGTGAAACAAGAGGCTATGATCCGTAAAAGGATCCATAGCCTTTTTGTTTGCGGTGTGATGAGGCCGCAGTAATATCATACTGGAAATAATAGCCGGGATGTATTATAATCATTAAATTAAAGGCACAGGAAACGGAGCCGTTTCGTTAACTGTAGCTCTGCCGGAGCGGGAGACTGATGAGTTTATTTGAAGCCATAAGGGATAAAAAGGAAAAGCTTGCCGTAATAGGACTCGGTTACGTGGGAATGCCTCTTGCGGTCGCCTTTGCCAAAAAAACGGCGGTCATAGGCTTTGATCTTAACAGCGAGAAGATAAGGAAATATAAGGAAGGAAAGGATCCCACGGCTGAGGTGGGCGACAGGGTGATATCCGAAACAACGGTGGATTTCACGGACGACCCCTCAAGGCTTCGGGAGGCAGTGTTTTATATCGTGGCTGTCCCCACGCCGGTCAATCAGGACAAGACACCGGACTTAAGTCCCGTGGAGTCCGCAAGCCGTCTCCTCGGACAGAATCTTACAAGGGGCTCGATCGTTGTCTATGAGTCGACGGTTTATCCCGGCGTCACAGAGGATGTCTGCGTCCCCATCCTTGAGAAGGAATCGGGCTTAAAATGCGGTACCGATTTTAAGGTGGGGTATTCTCCGGAAAGGATAAACCCCGGAGATAAGCTGCACAGGCTCGAAAACATAAAAAAGGTGGTCTCCGGAATGGATGAGGATACCCTTGAGGACATAGCCGGGGTCTACGGCCTCATAATAGAAGCGGGCGTCCACCGGGCCGGCTCCATAAAGGTCGCGGAGGCCGCAAAGGTGGTGGAGAATTCCCAGAGGGACATCAATATAGCCTTTATAAACGAGCTGGCCATGGCCTTTGACAGAATGGGCATAGACACCAAGGAAGTTATCGATGCGATGGATACCAAATGGAACGCTCTGGGCTTTAAGCCAGGGCTTGTGGGCGGACACTGCATCGGGGTGGATCCTTATTATTTTATCTATGAGGCGGAAAAGCTAGGGTACCATTCAAGGCTTATTACCGCAGGGCGCCAGATCAATGACGATATGCCCGCCTTCGTCGGGGAGAACATAATAAAGCAGCTGGTGCTTTCCGGGAAAAGCGTGAAGAATTCAAGGGTCGTGTTTTTCGGGGTGACCTTTAAGGAAAACTGTCCCGATGTAAGGAATTCAAAGATCATAGACATCGTAAGATATCTTGAGGCCTACGGGATAAATCCCGTGCTTTCCGATAAATGGGCGGACAGAACGGAGTTTTACGCCAATTACGGTTATGAGCTCACGGATGAGGGAGCCGTAAGGGACGCCGACTGCATTGTAATAAGCGTTGCGCACAAGGAATACAGGGAGAGAGGGCTTAAGGAATGGGCCGCCTTTTTCGGGCAGTCGCCCAATTCCGAAAGGGTCATCATAGATATAAAATCGGTGCTTGAGAAAGATGAGATACTTGCACAAGGGTACCTGTACTGGAGATTATAGGGGATCATGCCTTTTTTTGTAAACGCGGATGACTTCGGGAGGAACAGTGAGACAAACCGTGCCATATGCGAAGCGTTCGAAAAGGGATATACAGACCATACCACTGTTATGGTAAACATGGAGGCGGCCGCTCAGGCCTTTGAGCTGTCGGAAAAAAACGGCTTTCGCGACAGGGTAGGGCTTCACTTGAACCTTACGGAGGGCTTTCCCCTGAGTCGGGAGATACGGGGGAATCCTCTCATCTGTTCGGCCGACGGCAGGTTTAACGCGGCCTTTTACCACAATACAAAATACAGGCTGTATATGGACAGTCTGAGCATCAGCCAGATAGAGGGAGAGTTCAGGGCTCAGCTCAAAAGGTTTTCAGAGCTTGGGTTTTCAGAGCTTCATATAGACTCGCATCACCATGTACACACGAATTATCCGGTGTTTCTGGCACTTAAAAGATTATGCGGCGAGTTCGGCTTTACCTACATAAGGTTGAGCAGAAATCTGTATCGCGGAGGCAGTATATTAAACAGGATATACAAGGGGCTTTATAACAGGGGAGTAAAAAAGCTTTGTCCTCACCGGGTAGGATACTTCGGATCCTTTAAGGACCTGATGGAATTTACGGGGAACGATCCGGCAAGGCTTGAAAGGCTTGGCATGTCGGAAAATATTGAGATAATGGCTCATCCTCTCTACAGCGGGGGAGAGCTTACGGACTCTGAGCTACCCATGACTGCTTATGAAGCTCTCGGTCAGCTGCACGGTATAATGTAAGCGCACGATTTTCTAAAAAAATCGGCGCAGGCAGGGAGCAGAAGGAGTTTTCATGTGGTTTTTCGGTAATTTTAAATCTTTTGTCAGTTCTGTAAGAGGGAAGCTTCAAAAAAGCCTTGTCTCATGGGACCAGACAGGGGGAGAGGTGCCCTCAGAGGGCGGAGGAGCTGCTGAAAAAGCCCCGGGGAAAATGCCCGGGTATATGTGTCCTGTGCTCATCACCCTTGTGCTTTACTGCATCATACTGTTTACAAAGCATATTTTTCCCTTCGGGGATAAGACCATAGACTATTATGATCTGTCCCAGCAGATCGCGCCTCTGTATTATCATATCCATGATATGCTCCACGGGAAGACCTCGTTCTTCTTTAATTTCTATTCCGCCCTGGGGCTTAATATGTCAGTGGTGACCTCGGGCTGCAGCGGGCTCAGTCCGTTCAACCTGTTTTTTCTTCTGGTTCCCAGGGACTATCTTCTTGAGAGCCTGTCCTTTTTCCAGCTGATAAAGATACTGGGAATGACCCTTACGATGTATTTTTATCTGACCAAAAGGTTCAGGGCGCCGTATTTCTTCAATGTTTTCCTGTCGGTGAATTATGCCTTCTGCGGCTTTGTCCTGATGCTTTATATGGAAAACAAATGGATGGACATAGCGGTATTTTTTCCGCTGATCATGTATTTTTACGACAGGATGATGCATGGAGGGAGGATAACGGGCTATGTGCTCACCCTTGCCCTTTCGGTCATAAGCAGCTTTTATCTGGGCTTTGTGATCATCCTGTTCATATTCCTGTATACAGGCTTAAGGATCCTGGCCGACAGGCTCTATGCTCCGAAGGAAAAAAGAACAAGGACCTATATGCTTGAGCTGGGCTTTTCCACCGGGCTTTCCCTGCTTTTGTCCTCCTTTATCGTCATTCCGCAGCTTCGCCAGATCCTGGCCTCCTCAAGGTTTGCAAACGGGAATTCGGGAAGCGGTAATTTAATAGAAAAATATATTGAGATAATCAGGCAGACCAATCCCGCCTATACGACCAGATGGTGGACCCTTTTCAATATCGCCTTTGCCTCTGCGGTGATCTTCACGGGACTGATACGGGTATGGAAAAACAGGAGGCTCAGGTTCTTCTCCATAAGCCTCATCATACTTATGACAGCGGAGCTTTTTGTTGAGGGCATCAACCTGTGCTGGCATTTCGGCTCCTATATCCAGTATCCCATAAGGAACGGATTTATCATTAATTTCTGCTTTGCCATGCTTGCCTGCATGTATGCCGAGCGGATGTTTGACGAAAAGCCCGATAAGCACGCGATCTACGGGCTGGTAATTTCGGGTATCCTGTTTGCCGCCTTCGTGTTCCTCTACGGACGGCATCCCGGGATGGAGCTAAGGAGCGTATTCCATATCACCGCCCTCATGATGCTTTTAAGCTTTGCAGGCTATGTCGTCATCTTTTTCTGGGATAACGGGGCACATTATACGCTGACGCTAATGATACTTTGCACCGAGCTTCTCTGCTACGGCTTCCTTATGTACGGCAAGCCCGCCTTTGTCACGGGGTATGCGGAGGAACCCGAGCAGGAGAACGATTATATCAGTATATGCAGGCAGCTGCGGAAGGAGTTTGAGCTTCCGGAGGGGAGGCTCTACAGGATAAAGAATCCCGATGAAAGCCTGAATGCCAACTACAGCCTTGTCCTTGAGACTCCCGCGCTTTCAAACTGGACCCACATCATTCCGGGGAGCCTTCAGAAAAGCGCTTCGGAGTGGGGCTACAGCATTCAGTTCACCAGGATCCTGGATGCGGGAGGGACAGCCTTTACCGACGCCCTCATCGGGATAAGGGATGTTATATCCTGCGTGCCTCAGGATGAGGAGCTTTATAAGAAGGTCGCTTCAGCGGAGATAGTCGTCGATGCCGATACCGGGGAAACCATGGAATATACCTGGTACAAGTGCCGGTATTTTCTGCCCTTCGGGGTGGTGCTGTATTCAAATGCCATGTTTGATTCGGAGCTTGAGAACAGAAACCCTGTAAGCCTTCAGAACCAGATGTACAGGGCCCTTACCGGCGCGGACAATGAGTACGAGCAGGAGATATCGGTCTTTAAGGTCAGAAACGGTCAGCTTATCGATGAGGACAGCAGCCTCACGGTGACCGAGGTCTCCCCCACGGTAAAGCGCTACCTTATAAACGCACAGGTCAGGGGCAAAAAGACCCTGTATTTCAATTCCTCCACGACCGATATGGAGGATAAGAATATCACCGTTACGGTCTCCGACGACAGGGGCTTAAGGGAGATCCCGGTTCCTTCGATAAAGGAGCCCCTGAACCTTTCATACCCCGCTCACTTTAATAACAATGTTATCTGTCTCGGAACCTATGAGGATGAGACCGTTACGGTGACGGTAGATGTCGATACGGAAAAGGGACCGGACTATCCGGTAAACCTTTTTGAGCTGGATCTTGACAGGCTGAAGGCTCTCTGCGATTCCTACGCGGCCTACAATGAGCCTGCCCTGGAGCTTGTGGAGCAGACCGGGGAAGCGGCGCAGGAGACAGGCGAATACAGCAGTCATATCAAGGCAGGAAAACGCAGCATAGCCTTTAAGGCATCGGTGTCTGAGGCGGCGGGAAGCACGGTTATGCTTCTTCCGATAGCCTTCGATGAGGGCTGGAGCCTTAAGGTCAACGGCAAGAAATCGGATATCCTGTATTCCTATGGAGGTCTGTTCACCGCCGTTCCTCTGTATACAGGGGAAAATAAATACGAGATGTCCTTCTTCCCCTCCGGGATGGGACTTGGCATAGTGCTGTCCTTAGTGGCGGCATCGGTGCTTGGCGCCATCATAGTCATAAGGAAACGAAGGATCACCGTCGTGGAAAGGGAATTAGAGGTAATGAGCAGGGATACGGAAAAATGGCTTACTCCGGCATATCTGGTCCTGTGGGGGATCCTTGTCATCCTGATGTATATGATCCCCGCCGGTGCGTTCCTTGTGCTGTGACCGGGAGGTGGCATGAAGCGTATAAGATCGATCCTTGAAGACCGGCTTGACTTTACACTGGCCGTAAATATCGTGCTTCTTCTGGCGGCGCTGTTTCTTTTCAGGCCCTTTTTTGAGGAAAATGACGATCTGTCGTTAGCGCTGATCGCTGAGGGAGCCTTCGGAAAAAGAAGTCCCTTTCTGATATATACAAATATAGCGTACGGGTGGCTCCTGAATGTCCTGTATACGATAATCCCCACGATAAGGTGGCATTGTGTCCTTCAGTATGCGGCTGTTTTTTTGGCACTTTTGGCCGTTACATATATGAATGCTTCCTCACGGAGGGGGAAAGGGCTGTGCGTGGTGGTGCTTTTATGTACCTTTTATGAGCTGTATGTAAGCCTTCAGTACTCAAAGACCTCGGCGTTTGTGTGCCTTTGCGGATATTTCCTGCTCACGGGTGATTTTGCCCGGGGCAAGGGGACGGCTTCAAAGCACGGGACGGCGAAGAGCATAGCCGGGTCGGTCCTTCTGATATTCGGATATGCACTGAGACAGGATGGCTTTCTTCTTGCTTCGATATTTGCCTTGGTGATATTCATCGCCGGGCTTTTAAGGAGGCTTTCGGCTGACCGAAGCCGCATCGCCGCCCTTTTTATCAGCTGGGTAAGGGCACTTGCCCCGGCATTTGCCGTTATAGCGCTCCTTTACATTGTTAACGGTCTTGCCTATGGAGGCGATCCCGGATGGAAAAGCTTTATTGCCTACAATGCTACAAGGACCGAGCTCATCGACTACAGATATGACCTTCTGGACTACGGAGCCCACGCGGCGGAGCTTGAGGAGCTTGGCATATCCGAAAATGACGCCCTGCTCTTCCTGACCTGGCAGTTCGGGGACAGGGAGGTGTTTACAAAGGAGAAGATGGAGGAGGTGCTTGACTCCCCCTTTGCAAAGGCGAGGGCCTTCGATCTTACGATGGCAAAGGCATTTGCAAGGCATCTTTATGACGACGTTCTGTCCCTTAACCCCTGCTTTCTGGGTGTTGTGATCATGGCGGGCTTTTATGTGCGGAGTATAGCCAAAAAGCGTGCGGCGTGCCCGCGTGAGCGCACAGCTGACTTTGGGTATGGCTTTCTTCCCCTTGTGCTTATGCTCCTTGCGCTTGGCTTTATCCTGGTGTTTTATGAATACAGCGGAAGATGGTCCCACAGGATAGTTTACGCCGCATTTACGGTCTTTATCTACGCGGCCCTGTATGAGATAAGCGTCACGGACGGAGAGGACATGTCAGGGGAGGAAGAGAGTGAAGGAGAATTCCCCGGGATCCTTTTGGGGATCGTTACAGCCTCAGTAATTGCCGTCTTCCTCGGAAATCATTTTGAAAGAAACGCGTTTTACAGGAATGAGCCGGCCTATCAGGAGTTTTTAAGCGCTGTCAGTAAGGATAAGGAAAGGCTTTATGTCGCCGATACCTTTACCTTCCAGAACAGCTGTAAATATGACGTGTTCAGGCCGCTTCGGGAGGGAAGCCTTGATAATTTCGTGCTCGCGGGAAGCTGGTATGTTAATTCTCCCCTGACAGACGGGCTGCTTTCAGGCTACGGCTACAGGGACCCTTATCACGCTTTAAGAACAGGCGGTGAAGGGGTCATACTGGTCGACAATGTTTACGCTGACAAAAAGCTCCTTTGCCTGAATGAGCATTACCCGGACAGCTACCGGCTGGAAGAGGCGGGAGAGGAAGCGGGCTTTCATAAATATGTGGTAAAAAAGAACAGCGGCACAGACCGGAAATGATCCGCCTGGAAGGCTGAAAGGATCGGCACGGTAAGGAGGTCAGGTGATAGAAGGTATCAATATTGTCCTGGTATTTATATGGATGCTTGTAATCCCCTTTATTCTGGGAAACCTTGAGAGTCTCCTTTACAGGAGCGGGGAGTTTACCGGTATTGCGGGGCGCATAAGCTTCGGCTATGCCCTGGAGCTTGCGGTATTCTGCCTCCTTTCGGTGCCGCTCATCTTTTTCAGGGCTCCCTACGCGGTACTCAAGTGGTCCTTTATCGCCTGTATCGCTGTACTGTGCGCGATGTCGGTCCCTTTATCCGTTAAGACGGTAAAAAGCCTGTTTTCCCGTGAGGGATCAGGTGCCTTATGGAGAGGGGACAGGGAGAACAGGCTCACCCTTACCGTGATGGCCGCGGCTATTTTTATTATAGTGTTTCAGACCGCCCTTGTGGTCTTTACCATGCATATGGATGCGGACGACGCAAGGTTTGTGGGTGAGGCTCTTGAGGTGGCACAGCAGGGGACCATGCTTTCCGTAAACCCCCTGACCGGGGAGGTTACCGGAGGCTATGACGGTATACCCAAGGGAGTGCCGGTGGGAGAGATGAGAAAGGACGCGGCATCCCCCTACCCGGTTTTTCTGGGAATGTTAAGCGACCTTACTGCTTTAAATCCCGCTGTCCTGTCGCACACGGTGCTGCCGGTCTTTCTTATTCCCCTGAGCTACGCGGTATTTTACCTCACGGGGATAACGCTCTTTAACAGGGACAGACAGAAGACGTGGATCTTTCTTCTGCTGCTGTCTGTGATAATGCTGTTTTCCTTTGAATCGGAATTTGCTCCCGGCTACACGCTTTTAAACATAATATGGCAGGGAAGATCGATAGCGGAGGCGGTATTCCTGCCCCTTCTGTTTTATGCCTTTTTAAGGATCAGGCCTGAAAACGGAATAAAGGCGCAGGATATACTTCTGCTTCTCATAATAAACCTGGACTGCTGTCTGTTGAGCGGAACGGCCGCTATCGTAGCGGCTGTAATGACCCTTGCGTATTCCTTTGTCAAGGCCTGTGCAATGAGGAGCCCCGCTTCCCTTGTGATCATGGGATGCACGATCCTGCCGGATCTTTTCTGTCTGGTTTATGGACAATACATTCTTAAGGCGATGTACAGGCTGTAAGGTTGAAGGCGGATCCTCAAAGCTTACAGGCGTAATTTGGTTCATATCTGACCCCGGAGGAGAAGAGTGGGATTTTTAAAGGAGTTTGTCTTAGATATCATACATCTTCATAACGAATATACCTCTACCGCGATGTATATCGGGGTATATTTTGTCACGGTCTTCATCCTTGCCTTTATTCAGAAAAAGGACGGAGGCTTTCGTGAGCTCAGGATAAATATCGTGTATCCCGCGCTTTTAATGCTTTTTGTGATCTATTTCCTTCTTCCCTTTATAAAAAGCCTTACGGATCTGGGACTGGATGACAAGACCAGGGCCAGGACCTTCTGGGCTCTTACTCCGTCCCTGATAATAGCCCTTGGCTTTACCCTTTTTATAAGCACGCTCGACGGTACTTACAAAAGGCTTGCCGCCATAGCCGCCGCAGCTGTGATACTGGCCTTCTGCGGTGAATTCAAGATAAATAACAATGTTTTTCAAAAATCCGAAAATCTTTACAAGCTTCCCGGACCTCTTCTTGCCGTTGCGGACGAGGTGCTTAAGGAGGGCGGGGCAAGGCTTATAGTTCCCTACGAGACGGCTCATGTTTTCCGGCAGTATTCAACGGACATAAAGCTTCTCTATGGGGAGGATGCCACCATTTTAAGGGTGATCCCCGCAAGGAGGGAGTTCATTAAGGCCTGCGACCAGATGCAGACCGAGGCTCCGGATCTTGGTTTTATTAAAGATATTGCAAAAGAGAATGAGGTGGATTATATTTTATTCGATTCGGTTTACCACCGCTTCGGAGGCCATGACCTTAATTTTGACGGATATACGGAGCAGGCGGATTTTGCGGGGGACAGAAGCGCCTCTGAGGAATATAAGCAGATCACACGGGATGTGAAGCTTATAGACGACGGCGAAAACATATACTGGGATCTGTCCGGGTTTGATATGGAATATGTGGGAACCTACGGACAGTATCTGCTTTACAGGTTCTGAGGATAATTAATGAAAAGCACTGCAAAAAATCTTACAACAGGAAGTCCGATGCGGCTTATATCGGGATTTTGCCTTCCATTGTTGTTAGGCAACCTTTTTCAGCAGTTCTACAGTCTCGTGGACACCATGATCGTAGGACGCTTTCTCGGGGTAAAGGCACTGGCGGGAGTGGGCTCGACGGGCTGCATCAATTTCCTGATCATAGGCTTCTGTATGGGGGTATGCGGGGGCTTTGCGATCCCGGTCTCGCATACCTTCGGTGCAAAGGATGAAACGGGGCTTAAAAGGAACCTGGTCAATTCCTACTATCTTTCCGCCATATTTTCCGTCGTGATGACCATTATCGTATCCGTCCTGTGCAGACCGATGCTGATCCTTCTTCGTACACCGCAGGATATAATGGACTATGCCTTTTCCTATATATTCATAATATTTCTGGGAATACCGGCTACCTTCCTTTACAACATTCTGTCAAGCATGATAAGGGCGATAGGAGACAGCAGGACGCCTCTTATTTTCCTGATAATTTCTTCTTTTTTAAACATAGGACTGGATCTTCTGTTTATTGTCACATTTAAAATGGGTGTCGCGGGAGCCGCGCTTGCCACCGTGCTTTCCCAGCTTATTTCCGGGCTGCTCTGTATGCTTGTGGTGATGAAAAGGTTCACCATAATGCATATCGGCAGGGAGGAAAGAAAGCCGGACCGAAGATGTATGGGCAGGCTGTGCCGGATGGGAGTTCCCATGGGGCTTCAGTACTCCATTACGGCTATAGGCACGGTGGTGCTCCAGTCAAGCGTCAATACTCTGGGTGCGATAGTGGTCGCCTCCATAACAGCCTCCAACAAGGTTTCCCTGTTCCTGAGCTGTCCCCTTGACGCTCTCGGTGCGACCATGGCTACCTACGGAGGGCAGAATGTCGGAGCAAAGAAGCTTGACAGGCTTGACGACGGGCTTAAGGCCGCATCGGTCCTTGGTATCGCCTATTCTTTGCTTGCCCTGATCCTTCTTTTTTTCTTCAGGTTCGATCTGGTGGCTCTCTTTCTTGACGATGCGGCGGCAAATGCGGAGATGCTTGAGAATTCCGGAAGGTTTTTAATGATCGTGGGCTCCTTCTATATTCTGCTTGCCTTTGTGAATATAGTAAGGTTCATGATACAGGGGATGGGCTTTCCGTTCCTTGCCATACTTGCAGGGGTGCTCGAGATGATCGCAAGAGGGATAGCAGGAATATGGCTCGTGCCGTTTTTTGGCTTTACCGGAGCCTGCTTTGCTTCGCCTCTTGCCTGGATGTTCGCCGATGCCTTCCTGATCCCTGCCTATATTTATGTCAGGAGGAGACTTGACAGGGCATTTGCATGAAACAGTTATTAATGTTATGATTAAAAGACTGACGGATCGCAAAAAGGATGCGATATGCCGGTCATACATTTCATTAACCGGCAGCAGTTTTGATATCGGGTATAAATAACGGAGGGGTTTTATGAGAACTTATCTTGTAACAGGCGGAGCAGGCTTTATCGGTTCTAATTACATACACTATATGTTTGAGAAATATGGTGATGAGATACGGATAATAAATGTCGATGCCCTGACCTATGCCGGTAATCTTGAGAATCTCAGGGATATCGAAAAAAGGCCCGGATATTCCTTTATAAGGGCCGATATATGCGATAAAGACGCGATAGAGAGGATATTTGCCGATAACGACATAGACAGGGTGGTTCACTTTGCCGCCGAAAGTCATGTGGACCGCAGCATCAGGGACCCTGAGATATTTGTGAGGACCAATGTTCTGGGGACGGCGGTCATGCTGAATGCGGCGAAGGCCTCCTGGGAGCTTCCTGACGGAGGCTACAGGGAGGGAAAGAGATTCCTGCATGTTTCGACGGATGAGGTGTACGGCTCCCTTGGAGAGACCGGTTACTTCTATGAAACGACCCCGTATTCGCCCCACAGTCCGTACTCTGCCAGCAAGGCAGGGTCTGATATGCTGGTAAAGGCCTATATGGATACCTACAGGTTCCCTGCCAATATCACGAACTGTTCAAACAATTACGGTCCCTACCAGTTCCCGGAAAAGCTGATCCCGCTTATGATAAACAATGCTCTTTCCGGTAAGCCTCTGCCGGTTTACGGTGAGGGTAAAAATGTCCGTGACTGGCTGTATGTAAGGGATCATGCAAAGGCCATCGATCTGGTCATGGAAAAGGGGAGGCTCTTTGAGACCTATAATATCGGGGGCCATAATGAAAAGCAGAATATAGAGATCGTTAATATCATCATTGAGACGCTCAGGGAAATGCTTCCTGATACTGATCCCAGAAGGGCGCATATAAACACCTCGCTGATCACCTATGTTAAGGACAGAAAGGGGCATGACCTCAGATACGCCATTGCTCCCGACAAGATCAAAAACGAGATCGGGTGGGAGCCGGAGACTATGTTTAAGGACGGTATCAGGCTTACGATACAATGGTATTTCGAGCATGAGGACTGGATGAAAAACGTTACGAGCGGCGATTACCAGAAATATTACGAGGAAATGTACTTATGAAAGGAATTATACTGGCCGGCGGGACAGGCAGCAGGCTTTACCCTCTGACCCTTGCGGTCTCAAAGCAGATGCTTCCCGTATACGACAAACCCATGATCTATTATCCCTTATCGATCCTTATGCTTGCGGGCATCAAGGACATACTGATAATCTCCACGGAGAGGGATCTTCCGAGGTTCAGGGAGCTTTTCGGTAACGGAGAGCAGCTGGGACTCTCCATGAAATACGCGGTCCAGGATAAGCCCAGGGGGCTTGCGGACGCGTTTATAGTAGGCGAGGAGTTCATAGGCAGTGATAACGTGGCACTGATACTCGGCGACAATATCTTTTACGGTCAGAGCTTTTCGAAGCTTTTAAAGAGCGTTGCCGCAAGGAAGACGGGAGCGACGATCTTCGGATATTATGTAAGGGACCCGCGTGAATACGGGGTCGTTGAGTTTGATGAGAACGGGATGGCGGTATCGATAGAGGAAAAGCCGGAGGTCCCGAAGTCTAATTATGCCGTTCCCGGGCTTTATTTCTATGATAATGACGTGATCGGGATCGCAAAGAGCGTAAAGCCCTCTGCAAGGGGCGAGATCGAGATCACAAGTGTGAACAACGCCTATCTTGAGAGAGGAGATCTGCATGTAGAGACTCTGGGGAGGGGCTTTGCATGGCTGGATACCGGAAGTCATGATACTCTGTTGGAGGCCTCTGATTTCGTGAGCGCGATGCAGAGAAGGCAGGGACTGTATGTTTCATGCATCGAGGAGATAGCCTTCAGGAGCGGCTTCATCGACAGAGAGCAGCTTTTGAGGCTTGCGGAGCCGCTGCTTAAGACATCCTACGGGGTATACCTGACAGAGGTGGCAAACGGTCTTTGATAAAGCGCAGGCAAGGAAATGATCCGTTCAGCAGGCTGAACGGATCGGCGCAGGCGCGGAGGGGTCGAGGATGGGGAATAATAACGATAATGACAATTATGAGTGGGATCATGCCGTTGAAACGGGTACCTGGACCATTAATACCGAGGAGATCGAAAAAAGCATAATAGATTCCACTCTTCTGCAGGATGAAAATCTTTTTATCGAGGCGGCCAGAAGGGAACAGGGCGCGGCCGGAGAGGTCAGCAAAAAGCTTGAGGAGGTCGCGTCAGCCACGGACCCGGTCGATACGGCCAGGATCCGGCAGAAGGTCAACCAGAAGATCATAATCCGTTCGGAGGAGCTTCGGAACAAAAAGGACAGAAAGCAGAAAAAGAAGGATAAAAGGAAGGCGGAGGGCGATGACAGAGCAGGGGGAGCTCCTTCCCCTGCTCAATCGTCCTCTGAGATATACGGCGTTTTGCACGAGGGGCCTGAGCCCGGGGAAGGGCGCAAAGAGGCAAGCGAGTTCAGAAAACAGGCCTCAGACTGGAGAGACGCACCTCCTTCAAACGACTGGAAAGGAGGGCGTGTACCCATCCTAAGCCTTGTGGCGGTCATACTTGCGGTGATCATTTTCATCACCGGGATACAGACTACCTCGGTATATGCCGACTATGTGGGCAGGCAGAAGAAGGCTCTGGCGATGGCCGAGCTTGAGGAGCTTGTGAACAGGGAATACGAGGAGGTACTGTCCGAGGTTCAGGAAAGGGAAATGCCGGTGGCCGCTACGGAGCCCGAGGAGGTGGTCGAGGAGCCTAAGAGGCTTGCCCTGGTGCTTTCATCGGTCGAGAAGGATCTTAAGATAAAGCTTGTCGATGAGGATGAATCCCTTGTAAAGAATGTCTTCTGGAGCGTGACCGTGACCGACGACAAGGGGAACGAGGAGGAAGAGGAGGACGATGATGAGGACGGAGTGATCCATCTCACCGGGATATCCGCCGGGGACTACTCCGTATCGATAAATCCGGGCGATTCCCTTGCGGGCTATATCCTTCCGGATGGTATACAGACCTGTTCCGTAAAGACAACGGTAGAATACAAGGTCATCGCGAACATAAGGGACGAGATCAAGACCGAAAAGGAGGTCAATGCAGCCGAAGAGGATGCAAACGGAAACAAGGCGGCGGATGTTGAGACGGGAAATGCCCCTGCCGACACCGTAGAATGGTGTGAATCCACAAAGACCGCAGGGGGGGAGACCTTTGTAGAAGCAGCGGTCGACCTTTCAAAAACGGCGAAGCTTGATAAAAAGGAGAGTCCTCTTCTGGCCTTTATTAAGGATTTAGGGAGCAGGGCACTGCTTTTTAACAGAAGGACCATTGCCTCGGCCGCTCCCCTGATACTGACAGGGGCCACGGTTTCCGGCAATTCGGCCGAACCGTCGGAGGACGGAAAGAAAGAAGAAGGAAGCAGCAGCGAAGGCACCTCCGAGGATAACCAGTCCTCCTCTGAAGGCACAAAGGACTCATCCTCGGACAGCTCGGGAAGCTCAGGCGAAAAGAAGGCAAAGGAGGAGGCCTCGGTAACGCTGAGCGGGTACGCTTCCACGGCGGAGGGGACCAGTGTTACCGTTTCGGCGACGGTAACTCCTGTTGAAACCATAGTCTACTGGAGCTCATCCGATTCCTCCATAGCATCCGTATCGGTTTCCGATGATTCGCTGACGGCGACCATTACCGGTGTAAGACCGGGAGAGGTGACGATAAGAGCCGAGGGCGATAACGGAAAGAGTGCGGAGCTTACCTTTACCGTTACAGGAAGGTATGCCGATTCGGCGCAGCTGTACGATTCGGAAAAGCATGCGCTCTACGTTTATGAGAATGACGCGTACAGGCTTGCAAAGTATGAGGATTACTTAAAGGACAGCGCCAGAAAGTTCTACAGGAAGGTGGATGAGTTCCTGTATACAGGCTGGCAGAACATAGACGGAGTCACCTACTACTACAGGAGCGATCATACTTATGTTACGGGAGACCAGATAATCCAGGGCGTCACCTATCACTTTGATGATAACGGGGCTCTTTCTCAGGGCTCGGGAACCCTGGGGATCGATGTGTCAAAGTACCAGCCCAGTATAAACTGGTCCTCTGTCAGGGATTCGGGAGTGAGCTTTGTCATCATCAGATGCGGCTACAGGGGAGCCAGTACGGGAGTACTTATACAGGATCCGTATTACATCTCCCATATCAAGGGGGCTAAGGCAGCAGGCTTAAAGGTTGGGATATATTTCTTCTCGACGGCCTTAAACGAGGCTGAAGCGGTAGAGGAGGCCTCGATGTGCGCAGCCCTTGCGGGAGGCTACGGGGTGAATTATCCTATCTTTATAGATGTTGAACCGAGCCCGAGGGCAGGCTATAATGCTCTGTCGGTGAGTCAGCGAACGGCAAATATCACGGCATTCTGCAAGACCATAAGATCGGCCGGCTACTCCGCGGGGGTTTATGCCAACAAGAACTGGTTTTCGGAAAAGATAGATACCTCACAGCTTTCCGGCTGTAAGATCTGGCTTGCACAGTATAACGCGGCAGGACCGACCTATTCAGGTCATTATGATATCTGGCAGTATACCTCGAAGGGATCGGTAAACGGAATAAGCGGAAACGTAGACATGAACCAGAGCTATCTGGGTTATTGACAGGGCTGGGAAGACCGGCCTTATTGGCGGGACAGGTACGAGCTTCGCTAACCGCGGCTCGTACCCGTCCCCGGGAGACAAAACATGGGAAAGATAATAGTAGAAGAGTGTAAAATTGAGGGCCTTAAGGTTATCACACCGACCGTTTTCGGAGACAAGCGGGGGTTCTTTCTTGAGACCTATAATTACAATGATTATAAAAAGGCGGGCATAGACCAGGTATTTGTGCAGGACAATCAGTCAGCCTCAAGAAGGGGCGTGCTCAGGGGACTTCATTATCAGAAGAAGTATCCTCAGGATAAGCTGGTCAGATGCATAAGAGGCGAGGTCTTTGATGTCGCGGTGGATATAAGGAGCGGCTCAAAAACCTTCGGACAATGGTTCGGTGTAAGGCTCTCGGAGGAAAACAAGAAGCAGTTCTTTATCCCGAAGTGCTTTGCCCATGGCTTTCTTGTGCTGTCCGAATATGCCGAATTTGAATATAAGTGCACCGATTTTTATCATCCTGAGGATGAAGGCGGGATACAGTACGACGATTCTGATATAAAGATCGACTGGCCCTTTGACGCGCTTGAGGGAGCACAGCTCATAATATCCGATAAGGATACGGGGTGGCTTTCTCTCAGGGAAACGATATATACTTGATAAGGTAAACAACTGTCCGGCGCAGGGCGCTGAACGCTTACGAAACAAAAATACAGGGATCTGTCTGATATATGGTAAATACGTCTGATAAAAGGAGCCTCGGGGCCTTTATTTTAAAGGCTGCCTCCCTCCCGGAGGAGCTGTGGCAGAATCGAAGTCTCATATGGAAGCTTGCCCGGAATGATTTCAAAACAAGGTTTGCGGGATCTTACCTCGGCATTTTCTGGGCCTTTGTACAGCCCGTCATCACCATAGTGCTGTACTGGTTCGTCTTTGCGGTGGCTCTTCCGCAGAGAGCCGCGGCTGTGAGGGGCGGTATTGAGATACCGTATATTCTGTGGCTCATTGCCGGTATAGTTCCCTGGTTTTTCTTTTCGGAGGCTCTGGGGAGCGGTGCCGGTGCGCTTCTTGAGTACAATTTCCTTGTAAAAAAGGTGGTTTTTAAGATCAGTATCCTCCCCATCATAAAGATCGTATCCGCACTTTTTGTACATGCCTTTTTTGTGGTCTTTGTCCTGATACTTTATTCCTGCTACGGGCTTTTTCCGGATGTCTATACCCTGCAGATCATATATTATTCCTTCTGCATGTTTGTCCTGGTCCTGGGAGTGAGCTATGTTACCTGCTCGGTGATGGTCTTTTTCAGGGATCTGGGGCAGATAATAAATATAGTCCTTCAGGTTGGGATCTGGGCCACTCCCATTCTCTGGAACATAGACACCCTGAATCCGAGGTGGCACTGGGTATTCAAGCTGAATCCGATGTTCTACATCGTACAGGGCTACAGGCAGTCGCTGATAGACAAGAAGTGGTTTTTTGAAAGTCCGGGGCTGACGGCATATTTCTGGCTGCTGACCATAATAATATTTATCTTTGGGGCACATATCTTCAGAAGGCTTAAGGTACACTTCGCCGATGTCCTGTAGCGGCACCGGAAGCTGCTTACGTTATCGGGTATGAATACCATGCAAACAAATATGTCCATGAATGAAAACACAAAACCGAATAAGGCGGTGACCCGTTCGGAGGACCGGATACCCGCCATAGAGATCAGAAACCTCACCAAGATATACAAGCTTTATGCCCGGAACAGAGACCGCATCAAGGAGGCTCTGCATTTAAGCAAAAACATCAACTATAAGGAGCATTATGCCTTAAACGATGTCAGCATGAATGTTTATACCGGTGAGACCGTGGGGATCATAGGCACCAACGGCTCGGGAAAGTCCACCATCCTGAAAATAATAACAGGTGTTCTTAATCCCACCAGGGGAGACGTGATCATAAACGGAAGGATCTCCGCCCTCCTTGAGCTGGGTGCAGGCTTTAACATGGAGTATACGGGCCTTGAAAATATATATCTGAATGGGACCATGATAGGCTTTTCCCAGGAGGAGATAGACGAAAGGCTTAATGATATCCTTGAATTTGCCGATATAGGCGATTTCATCAATCAGAAGGTAAAGACCTATTCAAGCGGTATGTTTGTACGGCTTGCGTTTGCGGTAGCCATTAATATAGACCCGGAGATTTTGATCGTAGACGAGGCCCTTTCGGTAGGCGACGTGTTCTTCCAGAATAAATGCTATCGTAAGTTTGAGGATTTCAAAAAGCAGGGAAAGACCATTCTTTTCGTGAGCCATGACCTTTCCAGCATAAGCAAGTACTGTGACCGTGTCGTGCTTCTGGAGAAGGGAAGGAAGATAGGCGAGGGAGAGCCCAAAGAGATAATCGACATGTATAAAAAGGTCCTTGTGGGCCAGCTCGACAGGCAGATGGATACCCATAAGAGCGAAAGGCTTGCCAAAGGCGCGGGAGACCGCTGGAAGGACAGGATGGAGCTCAACCCCAATAAGGATGAGTACGGAAGCGGCCTTGCGGAATTCGAGGACTACTGCGCCTACGATAAGACCGGGGAGATCACAAACACCATAATCAAGGGTGAAGAGTTTACCGTAAAGCTTAAGATACGTTTTTTCGATACTATACAGGATCCGATCTTTGCGGTGTCCTTTAAAAATATGCAGGGGACCGAGATAACAGGCACCAATACCATGTTTGAAAAGCTTACCACCGGAACTCCTAAGGCGGGGGATGTTATGACCGCCACCTTCACCCAGAAGATGAGCCTTCAGGGTGGGGAATATCTTATATCGCTGGGCTGCGTCGGCTACAGGGACGGGAATTTTACCGTCTACCACAGGCTGTATGATGTATTCAACCTGACGGTGATCTCTGATAAGAACACTACGGGCTTCTATGATATGGATTCCATAGTGGTGGTCAGAATGGGGGAGGAATAAATATACAGTTATCATCGGAAATGATCCGTTCGGTAAACCGAACGGATCGGAACGAACTGAAGTTCGTTCCCAAGCGCACGATTTCCTTTGGAAATCGGCGCAGAAGCGGAGTATATAAATGAGGCTTAAGGATCACGCTAAGGCGGCAGCGGTGCTTCGGTATGCGCTGCTTCTGGTTGTTGCCGCGTTATTTCTTCTTATCTTTTCGCTTTGGACAAGTCCATTCTATAAGCACTGGTACGGCTGTGACGCCAGTTTTTTTTCAATGGTCGGCAGGGGGATAACCGAGGGGATGGTTCCCTACCGGGATTTTTTTGACCTGAAGGGGCCCTGGTTTTTCCTTATAGAAGCGCTGGGGCAGCTCATACACAGGGACCGGCTCGGTGTCTACCTTCTCCAGATCCCGTTTTTGTGGGCTTCACTCATCCTGATCGTGAAGCTGTCAAGGCTGTATCTTTCAAGGGGGAAGACCGCAGCTGTCCTCCTGATCTTTCTTTTCGGTCATATTTCGATACTCTGGGGAGGCAACACCCTGGAGGAGTTCATGCTTCCCTTAAATCTGCTGACAGTCTACCTGACGGTGAGATTCCTGAAAACAGCCTCCATAAGGACCGACGGCATCCCCTTTTACATTCCTCTTGTAAACGGGATATGCTTTGGCATAATGCTTTTTGCAAAGATAACGGTAGCTGCTCCGGTAATGGGCGTATGTGCGGGAACGGGCATAGCTCTGCTTGCTTTAAGACGGTACAGAGAGCTTTTGCTTTATATCCTGTATTTTGTTCTCGGAGTGCTCATCGCCGATATTCCGGTCCTTTTGTATTTTTACCTGAACGATTCGCTCAGTACGATGCTGTACTGCGTATTTGAATTTGCCTTTAAGCGCTCCATTGATTTTTCCGATCCGTTTTCCGCAAAATGGGAGCTCAAGCTGACTGCCTGCTATCTGGGCTTTTTTACCGCGGTATTTCATATTCCGGTAAAGGAGGTCAAGGCTTCTCCCTGTACGGAAACTGCGGAGTCGATAAAGGCCGCGCCGGAATATTCGGTAAAATACGCCCTTAGAAGGCTTGGGAGATTTATAAGGCGTAAATATACAGGGAATAATGTCCCGACGATCAGGACGGAGCTCTGCCTCATCCTGATCTTCATGTCACTGTTTACATATATACTGCTTCATCTCGGAAACCCGTGGATCTATTATTTTATGACCGCTGAACCGATCCTGGTCCTTTCCACTGTGCTGCTGCTTGGCATGTATGATCCCCTGGTGCTCTTTTCCTCTGTCCGTCAGGCGGTCTGTCTTATAACGCTCGGGATATATATATTCTATTTCGGCGGTCATACAATGGAGACAGTCCAGACCTTTCTGTATGAAAGAGGGAACCAGTATTATGAGGAATACTACCAGAATGCACAAAACATAGCTCTTCTCATTCCCGAGTCGGAGCGGGACAGTGTTTTTTCCTTCGACATAGACATGACCTTTTTTGAGGCGACTCAGATAATGCCCTGTTATAAATACCAGATAAACCTTCAGTTCTTTATCGCCCTGAATCCCGCCATTCAGGATGAGATAATGGAATATTTTGACAAAACGCCTCCTAAGTGGCTTATAGTGAGCGAGACCCTTAACGATTATCTGCCTGATATCTGCGAGATGATGATAAAAAAATATCACTGCCTCTATTTCAATTCCGCGGGCTGCCTGTATGTGCTTAATGATCATTAAGCGCAGTATAATGTGGTCGGGGGCAATATGGGGCGTATATATAGTGGAAAAACGGAGTGGTATCTGTTATACTGTATTGGTCAGGTTTTGAAAAGGTATATGAAATGTACGGACAGGAAGAAAAAACAAGCGAAAAGATAAGAAAGCAGTATATGAGGGACGTGGATGCCCTTGTAAGGTTCATCCCATGGTTTGAAAAGACCCAGGGCAAGTCGGTATCGCATTTTTACGACGGAAACGGGGAATACAAGCTTATACAGATCCCGGTCTTTGACTCCAATCTCCTGGATTTTGTAAAAACCGCGGGCAAGACCGCACTTGTGGACAGAAATTACCCATATGTCTATACCAGGTACCGGATAAAGACTGCCGAGGACGAGCTTAAAGCGGTTGAAAAGGCTCACCTTAAGGACATAGATGTCCTTAAGGGTGTCTTAAGCAAATATGTGCTGGGAGGCCGCTCCAAGGCATCAATGTGGAGGGAAGCGGTGGATAACGGAGTTTTTTATGCGGTGCTTAAAAAGCTTAAGTATCTGTTTCATTCCACCAATGTGGAATAGATCATGAAAAGGATAGCAATTATAACAAACCAGCCTGCTCCCTACAGAGTGGATTTTTTCAGCTTCCTTCAGAAGCATTATTCCCATCGATATGACATATATATCATTTTTTCGGCGGGGAACGAGAAGACCCAGAGAGCCTGGAGGGCAGACGAGAAGAAGCTTTCGAACGCCGTCTTTCTCAGATCAAAGGTCTTTTGTCTGAAGAACAGCATGGATGTTCACGAGGTGATCCTTTCATACGGCATAGGAAAGGAGCTTTCAGCGATAGATCCCGACGTGGTTGTATCCTCTGAGTATAATTACACCTCGATCCTTGCAGGAAGCTGGTGCCGGGCAAACGGGGTACCGTATATTTCCTGGTCTGACGGAACAAGGTTTTCGGAGCGCAGCATAGGCTTACTGCAGAAGCTCTCCAGAAAATATATCATAAAAGGCTCCAGGGCATTTATCGCAAGCTCCACAAGGACAAAGGAGAATCAGATATATCTGGGGGCAGATGAAGGAAGGATCCATATAAGTGAGCTTGCGGTAGACATAAGCAGATATGAGGGCTCGGGAAAGGAATACCGTGAGGACGGCCCTCTTTTGTTTGTCGGAAGCCTGATAAAACGCAAGGGGCTTGATCTGCTCCTTGATGCGCTTTCATTAATAAAAGACAGAAGCTTTAAGCTGGAGGTCGTCGGAAAGGGTCCCGATGAGGAAGAGCTTAAGGCGCTCTGCAGGGAGCTTAAGCTTGAGGACCGTGTCACCTTCAGGGGCTTTGTGGATGAAGCGGCTTTGACAGAGCTGTATGAAAAGAGCTCACTGTTCATCCTGCCCACCAGGGAGGACTGCTTCGGGCTTGTGACCCTTGAGGCCATGTGCTGTGCGCTTCCGGTCATCACTTCAAAATATGCCGATGGCTCCTATGATCTTGTTGAGGATGGAAAAACGGGCCGTATCACAGACCCTTATGATAAGGAGGGTTTTGCGGCTGTAATTGCAGAGCTTATGGATGATCCCGGCAAGCGCAGGGAAATGGGGGCTGCCGGGAAAAAGAAATCTGCGGAATACAGCTTTGAAAATACAGCCTCAGGCTTCATTGAGGCTCTGGACAGCTGCCTTTGTGAGGAGCCGGGGGAAAGGACCATAATATATTCGTCCTTTATGTGCTCGAAAAGATGCTTTTCGGAGCTCTTTAAGAACGCCGGAAAAAAACCCGGACAGGCGGTGCAGAAATATAACAGGCTTCTTGCCGAGGGGCTTGCGGCGCTCCCCGGAATAAAGGTATACGCCGTAAGCGAGCTTCCTGTTACAGAGGATAATTATAACAGGCTTTTCTTTAAGGGGAGGGCGGAGCTTTCGGGCGGAGTGATCTACAATTATCTCCCGCTTGTCAATAAACACGGAATAAAGGACATAAGCGCGGTTTTTTCCAGCTTTTTCAGGTGTCTGAGGCTTGCGAAGGGATCGGATAATAAGACCTTTTTTATCGCGGATATCCTGAATGCCCCGGCGGCGCTCGGAAGCTTTCTTGCATCGCGTGTAAGCGGTAAACAGTATATAGCGGTGGTGACCGACCTTCCGGAATTTGTATACACCTCACACGACAGGATCTACTCGGCCGTCAGCAGCCTTCTGCTGAGACAGGCGGATAAATATATCTTTCTTACGGCTCAGATGAACAGCAGGATAAACCCAGGTCATCGTCCCTATACCGTTATAGAGGGGCTTGCAGACATAAGGGAGCGGTCCCGCGGAGTGCCTTCAGTTATCAGGGAAAAGAAGGTGGTCTATACGGGCTCGATACATGAAAGGTATGGGATAAAGGACCTTGTAGACGGTTTTATCGAAGCGGGGATCAAGGACGCTTCACTTCATATCTACGGAGACGGAGACATGAAAGAGGTGCTTGAGGAAATATCCTTAACCCATCCTGAGATCATCTACCATGGCAATGTGATGGAGCAGGAAGCGCTGAAAGCCCAGAGAGAGGCTTTCCTTTTAGTAAATCCGAGGCCGTCGGGAGATGATTATACCAGCTACTCGTTTCCGTCAAAGACCATGGAATATATGGTTTCGGGCAGGCCGGTGCTTATGACGCGTCTTCCGGGAATGCCTGGGGAATATTATGACAAGGTGTATCTTACGGAAGAAGAAGGTCCGCGGGGGATGGCCGCGGCCCTTAAGAAGATCCTGAATAAGGACGGGGAGGAGCTTAAGGAAAAGGGAGAGCGGGCCAGAGCGTTTGTTCTTAAAAGGAAAAACAATGTCTCACAGGCAAAAAAGCTTGTCAGGGAGCTTGATATACAGTCCTGACAGGCGGCTCTTTAAAGCGGTTCACCCTTTGGTGAGTTGCTGCGGCCTTTACTGCCTGTCCCCTGCGGGTCCTGCACTTGTACCGGCATGAAAACAGCATGAAAATAGCATGGATGGTCAATTCTATACTTCCCCGGATCGCGGATAAGGAGGGGATCAGGGACGGAAACGGCGGCGGCTGGTGTCATGAGCTTTCAGAGCTCCTTATGAAGGATCCGGAAACCGAGCTGTTCGTATTCTATCCCCAGAAAAGCAGCAGAACGGTTGTACGAGGAAGAGCCGGAGAGCTTCGGTATTTCGGCTTTTATGAAGAGCCGTCCCCGGAGCTTAGGTACGATAAGGCGCTTGAGGAAAGCCTGCGCGCGGTGCTCAGGGAGCTTTCGCCGGATATCGTCCATATCTGGGGCACGGAATATGTTCACACCCTTTGCATGCTGAGAGCCTATGGAAGACCGGAAAGAACGGTGATCTCGATCCAGGGCCTTATATATTTCATAGGAGAAAAATATACGGAGCTTCTGCCTGAAAGGGTGATCAGAAGACATACCTTCAGAGACCTTATAAGAAAAGACAGCATCCTTGAACAGAAGCTCAAATTTTTAAAGCGCGGAGAATTTGAGCTTGCAGCCTTAAGGGAAAGCAGGAACGTGATAGGGAGGACCCGGTGGGATCACGATACCGTGATGCGGGTAAATCCGGGACTTAAGTATTTTCACGGAAGTGAATTCCTGAGAAGGCCCTTCTATGACGGGGAGGGCTGGAGGTATTCAGAATGTGAAAAGCATTCGGTCTTTATGTCGCAGTCCTATTATCCGGTAAAGGGTATGCACATAGCACTGCTGATAATAAAGGAGTTAAAGAAGAAATACAGTGACGTCAGGCTTTACGCCGCAGGAAAGGGCATGATCCCTCATGGCCTTAAGGAATGGCTTAAGCGGGACTCATATTCGAAATATATATGTGAATGCATCAAAGACTACGGCCTTGAAGACAATATCTGCTTTACCGGAAGCCTTAACGCGGAGGAAATGAAGGAAAGATATCTTCGGTCAAATGTGTATCTTCAGCCTTCCGTCATGGAAAATTCCTCCAATTCGCTGGGAGAGGCAATGATCCTCGGGGTTCCCTGTGTCGCAAGTGACGCAGGTGGGACCGGATCGATGTTAAGGGACGGGATCGACGGCTTCCTCTATCCCTTTGATGAGCCGGCAAGGGCGGCAGAGTATATCTCGGAGCTGTTTGAGGCGGGAGAGGCAGTACAGGATATGTGCGAAAGCGCTGCAGAGTATGCCGGCTCCTTATATGACATAAACAAAGGTTATCTTGAATATAAGGGGATATACAGGGAACTGATGTGTTGCTCTGCGGATGATACAGGCGGTAGAACAGATGACTCAGGCTTATCATGAAAATCCGCCGATAGCGGTTTTTGCTTATAACAGACCAAAGCTTTTAAGGGAGACCCTTGGGGCTCTTTGTAAGAATACGGGAGCAGAGGAGTTTCGGGTATTTATTTTTATAGACGGGCCGCGTAAGGCCGGGGATGCTGAAAAGGTACGTGAGTGCGTAGAGATCTCAGAGGAGCTTAGGGAAAGGAAGTGCTTTTTAAGCACTGACATAAGCACAAGTCCCGCAAACAAAGGCCTTGCCGCAAGCGTTATCTCGGGTGTAAGCGATATCATGGAGCGCTTTGGAGAGGCAATAGTACTGGAGGATGACCTGATAACCGAAAGGCATTTTCTGTCCTTTATGAAAAAATGTCTCGATTATTACAGGGATGTTCCGGATATCTGGTCCATAAGCGGCTATACCCCGTATCTCAGAAGGCTCAGGCGCTATCCTCATGACATCTACTATAGCTATCGGGGATGCAGCTGGGGCTGGGGAACCTGGAGGGACCGGTGGAGGCTCGTAGACTGGGAGGTGTCCTCCTATGACAGGTTTTTAAAGGACAGCAGGCTTCAGAGGAGGCTTAACCGCGGCGGCGGAGATATGGCGCAGATGCTTAAGGACCAGATGAACGGAGCTATCGATTCCTGGGCGATACGATGGTGCTATGAACAGAGTCTGAGAGATATGTATACAGTATATCCCGTTCAGACCTTTATAGAAAACAGGGGCTTCGGTGAAAGCGCCACTCACACTAAAAAGAAGAGCCTCAGGGAGGCGCAGCGAAATCTCAAGGAGGACTGGAGGCCGGAAAGGCTTAAGGTGGATAAAGGGCTGTCATTGGAATTTTACTACAGCTATACGGATACCCTCTATAAAAAGCTTTTAAGAAACGCTAACCCGGAGGGAATAAAAAAGCAGCTTGCAAAGCTCTTTTCAAAAGGTGCGCAATGACACTGAATATTTTGATCCTTCTGGACGACAATTATATAGATTATGCTTCGGCCATGCTTGAATCTCTGTTTGAAAACAACAGAGAGGAGAGCATATCCGTTTATATCATAAGGGACAATATGCCTACAGAAAAGGGTATCGGTATTCTCAGGGGGGTCATTGACAGATTCGATAACGGGGAGCTGAAGCTTGTTCAGATCGATAAGGACTTTAAGGCAGGGCTTGACGGGTTTAACCTTAAACGCTGGCCTGTGGAGACCTTTTTCAGGATATACTCCCCATGGATACTTGACGCCTCCGTAGAAAGGATACTGTATCTGGATACGGATACCATCGTGAACGGAAGCCTGGCCGGCTTATATGCTTCAGAGCTTAACGGCAGGCTGATAGGGGCCTGCCGGGATACTGCCATACTCAGCTTCGGAAACAGGCTGAAACAGGGAATGGTGGGGAAAAGCCCGGAGGAATTTTTAAGCCTCGTAAGGTGCTCCCGGGCGGATGCGGAAAGAGAATGTATCTGCCCGGTTACAAGAGAATACTATAATTCGGGAGTGCTCCTTCTGGACCTAAAGGGCCTGAGGGACAGATACCGGGCACAGGAGCTGATCGATTATACATATTCGATCAATGATTATCTGATATATCCTGATCAGGATTTTATAAATTTCTTTTTTGCGGATGAGATACTTGCCCTGGACCCCATGCTTTATAACTGCCAGACGGGAAGCGTGCATTACAGGGAGGAGGCAAATGTGTTAAGGAACGCCCGCATAATGCACTTTACGGGAGGGAGGCCCTGGAACTCTGGCTACAGGAGGCATTATTCCTCTGCCGTAAGGGGGGATATCTGGTGGCGCTACGCCTTAAGAGCCGGGGTAAGATCAGGATGGGACTATTTCCGATGGAAGGCATCAAACCTTATGCTGACGGGGCCCTGGATGCTGCTGTACAATATAAGGGAGGCAGTAAGGAAGCGCGTAAGTGATGGATGATAACGAAATGCTTTGTGACAGGAAGGATACGTTACTCTTAAGTATAATCGTCCCTGTATACAATATGAACAGAAACAACATGCTGAACGAGTGCGTCGAGTCGCTTATCGACCAGTCTGTGGGCACCCTTGGAAAATATGAGGTGATATTTGTCGATGACTGCTCCACCGATGATTCGCTTAATGTCCTCAGGGATTATGAGCGCAGGTTTCCGGAGCTTATAAGGGTCATAGCCCGGGACAGAAACGGCAGGCAGGGCGCGGCAAGGAATACCGGGCTGAGAGCTGCCGCGGGGAAATGGATCGGCTTTGTCGATTCGGACGACTGGGTACACAGGGATATGTATTATAAGCTTATCAGAAGGGCGGAGGAGACCGGTGCTGACTGCGCGACCTGCTATAGCCTTACGGTCAGGGATAGGAGCCTTTCAGTTCCTGAGGGAGAGCTTGTACCTTCCAATTTTCGGGAGGGGGATATAACCCCGGAGCAGACGGAAAGGACCATATGCCTCGGTGAGAATATGTGGAACAAGATATACTTAAGATCCACCCTGACCGATAATGACCTGTTCTTTCCTGAGAATATCTTTTACGAGGACAATGCCGTCGCCGCTTATTTCTACATTATGTCGAAAAGGATAGCGGTAGTTTCAGAGCCCCTTTATTATTACTATGTAAATCCCGGGTCCACCTGTAATGACATGACGATAAACAAGATAGAGGACAGGCTGAGCGCGGGTGATTTCTTTTTAAAGACCGCCAGACGTCTTGGTATATACGAAAGCAGAAAAGAGCTGATAAGCTTTGGTTATTTCGGACAGGTGTTTGTCATGGGGCTTGTGCATGTATGGAGGGTGAATGCGGGCTTTAAGGAAAGACGCCGTTTGCTGTCGGAGATAAGGGGTGCCGTGCTGGCAAACTGTCCCGGCATGGAAAAAAACCGCCTGTTTTCGGAATATTACCCCGGGCTCATCCGCCCCTACAGGCTGTTGAAAAGGTCTGTGACGCTTTATATGGCATATCATTATTACAGAGAAAGATAGTACCTGTTCAGGACAGGACTACGCATTTACTGCGTAGTCCGTGATAAAACTTATATAAGCCATAGCAAGTCCCATCGCCGAAGGCGATTTTTATGGGCTTGCGGCTCGTAACTGTGAAGGTACTGAACAGTTAAGAAAATATGCTTAAAGGTATAGGATATATTTTTAATAAAAAACAAAAGCTGCGGCTGGTCTTTCTGTTTTTTGTGATCCTTGTCGGAACAGGCCTCGAGCTTCTCGGCGTTTCTGCGATCCTGCCGCTTGTCGAGGTCGTTATGGACCCGTCGGCGATAGACGAAAACAGGTACCTGTCGTTTGTAAAGGAGCTGCTTGGGATTCAAAGCGTAGCCGGCTTTGTCCTGTTCATGGCCCTGTGCCTGATAGTCGTCTATATAGTAAAGAATGTTTATCTTATCTATATGAACAACGCCCTTATAAGCTTCACAAAGAGCTGTCAGGTATATCTGGCCACAAAGATAATGAATGTTTATGTCAGACAGTCTTATCTGTTCCATGTCATTCATAATACCGCCGAGCTTCAGCGGAACATAAGCCTTGATGTTTCACAGTTCGTGCAGTTTGTGAGTGCCGGGCTTCAGCTGCTTACAGAGGCAAGCGTGTGTGTAGTCCTGATAGGCTTTCTGATACGGCAGGATGTCGTTACGACATTGTCGGTAGCGGCGATACTGCTGATATTCATCCTGGTGGCCGCCTCGTGGCTTCGGAGGATACTGGGAGACCTGGGTGAAAAGGCCAGGGTGGCGGGAGCAAGGGGAACGCAGATCTCGCTGCAGATATTTAATGGCATTAAGGACATCAAGGTCTTCAACAGAGAAGGATACTTTCTTAAAAGCTATGAGGACTACGCCGTATACGAGGCCCGGCTTCAGAGAAAGCAGCAGCTGTACAATTACCTTCCCAAGCCTATAATGGAATCCGTGTGCATATGCAGCCTCCTGGTGACCCTTTCCTTCAGGATATATTACGGAAGCGCCGAGGAGCTTATGAGCTTTGTACCTACGCTTTCGGTCTTTGCCATCGCGGCGTTCCGTATGCTTCCCTCCTTTAACCGGATAACGGGATATATGGGGACCCTAAGCTATGCCAAAGCCTCTGTCAATGCCCTTTACGAGGATCTCAGACAGATAGAGGAGCTGGAGAGGGCGGAAAAGCAGAGGAATATCCCGGGAGAGCTGACCTTTGAGGATAAGGTTGAGATAAGGAATGTGTCCTTCAGATATCCGGAGAGTGAGAGGCCGGTATTTGAAGCGGTAAACATTATCCTGAAAAAGAACACCTCCATAGCGCTGATAGGCCCGTCAGGAGCGGGAAAGACCACACTGGCGGATGTGGTGCTGGGAGTGCTTACCCCTTCGACCGGGAGCATTTATCTGGACGGAACGGATATATACAGTCATTTGGATGAATGGCACAGGATGACAGGTTATATTCCTCAGGAGATATACCTGTTAGATGATACGATCCTCAAAAATATCGCCTTCGGTATAGACGAGCAGGAAATAAACACTGAGGAAGTAAAGAGGGCCGCAAGGGAAGCGCAGCTTGAGGAATTTATTGAAACGCTCCCGGAGGGCTACGAAACAAGAGTGGGAGAAAGAGGTGTAATGCTTTCCGGGGGGCAGCGCCAGAGAATAGGGATCGCAAGAGCTCTTTACCATAATCCCTCTGTCCTGGTCCTTGACGAGGCTACATCGGCACTTGACAACGCAACGGAAGCAGCTGTAATGGAAGCGATAAACAGCTTTCAGGGCAATAAGACGCTCATTGTGATAGCGCACAGGCTATCCACCATAAGAAGCTGTGATCTTATATATGAGGTTAACGAGGGCTCCGTAAGCCTTAAAAGGCCCGGGGAGGTATTTAAGGATCAGGAGCCGGCGGGCCTGTAGGCGTGAGCGCAGAGAGGGGTAAAATGGACTGTCTGATCTTTTATGAACTGGTTGAGAGGAGCTATGAAAACGATCTGCTCATAAAGCTCGAGCTGGAAAGAAGAGGCTTTAAGGTAAAGCTCGTAAATATGTACTGGAGGGATTTCTGGAAGAGCTTTTTTTACCATCCGAGGATATATGTGGTCCCAAGCTGCAGAGATACCAATGTGATGTCGGCATTATGCTCTGTTCCCTACAAGGAGGCGGCCTGGGTCAATCTTCAGGAGGAGCAGATAGGCTTTTCCAATGAAGCCGATATATCCATCTTCCTTCCGCAGGGCAGGGCAAAGGAAGCAGCCCATCTGTGCTGGGGAGAAACCGCCGCCGGCTATATGAAAAGGGCAGGGGTGAGGAACGAATATATCATACCCTCGGGGCCCGTGCAGTTCGATCTTTGCAGCCCCCGCTTTAAGGATTATTTTTATGATAAAAAATATCTGGCAGAGGAATTTGGGCTGGATGTAAATAAAAAATGGATATTGTTTGCTTCGGATTTCTGCACCATATCGGAATGCCAGACAGAGGAAAGCCTGCGCTACAAGATGAACAGATTCGGTGATTTCTGGAAGACCATGTACGACTATGAAACGGAATGCTCCGAAATGCTTACGGAATGGTGGAGCAGATATCTGAGCACCCACGATGACACGATCTTCATTTACAGGCCTCATCCCTCTGAATATCAGAGCATCGGAAGAATAGAGGAGCTTGAAAAAAAGCATGATAATTTTGTCTGCATCAAGAAGTATTCAATAAAGCAGTGGATACATGTGGCAGACGCCTTCACCACCTGGATAAGCTCATCCGTAATGGAGGCCTTTTATCTGGGGATACCCTGCTTTGCGCTCGGAAAGGAAAAGGGTATAATCGACAGCGGCCTGGCGATAGCACTCTTTCGGAGGGACAGGTATATAACCGATTACGAGCTTTTTGAAAAAGCCATGGATGACCCGTCTGCAATGAGCTCGGAATGGAATCCCGTAAACAAAGAGGAGGCGGAAAGGATATACGGGAAAAAAACCGATGTGCCTGCCTATATCGGGATATGTGATTATCTGGAAGCCTTATTAAGGGATAAGGAAAGGCTTAAGAAAATGAGGGTCCGCCTCACAAAGGAGGAAAAGAGGCTGGAGCTTGGGACTAAGCTTACATATGTAAAAACCACACTTTATAATGATACCGTCTGCAGGATATGGAGACTTTTATGTGTGCTCATGCCCTGGAAAAAGAAGAATATCATTAAATACAAGGACAGTCTGTCAAGGTTTGACAGGAGGTTTTTAAGGGATAAAGAGGACAGATTGAGAAGGATCACAGGATAAAGGGGTTTGCTTTGACTGATTTAGGACTATACATAGTTTCAGAGGATACAAAGATCGTAGATACTATGAAGACCATAGACGCGGGGGAGAATGCGGTAGCTTTTGTATGCAGGGATGATAAGCTCGTCGCCGCGGTATCCGACGGCGATGTGCGTCGCTATATCATAAGGGGAGGCGATCTTGATCATCCCATAAAGGAGGTGGCCAATTATTCTCCGATAAGCGTTCCGGCAAACGAGCAGATAGATTATGACAGCTTAATGCGGGAAAAGTGTATCACCGCTCTTCCGATAGTGGACGAGGAAGGCCGCATCCTGGATATAAGGTTTTTAAGCAACCGTTATTTCAGGAAAAGGAGGGTCGCGCTCCCGGTGATAATCATGGCGGGAGGGAAGGGCAGCAGGCTCAGGCCCTTCACGGAAATACTTCCAAAGCCCCTGATACCGATCGGGAATAAAACCATAACCGAGCATATAATGTCCAGGTTCGGGGAATATTCCTGCGATCATTTTGATATGATAGTAAACTATAAGAAGAATTTTATAAAATCCTTCTTTCAGGATAATGATAACAGCTATGATATAGATTTTATCGAGGAACCGGAATTCTGGGGGACCGCCGGTGGCCTGAAGCTTGTCGAAGGAAGGTATGAGAGTACTGTATTCGTTACAAACTGTGATATACTGGTACAGTGTGATTATGCCGACCTGGTCGAAAGGCACAGGGCGGATAAAAACCTGATAACGATCGTATGTGCGAGAAAAAAGGTGACGATCCCTTATGGAACCATTGAAACGGACAGTCAGGGAAAAGTTACGGGCATCACCGAAAAGCCCTCCTTTGAGTTCTATACAAATACGGGGCTGTATGTGATAGAGCAGGGCTTTCTTAAGAAAATCCCGAGAAACACCAAAATTGACATAACAGATGTTATTGAAAATTGCATAAGGGATGGTGAGAAGGTGGGAACCTATCTCGTAAATGAAGAGGACTGGCTGGATATGGGACAGCTTGATGAAATGGAACGGATGAAGAGACATCTGAATGTAAAGTAAGGAACGGCATGTATCCGGAGCTCATGCCTGAGCGAAGGAGCTGCAAAGCGTACCGGTGCCGGGAAAGTAAAACGCGGAAAGGGGAAATATGAGGAACAGAACACTGATCATCGCCGAGGCGGGCATCAATCATAATGGAAATATGGGACTCGCAAAGGAGCTGATACATGTTGCCAAAGAGGCCGGAGCGGACATAGTCAAGTTTCAGACCGGCAAGACCAGCTATGTAATGTCAAAGTTTGCGCAGAAGGCGGATTACCAGAAGGAAAACACGGGCTCCGAGGGGAGCCAGCTGGATATGTGTTTAGAGCTTACGCTGCCTTATTCCGCTTTTGACGAGCTTAATGAGGAATGCAAAAGAACGGGCATAACCTTTCTTTCAACGCCCTTTACGGTAGACAGCGTGGAATACCTGAGCTCCTTCAACATGCCCTTCTGGAAGATCCCCTCAGGGGAGATAACCCATCTGCCGTACCTTATCGCCATAGGAAGGACGAAAAAGCCTGTCGTTCTGTCTACCGGAATGTGTTATCCGGAGGAGATAGAGGCCGCCATCAATGTGCTCAGGGAAAACGGAACGGAGGATATAACGCTTCTGCACTGCAATACGGAATATCCCACCCCCTTTGAGGATGTAAATTTAAACGCAATGAAGACCATGAGGGAGAGATTCGGCCTTGAGGTGGGATACTCCGATCATACAAGGGGGATCGAGGTCCCGATCGCGGCCGTTGCCATGGGAGCGGTGATCATAGAAAAGCATATTACCTTAAGCCGCAGGATGCCGGGACCCGACCACAGGGCAAGCCTTGAGCCTGATGAATTAAAGGCCATGGTCTCCTCTATAAGAAATATAGAAAAGGCGCTGGGCGACGGTGTGAAGAGACCCAGTCCCTCTGAAACGGGGAATATAGTCATTGCCAGAAAAAGCATCGTAGCACTGCGTGATATCAAAAAGGGAGAGGTCCTGACAGAGGAAAACATAATGGCCAAGCGGCCCGCAAACGGGATATCTCCAATGAGGTGGTTTGAGGTGATAGGCACTAAGGCGATAAGGGATTTTTCGGAGGACGAGCCCATTGAGTTATAGGATATGTCTGGTGAGCGGCAGCAGGGCGGAATATGATCTGTTGAAGCCGCTTATAATAAAACTGAACAGCGCGGAGGATATAGCTCTTGATTTCGTGATAACAGGAAGCCATCTGGATCCGCTTTTCGGAGAGACCCGCAGGGCCATTGAAAAAGACGGTATTTCCATTACAGAGAGTATAAGGATCCCGCTTGACGATGACAGCAGGGGAGGAATGGCAAGGGCTGCGGCAGATACGATAAAGGGCTTTACGGATTATTTCGAAGGCAGGGATTACGATTACCTTATCGTGCTGGGCGACAGATTTGAGGTCTTCGGGGCCGCCTTTGCCGCGGCGATGCTTGGCATACCCATAGCGCATCTTTACGGGGGAGATACCACAGAGGGTGCGGTGGATGAATTTTTAAGGCACAGCATCACCAAAATGAGCTACCTTCATTTTACCTCAAGTGAGGTATACAGGAAGAGGGTCATACAGCTGGGCGAGGACCCGGAGAGGGTGTTTAATGTAGGATCACTGGGGGTAGAGAACTGTCTCTTCCTCCCGAAGCTTACACTGGGCGAGCTTCAGAGCTCCCTTGGCTTTGAGCTGTCCGGATATGATTACGCGGTGGTCACCTTTCATCCCGTCACACTTGAAAACCTTACTATGGAGGAGCAGCTGTACGAGCTGATAGGGGCAATGGACTCCTTTAAGGAGCTTCGCTATATCATTACCAGATCAAATGCCGACGCGGGCGGAAGGCGGATAAACGAGATATGGGAGAAGGAAAGCAGAAGACATGAAAACTGGTTTTACACCGCATCTCTCGGCGCTGTAAGATACCTGTCAGCATTGAAATACTCAAGCTTCATGCTGGGCAATTCCTCAAGCGGCATATCTGAGGGGCCCTCCATGAAAATACCCGTGGTCAACATAGGAGACAGGCAGAAGGGGAGGATAATGGCAGATAACCTGATCTGCTGCAGTCCGAAGAAGGAGGACATAGTCCGTGCGATCTCAAAGGCCCTGACGCCGGAATTTAAGGAGCTTTCACAAAATGTGGTCAGCCCCTTCGGGGACGGAAACACCTCAGAGAGGATCATAGCACAGATCAGAAGATCCCTTGAATGCGGCACCATTGACCTGAAGAAGAGCTTTTATGACCTGTAGGGGGGAAGGTATGGGAAATATTGCTGTTATACCCGCAAGAAGCGGCTCAAAGGGACTTAAGGATAAAAATATAAAGGAGCTGGCCGGAAAACCGTTACTGGCGTATTCGGTAAACGCGGCAAAGGAGTCGGGGCTTTTTGATACGATCCATGTTTCGACGGATTCTGAAAGATACGCGGAGATAGCCCGCAGCTCCGGCGCGGATGTCCCGTTTTTAAGAAGCGCGGAAATGTCTTCGGATAAGGCCGATTCCTGGGATGCGGTGCTTGAGGTCCTTCGAAAATACGAGGAGCTCGGGAAAAGCTTTGATACCGTTACCCTGCTGCAGCCCACCAGCCCCTTAAGAACGGGAGAGCATATCAGGCAGGCCTTTAAGCTGTACGAAAGCAAGAAGGCAAATGCGGTATTTTCGGTTTGTGAGGCGGACCATCCTCCCGCGTGGTTTCATCCCCTGGGCCCGGACGGGGATATGTCCGGCTTCGGAGGCGGTGACGGTAAGCAGCGGCAGGATTTTGAAAAATACTACAGGATAAACGGGGCAATCTACCTGATAAACACGGGATATTTTATAAAAAACCACAGGAATCTGTTTGCGGAAGGCGTCTTTGCGTATATCATGGACAGAAAATACTCTGTAGACATAGATGATGAGTTTGATTTTAAAGTGGCACAGGCTGTATACAGGGAGCTGTACGGAAAATGATCTGATGGTTTCCGGTCAGCTCATCAGATCAGCAGGAAAAAGGCGGATCGCGCAGAAGGAGTCAGCAGGATGGATAAAATATATATAGTAGGCGCAGGGGGATTGGGCAAGGAGCTTTTACAGATCATTAAGGAGATAAACGAAGTCAGCCCCACATGGGAGATCGGCGGCTTTCTGGACAATAACTTTGATGCGCTTAAGGGCGTGGAATGTGATTACAGGATCGTCGGAAGGAACAGCGACTGGAATCCAAAGGAGGGAGAGGTATTTGCAATGGCGATCGCAGACCCCGGGGCCAAGGAGCTTCGCTCCAGAGAGCTTAAGGAAAAGGGCGCGGTCTTTCCGCCGATCATTCATCCTACAGCCAGGATCACGGAATTCAGCCACTACGGAGAGGGGCTTATCATGTTCCCGTATTCCAAGCTGTCGGTTAATTCCACGGTAGGTAAATTCGTCACCGTGTTTTCCTCCGGAGTCGGACATGATGTATTTATAGATGATTATACGACCTTAAGCGGGATGTGCAGCATACTGAGAAACGTGAGGATAGGAAAAAGGGTATTTGTAGGCGCGAACGCGGCGATCGCACAGGATGTTCAGGTAGGCGACGACGCGTATATCGGCATAGGGAGCGTTGTGCTTAAGGATGTGCCTGCGGGAATGAAGACCTTTGGAAACCCGGCCAGATTTATGCCGTTATAAGTATTTGAGCATAAGCGCACGGTTTTTTGAAAACCGGCGCGGACAGGGACAGGTTTATGGGAAGCATAGCAGAACTTTTTTTTAAACAGGTAAAGGAAAAACCGGATAAGACCGCAATATGGTGCGATGGCGAGGAAATGACCTATGGGGAGCTTTCGTCACTGGTATGCAGATATGCGGCATATCTTAAGAGCAGGGGGGTAGAAAGAAACGATATCATCGGGATCCCGATGAACAACAGCATCGAATCCGCGGCTCTGATGCTTGCGTCCGCGGCGATAGGCGCGGGGCTTGCCCCGATCAATCCGACCCTCCCGGAGGAGGCGATAAAGACCGCCTTTGAAGCGGGAAGGGTAAAGCACATAATAGCCAGAAGGTCCTTCTGGAAAAAGTTTACGTTTAACGGCAGCACAGGACTGAGGCTCTGCCTGGATGGAGAGGCTGAAGGCTGCGATACCTTTGACAGCGTGCTTTCTTCGGAGGACAGGATACCGCAGATGGACGGGATCACGGGGGATGAGACCTGGATACTCACCATGACCTCAGGCTCCACCGGGGTACCAAAGCCAATAGAGCTCACCCAGAACAACAAATTAAAGCGTATAGAGGCCCATATCAGGCTGTATGACATAACCGAAAACGACAGGGTGCTGGCGGCCACACCTCTTTATCATTCGCTTGCTGAGAGGCTTGTGATGCTTCCGCTCACAATAGGGGCTGAATCCATACTGCTTCCGAGATTTACCGCCAATCTGTGGCTTAAGTGCGCCAGCGAGCAGAGGGTGACCTTTACCATAGCTGTTTCAGCGCAGCTCGGACAGATAGCCCAGCTCCTTTCCAGCCCCTTTGCGCCTGACATAACGGGCTTTCGGTCTATCGTATCCTCGTCGGCACTTTTGGAGCCCCATGTTAGAACGGAGCTTATTAAGAAGCTTAAATGCGATTTTCACGAGATGTACGGAACCAGCGAGACCTCTACCGCCACCAGCATTAATTTCAGGGAGGCCGAGAGCAAGCAGCAGTCTGTGGGACAGGCCATACCGGAGGCGGACATAAAAGTGATCAATGATGAGGGAGAGGGGCTTCCCTCCAGCGAGATCGGAGAGATAGCCATAAAGACCGGGCTCATTTTCAACGGGTATTACGGGCAGCGGGAGCTTACGGACAACGCGTTTACCCAGGATGGGTATTTCAGGACCGGTGATCTCGGGAGACTGGATGAGGACGGATATCTGTATTTCTGCGGCAGGAAGAAGGAGCTTATAATCACTGGCGGTATAAATGTATATCCTTACGATGTGGAGCAGGCAGTATCGCAGGCCGAGGGAGTAAAGGAATGTGCGGCCTTTTCATATCCCGATGACAGGCTCGGGGAGGTGGTCGCTCTTGCGGTTGTAAAGGAAGAGGCCTCCGAGATATCGGAGAGGAGCATTAAGCTGTACTGCGCAAAGAGGCTGGCGGATTTCCAGCAGCCACATTATGTGTTTTTCCTTGACACGCTGCCAAGGAATCCCATGGGAAAGCTTGTAAGGAATAAAATATTTGAAACGGTAAGAGCACAGGAGGCATAGATCAGGATGGACAGGATAAGAGAGTTTGTACTGGAGCATATCCAGAGTGAATATGATATCCCTGCCGGGTCGGATATTGACGGCTTTAATTTCATAGAAAACGGATATATCGATTCAGTAGGCATCGTCAGCTTTGTTATGGAGCTTGAGGATGAGTTCGGGATCAGCTTTGACGATTCGGAGCTCACCTCTTCTGATTTTCAGACTGTGGGAGGCCTGGTGGAGATGATCCGTAAGAAAACAGAGGAAGCGTAATGTACGGATTAAAGCTTGCAGGCCTTGAGGCTCAGGAAAAGAGAACGGAATTTAAGGTTTCGGACATCACCGTGGGGAGGGATTTCCTTGTTATCGCAGGGCCCTGCAGCGTTGAATCCGAGGAGCAGGTGATGAAGGCGGCTGAGATCGTAAAAAAGGCCGGAGCAAATATGCTCAGAGGCGGGGCGTACAAGCCGAGGACCTCACCGTACTCCTTCCAGGGGCTGGGAAGAGTAGGACTTCAGTATCTGAAGAAGGCCGGAGACGCCTTCGGACTGCCCATAGTTACCGAGGTCACGGATACCAGGGACGTTTTTCTGATAAGCGAATATGCGGATGTCCTGCAGATCGGGACAAGAAACATGCAGAATTATTCCCTGCTTGTGGAGGTGGGACGCTGCGGACGGCCGGTGCTGCTTAAGAGGGGGATGAACGCGACTATAGAGGAATGGCTCAACTGTGCGGAGTACATCATGAAGGAAGGTAATCACGATGTCATCCTCTGCGAACGCGGTATCCGTACCGTTGAGACCTATACCAGAAACACGCTGGATCTGAGCGCGGTGGCGGCTCTTAAGGAGCTGACGCATCTGCCGGTGGTGGTTGATCCCTCACACGCGACGGGCAGAGCGGAAATGATCGGGCCGATGTCCTTAAGCGCCGTTATGGCAGGGTGTGACGGCCTGGAGATCGAGGTCCATCCGTCCCCGAAGGATGCCTTGAGCGACAGCGCACAGCAGCTTGACGAAGAAGGGTTTGATGCTCTGATGGAAAAGGTTAGAAGGACTATAAAGTTCAGGGAGAGCCTGTATGAATAAAAAAGGTGAGATCTGCATCGGAATGGCCGGAGCGGGGCGCGCTACGGAGCTTCATATGAACGCGCTGAGAAGATATACCGGAGTTCCGGTCTGCGCAAAGCACATTATCGCAAGGCGTCCGGAGCAGCTCAGCAGGATGAAGGAAAGGTATGATTTTCAGAATGCCTCCCTTGATTTCGAGGATCTTTTGAGGGACAGGGAGATAGATGTAATAGATATCTGCACCCCTCCCTATGTGCATGAGGAAATGATCAAAAGGGCGCTTAACGCCGGAAAGCACGTTATCTGTGAAAAGCCCCTGAGCGGTTACTTCGGAAAAGAGGGCGACAGTGAGCCCATAGGGCTTAAGGTGAAAAAGGAAAAGATGTATTTTGAGCTTCTTGAGGAAATGGATGCGCTCTCCGAGGTGGTGAAAAGCTCCGGCAGGAAGTTCATGTATGCCGAGAATTTTGTGTATGCGCCCGCAGTGACCAAGGCGGCCGAGATAATAAGTAAGAAGAAGAGCAGGATACTCTATGCCAAGGGTGAGGAGAGCCTTAAGGGCTCCAGTTCCCCGGTGGCAGGAGAGTGGAACAGGACCGGGGGCGGGACCTTTATAAGAACGGGGGCACATCCGCTTGCGGCCATACTGTGGCTTAAGAGAATAGAGGCCAGGGCAAGGGGAGTGGAGATAAGGGTACGTTCCCTGCTTGCGGATATGGGAAACATAACCTCCGGCCTTACGGAATATGAACACAGGCATATAGCCGCAAGACCGCATGATGTGGAGGACAGCGGCACAGTCATAATTAATTTTACCGACGGCACCAAGGCGCTGATAATAGCCACTGATGTGCTCCTCGGAGGCAGTAAGAACTACATCGAGCTGTACTGTAACGATGCGGCAATAAACTGCACCCTTACCCTTAACAACATGATGAGCACCTATTTCCTTGATGAGGAAAGGCTTGAGGATGTGTATCTCTCGGAAATGCTTCCTTCCAAGACTGGGTGGAATAATCTTGCGCTGGAGGATGAGATAATAAGAGGATATACCGATGAAATGAGGGATTTTATGGAAGCCGTATATTATGACAGGGAGCCCAAATCGGGCTTTGGTCTTGCCTATGATGTGGCGAAGATAATATATGCCTCATATTATTCGGCCGAAAAGGGAAGCTGGGTAGAGTTGTGATCGACAGTATCTGCCCCGGTTGCGATTGACAAACCGTTTTATTTTATCTATAATTCCGGTCAGGCAAAGGCGCTTCGGGATTATAAGTGGTCTTTGCCTGTTTTATTGTAAACGGATTAAGTGCAAACACTTAATTCGTTTAGTATAACTGAAGGAGGGGATTGCCATGAGGTATTGTAAAAGATGCGTAATGCCGGATACGAGACCGGGAATAAAATTTGACAGCGAGGGCATATGCTCCGCGTGCAGGGCACATGAAGCAAAAAGCAGGGTCAACTGGGACGAACGCTTCAAGGAGCTTCAGGCGCTTTGCGACAGGTACAGGGGGATGAACGGCGACGGCTATGACTGTGTGATAGCTGCCAGCGGTGGAAAGGACAGTCATTTTCAGACACATATCATGAAGAATGTGATGAAGATGAATCCGATACTTGTAAGTGTTGAGGATAATTTTCCGATGACGCGGGCCGGAATACACAATATCAGGAATATCTCTGAGGAATTCGGCTGTCATATTATAAGTCTGAAGCCTGACATCAAGACGCAGAAGGCCGTTATGAGATACACCTTTGAAAAATACGGAAAGCCCACCTGGTATGTGGACAGGCTGATATATACCTTTCCGATGAGGATGGCGTTAAATCTCAATATCCCGTTACTGGTCTACGGTGAAAACGTGAGTCTCGAATACGGGGGAGCGGATGCGAAGGAGACCTATTCAGCCCGGGGGCTTTTGAACAACGGTGTGGCAAGCGACATAGCTTTTGATGAGCTTTGCTCAATACCGGGAGTGGACATGAAGGATCTTTCATTGCTGAAGGCTCCGACAGAGGATGAGATAAACAGGCTGGATCCCATGTATGTATCGTATTTCGTGCCCTGGAACAGTGTTGCCAATTACAGGTTTGCCAAGGAGCATGGCTTCCATGACCTTACTCATGAGTGGGACAGGACACAGAATGCGGAAAACTTCGATCAGGTGGATACAAGGGCCTATATCGTCCATCCCTGGATGAAATATCCGAAGTTCGGACACGGTGTGGCTACGGATTATGCGTCAAGGTTTGTGAGATATGGGATGATGAGCAGAGAGGAAGCGGTAAAGCTCGTCAGGGAAAGGGATGGAAAGCTGGATCCCAAATGTGTGGAGGATTTCTGTGAATTTTTAGGCTATTCCGAGTCCGAGTTCTGGAGGATCGTGAACAGCTTCTATAATACGGAGCTGTTTGAACGGAATGATATGAATGAATGGGTGCTGAAGGAACCCCTTGAATAAGGGTTGAGACGGTGATGAGCGATGAGTTTACCTGAAAAGTTTTCCGATAACAGAAGGACGGTCTGCGTTCAGGGCCTTGGCTTTGTGGGAGCCGCAATGGCTGTGGCCGTTGCAAACGCGAGGGATGACGGAGGAAATGTGCTCTATAACGTCATCGGCTTCGATGTGCCGGGTGAAGAGGGGCAGAAAAAGGCGGACAAAATAAATAAAGGCATATTTCCTTATGAAAACAAGGATGACAACCTTTCGGAGGCGTTGCGAAATGCCTGTAAGGAGGGAAATCTGTGGGCTACTACGGATGCGGACTATTATCGTTACGCGGATATAGCAGTCGTGGATATAAATCTGGATATCGTAAAGGATGCCGAAAGACCCTATGTTAAAATGGATGGCTTCAGGAATGCCATCCATACCCTGGGAAGGATGCTGCGGCCCGAAGCGTTGGTGATAGTGGAGACGACGGTGCCTCCGGGGACCTGTGAAAGGATAGTATACCCTATCCTTAAGGAGGAGTTTGAGAAAAGAGGGCTCCCTGAGGAAAGCATACGCCTGGCACATTCATATGAACGGGTCATGCCGGGTAAGGATTACTACAATTCCATAGTCAATTTCTGGAGGGTGTATTCAGGCATCAATGAGGCGTCTGAGGAAAAATGCAGAGGCTTCCTTGAAAGCATCATCAATACAGCACAATACCCCCTGAAAAAGCTTGGCAGTACTGCGGCCTCCGAAACCGCGAAGGTCCTTGAAAACTCCTACCGGGCCATGAACATCGCCTTCATGGAGGAGTGGGGAAGCTTTGCCGAGAGCATAGGGATAGACATGTTTGAGATCGTAAACGCCATACGTGTGCGGCCTACTCATTCCAATATAAGACAGCCCGGCTTCGGAGTAGGCGGGTACTGCCTCACAAAGGATCCGCTGTTTGCGATGATCTCCGCAAGAGATATCTACGGGATCAGGGACGCTTCCTTCCCCTTTTGCGAGGAGGCGGTGAAGATCAATGACGGCATGCCGCTGCTGAGCGTTGAAAGGATCACCGGATATATGAACGGAGATCTGTCGGGCAAAAAGATACTCCTTCTCGGAGTAAGCTACAGACAGGATGTGGGAGACACAAGGTACTCCCCTTCGGAGATCTTCGTGCGTGAGGCGGAAAGGAAGGGCGCGGTCATCACCTGTCAGGACCCGTTAGTGGAATACTGGCATGAGCTTGACAGGGAGGTCCTTAAGGAGATACCGGATCTGAACGGATTTGATGTGATATTTTTTGCCGTCGATCATAAGGAATACCATGATATGGATTTCTCGGGACTGAAGGAAGAAAAGAGGCTCATCTATGACGCCAACAATGTGCTGACCGGGGAGCAGAGGGACATTCTGAAAAAGAGACCGGATATTGACTTAATGAGCGTAGGAAGGGGTTAAACAGGTACGACAATGAAAATATTAGTGACCGGCGGTGCCGGCTTTATAGGTCTTCATCTTATAAACAGGCTTCTGGAGGATGATCACGGGATCACGATCATCGACAACTTTTCAAGAGGTGTCAGGGATTCGGCCTTAAAGGAGCTTGAGGAAAAAAGGAATGTAAAACTGATATCCATGGACCTGATGGATAAGGAGAGCGTTAAAGCTCTTGAAAATGATTTTGACTGTATCATTCACCTTGCCGCTATCATAGGCGTACAGAATGTTCTTGAGCATTCCTATGAGGTGCTCGACAAAAATGTCGCCATACTGGTTAATATGATAGAGGCCGCGAAAAGACAGAAGGCTCTTAAAAGGTTCGTGTTTGCCTCGACAAGCGAGATATACGCGGGGACGCTCCAGTTCTTTGATATGAAGATACCCACACCCGAGGATACGCCTCTGACGATCACGCCGTTTGATAATAAGAGGACCTCATATATGCTTTCAAAGATATACGGGGAGGCACTGTTGTATCAGAGCGGTCTCCCCTTTACCGTCATAAGGCCTCATAATTTCTACGGCCCCAGAATGGGTATGTCCCATGTTATCCCGGAATTGCTTAACAAAGCATATCACAGCGGGCCGGGAGCGGAGATAGAGGTATTTTCCGTGGACCACAGAAGATCCTTCTGCTACATTTCGGACGCGGTGGAAATGATCGTTGAGCTTATGAGCAATGCCGATGCCGCGGGAAAATCCTTCAATATCGGAAATGAAGGCCCGGAGGTCACTATGGAGCAGGTTGCCGGGATAGTGCTTGAGACCGTAGGAAAGGATCAGAGGATACTTCCGCGTCCCGCCACCACCGGCTCTCCCAAAAGGAGATGCCCGGATATGTCAAATACCTTTTCGCACATCGGTTTCAGACCGCGTATCACACTTGAGGAGGGGATACAGAGAACCTACGAGTGGTACAGGGAGCATATTTTTGAAGGCAGGGAAGCGGGAGCAAGATGATCCTAAGAGCATAGACATCGAACAGTTCAGGAAAATGACCGATGAATATCTGGATGCCGGTTTTACATATTTTGATACCGCGTATCCGTATCATGATGAGACCTCGGAGGACGCGGTCCGAAAAGCTCTGGTCTCCCGCTACGGAAGGGACATTCCCGATTACTTTGGGCTTCTTAACCTGTACGCGGTCACGGGGCAGATCACAAATATGTAATTATGAGAGATATTCCATGAACCATGGGAAGGCCTCAGAATGCGTCAAATGCGGGCTTTGTGAGAAGAACTGTCCGCAGCATATCAATATCAGAGAATTTCTTGAAGAATTTTCCGGGAGGTATCAGGCATGAGAAGTGCTTTTGGAAGTATCCCGGGGTCCGTGTCCGGCTTAGCCGTAAGGATCACCGGCTATATCATCGCGTCGCTTTCCCTGATCTTAGGAAGGGGCGGGCTTGATGCCGCCTCCGATCTGATCTTTGGTGCCGGTCTGATCGTACTTCTGGCCGGATATCTGGCGGATACGATAAATAAAGCAGAGTATCCGGCTGCGAGGGTATACGAAAGCCTTGCCATGTCGGCAGGCTTTCTGTGTTTGCTCCTTTTTCTGCTATCCGACGGCCGATCTGTAAAGACACATCTGTTCATGATCCTTCTGGAATCGGTCCTTGCTGCGGCTTCCGTCTGCTTTTGGGGGACAAGAGCCCTGAAAAATGGAAGAGCGGAAGATATTCCCGGAAGGCTGAAGGGCTTCCTGAAAGAAAATCCGGGAGTCCCGCTTGCTCTTCTTTTCTGTGTTATCTTCAGTATCGACACCTTTAAATGGATACCGATCTGGGACGATCATATATACGCAAAAAAAATGCTGAAATTAAGCGCCTGGGATTTTACGCCCGCCGGACTGAAGACGCTTGCCGGACATCTGTCCTACGGCGCGGACATCCTTATGATGCCCGGTGCGGCTTTAAAAAGCGGAAACGGGTATCTGGATCTCAGATACTGTCTTTTCTTTTATGTGCTTATTGCCGCTGTGCTGGTCTGCCTTTTAACAGAGAGGCTGGTTCCCGGGCAGAGCCGGGCCGGAAAGGGACTTCTTGCTCTTTCCTGTATATCCTTTACGCCTTTTCTCGGAATGCAGAATACGGATCTTGATTATATTGCGCTCATCATCCTGGTATTCGTTATGTTTTCATATTATTACAGACTGAACTCTCTGTTCATGGTATCAGCCCTTATGCTTTGCTTCTCCGTTGAGCCTATGGCCGTATTGTATACAGGCTTTGCCTTCGGAGCGCTGCTTAAGGAGCATATAGAGCATCGGATGAAAAACGGAGGCGTTAAGCCCGATATCAGAAGAGGAGTGTTCCTGTTTTTGCCGGTAATACTCTGGATTGCCGTGTTTATCACTCCCATGGTAATGAACCGTCTGATGAATGACGGTGCAAAGGCGGAATCCTGGGGGATGACGGTAACGCAGGGGGAGGACGGTACATATGAACAGGAATACAAGGATCCGAACAATGGTTTTTTAATTGATAAAGCCTATATTGCTTCAAAGATATATGAAACGGTCGTTTTTAATTATTTATGGGTGCCGGTCCTGATATTTGTATTGCTTACGGTCAGGGAGCTCATAAGGAGGAAGGGGTCCGGGCCGGAAAACGCCGGAGAATATCCGGAAAAAACAGTGCCGCGCGAAAATACTCCCTCCGGCCTCAAAGCCTTTATCCTTGAGATTCTTCCCCTTATATTCGGGATACTGGGGCTTACCGCGATAAACTGCGCTTTTCATACCTATGATCAATACAGGTATGTGATACAGGGGAGCTTTATGATCGCTGTCATAAGCCTTTCGGGTATCTGCCTGCTGACGGAAGGGAAGGTCTTAAGAACCGTTATACTCTCAGCAATAACGGTCCTGTTCCTTTTTCAGCAGTATTACATGTCAGATCCGCTTACCATGTATAAAAGGGATGTCCATGATTCGGGAAGAGGCCGCTTTGTATACCTTGACACGGGAAAGGAGCTGTATATGTCTCCGGCGATACAGGTCAACAGGCAGGGCTTTGACTATATCCTGCTTCTTGAGAGGATCCTTTCGGAGATAGATTATGATGAGAGGACCCTGATACTGGTCCCTGAGATGAATGAAAAGGAAAACGTCAAATCTTTAAGAGGGGTTCTTTATCAGGATCATTTCTGGTATGATACCGAGAATAAGGAGCTGATCACAATGCGGGACAGAGCTGAGGACAAAACGCCAATACTCTGGGGCAAGATCGCCTACAACGGAGATGTAAACAGCCTTATAGGCTGGGATAAGTCCGAGGTAGAATTTGACAGGGTCTTTCTCATAGAATTCCCCTTTGTGGATAATGACGGCTACCTTGAGGGCCTTAAGCTTCAGGGCGCGGAAACCCTTTCGGAGAAAACGGTAAGCTACAGAACCTGGAGCGCGAAGGTAAAGGAGCTTAGCTCCATCGACCTGTTTTATTTTGAAAAGCACGGCAGTGAGCAATGATGCGGTGGTTCATCCTACCGGGGGCTGTGTGGGATATGCTGATTATAAGAAAGCCCGTCGGGGTTATGAGGGTATTAAGCGATCGCCCCGGTGAACGGTTACTAAGGGTTTTCTTTTGATACAGGATTTAGTATACTATCTTATGAGCACCGGTCTTTCACGGTGCCATAAGATAACGAGTCAGTTGCGGATTAAGCGAAGCGCCGCAACAAGCAAATCGTGCTTTTCAACGATTTGTGAGTCTACGCGGAGGCAGATAATAATCAGAAAGAGCACCGGTCTTTCACGGTGCTATAAGATAACGGATGTGATAATATGAAAACAGTGATACTTGCGGGCGGTATGGGGACCCGCATCTCCGAAGAATCCGAATACAGACCCAAGCCCATGATAGAGATCGGCGGTATGCCGATCTTATGGCATATCATGAAGGAGTACAGCTATTACGGCTACAATGAATTTATCATCTGCGCGGGCTACAAGCAGCATATGATAAAGGAATGGTTTGCCGATTATTTCCTTTATACCTCGGATATAACCTTTGATTTCACACGGGGAAATGAGATGATCGTGCATAACAAGCATACCGAGCCCTGGAGGGTCACCATTGTCGATACCGGCTATGATACCATGACGGGGGGCCGTCTTAAGCGGGTACAGGCATATATAGGGGATGAGACCTTTATGCTGACCTACGGTGACGGGGTCTGCGACGTGGATATAAATAAGCTGGTGGAATTTCATAAGGAGCACAAAAAGACGGCGACCCTGACAGCCGTGATGCAGGAACAGCAGAAGGGGATACTTGACATAGACTATGAGGGCTACGGAGCGGTAAGGTCCTTCAGGGAGAAGCAGACCGCGGATAATGTTCCCATCAATGCGGGATATATGGTGTTTGAGCCAGCGATCTTTGATTACCTGACCTTCGGGGACAAGACCGTTCTTGAAAAAAAGCCTCTTTCAAGGCTTGCCGAGGAGGGTCAGCTTATGTCCTATATCCATAAGGGCTTCTGGAAGTGCATGGATAATATCAAGGAGAAGAACGAGCTGGAGGAGCTGTGGAAAAACGGAGAAGCTCCGTGGAAAAAGTGGTAGATGTCCTATGAAGAAGATTAGTATTTTGATTCCCTGCTTTAATGAGGTGGAGAATGCACAGGCCATGGCCGATGCCCTGAGGCAGCTTTTTAAGGATAAGCTTTCCGGGTATGATCATGAGATCGTATTTATCGACAACTGCTCCACAGACGGGACAAGAGACGTGATAGAAAGGCTCTGCAAGGAGGATAAGCGTATCAGGGCAATATTCAATGCCTCCAATTTCGGTCAGTTTAATTCTCCCTTTTACGGAATGTGTCAGTGCGAGGGAGACTGCGTGATCCCTGTGTGCTGCGATTTTCAGGACCCTCTGGAGCTTATACCGGTATTTATTGAGGAATGGGAAAAGGGCCACAGGATAGTAAGCGGGATCAAATCCTCAAGCAGGGAGAACGGTTTTATCTATTTCTTAAGAACGATCTATTACAAGATGATCAAAAACATGTCCGACGTCCAGATGCTTGAGCATTTTACGGGGTTCGGGCTTTATGACCGTTCCTTTATCATGCTTATAAGGCAGTTAAATGATCCGATCCCCTTCCTTCGGGGAATAGTTGCGGAATACGGCTCGGGCTTTAATATGATACAGATAGAATACGAGCAGGCAAGGAGGCGTGCGGGGAAAACGCACAATAACTTCTATTCTCTCTATGATGCCGCAATGCTGAGCTTTACCTCCTATACCAAGATAGGTCTCAGGCTTGCGGTGTTTATGGGCTTTATTACGGCTGTTATAAGCTTTGTGATCGCGATCATATATCTTGTGCTGAAACTGATCTACTGGAACAGCTTCAGGGCGGGCTATGCACCCATGATCATCGGGGTGTTCCTTCTTGGAGGTTTGCAGCTGTTCTTTATCGGGCTCATAGGGGAATATATACTGAACATAAACAAGAGAGTGATACACAGACCGGTGGTCGTTGAGGAAAGAAGGATAAATTTTTAGCAAGGGAGTAATAAAAGGGGGTATCTACAGCATATGAAGATCAGACTTGCGGATTATGTGGCCGATTTTCTGGTCAGTCACAAAGTGACGGACTGCTTCAGCGTGGTGGGAGGCGGAGCCATGCACTTAAACGACGCGTTAGGGCATAAGGAGGGCCTTAAGGTCACATACAATCATCATGAACAGGCCTGTGCCATGGCCGCGGAGGCTTATGCGAGATTGGACAACCGGATAGCCGCGGTCTGCGTGACCACCGGACCGGGAGGTACAAACGCCATAACGGGTGTGGTATGCGGATGGCTTGATTCCATTCCCATGTTTGTGATAAGCGGTCAGGTCAGATACGATACGACCGCGCGATACGCGCTTAAGCATGCCGGCGCAAGGGTCAGGGCCCTGGGGGATCAGGAGTATGATATCATAAGGTCCGTAGAGCCGATGACAAAGTACGCGGTCATGATAGAGGACCCGAAGGACATAAGGTACGCGCTTGAAAAGGGCTGGCATCTTGCGACGACGGGAAGGCCGGGGCCTGTGTGGATAGACATACCTGTCAATTTTCAGGGCGCGTACATAGAGACAGATACGCTTCACGGCTACGATCCCACGGAGGATGACGCGATGCTTCCGCCTCCGGTACCGGAGGAAACGATAGATAAGGTCATAGCTGAAATAAAGAAGGCCGAAAGACCGGTCTTTTACGCGGGCTACGGCATAAGGCTTTCCGGAGCGTATGAAGCCTTCAGAGAGGTGGCGGAAAGGCTAAACATACCTGTTGTCACGTACTGGAACGCGGTGGATCTTATCGAGGACGAGCATCCTTTATATTGCGGGCGTGCGGGAAATATGGGCGACAGGCCCGGGAACTTCGCCATCCAGAATGCGGACCTGATACTGGCGGTGGGAACGAGGATCTCCATACGTCAGGTAGGCTATAACTGGGAGACCTGGGCAAGGGCCGCGAAGGTCATAATGGTGGATATAGATGAGGGTGAGCTGAAAAAGCACACCATCCATGTTGATATGCCCGTGTGGGCGGACGCAAAGGACTTCCTTGAGAAGCTTAAGCTTAAAGCCGGTGAACGGGTGTCCGGACGGACGGAATGGATAGAAACAACGCAGAAGTGGAAGGAGGAATACCCTGCCGCGCTTCCGAGACATTTTGAGGAAAACGGAAGGAGCGCCAACGTCTACGCCTTTGTCAGGTATCTGAGCGGTCGTCTTCCGGAAAACAGCCTTACCGCCGTATCAAACGGCGCCTGTTGTGTGGTGGGGAATCAGGCCTATGTCATAAAAAAGGGAAGCCGTATGGCCAATAACAGCGCCATAGCAAGCATGGGCTACGGTCTTCCGGCGGCTATCGGTACCTGCCTTGGAGGCGGCGGAAGGGAGACCATCTGTCTTGAGGGCGACGGAAGCATAATGATGAACCTTCAGGAGCTGCAGACAATTATAACAAACAGGCTCCCCATCAAGATCTTTTTAATAAATAACAGTGGTTATCATTCAATCAGGATAACCCAGAGCAATATCTTCAGCGAGCATACCAGAGTGGGTATCGGACCGGAATCGGGAGACCTTTCATTCCCCGAGTACAAAAGGATCGCCGAAGCCTTCGGCTATACCTACCTGAGCGCGCACAGCAACAAAGAGATGATGGAGACGGTCGATAAGGCACTGTCAATGGAAGGGCCCCTGTTCTGCGAGATATTTACCGACACCGAGCAGGTATGGGAGCCTAAGAGCAGCGGAAGAAAGCTTCCCGACGGAACAATGGTAAGCCCTCCTCTTGAGGATCTTGCGCCGTTTTTGCCCAGAGAGGAGCTTAAAAGGAATATGTTCATTCCTCTTACTGACGAGGAATGATACCAACGGATCATTACTGAATAAAAGTATGGGATGATGTCATGGCGAAAAAAAATATCCTGTTAGGCGGTTATGAGGTAAATGAGAACAGCAGCCCCTATCTTATAGCCGAGATAGGCATAAATCACAACGGGGATATACAGATAGCAAAAAAGCTTATCGATGCCGCCAATGCCACAGGCTGGAATGCGGTGAAGCTTCAGAAAAGGGATCCAGATATCTCCGTTCCCGAGGCACAGAAAAATGTGATGAGGGATACTCCCTGGGGAAGGATAACCTACCTTGAATACAAGAAGAGGATAGAATTCGGCAGGGAGGAATACGACTATATAGACAGCTACTGCAGAGAAAAGCCCATAGCCTTTACGGCCTCTCCCTGGGATATGCCGAGCCTTGAGTTTATGCTTAAATACGACATTCCCTTTATTAAGGTCGCTTCCGCGGGCATCACGGACAGGGAGCTCCTGTCAGGCTGCGCGCGTTCGGGGAGGCCGGTGATAATGTCCACCGGAATGAGCACCTGGGAGGAGATAGATGCCGCGGTAGATATCCTTGAGAGGGACGGAAACGGAGAATACATCCTTATGCATACAAACTCCGCCTATCCGGCTAAGGATGAGGAGCTTAATCTAAGGATGATAAACACCTTAAGGGAGCGCTACGGGTGTCTTGTGGGCTACAGCGGGCACGAGCAGAACCTGGAGGGGACGGTAGTAGCCGCGGCTCTCGGAGCAAGGGTGATCGAAAGGCATATAACGCTGGATCATGATATGTGGGGGACCGATCAGGCCGCCTCCCTTACCGTTCACGCCATGGATATGCTGAGGCGCAGGATAGAGGTGGTGGAGAAGGTCCTTGGGACCGGAGAAAAAAAGCTTTACGAGGCGGAGCTTGCGGTAAGAAAAAAGCTTAGAGGATGAGAACGGATTGAAGGATTTTAAAACGATCGTAAGATTGTACAGGTGTTTTAAATATATAATGAGCAGAAAGCAGAGAAAACAGGCCGCTGTGGTACTGCTGCTCATACTTATCGGATCATTTCTGGAACTTTTGGGCGTTTCGGTGATACTTCCCTTTATCCAGGCCTTTCTGGAGCCTGAAAAGCTTATGTCAAAGTGGTACGTCAGATATATCGACTCGATCCTCCATATCAGGGACCAGGAAACTCTTCTGGTATTTCTCGGTGTCACCATAGCTCTGGTATATATATTTAAAAACGTATTTCTTTCCTTTGTGGCTTACGTAAGGAGCAGGTACAGCAGCGCCCTTCAAAGGACGCTTACCGTGGAAATGCTCAGCTCCTATCTGGAAAGGCCCTATTCCTTTTTTGTTGAATCTGATATAGGTGTACTGCTTAACGGCGTCAATCTTGACGTAACGGGGGTACATACCTTTATACTGACCTTCTTTGTGTTTGTTTCCGAAATAACGACGGTCATACTTATATTTATTTACCTGACAGGCATAGACAGATTTCTGGCCTTCGGCGTCATGCTGCTTGCCGGGCTGTGCGCGATCCTCCTGACACTTATGGTGAAGAAGAGCATAGCCAGGCTTACGATAGCCATGCGCACGGCGAACAAGAAAAGAAACCGGTTTGTGGTTCAGATCATCAATAACATAAAGGATGTAATAGTTTTTGATAAAAGGGAGCTGTTCATAAGCCAGTATGAGGAGGAATGCAGGACCTTCTCCGAGGCGCAGGCGAAGAGCGATTTTATCAATACCCTTCCGGAAAGGATCATTGAGGCATTCTGCATATCCGGTATTTTCATCTTCATCATAATCCGCATTAAAATGGGAACGGGCACCGCGGAGTTTATTTCCAGTATGTCCGTATTCGCCATGGGTGCCTTCAGGATGCTGCCTCTGGTTTCCCGTGTTTCAAAATATATCCAGATCTTCATACGTACCAGACCGATGGTCGAGGAAACCTATTTAAACATCAAAAACGCCAGAGAGTATCAGGAGGAAGTGAGACTGATGACCTCTGCCTCTGAAGGAAGCGCGGAGTTCAAAAGGGCGATAGAGGTAAAAAATATCGACTGGAAGTACGAGAAGGGGAAGGACAGGGTGCTTAAGGGACTCTCCCTCACCGTCAATAAGGGGGACATGATCGGCATAATAGGTGAGTCCGGGTCCGGAAAATCCACCCTGGGCGATCTTTTACTGGCGCTTTACACCCCGCAGTCCGGGGGTATCTATATGGACGGGACAGACATACGGGAGATCCCGGGATACTGGAGAAAAACCGTTTCCTACGTTCCTCAGATGCTATTGCTGTTTAACGCCTCGATACGCTTTAACATCTCCTTCAGCGATGATCCCAAGGAGGACAGTGAATTATGGAAGATACTCGGAGAGGTGTCGTTGGATGCTTTTGTCAGATCGCTGCCGGATGGGCTTGATACAAACGTGGGAGACAGGGGCATCAAGCTTTCGGGCGGACAGCGGCAGAGGATAGCCATAGCCCGCGCCCTGTACAGTAAACCGGAGATACTTATCCTGGATGAGGCTACCTCCGCGCTTGATACTGAGACGGAGGCAGCGGTAGTAAGCTCTATAAATATGCTGGCAAAAAAAATGACCCTGATAATCATAGCTCACAGGCTTTCCACCCTTAAGAGCTGCAACAGGATCTTCAGGATAGAAAACGGAAGGGCGATCGAAACAGAGATCGAGATCGACGGGTAAGCTTATTATGTCACTCCTCCGTCAGACAGGAGTTGATCCTGCAAACAGCGTACAAAGGAATGTTTCTAATCCTGTTCTGTACGATATAAGGAGCCATGCTGATACGCAGGGCATATGGCGGATCAAATTTATCAACATAAAATTTAAGGCTTTTTGATTTGAGATTGGTTTCGGCCTTTACCTCAACTGGTATGATATCCTGTCCAAGCCTGAGCAAGAAATCTGTTTCATATCTGCCTTTGTCTCCCGCATAGTAAAAAGGAGCTGTGGCTCTGTCTGCCAACAGCTGGGTAAAAACATATTCTTCAGTAAGGGCTCCTTTGAATTCGGAAAAAACTGCATTGCCGTTAAGCAGGACTTCTGCATCAAGCTCACTTAAGGCACCTGCAAGACCTGTATCAGAAAGAAACAGCTTAAAGGAAGAGGGATCTGCATAGGCAGCAAGCGGGACAGCGGGTTTCGTTGTCTTGAATACTTTGCAGGCTACACCATATTTGCAAAGCCACATTATAGCGTTCTCAAGGTCTTTCATTCTGGCTCCGGGCTTTACCTGCCCGAAGAAGAATTTGCGGTTTTCCTTTGCAAGCTGTACAGGAATGGAATGCCAAACAAGCAGGACCTTTGTCCATTCATTGGGAGGGATGTGCTTGCTGAAATCCTCTTCATACTGGCGGATAATGCTGTTCTGGATATCCCGTACACCCTGATAATCTCTGTGATCCGCAAAGTAAGCAACTGCTTCCGGCATTCCGCCTACATAGTAATAATTGCGCAGATGGTTTACATAGCTTTCATGGTTGTCGTTAACCAGTTCCCAGCTTCCGGAGATCAGCGTATCTAAAAGGTCGTTTTCCCCCATAGCCTGAAGATACTCTTTAAAATCCAGGGGATAAAGCGTCAGCTCATTAACCTTGCCAACGGGAAAGGAGATGCCCTCATGGATGGTTACGCCAAGCATGGAGCCTGCGCATATAATATGATACTGAGGTGCTTCTTCACAAAAAAACTTTAAATACTCCAAAGCTTCGGGGCAGTCCTGTATCTCGTCAAGTATAATAAGGGTATCGTCAGGGGTTATCATTGTCCTGCATTCTATATTCAGGTTTTCCAGTACTCTGCTCAGAGAAAAATCCTCCTTAAAAAGCCTTGCAAGTCTGGTATTTCTAAAGAAAGAGGCATAAGCGGTTTTAGGATAATATCTTTTTCCGAATTCCCGCATGAGCCAGGTTTTTCCGACCTGTCGTGCCCCCCACAGGATAAGGGGCTTCCTTGTGGGAGAAGTTTTCCATTTTTCAAGTGCTTTTATTAATGATCGTTCCATATATAACCTCCTTGATAATGAAAAGTATATGATAATATGGATTGATTGGCAACATATTTCCGCGGAAAAATGCGATATAAAAGAATATTTTACCGCGGAAAAAGGCAGAGAGAAGGTGAACGTCGCCTCTTCCAATTCAAGATTTGCGGTTCAACAGGTTATCCAGCTTTCTGTAATACTTTACTGTCAAACTATAGAGATAATCATATTTTGTTTGACAAGAGCTTCATTTTTGAATATCATGAGTAAAGCATAATAGATGCTGTAAAGTCTTTATATGATAATATATATTGAACACTATATATTCATTTAAAGATCTCTGAAGCAGTATCTTCAACCATCATTTTTACTACAAACGGAAATTTAATTTTTATGACACAGCTTCAAGAAGTTATTTTAAATATATTTATGGAGGTATCTGCATTATGTGATAGGAATAAGATACCTTATTTTGCCATCGGAGGAACCTGCCTTGGAGCGGTGAGGCATAAAGGTTTTATTCCATGGGACGATGATATGGATATTGCTATTCCGATAGAGCATTTTGATAGATTTGTATCTTTAGCCAGAACAGAGTTGCCGGAACATCTTGAGGTTATTTCTTCTGCAGATCTTCCTCATCGGTTTGGGGTCATCCTGAGGATTGCGGATAACAGAACCACTTGTATTTTGGAATCAATGCAGGATTACCCGCAGGAATACTTTGGCCTTTATCTGGATGTGATGCCGCTTGCAGGAATCCCCTTAAATGAAGGACGCGAACGTCTATACAAACTCTATTTTAATTTATTATGCAGGCTTGATTATGTTCGGAGGCGTCCTATTACGGAAATTCCTACGGTGAAGGGTAGAATTTGTTGGCATGTTTTAAAAACGCTTTCTTTTTGCATACGGTATAATTTCTTTTCAAATCTATGGATGGGGCTCCTTCGTAAGTACCCAGTACACTCTGCAAAGTATGTCGGATACGTTTGGTCGTACAAGCTATGGAACGGTACTCGCATTTTTTCTAAGAATGATTTTGATGATCATGTTGATCTTACATTTGAAAATACGACAATACATTGTCCTAAAGGATGGGATGACTTTCTGACAATTTTTTTCGGAAACTACATGGAGCTTCCGCCTGTGGATCAAAGAATAGGACATGATAACTATGTTTTTGTAGATCTTTCCAAACCATATTCATTTTATCAGAAAAAAGAAAATCGGGGAGAATTGTTTTGATAATTGGCTATACTGCGGGTGTTTTTGATCTTTTTCATATTGGACATCTTAATCTGCTTAAGAATGCAAAGGGGATGTGTGATCGATTGATCGTAGGTGTTACAGTAGATGATCTGGTCACATATAAAGGGAAAAAAGCGATGATTCCTTTTGAGGACAGGATAGAGATCGTCAGAAGTATAAGATTTGTCGATGCGGCTATCCCACAATATGATATGGATAAGCTTTCTGTGTGTAAAAAGATCGGCGCTTCTGTATTATTTGTCGGAGACGACTGGTATGGAACTCCAAAATGGCAGGATTACGAAAAAGAAATGAAGGATAATGGGATCCAGCTAGTGTATTTTCCATATACACGAGGGGTTTCTTCGACTATTATTACTGAGACCCTGACAGAATTAAAAGATAAGGAATAGATTGGGGGTTAGCTGTGAGATCTGATTCTTTAGATATAGATTTTATCATTACATGGGTAGACGGCAACGATCCGGAGTGGGCGGCTGAGAAAAAAAAATACAGCCAGGAAAAAGGAGACTCCAGAAACAGGCGATTTAGAGATTGGGATAACCTTCAGTATCTATTCCGCGGTATAGAAAAATATGCTCCGTGGGTACATAAAGTATTCTTCGTAACCTGTGGACATTATCCAAAATGGTTGAATCTGAATCATCCAAAGCTTGAATTGATAAGTCATGAAGACTATATACCACATGAGTGGCTTCCTACTTTCTCAAGTCGATGCATAGATATGAATTTTCATCGCATTGAACATCTGTCGGAGCATTTTGTCTATTTTAACGATGATATGTTTTTGACGAATGTGGTTAAGCAGGAGGATTTCTTTAAAGAAGGATTGCCGTGTGATTCAGCTATTATGAAGGTCTGGCCCAGTATGATCACAAATCCGGACGAACCCAGGTGGATGGCTCCCTTATTTGATACAGTTCTGATAAACCAGCATTTTAGTAAACACAAAGTGATATGTAAAAATCTTAAGAAATGGTTTTCTCCCTGTTATGGAACGGGACTGTTGTTCAATCTTTATTTATTCCCTCACAAAATATTTACCGGATTCAGGGACCCTCACCTTCCGTATGCGTACCTTAAGTCTACGTATAAGGATGTGTGGGCCAAAGAAGAGTTGTTATTGTCGGAAGGCTGTTCTCATAAGCTTCGTCAGCCAAACGATCTGAGTCATTGGGTTTTTACATATTGGCAGTTTGCAACTGGTAAATTTGTACCTCGGTCACCTAAAATAGGGAAAAAGTATAAGACTGAGAAAGAATGTATTCCTCAAATGATAGAAGATATTAGAAAACAGCGTTATAAATTAATGTGTTTTAACGATAAATGTAAAGATGAGGATTTTGAAAATACCAAAGAAATATTGAATAGTGCATTGAATAATATTTTGCCTGATAAGTCGACTTTTGAGTTATAGTATGCTTTTGAATATCCACAGTCATAAAACCGTCTGTCGCTCTGTTCCTTTTCATACGCCTGGTGTTCATGCATGACCGATATGCTCTGGAATTCTCTTGTTTTCCGGTGGAAGCTCCATATAATTTCCATACATTTTTTTCAAAAGAAGATCCGGATCGCAGGGTGCGGGAAACTCTTTATTTCTGATGTTCACAACGGAACCGGGTCTCTTAAAGAAGCCTTCCGGGTATAACAGCCCCCATACACCGGGGATCGTTTTATCATTCGACAGAAATACGGCATCTCCTGTGGGAAACTTACTCTGAACCTTCTTATACTGCTTTATCAGTACTGACAATGGGATCAGGCGTCCTATGGCAGGAAGGATCCTTCCTCCTATTTTCTCAGCGAGAGTTGTAAATTTGGAGTAATCTTTATATGTACGATGTCCAATTGCCAGGGCAATGATAAGTTTTAGCTTAAACAGATGCCATCTCTCATTTTTGCCAATATGATCGGCAATAAAAATATCCACACAGGGATACACCGTTTCGCCGTTAATGATCAAAGGCTTTTCTCTGTTTTCAATCCGCGGAACAAAATCAAAATAGAAGGGACGATCCTCTGGAAGTTCCAAATGAAATCTCGGTGAAGATTCCTTAGTGAATATGCTAATAAACCTTTCATACTCCTCTCTTGTTACGACTATATCCACATCATCATCCCAGGGTATAAAATCTTTATGGCGAACCGCGCCTAAAAGAGTGCCGGATTGAAGAGTATAATGAAGATCATTATCCTTGCATATCCTGTCTATCCTGCACAACAGATCATAGTTTGCATCCTGAATGATATTTAAGTATTCTGCCTGAGTCACATTATTGCCCTCTCATTTTCAGAAGATATACGGTTCAATGGTTTTTATGACGTACACAAATACATTCCTGCGCTTTATTTCATATCATCTGTAAATATCCTGGAAATATCTGCATCATCTCTGCTTTTAAAATCATTTTTGATCTGTGTGCTGCTTATTTCAGGAGTTCTTGACAAATACACAACCTCAACACCTTCATCCTTCAAAAAATCAAACTTTCCCTCCCAATCATCACCCATGACAAAGATGTCGATATGATATAGATGTACATCCTCTTTTTTTTGCTCCCAGCCGTCCTCCGGGATCACCAGATCCACATACCGGATAGATTCAAGCATAGCCTTCCTTTGCTGGTATGAAAAGTAGCATTTTTTGTTTTTCTCCACACTATTAAATCTATCTGTTGACAGGGCAACGATCAGATAATCGCCCATAGCCTTAGCCCTTCGTAAAAGATTTATGTGTCCATAGTGCAGAAGATCGAATGTTCCGTATGTAATAACTCGTTTCATGCTTCACAAATCCTTCCCATTAACAGGATTAATAACTGTTTATGTAATAAGACAAAGTCTTCTTAACGCCTTCCTTCAAGCTGAATTCCGCTTTCCATCCGAGCATTTCCAGTTTTTCAGACGATAATGCGGAATTGTTCATAAGATTATAACTCTTTTTTTCCATATCACTTGCATTTTCAAAAATCACATTAACGCCTGACTCATCGGCCAGGGCATATGCCATATCACGGATCGTACATATGGAATCCGAATTTGAGATATTATAGGCATTGCCCCTTTCTCCATTTATCATTGCAGTAATAATTGCTGATGCGCAGTCGAGAGTATAGCAATACGAACGTTTCTGCAGACCGGCGCTTTTCATAGTTATATTTTCCCCACGCGCACACGCTCTGGTAAACTGAGCAGAGGCCCTGCTATCACTATCCGTAATAGAAGGACCGTAAATATGCCCTGGCCGTACAATTACAGTATTCAAGTTATACTCGCTTTGATATGCCACACAGAGGCTTTCTCCAGCCCGCTTTGAACTTGGATATGATGCTCTCTCTTTCAGAATATCCAGATAGCCATACATATTTTCTGAAAATAACCCATTCTCTTCTTTATTACCATAAACCTCACTTGAAGAGATGTATAATACTCTTTTTGTATCATTGCTGCAAGCGCATCTCAAAATAGTCTCCAATCCGGTTATATTAGAAAGCATTACTTCAACCGGCTGCCGTGAGATCATCTCGGGGTCACCATATCCTGCCCCATGTATCACAAAATCCGGTGATACCGAAAGTGTATCACTTTTTGATGAATCATACTTCACAAAATGATAATCCAGACCTTCGCTGAGAGGGTAAAATCTACGCATCGTTTTTTCAATATTGCGTCCCGCGGCTTCAATTCTTATTTCTGCTTTCCGGCTATGGTTCAGGTACCATAACAACTCAATAACCGAAGAGCAGATCATTCCCGTTGCCCCTGTCACGAATACTGATCTTCCAAATAATGCCTCAATATTTCTGATATGAGAAAGAACACGCTCTACATCCTTCCAATAGTTTTCACAGTATCTGATCATATATATTTCCAGCCCACTATTCTTTTAACCATGCAGAACGGCTTGCCAACAACAATGCTTTGAAAATATCAATATCATCTATGGTAGTCAGTTTAATATTCTTCTCTGATCCTGCAGAAAAATGCACCTGTTCTCCCATCTCGATCATTAAAGTACATGAAGCCACAGAGTCATTTATTCCTCTTTCCAAAGCCTTTTTGTGAATCTCATATATTTTGTTTAAGAAAAATCCCTGTGGAGTCTGTGTTCTCTTTAATAATTCCCGTTTATATGTACCGGATGAGGTAACTCCGTTCTCAGTCATCAGCATAGCTTCTGCACAAGGGATTGTTGCTATGGCGGAACCATATTGCTTGGTCTTCACTATGCAGTCAGAAATGATCTCGGCAGATACCAGAGGTCGTATCGCGTCATGAATCAGTACTATATCTGACTCGGCATGATACTTCTTCAGTTCAAATATGCCGTTTCTGATAGAAGACTGACCGTTCTCGCCTCCTTTTACAATATGCTTCAGCTTGGTAATGTTAAACTGTCTGGCGTAAGCGGAAAGCACCTGCTCCCAGCCTTCTAAGCATACAACTGCTATTTCATCCACATCAGCATGAGTCTGAAAGGCTTCCAGTGTATATATTATAACCGGCTTTTCATTTACTGTAAGGAATTGCTTAGGGATATCCTGATGCATTCGGTTCCCTGTTCCGCCTGCGATTATAAGTGCAATATTTGACATTGTTATTCCTCTTTTACCGGTTCTTTCTCCCATATGACAAAGGCATGATTTGACACTCTTTTTTCTTCGGGAGGCAATTGCATATAATCACCATACAGTTTTTTAAGGTATATATCATAGCCAGCCGGGGCAGGGAACATGCCTCCTTCAAAAGGTAGAAATATCGGTTTGTATATTTCCTTTCTGTTGCGTTCTTTAAACATATAATGCATACAGATAGACGGCCCGACATAATTACATTTTTCATAATCATATTTCATGGCCGTTTCATTGATCTTTTTACTCATTTTTCGCGGTTCATTATAAAACAGCCGCCTGATCACTTTTCGTATCCTCTTAAAATGAAGATCATTCCCCGGTCCGGGTATCATATATGTGTTCCACAATTCCACAAGTATCCTTAAATGAATATCATGGATGACAGATAACAGCCTGCTGTCAGGATAACCATCCAAAGGAAAAATATCCAGATAAACACCGAGCCGTTTAGTATCATAAAGGAAAAAATCTCTTTCAGTATATTTATCCCAGATACGTGCCCATCGATTCTCAAATTCCGGATCATTTTCATACGAAGAAACACAATACTGTTCCGTTTCCTCAAATTCCTGTATGAGCCTCTCATAATCCTTTCTGGGCATCATTATATCCACATCATCGTCCCAGGGTATAAAACCTTTATGACGAACTGCACCTAAAAGAGTACCCCCTGACAAATAATACGTTAAATTGTTTTTTTGAGTATATTCATTAAAGAAAACAAGCAACTGCAGGCTTTTTTTCTGAATTTCCTTGCACGATAGTTTCTTCATGTATCTGTCAATGGCCTCTTTTATCTATACTTCTGATAATATGAGTTGCCCGACAAAAGCCCTTTGGGTTCCTCCGGCATACGACAAATGGTGGTTTCAGGCAAGCCTGACCACCATATCTCGTATGCCAGAGGCTGCTTCGCAGCCTTTTGTCGGGCAGTCCACAATATGATGTCAGGGTCAAAAGTGCCGTGTGACTTTAGACTCTGACATCATATTATGCATTAAATAACCAGTGTTCCAAAGCAAAGAAGACTTTCGCTTTATTACTATTTTTTTAACATATTATCTGATTTTTTGCAATAAAGAAAACATGAAGGGATGCTATCTGTCATTATAACCGGATCGGGAATACAGAAATACCTATGAAGGAGGCTTGATGGGTGAACTGTCAATACCTTTTGAAGATGCCATAGTTAATATGTGGTTCGATTATTGGATCAGTGTATTATGTTTGACAAGTATCTTTTCTTTGAGTATCATGTAATGAGTGTAAGACAACATAAGAATATTTCCTGTATTCTGTTAAAGAGAGGATATACTATAAATGACTGACCAAAAGCGTACACTATATATTCACATTGGTGTTCGTAAAACAGGAACCAGCGCGATTCAGGATTTTCTTGATCTGAATAAGGCCAGGTTATATAAGGACGGGTATATTTTCAGACTGCCGAAGCTATATGATTATGATCGTAGTACCAGGATACAAAACAGCAAAGGCGAATATGTCGTTGTTGAAAACTATCGTACATATCCTAAGCTGAGGAATGGTATTTTTCTGCATGGAAATTCCGGAGACCCTCATGAGGAGAATGTCAGAAGGCTTAACAAGGGACTCAGGATAATTAAAAAATGGCTGGACGAAAAGCCCAACGTGATCCTGACAGATGAGCATATCAGCCGTGACTGGTCAAGATGGGATTTCCTGAAGAGAGTTAAGGAATTCTCCGAAAAAAATGATTTCAATGTCAAGGTCATCATTTTTCTGCGTAAACAGGATGTCTTTCTTGATTCCTTTTACAGACAGGATGTAAAGGATCATTTCCCTACCGAGAGCTGGGACTCCTTCCTGGCGGACAATAAGCATTCGGATATTATCCCCACCAACTATGAGAAAATGCTCACAGCCTTTTCCCGTATCTTCGGAAAGGATAATATTGAGGTAATACCTTATGAGCCCGGCATATGGGCTAAAAACGGCGGATCTATCTTTTCGGTCTTCATGAATGCCATAGGGATCACAGATATCAGGCATTATGAGCTGCCCGGAGGGCTTTCAAACGAAAGCACGACCTACAATCAGACTGAGATCATGCGGATCCTGAACCGTCTGACAGAGGCTCATGAGCCTCTTAAGGTCAGCACCAAAAAGTTCTTTGAAAAGGCCAGCATCGACTGCTCGGGTCTCAGTAAGGAGGAGAGGAAGCTCTCTTACTTTTCGGATGAAGAACGGCGTAAGCTGATGGAGGAATATAAGGACGAGAACCGCCGTATAGCCGGAGAGTATTTAAACAGGGAAGAGCTTTTCCTGTCGGGGGACAGCTCTGGAGAAAAATGGGAGTATGACCTCTTAGCCATGCAGGAGGAAATGATCTTATATTTCGGCTATGTAACCAAACAGCTTCATGAGGAAATACAGTCACTGAAGGAAAACTCTCTCTCCTTCCACTCCATTAAATTAAAGCTGTACCGGATAAAAAAGAAGATCCTGAATCGCCTTTACAGGTAGGGACTGTCGTAATTAAAGGATATAGCAGTTCTCCGGCATTTGAGATGCCCGGAACAATTAATGACTGTGTTTTGATATATGGTGTGGAGTTTGTCAGAAAAGAGGAAAATGGACAAGGTAATATATCTTCATATCGGAACTACCAAGACAGGGACCTCCTCTATCCAGAGCTTTCTTTATCTGAACCGTGAGGTGCTTGCAAAGAAGGGCTACAGCTATAAGAGAGATCCTGTGCCTTATGACCGATCCCTTAAGAATCGAAACGCCATGTATTTAAACGTCCGTAAGCTGCGCTGGTTTGGAAAGCCTTCAGCCCGGCAGCAGAAACGATTGATAGCGGCAGGATTAAAGCGTGTCAGCGATCAGCTTGAGCATTGTCACGCCGTGATCCTTACGGACGAGGGACTTTGGAATTATTTTCTCAGGACTGACTGCAGGACCCTGAAGATCATTAAGAACTTTGCAGACCGGAATCATGCTGTGCTTAAGCTGGTAGTTTATTTCAGGCCGCAGGAGGACTGGCTGGAGTCGAGCTACAAGCAGAACATAAAAAAATACCGTGAGGGAAAGGACTGCTCTGATTGGGAGACCTATATCAGTGATCCGGATAAATGGCCCAGCGCGGATTATTACAGCGGGCTCTGCCGTATGTCGGAGATCGTAGGTAAAGAGAATATGATCGTCAGGATATATGACAGAAAAAGATTTATCGGAGGGAAGGTCGAAAATGACTTCCTGCAGGCCATCGGACTGGAGCCCTCCGATGAATATAAGATAGGTGAGGAGGAAAAAAATACCTCCCTGAACGCTAATTATATAGAAATAAAGAGAATCCTTAACAAGCTTGACGGCATAGGTAATATTACAGAAAAAGAACTCTTCCATGCGCAGTCGGCTGCTACGGACTGTTCCGCAAGCTTAAGCAGATCAGGCAGCGAGGTTTTCATAAATCCCGAACAGAAATCTATGTTAAGGAACCGTTATAAAGAGGGGAATCAAAAGGTTCTGTCGGAGTATGTACATGAAGGGGATCATTTATTCCCGGAACCTAAAGAAAAACCCGTCTGGACCAAAGATGACCCTCATCTCTTTGAGGATACCGTCCTGATGCTCGGATATATGATACTTAATCATGAGAAAGAGATCAGCAGGTTAAAACAGACGGTTTATTTAAGATTGAAGCTTTATGATAAATGCCGTACTTTTATGACCAGAGCCATTCAGGCTATTATCGGTTCTAATGAATAAGATTCCCTCCTGATCTGATGGAGCTTAAACAATAAGACTTGCTCTCCGGGCTGTTCTCTTAGGATACTCTGGAGAACCTGAAAGGAATGTCAATGGATAAAGTAATATATCTTCATATAGGGACCACAAAGACAGGCACTTCATCAATTCAGAATTTCCTTTATCTTAACAGGTCATTTCTTGCGAAGAAAGGCTACTGTTTTAAACGTCTACCTATAATATGTTATGAACATTACGACAGAAACCGAAACGGTATGTTTATAGGCGGTCATCGCCGACTTGCCATTATTGGACAGGTGCCGATTAAAATAAGGGATAGAATACTTGAATTTGGTCTGAAGCAGGTGGAAAAACAGCTTAAACACTTCTCCACGGTAATTCTTACCGATGAATCGCTGTGGGGTTTCTTTCAGAAGACAGGTTATAAGAATCTTAAGCGTATTAAAGCTTTTGCAGATGATAATAACGCATTGCTTAAGCTTATTGTCTATCTCAGGCCACAGGAGGATTGGATAGAATCAATATACAGGCAAAGCATCAAACAATGCAAGAGTGGAAAGAATCGCCCCGAATGGGGTGAATTTATCAGTCATCCGGAGCAATGGCCTAAAACAGATTATTACGAGGGCCTCCGCCATTTGTCTGATATCGTAGGCAAAGAAAATATAATTGTCAGGATCTACGACAGAAAAGAATTTATGGGCGGAAAGGCAGAGAATGATTTTCTGCAGGCTATCGGATTGGACCCCTCTGAGGGATATGTCATTCCGAACGAAGAAAAGAATACCTCTATAAGTCCTAATTATATTGAGATCAAGAGGATACTGAATCAGCTTGAAGGTGTGGGAAATATTACCCATAATGATCTTATTTACGGACAACTGGCCACAGAAGCATGTTCCAGGAACCTGCGCAAATCCTCCCGTGAGACCTTCATGAATGCACAGGAACGGGCAATGATAAGGAAGCTCTATGAGGATGGAAACCAGAAGATCATCAAAGAGTATCTGAAGGATGACAGAAAAGAGCTGTTTCCCGCTCCCAAGGAAGCGCCGGTGTGGAATAAGGATAATCCGGATCTGTACGAGGATACAGTTTTGATGCTAGGGTATATGCTTTTGGAGCAGGAAATAGAGATCACCAAATTAAAACGGACAGTGTATTTAAGACTTAAGATATATGATAAATGCAAAGCTGTTTTTGATAAGCTTATACAACACATTGTCGGAGGGACGGCATAAGGGCGAGGTAAAGAGCGGCGGCTTCACAGCCTGCCGCTTTTGTGTTATCATGAAACCGGTCTGATTTCCGGTTAAAGCATTTCCTTATGGAGGGCATATCATGCATAAACCGCTACCTATAGGAGTTGAGTTTTTTGAAAAGATCATATCAAATGATTACTACTATGTGGACAAGACCTTATTCATTAAGGAATTGATCGATAAAAAGGGCGAGGTAAATCTCTTCACAAGACCCAGACGGTTCGGAAAAACCCTTACCCTTGATATGCTGCGCTGTTTTTTTGAGGAGGGCTCTGATCCCTCGCTCTTCTCAGGGCTTAAGATCATGGATTCGGGAGAGAAGTATACCTCGTTGATGGGGAAATATCCCGTGATCTTTCTGACCCTTAAGTCGGCAAAGACCGGAAATGAGGAATCGGCGTTTAAGGCCTTAAGGAGTGAACTTGCGAGGGAATTTAAGCGTCACAGCTTTGTTCTGGAAAGCAATTCGTTAAATGAAGAGGAGTCTTCAGCCTTCCTGGAGTACAGGGACAGGAAAATAGAACCGGATCAGTATACAGACAGCCTGAAATTCCTCTGCGAATGCATTAAGACAGTAACCGGAAAGAAAACCATAATCCTGATCGATGAGTATGACGTACCTCTGGAAAGCTCCTTTTACGACGGATATTATGAACATATGGTAAGCTTTATACGCAGTCTTTTCGAAGGGGCTCTGAAAACAAATAACGCGCTGGAATTTGCCGTCATTACCGGGTGCCTTAGAATATCAAAGGAGTCCATTTTTACAGGCTTGAATAACCTGAACATCAATTCGATCCTTACTCCGGTTTACGGGGAATATTTCGGCTTTACCGATGAGGAGGTAAAGGCAGCCCTTGATTATTATGAGCTTTCGGATAAATATGAGGAGGTAAGGAGCTGGTATAACGGATATCTTTTCGGAAACAGCAATGTTTACAATCCCTGGAGCACGATCATGTATCTGCGGGATCATACAGGTTCGAACCGTGACTACTTTCCACAGTCCTACTGGGCGAATACCAGTTCAAACGGGATAGTAAGGGATCTCATTGAAAGAGCGGACAGCGAAACGAAGGGAGAGATAGAAAGGCTCATAGAGGGAGGGAGCATCGAAAAACCGGTGCATGAGGATATCACCTATGGGGAGATATACAAGGAGCAGGATAATCTGTGGAATTTCATGCTATTCACAGGTTATCTGAAGATCATTTCTCAGCGGGTGGAGAATGACAGGATATACGCCGTTATGGTGATCCCAAACCGGGAGACGAGGTATATTTACTCACAGAAGATACTGAGCTGGTTTAAGCAGGAGATCGTACAGAAATCCGACAGAGCCCCTTTGTTTGCGGCCATGAAGAACGGCGACGCCGAAGGCTTTGAGCGGGAGATCAACAGGCTTTTGGGTCCATCCATCAGCTATATGGATTCCTATGAAAATTTCTATCACGGCTTTATGGTGGGGATTCTTTCGGGCAGCAGCGAATACGCCATAAAGAGCAACCGCGAATCCGGGTATGGAAGGAGCGATATCCTGCTGAGGACAGGGGACGTGTTTGAGAAGGCCTTTATCATTGAGCTGAAGGCAGTAAAGCAGGAGGGAAAGAAGCCGGTCACCATGGAGATGATGGATGAGGCGGCAGAGGAAGCGATAAAACAGATCGATGAGCTCAGCTATGCGGATGCACTTTTAGAGGAGGGCTACGGAAACCTCGGCAGGTATGGGATATCCTTTTTCAGAAAGAGGTGCAGGGTACATTACAGGGACGGGTACTGAGACATATTTTTTTTATTCTGAATTTTTGGCGACCGTTATAAATAATTATTCTCGCTCTTTTCTTTATTTATGAAATAAGGAATCGTAGATGAACCTACGTAAAAGAAAGGAACTGGTCATGAAACCGATGCCAGTTATCATATGCTTTCCCTTATCAGGGAGGATATGTATGGAACGATCATTGATGAAGGAGCTTGAAAAATGGAAAGCTTCACCCGGCAGGAAGCCTCTTATCCTGTGGGGTGCAAGACAGGTGGGAAAAACGTGGCTGATGCGGGAATTCGGGAAAAGATATTATCCCAAAACCGCTTATGCCTCTTTCCGCTTTTGTGTTATCATGAAACCGGTTCTGATATCAGGATCATAAAGAGTTTTGTACGGAGATATTTTTATGGGCATTTATGTGAATCCGGGAAGCGAGAGCATGCAGTCGGCTGTCAATTCGGAGATCTATGTAGATAAAACGGGACTGCTCAGTATTCTTAACAGAAGTATCGGTACAGAAAAGCGTTATTATGCCGTCAGCCGTGCAAGACGCTTCGGCAAGTCCATGGCAGCGGGGATGATAGATGCCTATTACAGCAGGGGCTGCGATTCAAAGGAGCTTTTTGCACCCTTTGAGATCGCAAATGATCCCGATTTTGAAAAATACCTGAATAAGCTCAATGTGCTTCACTTTGATGTGGCGACATATCTTAACAGGGCGAATTCGCCGGAGGATGTTATCCCAATGCTGGACCGGGCGCTTCTGAAGGATATGGTTGAAACTTTTCCGTTTCTGCGGGACAAAGGCCCGGAGAGCTGTGCGGAGGCCCTCAGTCTGGTATATAACGAAGATAATCGAAGGTTTGTTATAATCATTGATGAATATGACTGTATTATCCGGGACGCGGCAGAAAACGAGGAACTGATCAGGGACTATCTTAAGTACCTGAGAGGCTTTTTTAAGACCGAAGAGTCGAAACAGTTTCTTGCGCTCGGATATATCACGGGGATACTGCCCATAAAGAAGGTCAACGGGGAATCGGCGCTGAATAATTTCATCGAATACACAATGACTGATCCAAAGGGGCTGCAGTCTTACTTTGGATTTACACAGGAGGAGATAAACTCACTCTGCAGGCGATATGACCGGGATCCGGAGGATATCAGAGAGTGGTATGACGGATACTATATGTATGCCGCGGTCTTTGATGGAGAGGGGGAGACAGGAAGGGATAATGAGGACGGAAGCATCAGGGAGCTTAACGGAAGCTTTCAGAGGCTGAAGCACATTTATAATCCTAATTCGGCAGTAAATGCGTTTATGTTTCGTGAACTGGTACCCTACTGGAAAAATACCGGCTCTTTTGCGTCTCTGCGTAATTTTATCACCCTTAATTATGCGGGGCTTAAGGATGATGTGGTAAGGATGCTTGCCGGTGAAAGGGTCGGAGTCGATATCACGGGCTTTCAGAATGATGTGACCAGCTTTAAAACAAAGGATGATGTGCTTGCCTGCCTTATCCACATGGGCTATCTTGGCTGGGACGCCCTGAGGAAAGAGGCCTTTATCCCAAACAGGGAGGTGGCGGAGGTTTACGAGGCTGCCATAAAGACCGGTGACTGGGATGACGTGGGGGATGCATTAAGGCGTTCAAATGAACTGCTTAAGGCGGTTTGGGACGGCGATGAAAGGAAGGTCGCCAGGGTCATATCGGAGTCCCATCAGGACTATGCGTCGATCATTGATCTTCATGATGAAAATGCCCTTGCAACGGCCATAATGATGAGCTTCTATACTGCAAGGGCGGATTACTACGTAAAACGGGAGCTTCCCGCGGGCAGAGGCTTTGCAGACATAGCCTTTATACCAAAGGTGCAGGGCAGACATCCTGCCATGATCGTTGAGCTTAAATGGAACAGAAGCGCCAGGGCCGCCATAAGGCAGGTAAAGGACAAGAGCTATGAAGGCTTCCTGTCCGGCTACAATGGAGAGATAATACTTGTGGGGATCAATTACACAAAAAAGAGCGGAAGATATACCTGTAAAATAGAAAAATGGAAAGATGAAAAAGAACTGAAAAAGAATTGAAAAAGGCTTGACATATAATGCAAAAACAGGTATACTCCCTTTCAAAAGAAGGGAGTATTTTCATGAGCGCATCTATCACTTCAAAAAACGAAAATAAGGCAGGGAAGGTCCTTAAGGAAAAATTTATGGAGCCTCAGAACCTGTCGGCATATAAGCTCGCAAAAGAGCTCAATGTACCCGTTTCACGTATACAGGATATCCTGCACGGCCGCCGCAAGATCAGTGCCGACTCATCCGTAAGGCTCGGCAGGTATTTCAACGTATCAGAAAGCTATTTTCTGGATCTTCAGAATGAGGACAGGATAGCCGAGGCCGGGGAAAAGAACGAGGGCTTCTCAGGCATGAGACTGTCGCATCTGGATGTCCTTGAGGCCGAGGCGATATATATAATGCGGGAGGTGGCGGCAGAGTGTGAAAAGCCGGTCATGCTGTATTCCATAGGCAAGGACAGCTCGGTAATGCTCCATCTTGCCATGAAGGCCTTTTATCCGGAAAAGCCTCCTTTTCCTTTCCTTCATGTAAATACCACCTGGAAATTCAGGGAAATGATCGAATTCCGTGACAGACGCGCAAAAGAGCTCGGAATAGAAATGCTCGAATATATAAATGAGGAGGGGCTAAAGCAGGGAATAAACCCCTTTGATCACGGGGCGGCCTATACCGACATAATGAAGACTCAGGCCCTTAAGCAGGCGCTTACGAAATACGGCTTTACCGCTGCCTTCGGCGGAGGGCGAAGGGATGAGGAAAAGAGCCGCGCCAAGGAAAGGATATTCTCCTTCAGGGATTCCTCTCAGGCCTGGGACCCCAAGAACCAGCGGCCGGAGATGTGGAAATGCTATAATACCGAGATCAAAAAGGGAGAAAGCATCCGCGTGTTCCCCATATCCAACTGGACCGAGAGCGATATATGGCAGTATATAAAAAGGGAGAACATTCCAATAGTCCCTCTGTATTTTGCGGCAAAGAGGCCGGTGGTCGAACGGGACGGCAACCTTATAATGGTCGATGACGACAGGATGAGGCTCAGGCCCGGTGAAAAGCCCGAAATGAAAATGGTGAGGTTCAGGACCCTTGGGTGTTATCCGCTTTCCGGAGGGGTAGAATCTGAGGCGACGACTCTTGACGAGATAATAGAGGAGACTCTGAGCGCCACCGAGTCCGAGAGGACCAGCCGTGTTATCGATAAGGACGGCGGAGCGGCAAGCATGGAGAAGAGAAAACGAGAGGGGTATTTTTAAAATGAAGGGATTATTGAAATTTATTACCTGCGGAAGTGTAGACGACGGAAAATCCACCCTGATCGGTCATATGCTCTATGATTCAAAGCTTTTATTCGCGGACCAGGAGCAGGCCTTAAAGCTTGACAGCAAGGTGGGGAGCAGAGGGGGAGATATCGATTATTCCCTCCTTCTGGACGGGCTTATGGCCGAAAGAGAGCAGGGCATTACCATAGATGTGGCCTACAGGTACTTTACCACCAACGAAAGAAGCTTCATAGTGGCCGATACCCCCGGTCACGAGGAATACACCAGAAACATGGCGGTAGGCGCCTCCTTTGCGGACCTTGCGGTGATACTTGTTGACGCGTCAAAGGGGATACTCAGGCAGACCATCAGGCACGGCCGGATCTGCGCCCTTATGGGAATAAGGCATTTTGTTTTTGCCGTAAACAAGATGGATCTTATCGGCTACGATGAAACGGCTTACAAGAAGCTTGAAAAGGATATCAGAAAGCTTGCGGTAGACCTGGAGCTTAAAGAGGTGACTATAATACCCGTTTCCGCTACCGAAGGCGATAACATAACCACTTTATCTAAGAATATGGGGTGGTATAAGGGAAAAACGCTGCTGTCACATCTGGAGACGGTGGATGTGGAGGACAACGGCCTTGAGGAGGGCTTTGTGATGCCGGTGCAGAGAGTATGCAGGCCGGACCGCTCCTTCAGAGGCTTTGCCGGAGAGATAACCTGCGGTCAGGTGTCAAAGGGGGATACGCTTACGGTGCTTCCCAGCGGGCAGAAGGCAAAGGTCTCCTCCATACTTGTTACCGACAGGAAGGAGGCCTCGGCCGGAATGGGCCAGGCCGTTACCATATCTCTTGACCGCGAGGTGGATATATCGCGCGGATCAGTGCTTGTAAGGGATACGGAGCTTACGGTGTCCCGGATGTTTACGGCCTCCATATTATGGATGGACGACGAGCATCTTGCGGAGGGCAAGAGCTTTCTGATAAAGCTCGGCACGCAAAAGCTCCCCGCAACGGTTATGAATATCAAGTATAAGCTGGATATAGATTCGGGAGATCATATTCCCGCAAAGCAGCTGAGGAAAAACGAGATCGCGGAGTGCGACATAGCTCTTTCCGGAAATGCAGTCTTTGACAGGTTCTCCGATCACAGGGCACAGGGTGAGTTCATCCTGATCGACCGGGTAAGCAATATGACCTCGGCCTGCGGAGTAGTGCTTCACTCCCTGAGAAGATCCGAGAACGTTATCTGGCAGAAGCTTGATATTACAAGGGAGCACAGGGCGGAGAAAATGAAGCAGAAGCCCCTTACCCTGTGGTTCACCGGTCTATCCGGGGCAGGAAAGTCGACGCTTGCCAACGAGGTAGAAAAACAGCTTTCCGTCATGGGACACTATACCATGCTCCTTGACGGGGACAATATCAGGATGGGCATTAACAAGAATCTGGGCTTCGAGGAGAAGGACAGGATCGAGAACATCCGCCGTGTCGCGGAGATATCAAAGCTTATGAATGATGCCGGGCTCATAGTCCTGACCTCATTTATATCGCCGTATCAGAGTGACAGGCAGAATGCCAGGGATATCATAGGGGACGACAGCTTTATCGAGATCTATGTAAGCACTCCCATTGAAGAGTGCGAAAAGAGGGATGTCAAAGGGCTTTACCGTAAGGCAAGGGAGGGAAAGATCCCGAACTTCACGGGTGTGGGCAGTCCGTATGAGGCGCCCACGGAGCCTGAAATTACTGTCGATACAAGCAGGCTTTCTGTAGAAAAAGCGGTAGAGTATCTTATGGAAGAGCTGAAGAGGTTTCTTTAATGCCGTTTCTCCGGAAACAGCCCGGGAACCAGAACGGATTCATTAAGTGCTTATCGACGGTTATTTATGAACGGGAGGTATTGAGATGAGAAGAAATGCGGAGGATAAAATGAATAAAAATAAGAATAGAAATAAAATAGCGATGCTCCTTACTGCAGGATGCATAAGCCTGCTGCTCGGAGGCTGTGCGGCTTCCGGCGCCGCGGCCGGCGGGGCGGGCGAGACCTCCGGAGAAGGGGATGGGAACGGGGCCATCACCATAACAAACGTTTCCTATGATCCCACCAGAGAGCTTTACGCGGCATATAATGAAGCCTTCAGCAAGCATTATGAGGAGAAGACCGGAAAGAAGATCGAGATAATACAGTCTCACGGCGGAAGCGGCGGACAGGCCAGGAGCGTGGTCGAAGGAGCCGACGCGGATGTGGTCACCCTTGCTCTTGCTCATGATATTACCCTTATCGAGGAGGCAGGTCTTATAGAGAGCGGGTGGATCGATGAGTTTGAAAGGGATTCCTCTCCCTATACCTCAACCATAGTGTTTCTGGTAAGGGCCGGAAACGAAAAGGATATCCATGACTGGGATGATCTTATAAAGGAAGGCGTGGGTGTTATATCTCCCGATCCCAAGAGCAGCGGAGCTGCCTGCTGGAATTTCCTTTCGGCATGGTATTACGCCGACAGACAGTATGGCGGTGATGAAGCAAAGATCAAGGATTTCATGAGTAAGCTTTACGGAAACGTGGTCGTAATGGATTCGGGAGCAAGAGGAGCGACCACCACCTTTGTTGAGAACGGGCAGGGTGATGTGCTTGTCAGCTGGGAAAACGAGGCGATATCGACAGTAAAGGAATATCCCGGCGAGTACGAGATCGTTTCTCCCTCAATAAGCATCCTGGCACAGCCTTCGGTAGCCATTGTGGATGAAAACGCCGGTAAGAACGGTACCACGGAGGTTGCCCATGATTATCTTGAGTGGCTTTATTCGGAGGACGCACAGAGGATCATAGGCGAATATAACTACAGACCCTCAGATGAGAATGTCCTGAAGGAATATGCCGATAAGTTCGACCTTAATATGGAGCTCTGCACCATTAACGACTTCGGCGGCTGGGACGAAGCCTATGCCGTATACTTTAAAGACGGCGGAGTATTTGACGAAATATATTCGAATTAAATATAGTGATGCCCGGGTCAAAGGTGCCATGTGACTTTTGATCCGGGCACGGAGAAGGATTATGAAGGGCTTTAAATTAACCTTTGGCGTTACGGTCTTCATGTTTTCGCTGTTAGTGTTCATACCGCTTGCATCCATCCTTGTATACAGCTTTTCCCTGTCCCCTGCGGAGTTCTGGGAGATAATTTCTGCGGACAATGTTAGAAATTCCTTTATCACAAGCATAGTGTGCTCGCTTTTTGCTGCGCTGATCAACTGCTTTTTCGGAGTGATTCTTGCCTGGACACTTGTACGGTATGAGTTTAAATTCAAGCTCCTGTTAGACGGGCTTATCGAGCTTCCCTTTGCCCTGCCTACGGCGGTGGCAGGCATCACGCTCTCAAAGATGTACTCAAATACGGGCTTTCCGGGAAAATGGCTGTCAAAGGCCGGGATAGATGTGGCTTATACACATCTTGGCATCATCGTCGCTCTGGTATTTGTGGGAATCCCCTTTGTGGTAAGAGCGGTGCAGCCCGTTCTTGAAAAGCTGGATAAGCAGTATGAGGAGGCGGCTTATGTGCTGGGGGCAGGTAAGCTTACGGCATTTAAAAGGGTCATCCTTCCCGAGATAATGCCGGCCATGCTGACGGGCTTCGGGCTTGCCTTTGCCAGAGGTATAGGGGAGTACGGAAGCGTCATATACATATCGGGAAACAGCGCAAAGGAAAAGACACAGGTGGTATCCTATGTGATAATGCAGAAGCTTAACTATATGGATTATGCCGGCGCAACGGCGGTCGCTCTTCTGATGCTGGTAATTTCCTTCCTGATACTGTTGTTTGTGAACATCGTACAGATACGTCAGTCCCGTCATACGAATGAACTGTAGTTATAGGAAACGAAAAAGTTCTTTTTTTATTTTTGCGTTTCCCGCACCGGAGGCTTTACACAGAAGCTCATAACAAAACGGAAATATATAAGGATAAAGCACATGGGTTATAAAAAGAAAAAAAGCACCAGATTTCTTATGATAACGGTAAGCACCCTGTTTGTGGGGCTCATGCTTTTTCTGCCGCTTGTGATGGTGATAATAAATTCCCTGAAAAAGGGCTTTGAATTCTATCTGCAGGCTGTCTCCACGAAAACCGTGATATCCGCGTTAAAGGTGACCCTGCTTGCGACCGTAATAACGGTCATTGTAAATACCGTCTTCGGTATTTTTGCCTCGATCCTGCTTACGAGGTTTTCCTTTAAGGGCAAGCAGCTTCTTCAGACACTTATAGATATACCGTTTTCCGTATCGCCTGTCATTGCCGGGCTTGCCTTTATCATGATGTTTGGCAGGATGGGCTGGGCGGCTCCCTTTGTGGATGCCGTAAATAATGCCTTCGGCTGGGATATAAAGATAGTATTCGCGGTGCCGGGGGTAGTTCTTGCCACGATCTTTGTCACCTTTCCCTTTGTATCAAGAGAGGTCATACCGGTCCTTAATGCGGCCGGGAGCGATGAGGAGGATGCGGCGGCTTTAATGGGAGCGGGAATGTTTACCATATTCAGGAGGATAACCTTTCCGCATATGAAATGGGCTTTATTATACGGAATGGTGCTGTGTACCGCGAGGGCTCTGGGTGAATTCGGAGCGGTGAATGCTCTCTCCAAGACAAGGGGAGAGACCTTTACCCTTCCGCTTGAGATAGACGCCCTCTACCTTTCGGGCTCTGCGGATTCCATAACCGCCGCCTTTGCGGTGTCATCCATACTGGTTCTGTTTACGGTAGTGCTTCTGGTGATTCGCTGCGTGCTTGAGAACAGATCGAAGAAGGCACAGGAGGAGCAGAAACGGCGGTGAATTACATGTCGGGAACGGGACAGAAAGGACCGGTAAAGGCTTAGCCGACGGGTATAAGCCGCATAAGCGGAGGAATGTTGTATGTATCTTGAAATGAGAAATATAAATAAGAGCTTTGGCAGCTTCAGAGCATCGGAGGATGTGAATTTTTCGGTGGAAAAGGGGGAGCTTGCCGCGCTTTTGGGACCAAGCGGAAGCGGTAAGACTACGATACTTCGGATGATAGCCGGTCTTGAAAGGGCAGACAGCGGAGATATCCTTATCGATGGGAAAAGAGTAAATGACATCCCGGCATCAATGAGGGGCATAGGCTTTGTTTTTCAGAACTATGCCCTGTTCCGTTATATGACGGTTTATGATAATATAGCCTTTGGACTGACGGTAAAGAAGGCTCCCGCGGATGCAGTGAAGAACAGGGTACATGAGCTGCTCAGGCTTACAGAGCTTGAGGGGCTCGAGAAAAGATTTCCCAATGAGCTTTCAGGAGGTCAGAGACAGAGAGTGGCATTCGCGAGGGCTCTGGCACCCGAGCCCGGGCTTCTGCTTCTGGATGAACCGTTTGCGGCTCTGGATGCCAAGGTAAGGAAGGATCTCAGGCAGTGGCTCAGGGATATGATACACAGGGTAGGGATCACCAGCATATTTGTTACTCATGATCAGGATGAGGCGGTAGAGGTAGCGGACAGCATCATAGTTACCAATAAGGGCAGAGTAGAGCAGGTGGGCCGGGCCTATAAGATATACAAGGAGCCGGAAACGGCCTTTGTTTCCCAGTTTATAGGGGAGCCTGTGATAGTGGAGGATTTCGGAAAGCTTAACGGCTATGAAAAGGGCGATTTTGACAGGGCCATCATCCGTCCGGAGTTTGTAGAGGCCTTCAAAAGCGATAATGCTCATTTCAAGGATATTATCACCTATTCCCAGAAGGGTGTGATAAAGGATATCGTGTTCAAGGGGAGCGCATTGGAGCTTCGGCTTAATGTGAACGGAGTGGAGGTAGTGACCCACCGGTCTCTGGAGAGGCGTCCGGTCGAAGTGGGTGAAGAGATGAACGTTATAATCTACAGGCTGTTTGCCGTAAAGGATAATACGACTGAGCTCATGCAGAACAGTTACCTCCTGAAGGATGATCCGACAGGGGAGAAGCTTGAAAAATATCTTTATAGCGACGGCGGGTATTTTGCCGGTTAGCGTACGATTTCATAAATGAAATCGGCGCAGAATAGGAAATGATTCGTTCGGTAAACCGAACGAATCGGCACAATCTGAGGATTGTGCCTAAGCGCATGATCTGCGGGCAGATCAGCGCAGGGAGGGATGTATGTATGTGGAACGAAGAGCTTAAGCTTGCGATGGAAACGGCTGTAAGGGCCGGTGAGGAGATTCTGAAGATATATAATGAGGATAAGGATATCGGAACAGAGTATAAGGAGGACGGCTCGCCCCTGACCAGAGCGGATAAAGCCTCTGATATGGTGATTACGGCTGCTCTTAAAAAAGCCTTTCCGGACCATGCGATACTGTCCGAGGAGGAGAAGGACGATAAGGAGCGGCTCAAAAACGACCTCTGCTTTATAGTGGATCCTCTGGACGGAACAAAGGAATTCATAAAAAGAAACGGCCAGTTTACCGTAAACATTGCCCTGAGCAATAAGCACAGAAGCGTGATGGGAGTTATCTATGTTCCCGTGACCGGTGAGCTTTATTATGCTTCTGAGGGAGACGGAGCTTATCTGAGGACGCCCGACGGGAAAACGTTAAGGCTCAGGGTCTCCCAAAATACGGATCACTCCGCGCTGAGTGCCGTGGTAAGCGGCTCCCATGGCTGCGAGGAAATGGAGGAGCTTATAAGAAAGTATAATATAAGGAAGATACTGAGGATCGGAAGCTCCTTAAAGGGCTGCCTTGTGGCAAAGGGTGAAGCGGATATCTACTTCAGACACAATCCCACAATGGAATGGGATACGGCGGCAATGCAGTGTATAGTAGAGGAGGCCGGCGGTATATTTAAGCAGATGGATGACACGGAAATGCTTTATAACAGGGAGGATTCCCTGAATGCAAAGGGCTTTTATGCGATCAATTCAATCGAAAACAGATTACGGTAAGCCGGATGCCGCCCTGATGCGACCAGAATCCGGTACAGGAAACGCCAAAGTAAAAAGAGCTTTGTCATTTCTTATATGTGGATTGGCTATGTCGCTCATTTTTCAAGCTGCCCGTGTACCCTTGATGAGTTAACAGTTATCAATATATACACAGCGAATATGACTAAAGACAAAGCGCTTATTATAGCCCCAAGCTTAAGATAAGGAGTATGATATACAAATTCTATATAATGATCTCCCTCGGGAACATCTAACCCCATATGCATTATATTTGTTTTTAAAATCTCTGCCTTTGTGCCATCAATATATGCTTCCCAGCCTTCAGAATAAGGTACTGCCGCCACAAGCAGACATGGCTGAGAAAAACTTGCGCTTCCACAGAAATTGTCTACCCCGAAATAAACATCTTCAATGGAACCCATCTTTAACTTTTCAGAATCCCGAAGATACTCCTCTACTGGCTTTAACCAGATATTAAAGCTGTCAAAGCTGTATTTTCCAAGATGATTAAAAGTCAGAGTCAGGTAATCAACGGGCTCATCAGAATACTGCATGTTTATTGTAATATTATGACGATTGTTGTACCATACATGGTCATTTGTATAGATGTCACATCTTTTATCTATACCATTCGGAGCCCATATATTTAGTGAAGCCTCCGTAAAATAATCACTGAGATACTTATCTAAAGTCAGACTGCATCTCTGATTCCGTGATAATGCATTCCATTTATCCGATCCAAACTGATCTGCAAAATTAAATGTGTCATCATGATAAAAATCATACTCTGTGGCTCCCGAATACTTAAGCCCCTCAAAGGAGACATACAACTCCGCATCGGGGATTCCTTTAAAACTTATTGTCGCAGACGCACCTCTAGAGGTGCATATGAAGCAATCATCCTCTAAGGTAAGTCCCTCACTACATACCACATCATACTCTGCCATGAACGCTTCACTTATATTTGAAGAATCTGCCTTATCCAGATTTTCATTTATATTTGAATTATCATAAACCACAGCTGTCTTAAGCATGGCATCCTGTTTCTGTACAGAACTGAGAGCTTTCCATTCTTCATAAGGCATGTAACTGTCATAAGTACGAAAAATGGGTATTGGATAATCGTTTACAAATACATTATATTTTTTTTCTATTCCATTTCGTTCAACATTTCTTTCCTCAGACCAGGAAAAACCGAAAGGAGGTATATATGGAATATCATCGGGGACTATGAAATATTTGACCGATGAAAGATCAAGCAACGCCGTTCTGTCATCATATCCTTTATATGAAAAAGCAATAATCTCCCGTAAATCCATCTCGGATCTGTATTCCGCTGTAACAGGATTTGATATAGACCAATAACACTGTGTGTTTGAAACTCCTGATAGTATGTTTTCATTATTAGTGATCTTAGGACCTGAAAATCTGTATCGTTCAAGATATGATTCCATCATGTCATCAGGGATATCAGGCATCTCACTTTTAAATATCTGACGTACTGCCTGACTGTCGTTCACATAAACTCCGTCAATGGCGGCTTCAGTTTTTTTGGTACCCTCATCATGGTACCTTAATGAGGCATTGGTCATGACGGAAATACATATAAGTGCTATCCCGGCACATCCTCTCAAATACGTCTTATTCTTCAGCAAATGAGGATGTAATAAAAACATAAATATAATACCTGTACCTATAGATACAATGGTCTGTGTTTCCCTTGAATATAGCAAACAGGTCACCGAAAAACAGATAAAGGAGATAGACAGCTTTATCCAGTCATTAATATCTGTGTTCATCAGTTCATTCCACGAAACGACCAGTATAAATGCTGATAATAGCGAAAAGCCCCACACCCATCTGTTGTGGACATATGACATTCCGTTAAGGAGCTTTGCAAAGAAGGGAAATATAAGCATTACAACACAAATGGAGAATAGGACTTTAAGAAAAACGTATTTCGATCTCTTAAGCCATATAAAAAATAAAGAAAACAGTATGGGAATCGAAAAACCCAAGCAAAATCCATTGTAAAAGGAAGCCGTAATAAACTTTTCCGGAAGATCCAAGTAGTAGTTTAACGGATGAAACAGGTGGAGCCCATAGTCTATAGATGTTCTGGCATCTCCTAAAAGAGCGCTGCAAATCGGAATTAAGATAATAGCTGAGATTCCGGTACCGATAACAGAAAAAACAGCAACCCGAAAAATCAGTAAAGTAAGCGACTTTATCTGCTTACCATATTCTTTTAGTGACCTGACCACAGTATAGATGACAGTCAAAATCACGATCATGTAAAAAAAATAAAAATTGCTTAATGATGAAAGTGCCAGAGCAATAATATAAAGATATGGCCTTTGACCCTTTATTATTTTTTCGGGTCAATCATTTTTTCTATGTGATTCCTCAGCCGCTGACCCTGAGGCATAGTACATTGACAGTTGCATAAAAAAGGATCTTCCTGTAAGGTTGAGTTGCATCTTTGGCCGGATGTAATAACCCAATCAACAGGAGGATCCTATACCATGGATTATATACGAACCGAAGCAAATGGACAACTGGTACTTACACAATCAACGGAGTATCTGTTTTTGCCGTCCTGCTTATACGGCTTTCATAATACCGAAACAACCGTTGAGACCGCTAAATCCAAGCGAACTATATACTGCCACAGAGGATTTCTGGATCTTCCTGAGGAAGAGCGGGTTTGTACCTGTGGACAGAGGATGCACATAAACTCACATCCTGATATTTATATCCGTCACCTTAGCATTGGCGGAAACCTGAGTGGGTTGCTGTTTCCTCATAACCAGCTCCGTTGTCCCAAGTGTGGAGCCACCAAGAGCCAGTTTATCTCCTTTAAGGCTGAAGGCCATCTCATTACAGATGCGCTTCATCAGTATACCTGTGATCTGCTTGCAAGGGGAACTTATACAAACAAGCAGGTGGCTGAGATCACCGGGCTGGGTGAAAACACGGTCAAGGAGATTGATAAAAAGCGTCTCCAGAGCATCTATACAACCGATGACGGCAAGAAGCTTATAAAGCCTGAAAAACAAGCTAAATATCTCGGTATAGATGAGTTCAAGCTTCATAATGGTCGGCGCTATGCCACTCACATCATAGACCTTGAATCCGGTCATGTTCTCTGGATTCAAAATGGCAAATCGAAGCAGGTTGTCTATGACTTTATCGAGCATGTCGGCATGGAGTGGATGTCTGGTGTGGAAGCTGTTGCCTGTGACATGAACTCCGATTTCCAGGAAGCATTTGAAGAAAAATGCTATTGGATCCAACCGGTATTCGATTACTTTCATATCGTCAAGAACTTCAATGACAAAGTAATCAGCGAAGTCCGTAAGGACGAACAGAGACGACTCTACGAAGAAGGTAACGTGGAAGCCGCCAGAGCTCTCAAAAAGACTCGCTATATCCTGATGTCGAATCGATCCACGCTTCAGAAGAAGGATGAAGATGCTGCATCAGAAAGAGTAATTCATAAGGGCAGTCCTCTTTTCAAGACAGAGGACATCAAACGCAAGAGTGGTTATGAAGCAAAGTACGATGCTCTGCTGCAGGAGAATAAACTCCTCTTTACCCTTGATCTGGTTAAGGAAAAGCTGTCCTCCGCCTATGCCATGACTGATGAGGCTAAAATGGCTGATGCAGTCATTGACATAATCGATATATGCAAAGCAACGAACAACAAACATCTGCTCTGGTTTGGAAAGCTATTGGATACCCACTTTGAGGGCATCATAGCGCATGCAACTTACAAAATATCATCCGGTAGAATAGAGGGCATCAACCAGAAGATCAAGACACTCCGCCGACACGGATACGGCTATCCTGATGATGAATACTTCTTCTTGAAGATCATGGATATGAGCCGGAAGGAGTATGTCAGGAATCAGCCATCACATAGAATTTGTGATTGAGCCTTTTATA
>ODAI013899641.1_pt1 | contig 110552 bp, 98 predicted proteins | sample 1539321 | NCBI WGS metagenome assembly ODAI01 (sample SAMN02144231, study PRJEB22623) | gut metagenome | biome: sheep rumen | host: Ovis aries | place: New Zealand
ATAAGCATCAATAGATAAATCAGCAGTGTCCGAATTCTCTGGCATCATAGTGCCACCTTTTGGCTTCGCCTTTGCCGTAATTATCGAACTTTTTTTCAGCTTGTCAAAAATAATATCTTCTATACTCATTTTAATCACCATAACCTGTTTTTTAATGGTTGGACAAAAAAGCTTCGTACTCCCCGCAAATATCTGCTGTTGCACCAAAAGCTCTCTGCTTTCCATGATCCAACCAAAGCACTTTGTTACAAAGATCTCGTACTTGTGCGATGGAATGTGACACAAATATTGTCGCAGCCCCGTCTTCTATAATCTCCCTCATCTTCTTTGCGCTCTTTTCTTGAAAAGCACCATCACCGACAGATAGCACTTCATCGAGAATTAAGATTTCCGGTTGAACCATAGAGGCTATTGAAAAAGCCAGTCTTGACTGCATACCCGTTGACAGCTGCTTAAACGGTCGGTCTTCAAAATCCCAAAGCTCAGAAAAATCTAAAATCTGCTTGTACATTTCATCCATAAAGACTCTGGTATAACCAAGCATAGCTCCGCGCAGATACGCATTTTCTTTCACGGTCAAGTCGGGGTCAAACCCACTGGCAAGTTCCAGCAGCGCAGAAACTTTGCCAAAACGCTGTATTATGCCACTGCGGGGCTCCATCACTCCGATTATAGCTTTAAGCAACGTGGACTTCCCCGCACCGTTCGCGCCTACAATCCCCAGCATGTCGCCCTCTTTAAGCTCAAACGAAACATTTTCTACGGCCGTGAAGGTTTCAACGCTATAATTTTTTTTCAAATGGCGCATCGTCCATTCTTTCAATCCTATATCTTTGAAATCACCGATTTTATAGCTGATTGACACATTATCGGCCTTTATCATTGTTTTCATTCTCTATGAGTCCTCAACTGCACTTTCTTTAGATATAATATAAAAACTCATGATTGTACCTTTTGTACATCCACATTCCAATCCCGAGTGCAATCAAGGCGTCTGCTAAAAGTAACAAATGAAACTGCAGAGACGGTATGGTTGACTCCAATACAATCTTTCTAAAATACCTTATGAACAAATATAGCGGATTAAGCAAAAATAGGTTTCTGACTGTATCGCTGAACATGTCAATTGGGTAAAAAATTGCAGACATCCACATAATCAATTGAGTTGCAATGCCCCACAGATATTGCATATCCCTGAAGAACACAAAAAGCGCTGAAAGGATTAATCCCAAACCTAAATTAAAAACGATTAATAATACTATGGGATAAACCAATACCATATATTTCCATGTAAATGGGATGCCATCAATTGCGACGAAAAGGAAGAATACTAAAAGAGTTAATCCGAAGTTTATTAATGCAGATACATTCTGCGAAAACAAAAATAAATACTTTGGAACATTCACCTTTGTGAAGATAGAGGAATTCGCGAGTAACGATGTCATCCCCTGATTGGTTGCATCTATAAAGTATGAAAAGATCAACTGCCCTGCAAAAATGTAAATCGCAAAATGCTCTATATTTGCACCGAGAAGCTTGCCAAACACCAGCCACATAATAAGCAGATTCATCAGTGGTGATATGATACTCCACGCCATTCCAAGGATTGTTCTTTTATATTTTTTTGCAAAATCGCGTTTGACCAATTCCTCAAACAGAAACTGGTGCTGCTTTAATTTTTGTATCATTTCTACTCCAAGTTAGGATAATTTTTCGCGCCATTCAAATAACACATCGTTTATTATCTCATCTATTTCAATCTGCGGTTGCCAGCCTGTGTCTCTCGTCAATTTACTCCTGTTACAGCAAATTACAGGAGTCTCGCTAGGCCGCATACGCTCTGGATCCTGTTTTGTGACAATGGCGCAATGTGCCTTGGAAAGCATCTTGTCAAGAATCTCTTGCGCACTGTACGTAATCCCCGAACCAACATTATATATCTCGCCGGGTAACCCTTTTTCAGCTAGCAATCTATATGCCCTGACTACATCTTTCACGTGTGTGAAATCACGCCGCGACGATAGATTGCCTACCTTCATGTACTTTTCAATTCCGTTTTCTACCTTTGCAATGCCCGAAGCAAAATCGGGAAACAAAAAACCTTCTCTCTGCCCTGCGCCGCAATGATTGAAAGATCTCGTCATACAAATATTCATGCCATATGCACGAACATATATTCCCGCCATCTGCTCCTGTGCCATTTTTGATACGGCATATGGAGTTTGTGGATTTAAGAGTATATCCTCATGCACATTGACACCTTTGTCGCCGAGCTGCCCATACTCGTCCGATGATCCAACCAAAACAATCCTCGTTGATGGATTAACAGTGCGCACTGCTTCTAATAGGTTAACCGCTGCTAGCACGTTAATTTCAAAGGTCTCTTTCGGCTTTTTCCAAGAGATTGGCACGCTTGCCTGTCCCGCAAGATGGATAACAATATCGGGGTTTACATATTGAACAGAGTTTAATGTTTCCTGCGAATCTAAGAGGTCACACTTTATCGTCTTTTCGGCTTCGCGCACATCAATGCCAACAACATCATATCCGTTTTTTTCTAACTCTTCACAAAGGTATTTTCCTACAAATCCTAGGCTACCTGTTACAAGGGCTTTTTTCATAATAAATTCGCCTTTTCACGCTCTGCAAGCTCTAAATCATACTCAGCCATGATTGCGCAAAGCTCTTCATAGCTTGTCTTTTGTGGGTTCCACCCCAACACCGTCTTTGCTTTTGTGGGATCTCCCCAAAGATTTACAACGTCAGTAGGTCTGAACCACTGAGGGTTAACACATACCAGCATCTTTCCGGTCTTTTTGTCATAACCCTTTTCGTCCATGCCGCTACCTTTCCACTCCAGTTCGATGCCATCATGTGCAAATGCCAGTGTTGTGAACTCGCGAACTGTATGCTGCACACCTGTAGCAATTACATAATCGTCAGGTGTGTCATGCTGTAGCATCAGCCACATACATTCAACATAGTCCTTTGCATATCCCCAGTCACGAAGCGAGTCCAAATTTCCAAGTTCCAGATGGTCCTGCAGGCCAACTGCGATTCTCCCTGCTGCGCGCGTAATTTTTCTTGTTACAAAGTTTTCGCCCCTACGCTCCGACTCGTGGTTAAACAGGATTCCGTTGCAAGCAAACATCCCGTATGCCTCACGATATTCCTTTATCATCCAATACCCATACTGCTTTGCAATAGCATATGGGCTGTACGGATGGAACGGAGTAGTCTCGCTCTGAGGGCATTCTTCCACTTTTCCGTATAACTCAGATGTTGACGCCTGGTATATGCGACATGTTTTCTCCATACCGAGCATATGCACGGCTTCTAAAACACGAAGCACACCGAGAGCATCTATATCACCTGTATACTCTGCAGCATCAAAACTGATCTGAACATGACTCTGTGCCGCAAGATTATATATTTCGTCCGGCTTTACCTCTCCGATTATTCTAATGATTGAACTTGAATCCGAAAGGTCGCCTTCGTGGAGCTGAATCTTTTCAATAATATGATCTATACGTTGGGTGGTCGGAACAGACGAACGACGAATAATACCGTGCACTTCATACCCCTTTTCAAGCAGAAACTCCGCGAGGTACGACCCATCCTGACCTGTAATTCCTGTAATCAATGCTGTTTTCATTTTATAAATACTCCGTTCTGTTGCAAATCTTCAAGTTTTCTATGATTTTCTTTATGTCACCGGTGCTGTTTTTGTCACATATCAACGTAACATCGTCGGTATCAATTACAACGAGGTCTTCTATTCCAACCGTTGCAATCAGTTTGCCGTTGCCTTGAATTATGGTGTTTTTTGTATCAATTGATACGACATTTCCATTAATAACATTCCCAAACTCGTTGCAAGGCTGCATGCGCTCTATTGCGAGCCATGATCCAACATCATCCCATCCGAAGGAACCGCTCAGGATATAAATGTTCTCTGCTTTCTCCATAACGCCATAGTCTATCGATTCGGAGCGAAAAGCTTGGAATTCATTTTCAAGAACTTTTTCCTGCTCCTCGGTTCCGATAGCGGCTTTTATTCTCAAAAGACCTTCGTATGTCTCAGTCATGCTTTTCTTGAGGTTTGAAAGAATCGTTGAAACCTTCCAGATAAACATTCCACTGTTCCACAGATACTGCTGTGCAGCGATATATTTGCGAGCTGTTTCCGCATCTGGCTTTTCCACAAAACAGTCGACCTTGAAAGCTTCTCCCAGAGTCTCGTCCTGACTGATTTTTATATAACCGTAGCCTGTTTCGGGATATGTCGGTGTAATTCCCAGTGTAACGAGATTATCCCCTTTTTCTGCGACATCTGCCGCTTCTGAAAGAGTTCTGCGGAATATCTGAGGATGCGTAATAAGATGATCCGACGGGAGTACATACATTATCGCATCGTCATACTTTTTTGAAATATGAACAGCACCGAGACCGATGCACGGTGCTGTATTGCGACCAATCGGTTCACAAAGGATGTTTTCATCCGGGATTTCCGGAAGCTGTTCTTTTACAAGTGTTTTATAGCTACGATTTGTTGCGATGTATATATCTTTAATATCCACAAGCGGCAGGATTCTCTCTACCGTTAGCTGAATCATAGTTTTCCCGTCGCCTGTCAGTGACAGGAACTGCTTTGGCAGATTGGCTCTGCTCTTTGGCCAAAATCTCTCGCCACGGCCTCCTGCCATTATGAGTGCTGTCTTTTTCATTTCTATCTTTCTTCCCTCCAAACTTTGGAAATGAGTATTCTGCATTTCCCCCGTACTCTATACTCCCCTATAGCCGCCGGCATAAAAAAGGATTCGCCGGTACGCACTCTGTAGGTTTTTTCCCCGGATATTATATCTCCTTCGCCTGATACGCAAAGCAGGTGCTGGAATGAGGCTCCGTCACAAACAAGTTTAGCCTCTGTTTCCACATCTGCTTTATACGCTCTGAAGTAACTGCATGAAAACATTTCCGTGATTGAAAATCCCGGAAATGTTGCAACTCCGTTTGCTCTACATTCACTAGGTATAATCGGTTCGTAATTCATTACCTGCGCAGCACGCTCCAAATGAAGCGGGCGGAGGTTTCCGTCTACATCCTTACGGTTATAGTCATAAACTCTGAAGGTTGTGTTTGAGTTTTGCTGTATTTCAGCTATTACAATCCCCGCACCTATTGCATGAATCGTGCCAGGCAGAATGTAAAACACATCGCCTTTTTTAACAGGTACTTTGTTCAGCGCTTCGCATATACTGCCTTCTTTTGAGCGGCGTAAAAACTCTGATTCCGTGATAGTCTTTGATAATCCCAGATATATGCTCGACTGAGGTTTACAGTCGACTATGTACCACATCTCGGCTTTTCCACTTTCGCCTTTGTCTTTGTTTGCTGTCACATCAGACGGATGCACCTGAATTGACAAGTCCTTTGCGGCATCTATAAGCTTTACCATGATAGGAAAAGTTTCACCGTGAGCACAATCATCACCCCAAAAGCCCTTGCGGTCAATTTCCCCCAGTTCGAGGAGAGTCTTCCCTTTAAAGTCACCCTCTGCAACAACTGACATCCCATCCGGGTGTGCTGCAAGCTCCCAGCTTTCCGCGGTTACCTTTGGCGCATCACTCTTTCCGTATTCTTTTTTTAGCCGTTCGCCGCCCCAAAGGTACTCTTTGTAGCACGGCTGAAGCTTTAACGGTCTATACTCCATTATTATCCAAGTACTTCTTTGCATACCGAAATCAATTGCTGCGCAGAAGTCTCCCATGTAAATTTCTTTTCCTGCTCGTAACCTTTTTTTCTGAGGCTCTCTGCATATTCTTTGTCTGAAAGAACCTTCATGATAGCTTTAGCAATATCCCCTTCATCCAAAGGGTTAACCAAAGCTGCGGCATCACCGCATATTTCCGGCATTGATGCAGCATCCGAGGTTACAACAGGGCAACCCCAGTGCATCGCCTCAAGCGGCGGCATGCCAAACCCCTCGTAAAGAGAAGGGAAAACAAACAACTCCGCATTTTGATACAGACAGTTTCTTTCTCTGTTTGATATGTAGCCGGTAAAAATTATATCTTTGGCAAAAGTGCTTTCTTTTGCTGCCCTGTATATTTCTTCGTTCTGCCAGCCTTTACCGCCCGCCAAAACGAGCCGGTACGGCAGCTTTTCATTTTTCTTAAGCATTTCGAAAGCGTGAATCAGACGAACCAGGTTTTTCCTGGGTTCAATCGTGCCGACATAGAGAATGTATGGCTTGGTAATGCCGTATTTCCCTAATGTGACCTCTGAATCTGCGGTCTCCTCGGAAAAAGAAGGTGCGCTGTATATTACAGAAACCTTTTCTTCAGGAACGCCCAGCAGGTCTATGATTTCGCGTTTGGAAAACTCCGAAATGGTGATGATTCTGTCGCTGCGCTTTGCGCTGCGCTCCATTCCGGCCGATATTCTCCGGAGATTGCGTGCGTCCATGGTCTCAGGGAACCTCACATATGTCATGTCATAGACTGTTGTAATAATTTTTCCCCGTATTTTGGGCGGCACGATATAATTAAAAAAAACGGTTCCATCGGATTTCTGTGAAAAGAGGTTGTCGTAGGAAATTGGCAAAGCCCTCCAAAGTCTCCTATAAACTCCATACGGAAAAACACGGCTTACATTCATATCCATATCTATTCCCTGCAGCGCCTGACTATTATCATTCCTACCGCAGAAATTGAACAAATTACCGCAAAACTGTATTTCATCATCACTTTTCAGCCTTTTGGCAAGTTCGTATGTATATGTGCCTATTCCCGATCGCTTGCCGCAGCAGGGCTGCAGCTCAAGGGCAATGGTTTTTACCGTTTTGTTCATATCCTAATCCATTAAATTGTCGGCGAAATCAAATTGACTCGATGACTTTGCCGAGTTTATCGGCAGAGTCCTCCCACGAAAAACGTTTTGCGTTTTCGAAGCCTTTTTCTACTATCGTGCTCCTGTATTCATCATCAGTTAGAAGCCTGATTAGGCCTGCCGCTATATCGTCTGTGTCGTATGGGTTGACGTATTCGGCTGCGTCGCCCGCAGCTTCCGGCAGTGCGCTTACACTAGAGGTCAGAACTGCTGTGCCACATTGCTGCGCTTCGATTACGGGAATGCCAAAGCCTTCGTAAAGTGTGGGGAAGGCAAAAACTTCCGCCGCCGAGTATAGTGCTGCCTTGTGCTCGTCATCAACATAGCCGATTGAGTGAATGGCGTCTTTGGCTTTTATTTTCCGCAGCGCTTCTGCTTCGTCGAACTTCCACCCGAGGCCGCCGGCGATTACGAGTTCGTGCGGCAAATTGGTCTCAGCTTTCATTTTGTCAAAGGCCTGAATCAGCCTGACCAGATTTTTCCGTGGGTTCAGGCTGCCTACAAACAGGATGAACGGTTTTTCCAGATTGTAGCGCCTGCGCACCTCTGAAAGCATCTCTTCATCGCTCACCATCCTTATTTTGTCGGATGCGGCGCATGGGATGACATCTATTTTTTCGGCGGGAATCCCGAGGATATCCTGCATTTCTTTTTTAGTAAACTCTGATATTGCAATGAATCGCTCTGCGCGTTTGCAAAGATATTTGTATTGCTGCTTCCAAAGCAGTACGCGTGATTTCTGGTAGGTTTCACTCATGCGAAAAACTGCCAGATCCGTAATAATAGGGATTACTTTGCAGCTCTTCGGAAGAACGAATGGCACCTTTGAATCCACCGTCAGCAAAACTGCGTTTTCGCAATATTTGCGCCCTAGGCCGAATGACTGGAAAGCGATGCGCTTTATGCCCTCTTCATATGTGCATGGTGCTTCGATTACTTTTGTGTTTTCGGAGCAGTTAAACTCAGGGCTGTTTTTGGGGATTACTATTTCGCAATCCCTTTTTGTGATTTCAGTGAACGGTCCGAACCACTCCCGCATCATTATTCCGATGCCTGAGCTGTTTGATTTGTACTGCAGGGCATTTATTACTATTTTTGTTTCCTTTGACATTATGTACTGCTCTATTTTTTATCTCAAACCCACCCGCTCGTGGGCATACACATACACTGTAATTATACTATTTTGTGATGGGTTTATCAATATTTTTCGGCCAAAGAAACGCTGTTTTCAGATAATGTTTCAATCATAATTGATGCAGGGGGTATCATTATGTCAAAACAAGCCCCGACTCAGTCAGCCGAGCCGGGGCTTGTTACTTAGTGCATATTAAAGCAGTATAAAGCAAGATATTAGGTTCTGTCCGCCTCTCGCTATATACGCTAAAAGAGACTCAGAAATGTCACAAATCTCGACCCACATATTGGATCGTTATAACATAGACTTTCTTCTTATCTTCATCAACCCGAAATATTGCTATGTAATTGTCAATTAACAGCTGCTTATATCCTTTGTTAGCATAGAATCCAACTAATCTGTCCTGATGAGAATTCGGAAAGGTTGCAAGTCCCAAGATTGCTTCTTTAAGCCGGTTTAATTGTTTCCTTGCGGTTTCCGGTGCTAAAAACTCACTAGCTATGTATGTGTAGATATCGTCTAAATCTCTATAAGCTTTTTCTAGCAACTCAACTTCATATCTATCCAAAATGCTTTTTCTCCAATTTATCGAACGCTACGGCCGCTTCAATTGTCTTTCCGGTTTCGGCAAATTCCTTTTCAGCTTCATAAATCACGTAATCTATGCGTGTTTCGCGCGCGAATTTTTCGTACAACTCGGCGCTCATTACCACCAAGTCGCTATAGCCATTCTTCGTTATAAAAATAGGCTCTTGGTTTTTATGTGCGAGTTCCGAAATAGCGCTTGTGTTACGTAAATCTCTAATTGGCATAATTGTTGGCATAATCCTTCACCTCCGTTGCATTATTATAGCATAATTATGCTGCGTGCGTCAAGGTTAGTCAACATCTCAATGCCAAAAGAATCTTATTATTCTCGCTAAAACGCTCTCCCTTTTCATCGGTATGCGGTTTGGCAATGGCTGCGCTGCAGTTCGTGGTGCCTGTCTTTGCCGGTGTGACTCTTGAGACCTATTCAGCTTGGCCATTGGGTCTTCTCCGGAAAACAGGCGCCCGCGGAAATCTTCGAGGTAGTCATAGTCGTCTTCTTCGCAAATGTCGGAATCAAAGCCTACCTCATGGGCCAGCTGGTTTCTGATCCATCGGGCATGCTTTAGGAGCGCATAATCATCTTTCCACGTCGCAATGGTCTGCCGCCCTCTGTAATCATTTGCTTCCATCTGGCGAATATACTCTGAAACGCCTTCCGCTGAAGAATAGGCATCCCTTATGAATCCGTCTATGCTTTTGTATAAATCGACGTAGTCTATGTTTAGGTCACGCATGTTGTATACCTCAAAATCCTATCTACAAGAAGCAACTAAACTATGAACCCCATCCAGTGTATTTTCAATACTGCAGACGAACTTTTCATCGGAAACTACGCTCACCAGTCCTGCTTACGCTGCAAGCGCTACCAAGATAGGCGCAATGATTTTGAGTTCGGCCTCCATCCGTTTTAAGTACGAGGTTGCTGTTATCCCCTTACAACCTAAACATCTTCGAGGTCTTAGATCGAAAAACGCCTCTATTTCTTTTTCTTTTTGGTTTAATTTTTCAGGCAACCGATGGGAATCACAAACACACCGTCTTCTCTTTTGTATCCATATGGTGTACCGGTGATAACAATTTTTAAGTCCGGCAATCTGAGCGGGGGCTGCTTTTCGTTGGCATTATATTCTGCAATCAATTTTTCTATTTCTTTGAGATGAGCGGCACCTTCCTCGATTTCCTTGCTCCCAAGTTTTATCTCTATCAACGCATATCTGCCATCTTTTAAGTGCAGTACGGCATCTGCCTCTAGCCCATATCTGTCATGATAATATGATATAGTCCCACCCATAGACGACGAATACACTCGCAAATCTCTGATGCACAATGTTTCAAAGATAAAGCCAAATGCTTTAAGGTCCGTATTGAAATATTCCGGTGCGACCCCAAGAGCTGCAACAGCAATCGAAGGATCCACGAATTCCTTTTTGTCCGAGGACTGAATAGCCGTTTTCGATCTGATTGATGGACACCATGCCTCCACATCCTTGATTACGTACAACTTTTGAAGAGCCTTCAAGTAATCATAAAAGGTTGTTTCGCTCATGGAAAAATTTGCGTTGATGTCGCGCAAAATTGTTCGGTTGGAAGCAAATGTCGATATATTTCTGGCATAGGACCTAAGCAAGAGCCTAGTCCCTTTCTCGTCCCGTTTTATATTATCTACATTGCTGACATCGTCTCTGCACAAGCTGTCAAAATAACTTCCGGAAATCATCAGCTTTGCTTTCGCAGTCTTTTTTATTACAGCCGATGGCCATCCACCTCGGCATGCAGCCATAATAATTCCGTCAACCGTTAAATCGGAAGTGCAATCTTCAGGAAGGGCTTTCCCTTCAAACAAAGCTGACAGCGAAACTTTCCCGTTGGATTCACCGGACTCGTAAAGGCTCATTGGATACATTTGGAGCGTATCTATTCTACCGGTTCCTGTATGCATAATTGCCGTTTTGTCAATGGAGTTTGAGTCAGTGAGGATGTATAGACCCGATTCATTTCTTTTATCAACGGAAACCCTTACTGCATCCCATAAATTCGGTGCTATCTGCCATTCATCGATAAGGCGCGGATTATCACCGACGAGCAAGTTCGATGGTTTTATCTGAGCAGTCTGTATATAAGAATCTCGCATATCCGTCAACATTTTGCAATACTCGGCGAAGACTTTTGCGGTGTTTTGGCGAAGACATTTGTGGCTTTTTGGCGAAGAACTTTGCGGTATGCTTATGCAAGCCTTTGCAGGTCCCTTTCCTTAAATAGCACCATTGTGATGCTAGTTTGTTAGGCTTGTGGTATTTTCACGGGTTTTAATGTTTTATACCAACAAATTAGAGCTTTTGCCGGCAGAAAGTGACGCTCCCGGCAGTTTTTGGAAGGTTTTGCCTGCACTTTTTTGGTATAAATATGTCATATAGTGGTTCTCTACCACCAAGCTTGATCAATGAAGGTACAAATTGTTGGTAAGAAACTCATTTTTGCGGAAAAATACCACTACTGAGCTGATTTGCGTGAGCAGAAAATGGGCACGCAAAGCCCGCTGCGTGGGAGCGGACCCTGGGCACGCAAAAAGCCCGCCGAATATGGCGGACTTTGGGGCCTTGCTATGCTTATATGGTGTGGGTTTGGCGGTACTCCTCGAGGTTGTGATCAAACTCAGCTTCGGTGAGCCCGGATTCTTCGACAGCGTCAGTCTTGGTGAGCTTGCCCTTGGTGAATAGAGAAAATACTTTGCGGAGCTCGCCTTCGGCAATCCCTTCCTTGCGGCCTTCTTCGCGACCTTCCTTGCGACCTTCCTTGCGGCCTTCCTTGCGGCCTTCCTCGCGGCCTTCCTCGCGGCCTTCTTCCAAATACATTGCATATGTTTCTTGTAACGTCATAAATTCAGACCTCCTTTCGGCATCGTCTAACAATTTGTTTTTTATATCTTCCAGTTCTAACACAAAATCCGAAGCGATAAATCCTGTTTTTAAATAATCCAAAAACGCCTTAAGCTCAGGGTCCATATCTTCTTTTGTATAATGAGTATTTAAGAATACCTTTCTGCTGCCATCATCATAATCGCAGTCAGGGTGTCCTACGACCATAGTCTTTGCAACATATCTGTAGTCTCCCTTGCCGAACAAATCAAAATCGCATATGAATATTATATATCCGTTCTTTAGCTTGGTATAGGTTTTGTCTTTGCCTTTACCTAATGAATCTAAGTCCAGCATGCTCTGATAATATCTGGCTCTCTTGGGGATGTCGCCTCTCTTGAGCTTCTGCATCTCTATGTCGTAGATGTTGCTCTCATCATCCTCGAAAACCACATCAAAGCGAACGCCTCTACCATCCTTCGTCTTCTTAATGCTCTTTTGCGCCTGGATCTTTACGATTTCTTTAATTTTCCGACCGGTTGCCAGCTCCGCTATCCTTTTGCAGATGTGAGGGTTTTCTGTCAGAATGCTGCAAAATACGTAATCATCTGTAAATGTAAAATTCCTGAATATCTCTTGATTCTTCATATCCCTTTCTCCTTTGATAATATCAATTTTCTACTGCCCCCGCAAGTACTATTTGTCAATTTTGCGGCAGGCGCTTCTATCCAATTTATGTTTATATTTACATTTTATTCCATTCATAATCAAAAGTCAACCCCCCGCCTTGCCCTTTCCCCTCACCTATGTTACAATTCCTATAATTACTATCCCCCAACAAGCCCCCAACAATCCCCTCGGCCGCACCCCCGGCCGCGCCCTTTACAACACCCTCAACCATACCCTTTACTAACGAAAGGCACTCGCTAAAATGAGCTTCGAAAACTATTTCCCGATTTGGGACAAACTAACTGATCTGCAGCAGGAACACATCCGCAGCGCTGTTATTTCCAAAAGCGTCAAAAAAGGCGCCATCATCCACAGCGGCACGACAGATTGCAACGGCCTTATATTACTTAAGTCCGGGCAGCTGCGTGCATTTATCGTTTCGGAGGAGGGGCGCGAAGTCACACTTTTCCGCTTACTCGATCTGGACATCTGCCTGCTTTCCGCTTCGTGCATGTTCAATTCCATTAGCTTTGATGTCACGGTTGAGGCCGAAAAGGACACTGAGTTTTACCTCATTCCCACCGAAGCCTACCGCTCCGTCATGGCCGAATCCGCTGCGCTTTCAAACTACACAAACGAGCTGATGGCCGCACGCTTTTCGGAGGTTATGTGGCTGATCGAGCAAATCATGTGGAAGAGCCTGGACAAACGCGTCGCAACCTTCCTGCTCGAAGAATCCGCCCTCGAAGGCTCCGAAATGCTTACCATTACGCACGAGTCCATCGCAAATCATATCGGCACTCATCGCGAGGTGGTTACGCGGATGCTGCATTATATGCAAAATGAAAAAATGGTCAGCCTGTCGCGAGGACAAGTGACCATTATAAACAAAGAACTGCTCGAGAAATTAAGAAACTCCTAATTTCCTGCGCTTACACCCTTTGTGACTTTTCATTTTCCCTTTAGCTATTAGCTGCGTCATTGTCCCCATTGGACAATACACGCACCAGCTTCGCGGCTTAAACAGTATCATCGTGACCAGCCCCAGGACTGTGGAAGTCAGCATCACGCCGTAAAACCCAAAGGCGAACTGCGCCACCCCTTCTGTAAAGAATGTCCCGTGATAAGCCCAGTTCCAAGGCAGCTTGAAAGTCCACAGCAGCGTCACTATCTGCCTCAGCCCGCTTGCACCGGCAAAGACGAGATACGTGTTCCAGAGCATTTGGAAAAACATCACAAAGAAAAAGATTAAAAACCCATACCGAAAGCCTTTGCTCTTCATCCACTTTGGAATATCTTTCTTTCTGGAAAGTCCAAGCCCCCCGCCCAGGATTCCAAACAGCTGTCCTCGTCCGCAGTAACGGTTGCAATATCCTTTTCCAAAACCGGTAAAGGACATGATGAGCGGCACGAAAAAGCAAATCAGTCCCAGCCAGGCAAACATTATGTTGAAAAAGCCCAGCGACATGTATAGCAATGTCGCTATCCACAAATAGTCATACCACTTCTTTTTCATACGCCCACCTCGCACATCCTTATGCTGCTTGCCGGGCATTCCTTTGCGCAAGTGCTGCAACCCACGCACTTTTCGGCATCTACCTTTGCTACAGTCCCCCTAAGTATCGCTATTGCCTTCAAGGGGCAAACCTTTGCACAGCAGCCGCAAGCAACACATTCATTGCTCGCAACCACGGCCAATCTTTTCTTTTTCACCTTCTTATAACCCTCCCAAAATCAAAGATGGTTATATTCTAGCGAAAAACAAACCCCATGTCTGTGACAACATCACCTATATCTCCCATGCACCTTCTTGAACGCTTCCTTTGCGCGGTACATCTCCTTGTCTGCGCGGCGAAGCACCTGGCCGATGCCGGTATCGCCTTCTCTGTACTCAGCCATACCTACTGCTGCCGAATAGCATTCCCAAGGCTCTTTATCCTCCTGAGCAAAGCTCTTTTCAAAGGTCTCTTCTATCTCCTTCAAAAGCTCTGCGCGGTTTTCGTAATCTTTGCCCGTCAGAACGACGGCAAACTCATCGCCGCCTATTCTGAACACCGGTGAATGCTTGTAGGTCTCGCAGATTGCCTTGCAACAGCCGCAAAGGTACTTGTCTCCGCTGGCGTGTCCGAAATTGTCATTTATGTACTTCAGCCCGTTTGCATCGACCATTACGGCAGCATAGCTTTCCGTATCGCCCTCGATGCCACGCGCGAAGTTCTCTATATACTGATTAAATGCCGCCTTGCTCCCCACGCCGGTCAAGCCGTCGCTGAAGGCAACTCTGCTGATTTCACCGATTCTGTTTTCCTTTTCCCTGATATCGCTCTCCGCCTGAGACAGATTTTCCGTCAGCTGTGCGGCTATGCGGTTTTTCCTGTTCGTCACGCTCAAAAGTGAAATCAGGATTGTTACGGATACTGTGATTGCAATTACCGTCGCCATCCAAAGCGACCTCAGCCTGAAGAGCGCATCCGTAGCGTTTACTACGGAAATACACATCCACTCGTTTGCAACAGGCACGATGTGAACCATATATTCGTTTTCACCGTAACGCATCGTAAACGAGTCGCTGCCCATTGTCCGCAGCTCTTTTACCATCTTCGTCCCGAACGAATTGCCGCCGTCCAGATAGCACTTTCCGACCTCACTTTTATCCGAATGCGCCACCACCTTGTAGCTGCCGTCGAGAATAATCTCCATTTCGCCCTCGTTCTGAGCGGCTATTTCCTCGGTGATCTTTTGCAGCTTGTCCATCGAAAAGTCCATCGAAACAACGCTCTTTGTATCGCAAAGTGTCTTCGAAAGCGCAATCATGATGGTTTGCGAATCGAGATCCAGATAAGGGTTTACTACCGCAACCTGTCCGAGGTTCGCCCGCGCCTCTATATACCAAGGCCTGCTCTCCGGCACATAGCTGACGCTCGGCGTCCATCCCGTACCGTCGAGATACTCCCCGTTAATTACACCGTAAAGTCCCGGGCTTTCACCCGAAGTTATATTGATCACCGCCACGGACTGATTAAGCAGGTAGTCCTGAATTTCCTCCTGCGAGCGGCCATCGCGAATCATATTGTCGATTGTATAGCTCGCCAGCTTTATCGTATCGATACCTGTGGAAAGGAATTTGTCGATCTGCTCCGCCGAACTGATCGCACTGATTTTTCCGCTCTCCATGATAGCTTCCTGCGTCTGCGAATAAAGCATCGTATAGTAAACGAAAATCAGACCAGCAAAAAAGACATTTATCAAAATCGCTATAAATATCCCGCGAAGTGTAACTCCTCTTATTAATTTGTTAAGAAATTTGCATTCTTTCATCTTTGCCCGAAATATGTTTCACTGCGCTATTTTACAATCGTAATGTCACCGCCAAACCACTTTGTCGATATTATGGCAAGTGTTCCATTCTCTTTCATCTCGTCTATCAATTCCTGCACTCGGTCTCTGAGTGCTTCATCGCCCTTGCGAAAGCCCACAGCAATGTTCTCTTCGCTCAGGCTGTCCGGCAGCACATAGTAAGTTTTTCCTCTTTCCGCCGTGTAATAGTATGCCACCACCGAGTCAACGAGGGCCGCATCTACCCTTCCCTCGTCAAGCGCCGCAAGAAGCGACAAATTGTCGTTAAATCTGAGAACCGCAATTTCACTCCGAAAATCCGCATTTTCAAGCGCCTCTACTGCGCTCGAGCCCGATTGCACACCTACCGTTCCACCGACCAGATCCATGTTACCGCGCGCTTCGCTCTCACCGGTTACCATAAAAATCAAGGCGTTCTTCATATAAGGCTCCGACAGCGTCATCTGCTCGGCACGCTCCGGCGTCACCGACATGCCGTTCCAAATGCAATCAATCTGCCCGCTATTCAGCAGCTTTTCTTTCTCTTCCCAGTTGATTGGCTTTGCCACAAGCCTCACTCCCATTCTGGTGCAAGCCTGCTGCGCCACATCGATATCAAACCCCACGATTTCGCCGCTTTCATTCATAAAGCCCATAGGTGGGTAGTTCGCATCAAACCCCAGGACCAGCTCACCTTTTCTCAGGACTCGCTTCAGCGAATCATCGTTTTGCGCTTCCTCCCGCTCATATCCGCAAGACGCAAGCAAGCCCACCGCAAGCAGTATCAAGACCGTCAGTGCTACAACGGCCGCGGCCGCTTTCAGATTTAGACTTTTCTCTTCTCTTTCCATCTGCTCACCTTTTTTTCCACTTTGGGGACAGGCACCAAATTCGCCTTTTTTCCAATTTGGTGCCTGTCCCTAAATTCGCCTTATTTGCTGAGGTATTCATCGCAGTACATCACAATCTCGCTCACCTCGCAAGGCGCATCAAATGTGATTTCTATCTGCCCGATCTTGCCGGCATTCGGGTCGTTATCAAGCTCCAGCTTCACAAAAGCATATCCGTCTGCGTAATAAGTTTCAAGCGGCGCACCGCCCTGTGAAAACTTCACCGCATGCGGATTGTCGCAGTATACCTTTACCGGATAGCTACCGCCGTACTTCGGTACAAATGTTGCCGAAAGAGTTGCCGGAGCATTCACGCTTGCCGTAAAGCTGCAGCTGCCTTCGCCCGCATTTTTCCACTCAATTCCCGGAGCTGCGCTCAGGAAATCCGGAATGCCGTTCAAATCCGCATCGCAGGCATACTTCGTATCGAACATCGCGCAGGCCACAATCGTTGCAATTGCATCTGCATTGTCGTAATAACCCTTTTCGCGCAGCTCAAGCAGCCTTCCAACAAACAGAGCATTCCTCGGAGCAAGCGTCACATTGTCAAGATATTCCTTGTTCCTCTCGCGAACTCCGTCATAATATTTCAAAATAGTCTCGTATTCGGTGCCCTTTTCCTGCGCGCGATTCATCGCCGCATCGGAGTATGGACCCATTATATCGAAATTATCTTCAAGCGTACTGAATATATACTGCCAGGTGTCGCCGCTCGATCTGACATAGTCGGCGCCCCTGTCGAGAGCCGCAAATGCCTTTTCGTCCCTACCCTTTACGAAATAGAAATTGGCTGCCGATCTGTAAGCCGAATTGGAATTAAGCTCCAGAATCTTTCCCGCATATTTGTCGCATAGAACCGGATCGCCGATTCCCGGGTTTGCCGCCTCACTGTTCAGATAGCTGATGTAATAGTCGGCATACTCGTATTTTTCTGCATCTGCCGCCTTTGCAATCATCTCCATCGTCGCCATTCCGCCGGTCAGCTTTGTGCGCGTCGAAGAGTTGTACCCTATCGTAACCGTAAACATCAGCGAAAGAACCAGCATCAACGCCATCGCTCCGCTGAAGACCACCTTTTGCCTGAAGTCACCTGTCTCGCCCACCTCAGCGGCTTGGCCTGCCTTAAACAGTCCGTCCCTCAGCAAGATTCCGACAAGCGCAAGCAGCGACAGCCCTACTATCTGATAAGCCCCGCTCGACCAGACCGCATCACTGAACGACTGTCCGTACATCTGCACTACCGCAGCACCAAGCGCCGGAACCGCGTAAAGTCGGAGCCTGCCCGCTTCACTTTCATCGCCTGCGCTGCCTTTGCGGGCTGAAATAACATATACAGCCGAAATCACGCCCATTGCCGTGAAGATCAGGAATCCGATGATTCCGCAATCACAAAGCATCTGAATATAGTGGTTGTGAGCGTATTTTGTCTCGTAAAAGAAATTCTGAACCGCCATTACACCGTTCTCAAAGCCGCCGAGGCCTCTGCCAAACACAGGGCTCATCTTGAAAAGCTTCATGCCGTCCTGGAAGAATACTGTTCTCTGGACAGCGTTTTCGTTTGCGCCCAGGTTCTGAATACGGTTTGCCATAAATCCCGGAAGCAGCTTGTACTCAAGCTTGAGGCTGCCTTTTTCAGGACCTTCGTATGTCGCATCGTTTACCTTGAGGCCGCTTGCGCTGTATAAATTAACCATGACGATTTCCGAATCGTCCGGTACCGTAAAGCCGAGACTGAGTGTCTGATTTTCCGCGCCCTCGGTGCCAAAGCCCTGCTGTGCAAGCAGGTCGTTTGTGTGAACCTTCAGATCTGTCTCATCCTGGCTTGTTATGCTTACATGAAGGTCTGCAGGCTCGCTGCCTGTCTGCGATACATCGAGGCTGAGCACATATTCGCCGCCCGAAAGGTAAGCGGCTCTTGAAAGGCCCTCGCCCGGCATCAGAGTCTTTGCCCCAGTGACATTAAGCGCCGCCAGCGCAAAAGCGATGATGGCTGCAGCAATCACACCGATGGCAATGATGCCGACCTTTGGGCTCTGACCGAGCTTGTCGCCGATTTTCGAGCCGATGAAGCGGTCAAGTACCCACAGAAGTGCGAAGTTTGCGCAAAGTGCCAGCATAGGCAGGAATCTTGCTCCGCCTGCTGCGCCGAGGCCCGCAAAGGAAATGAAGGCCATCACGAGTGTGCAGACTGCGTCTTCGGCAAGCAGTATAAAGAGGGATGCGCGTTTTCCGCCTGCTTCGAGCAGCAGCATTGCGACGCAGGAAAGCAGGAAGATAAAGAGCGAGCCCATCGAGAATGCGAGTATGTAGCTGAGCGTATTCAGACCGAGCAGCACGTAGGCGCCGAAGCTTCTTCTCGCCTTTGCGAGGTGCAGGCTCATGATTGTGCCCAGCGCCATTACGCCCGAATAGAGGTTCGGGTCGGTCAGCATGCCGCGAATACGAACGCCGGTTTCATAGCCGCCCATCGACTGGAAATAGTCGGATACGGGAGCCATAACGACATTGAAAATGCTTGTCAGTATATGGCAGCTTGCGGAATCGACCGAGAGTACTCCTATAGCAGCAGTGGCTATGGCAAATATTGCAAAAATGCGGTCCAGCCCGCGCGCTGATTTCTTTGCAAATATTATGATTGCGAGCACTATCGGGAGCACTGCGAGAATCTTGCAGACCTCGTGGAGCGCCAGCTTTCCGGCCGCTGCATAAAGTGATGTTATTGCGCACCAGAATATGTATACAAACGGCATGATTGTGCCGAGGTTCATTCTGTCTTTGGCTATCGCGCGCCATTTTGGTCTCACCCATGCGAGGATGCCGAGCGCCATTGTGATTATCAGCGCGGCGATTGTCACGCTTTCGTGCAGCTTGTTGTCCAGCGTGCCCTGAATCAGCAACAGGAAATATGCGCCGATTGCGAATACCGGCACGGCCCACTTTTTGTAGTCACTGTCTGTGTATTCATAGCCTGCGACAAGCTCGGCAGCTCTGCCCGCCATTTGCTTGCTTGCCGTTTGTTCTGTAGTTTTTGGTTTTTTGTTTTTTGAGGCCATTGCCTTTTCCTCCGGTATTCTGTCTCTTTTGTCTATGTGTCTATGCTGCGCCCCTTTATTGTCCTCGGGCTTTCTACTGCAGCTTTTCCTTGTTGAAAATCCCGCCAAATGCGGTCATCAGCATTATTTTAAAGTCCAGCATCAGGGACCAGTTTTCGATGTAATAGATGTCGTATTCTATGCGGCTCTTGATTGAAGTGTCGCCGCGCAGCCCGTTCACCTGCGCCCAGCCGGTAATGCCGGGGCGTACCTGGTGCTTTATCATGTAAAGCGGTATCGTTTCCCTGAACTCATCGACAAACTTTCTGATTTCAGGTCTCGGTCCCACCAGGCTCATGTCGCCCTTTAGTACATTGAAAAACTGCGGCAGCTCGTCAATCGAGCATTTGCGGATAAATGAGCCAAAGCGCGTTTTTCTCGGATCTTCGTTAGTGCTCCAAGCCGTAAGCGATTCGCTGTTCACGCGCATTGAGCGGAACTTGTACATGGTGAAGTCTTTGTTGTCCTTGCCGACGCGCTCCTGGCGGAAGATTATCGGCCCGGGGCTTGAAAGTTTTGTGCCGATTGCCGCAAAGAGCATGACGGGGCTTGTTAATATAATCAGCAGCGCGCTAAGTATGATGTCGAGTCCGCGCTTGCATATGCCGTTAAGCTTGTTGTCGAGTGGGATGCGGCGCATGTTAATCAGCGGCAGGCCCTCGACTTCTTCCATATATGCCTTTGAAGGCAGAATTTTGTAGTAAAACGGGATGACAGACAGCTTTAGGCCGTTCTTTTCGCATGCGGCGATTACGCCCGGCAGCAGGTCGGTGTATTCAGCATCCAGCGCGCATACGACCTCGTCAAAGAAGTGGTCCTCGAGGTATGCGCTTAGTTCGTCGATGCCGGCAAGCTGCGGGATTTCATAGGAAGTGCCGCTGTTGGTGCTGTCGCCCGGATGGGAGCCTGCTTGGTCGGTAAAAATCGGCGCCTTTGGGATGCCCGGCTCCGCGATATAGCCCGTTACATGATATCCGAGATCGCGATTTTTGAGCGTCATCTGTAAATAGTCGGTCGCCGACTGCCCCGAGCCTATCAGCAGAACGTGCTTCAGGTTGTAGCCCTTTGCACGGTAATTTCTGAGAATTCTGCGCAAAAGATACCTTTTTGTGCCCAGCCCCAGCGTGTTGAATACCCAGAACAAAACCAGCGTCCATCTGGATATGTCGATGTCTTTGTATATGAAAAGAATCGCCAGAAACAGCGCAAATCCCACCAGATTCGCGCGGATAATCAAGCCAAACTCCTTTAGAAATCTCGTTGAACGGAACGATTCATAAAGCCCGTACCCCTCGTAGATCAGGAGGTACACGGGAACCAGAAAAATGGCGTACTTCAAATACTCGGCGAGCTGCATGTGCCCCGCCGCCCCTTCGAATATGTAGAATCTCACTACATAAGCGAGGCACAGAGCGATAAATGCAACTACCGCATCCGTCAGTATATTAAAGTAATTTAAAAGCCTCTGGTTTTCCTTTATCAAAATTAGTCTCCGTACGCAAAAATTCAACTTTATAATACCATAAAACCACCCCCATTACAACAACGCTAATCTGGGGACAGGCACCAAATTAGAATTTTTTCTAATTTGGTGCCTGTCCCCAGATTGGATTTTTTCTAATTTGGTGCCAGGTCCTAGATGCCAGGTCCCGCAATTCGCGGTACAGTAGGTATGATACTTACTCAAAAGGAGACAAATTCAATGAAGCACAATTATTTCTACGAGCGCGGCAAAAAATACAACTGCCGCAAAAACGGCAAACCCTACTTTCGCAAAACCGCAACCATTGCGGGCAAGCGCCGTCAATTCTACGGCGACGGAGAAAAGGACGCAATACGCAAAATCAAGGAAGCAGAGCAGCTGGCCCGCACCGGATTTAACCTCGACACAAAAAACGCCAAAATCGGCCCTACTATCCGCTACTGGCTCTTTAATGTCAAACGCGTCGACCGCAATCTGAAAGCCAGCACTTTTGCCCGCTACGACATCGTCCTGCGAAACCAGGTTGAAAATCGCGGAATAATGGCCCTCCCGCTTTCGAAGCTCACCTCCGCTACCCTCCAGGCCTATTTTACCTCACTCTACGAGGACGACCACCTGAGCGGCGGCACCATCACCAACGTCGCAAAGGTCTGGCGAATGTTCTGCCTGTGGGCGGTCAGCGAGGGCTACCTGGTGCGCAATCCTTGCATAAAGCTGTCACTGCCGGGCGAGCGGGTCAAAGGCCGTCCTGCTTTCGAAATCTTCACCAAAGCCGAGCGCCAAGCAATCAGCAGCTACATGGAAGCGTCGAACTACCGCTACAATGCGCTTATTCGGCTGGCTTTTGCAACCGGCATGCGCGAGGGCGAACTTTTGGCTCTGCGGTGGAGCGACATCCACGACGGCGCCATCCACGTCTGCCGCTCCGCTGCGAAGGTTTCATACATCGACAAAGACGGCAACCGCACTTGGCGCAAGGAAGTGTGGGACACCAAAACTCCCGCCGCTGTACGTACAATTCCCATCCTGCCGGCCACGGAAAAAATGCTTGCCAAGCATCGGGCTGCTCAGCGGAAGGCCCTGCTTGCTAAAGGCTTGCTGCAGTCGGAGTATGTGTTCACAACTGCCGGCGGTGAGCTGCTGACAGCTGCCCAGCTGTTTGCCTCTTACCGCAGCATGCTGGCGCGGGCTGGCGTCAAGTACCGCAAGTTCCACGCAATCCGCCACACTTTTGCGACGGAAGCCATTCGGCGGGGCATGGACGTTAAAGACCTGCAGCAGATTATGGGGCACAGCAGCATCAAGACCACCTACATTTACGTGCAGTCGGACGACAATTCAAAGCGGCAGGCGATTCAAAAGATGGGCGCGCTGATGTAGCGTGTGCCAAAAGTGTGCCCGGGGCGGCGAATGTGATGCGGAGGCGCTCGTGTTAGCGACTTTCACCCGGTAGCGCGGTAGTCCTAACCAGACTATCACAGTTAACGAAGCAATGACAATGATCTGCCGTGCGCTTGGTTACACTGCACAGGCTAAGGAACTCGTTGGCGCATGGCCAGCAAACTATATTGCACTGGCTCAGCAGCTCAGCCTCTATGATGACGTTCAGGCTGTAGCAACAGTTGACAGAGCTTCCGCTGCTCAGATCGTTTACAATTCACTCACTTGCAACCTTCGTTACATCGATGCTGATGGCGTAACTCAGAACGTTCTTGATGCAAAGAACAGAGCTGTAACTATGCTTTCCAGCCTCGGTGGCACAGAAACTTACGGTGGTGAGGGATACGTTCTCGACGATACTGCTGCAAGCACAGCACTCATCAACGTAAATGAGTATGTTGGTCAGTTCGTAAAGTCTTTCAACAACTCTGACGGTGAAATCATTGCAATCGAAGTTCTTTCCACAACTATCACCGGTGACTACGATTCAACAAAGATGATCATCTCAACTGACGATGTAGATTACTACTTCAAGGCTGCTAGCAATGATGCTAAGTATGTAGACAATGCAACTGCTACTGGTACAGTTACTGCTCCTGATGGCGTTGTAAATGGCAAGACAATCGCTGCATCCGCTGGTGCTATTGTAAACACAGCTGCTAACACCGGCTACTTCAAGGATGGCAACACTTACACAATGGCTGTAAAGATTACAGGCAAGACAATCACTGCAGTATATTCTGTATTTGATTGGACAGCTGCTGCTATCGATCAGTTCGAAGACGGTGACCTCAACATCGAAAAGGCAAAGATCAACGTTAACGGTACTGACTACAAGTTCAAGACCGACAAGAACGGTGACATCGATGCTGCATCCTATGCACTCGTTGGCGTAGCTTCACTCGACAAGATTGCTGAAGATAACGTAATTGAAGTATACACTGATGGTACTAACATCACAAAACTCGCTGTAGGTACAAAGACTGTAACAGGTGAATGTACTGAAATCAACAAGGCTGGTACAAAGTTCACAATCGATGGAACTAAGTATGCAAGTGTTGGTGATACTCCTTCAGTCGGCGACACAGGTACAGCTTACCTCACTTATGACGGCGACATCGCATTCTGGGATGTTGATGATGCAACAGCAGGTAACTACGGTGTATTCCTCGGCCAGAGAACTGAAACAGGAACAACTGTAGCGGCAAACACTTCCAAGGTAGGTATCGTTCTTAAGGATGGAACTGTAAAGGAATATGATGTTACTTCCGCTGTTGCTGGAACTACATTATCTGCAGTTGCAAGAAATTCTGTAATTACCTATTCTTTCAACGCTGCAGGCAAGCTCAACAATGTTAAGGAGACCACAGGAATTACTTTCGGCGGTACTGATAAGGTAAACGAAGGAAAGACTAGAATTGGTACTCACAAGTTTGCAAGCAACGCAATCGTATTCTTCTACAATGCTGCAGATGATGAATGGACTATTGGCGCTCCAAAAGATTTAGGAACTGATATAGCATATAACACTCCAGGTCTTGTACTTGGTGTTGCTCAGAACAATAAGGGTGAAATCGCTGCTATCGCTGTCAATAAGGCAACAGCTCTTGGTTCCGAGGATAGCTACGGTATCATTAAGTCTATCGTAGAAAGAAGCAATGACGGTACTGCTACATGGTATGTAAGGGGCTTCGTTGACGGTAAGGACTTTGAAGGATTTACAGCAACTCCTTCAGGCTTATCTCTTAACTTTACTACTTCAACAGTAGGTGCAGCAGGCCTCTACAAGATTACTATCGATTCTGATGGCACTGTATCAGTAGTTGATACTACTACTGTAACAAACACAGGTGTTCAGGTTGTTAAGTCTGTAGATAAGGTTAACAGAGAAGTCACCGTTGAATCAAGCAACAATGTATTTGGACTTACTACAGATGTTGTAGTTTACTACTATGACATCGACGAAGACGAATACACTCTTTCCAGCATCGACAATATTGGTAAGGGCAAGAATATTGCCTTCGCTCAGACAAGCAGATCTGCTGCAGACGACGATCTCTACAATATCGTAGTATTCTGGAATGCTGAGTAATCGGTTTTCTGTAGATAATTACATCTAAACCAAAAACTTCGGGGCGACCTTTTGGTCGCCCCGTTTTTTATGCTTTTGATTGCACAATAACCCGATTTTGGAATGACGTCCTCGTTTCGTGTGTGAAGACTGAACCGAGTTTTAATCAAATCGTAATTTGTCAAACTGGAATTTGTCAAATCGTAATTTGATACGATCTTGGCTCTGCCTGCATGCACGGAAAGTAGTGTGTGCCAAATTTGTGCTTCAATATAGTATAAAAACAAAACGACCGCGTCTTCGGTCGTTCGTTTATTTAATACCGTTATTCATTCTTCGTAATGATTTTTACAAGAATAGATATATAATACATCCTCGGAAACATCGTAAACCAGACGGTGCTCATCAGTTATTCTCCGCGAATACCCTTTACGATATTTAAGCGTTTCCGGTTTTCCTATCCCTTTCATCGGGCCCTCGCGTTCAATGCTTTTGATAAGGTTGTTGATTTTTTTTAGCAATGATTTGTCGTTAAACTGCCAATAAAGATATTCGTTCCAAGCTTCGTCACTCCATAATTTCTGCATAGACTATTCCTCTATAAGCTCATGAGCCTTCATAGTGCCATCTTTGCGTTGCTCAATCGCTTGATCGAGCTTTTGCAGATAGGCCATATTTCTCTTCAATCGTTCAAATTCAGCGTAATCTTTTTCTGATATAAGTACGACATTTTCATTATGCGGACGAGATACAATTATAACCTCTCCATTGCAAACTCTTTCACAAATGTTCTTAAAATCCTGCTTTACGGTTGTTCCTTTTATCGCAAGCATTAATCTTTCCCCCTTCTATAAAAAGTACCATTTTCAATATCTTTTTCTGCATCAATTTTAATATCATTTCTTAAAAATGTCAATAAAAAAACGGGGCTTCACAAAAGGTCGCATTGAGTATGATAAAATTCTTGATTTGTGTAAAATTTCAGTTCCAAAAAATCTTGATTTATGTTAAAATTGCATTGAGAAAAATCTTGATTTGTGTAATGCGGATGTACTTCGGTCATCCTTCGAAGAAAGAGGTTTTTAATGAAACGTAAGATTTATCAAAAATTGGTCGATTGGAAAAACAATGAACGAGGCCGTTCAGCGCTTTTAATTCAAGGTGCGCGCCGTGTAGGGAAAAGTTACATTGTAAACGAATTCGGTAAAAATGAATATAAAACTTATATTTTAATAGATTTTAATAAAGCGAGTAATGACATAAAGAACCTATTTTTAAATGACTTAGATGACCTGGATTCTTTTTTTCTAAAGCTTTCTGCCTATTACAATACAGTTCTTCATGAAAGAGACACTCTTATAATACTTGATGAAGTTCAACTTTTTCCTAAGGCTCGGAGCGCTGTTAAATACCTCGTTGAAGATGGGCGATATGATTACATTGAAACCGGCTCTCTTATTTCTATTAAGAAAAATGTTGAAAACATTTTAATCCCTTCGGAAGAGGATATAATAAACCTATATCCGATGGACTTCGAAGAGTTTTTGTGGGCAACAGGCAATCCTGGAACGATGGAGTTAATTCGTAGCTGCTATTATTCCGGAAAGCCTCTGGGACAAGCCCTTCACCGGAAGGTTATGGATCAGTTCCGATTGTATATGCTTATTGGTGGAATGCCGCAGGCAGTTGCCGCATTTGCAAAGAATAACGATTTTTCGGCAGCCGACAAGGCTAAAAGACGAATACTCAAGCTTTATAGAGATGATATCAGGAAACATGTAGATGGTAATGCTATAAGGGTAGAAAGCATTTTTGACGAAATCCCTGCTCAGTTGAAAAAGCAAAACAGGCATTTCAAACTGGCTGCAATTGAAGAGGGTTTACGTTTCAGCGCGGTGAAAGATGACCTTTTCTGGCTCTCAGACGCAATGATAGTGAACAACTGCTATAATTCTACAGAGCCAAATATTGGGCTGCAACTGAACCGAGATGTGACAATACTTAAATGCTATATGAATGACACGGGCCTGCTGATAAGCCATGCGTTTAATGAACGCGATATCATAAATGAAAATATATATAAAAAATTACTTTTTAATAAGCTTGAAATAAATGCGGGGATGTTGCTTGAAAATATGGTTTCACAAATGCTTGTCGCTGCCGGTAACAAGCTGTTCTTTTACACAAATACTTCTCGCATTGACAAAAACTCGCGCATGGAGCTTGACTTCCTTTTGCGAAAAGGGAATATCACCAGCAAACATAATATAATACCTATTGAAGTGAAGTCCGGCAAAAATTACACACTTTCATCTATTAGGAAGGCTATTGCGAAGTATGGCAGCTATCTCGCCAAGCCAATAGTCGTTCATACCGCAGACTTTCGTGAAGACGAGGAAGCACTATATCTGCCGATATACATGGTCCCACTGTTGTAAGCTTTGAAATTAGCTGCACAGGCTAAGGAACTCGTTGGCGCATGGCCTGCAAACTATATCACACTAGCCAGCTACAACATGCAGATCCGCTTGGGGCGATGGTCTCTACAATGTATTAATCTTCTGGGATGCTGAGTAATCAGGTTTCTTAGATAATTACATCTAAACCAATTCTTAATTATATCTTTTAAATCATTGCGATAAAAAGCAGTCAATAAAAAAGTTAATCTGTTGTAACTAACTTGTTTTTATGTTAGTATGAATTATAAGATAATATTGCAAACTGACATACGCATTCGTATGTGTAAATGGAGGTTTTCTTTGATAAGTATTGAGAAGTTGTGGCAGTATTACAAAAACGATCGTGTTTTTATAACAGCACATGCCGCAGAAAGCTGCAGGCAAAGGGGTATAACTTCTCTCGACATTCGATTAGCCGTGATGGACGGCGAGATCATAGAGCAGTATACGGAAGACTTCCCTTTTCCTAGTTGTTTAATCCTAGGAAAGGATGAAAATGGTCGAAGGTTACACATTTGTATGAGTGATGAGGGGAGTGCAAGTAGAATCATCACGGCATATATCCCTAGTCATGATAAGTGGGAACAAGATTTTAAAACAAGAAGGGGGGCAACTAAATGAAATGCTTACTTTGTAAAGCCGATTCAATGGTAGCAAGCACAAACACATATTTTGCGCAGCTACCAAATGGGTATGTCATTATTGAGAATGTTCCTTGCCTTAAGTGTACGCAATGCGGAGAGGTGGTGTATTCCACTTCCGTTATGGAAAGAATTGACGAAATCCTTAAGGCTGCCCAAGCGGTTGCCAGCAAAATATTTATTATGAATTACACAGAGGCAGCATAAAGCATGATAGTATAGGGTGGTCGATTGTGACCACCCTTGATTTTTATATTTACATGCGCTGAGCACTACGTTGTAATCGTAAAAGGCAAAGCGTCATTAGACAATAAGAACTGTTAGAATCAAAAGAATATGCCTCCGGAGCGTTGCAATGCTTGGGGTCGAAGGCTTGCGCGAAAAGTAGTGTGTGCCAAATTTGTGCTGCAATATAGTATAAAAACAAAACGACCTCATCATCGGTCGTTCTTTTATTATCCTCTTACCTTTTGGGATATACTATACTGCTTTTGTAAAGGCTACAACAATCAATTACTGCATCATTGTTCACATTTCATGCGTAATCTACTTTCTGAACAGTTTGCTGTGGGAGCCCGTCCTCACCAAAGACAACACTAAAACCTGTTCGCTAATCTTGTATATTAGCAACCAATCCGGCTCAATATGGCATTCTCTGTGACCGCTATAAGTACCTTTAAGCTCATGGTCTCGATACTCTTTGGGCAAAGTTTCTCCGTTTGCAAGCATTTTAACAACAAGCTTAAGTTCTTCTATATCCAAACCTTGTTTTTCTGCGGCTTAAAATCTTTCTTAAATTGAGAAGTGCGTTCAATCGTATACTTCATGACATAAGCTCCGCAAACAAGTCTTCGACGGAGGAAAACTTTGTAGCATTAGGGTCTTTAAGCAATGACTCAGCTTCTTCCATAGCCGCAAGCGTCTCTTCGTTTGGAATATCTGAAACCATTTCTTTAAACAAGCAAATAAAGCCTGCAAGCTGTTCGTCGCTCATCAGGTTTACAATGTTAACCGCAGTTTCTCGCATACTCATTTTTGAATCCTCCTCTTGAAATTCTTTATTTTATACTATCACAAATTCCAAGAAGTTACAATGTGTTAGCCATATAAAACGGGAGTGGTCAAATGACCACTCCCGCAGAATCTTGAGATTCTTTAGTTTTAATTAGTTTAGATTACTTCCAGAATACTACGATATCCCAAAGGTTATACCTTACATCATCTGTAGATCTGTTGTCAGTCTGAATGAATTCGATTGTATTATCTCTCTTAATATCATTTACACTGGAGAGCTTGTATCCATCATTCTTGTCATAGAAGTAAACAACAACATCATCTGTAAGTGCAAATGTTGTACCGCCAACGCACTCGATTTCTTTGTTTGTCTTATCAACAGACTTTACAGTTTCGTTTAATGCGGCGCCATCAACAGCTACAACAGTTGTTGTAGTTGCAGATCTTGTTACTCCGATTACAGTTCCTTCAGTATCTACTTTAATGATGTAGAGGCTTGTAGCACCCTTGCCGGACTTAACGATATCTGTTGCTAAAACTGAGTCATCAACAAAGCCTTTGAATTCCTTGCCATCAACAAAGCCTGTAATATATGGCTGGCTGTTACCATCACTGTTTGTTTTGGAAGAAACGCCTGTGATGAATCCATATGAGGTTTCGTCACCTAATGCGTCTGCCTTAGTAATTGTGAATGCAGCAATCTTGCCTTTTTTATCTGTTGCAACCTTATTAGCACCAGTGAAAACATAAGAATCATCAACTGACTTGAAGTCAATAATTGACCAATCGCCACCGTCATTCATGAAAACAAGAACGCTTGATGCAACAGCTGTGCCACCGATGTTAGTCTTTGACTTAGCAACTGTACCTGATACTGCGCCATTAGTAATCTTCTGAATCTTTGTAATCTGGTCTCCCTTTGAATTAAGACCATATTTTACGATGTTTCCAACAAATCCTACAGCAGAAAGTGTCGCTGCTGTTCCACCTGCAGTTTCATCAGTAATCTTTGCTGTGGAAGTGCAATCATATACAGAAGTCTTACCGTCTTTTGTTACGAGCTTTACAGATGTTGTGTTTTCACCAAACTTAGAGCTATCCTCATAACCGATAAGCACGCCATAGTTATCCGCAGTAGCATCATTTACTTCCCAGTATGCAATATCGCCATCATAATTGAGGTAAGCAGTACCTTCATCTCCTACGGCAGGAGTTTCGTTAATAGAAGCATATTTAGTGCCATCGATTACGTACTTAGAAGGAGTTACGCCATCGGCCTTCATTTTAACTTCTTCACAAGTTCCGGTAACAGTCTTTGTACCTACTGCAACTTTAATTATTGTGCCTGTTGTGAGACCATTATCGGTATAGATTTCAACTACATTGTTTTCTGCGATCTTGTCAAGTGAAGTTACACCAACAAGTGTGAAAGAAGAAGCGTCGATATCACCATTCTTGTCTGTCGCGAATTCAATTCCATTGAGCTTTGCCTTATCCATATCGAGATCACCATCTTCGAACTGGAACATATCAGCTACATCAAGGTTAAATACGGAATAGATATCGGTGATTGTCTTACCACTAATCTTTACAGCGAGAGTGTAATCTTCTCCATCAACAAGACCACCGCCAGAAGTAGTTGCGGTTGCACAGTTACCATTTTCAACCAAGCATGGCGCAATCAGCGTGTTGCCTTCAGTATGTCCCCAACCAGTAAGAGTGCCTGTTGAGTCTACGTTCTTAATGATGTAGTCAACATCATCTGTTGAGAATGTAGAAGGAGCTTCAAAGGTTCCTTCAATAGTTGTCGAAAGAACTTCAACAGCAAGGATTTCATCTGTATCCTTATCTGCAAACGCAGTTACCCACTGACCAATATCTTCCCTTACATTGATAAGCGCCTTTTCTGCTTCACTTGTAGTGAGTACAAATGGATTGCCATTGTTATACTCTACACCACCAAGCATTTTAAGCATGTTCGGATTGCCTGTCTGGCTAACTGTATCGCCATCTGCGTTGATGTACTTGAGTGTGCAAGTCAGCGCATTGTAAACAATCTGAGCAGCAGAAGCTCTGTCAACAGTGCCAGCAGCAACTACGTCATCATAGAGGTCGAGATTCTGAGCCAGTGCAATGTAGTTTGCTGGCCATGAACCAACGAGTTCTTTAGCCTGTGCAGTGTAACCAATTGCTCTGCAAACCATTGTCATTGCTTCGTTAACTGTGATAGTCTGGTTAGGAAATGGGAAGGCGTAGGATTCGCGTAAAATGTGGTTTTTTGCCACTTCGCTTGCTGTACGGCCTCCGTCTAATGTGTCCCCTCAGCGTTGCAATGCCTAGGGCCGAAGGCTTGCTCGAAAAGTAGTGTGTGCCAAATTGTGAGAAATATTTAATATGGCATATTCCCCTAAAATCTTGTAAGCCTTCACCCTTTGTGTTAGACTGAAAGCAGGTAAAGTATGCGGAGGATTTATTATGAGTAAGCTATCATTTAAGGCATTTTGTATAGAAAATTATGCAAAACATACAGGGAAACCCAGCAATGAAGTTTATGATATCTTTGTGCGCGAGCATCTCCTTGAAATGCTTAGCAGCGATTATGAGGATCTTCACGGAATGGGAGAGGAATATTTGATGCAGTTTTTCGATAATTACTTGAAAGGCGGTGCGGCATGATACTATACCACGGAACTACCGTTGAGATAAAGGCGCCTTGTATCATTCGTTCGGAAATAGGCCGCGATTTTGGCTTTGGTTTTTATACAACGGATATTAAAGCACAGGCGGAACGCTGGGCTATGCGACGTGCAAAAGTTGAAGGACGAATAAAAAACGTGAAGCTTGATGCAGTTGTTAACATATATGAATGGGAAAGAACTGCGGAAGCACTGTCAATGCTTTCTTTTCCAGAGCCTTCAATAGAATGGTTGGAAATGGTCATGCGTTGCCGGAGCGACATAAACTGGAGGCATGGATTTGACATTGTTGAAGGTAAGATAGCTAATGACAATGTCGGCGAAACTATCTCGTTCGTAATGCAAGGTATAATGAGGAAGGAAGACGCTGTCGAGAGGTTGAAGTTTGAGAAAATCAATAATCAAATAGCATTTTGCACAGAAAGGGCTTTGGAAACGTTAACTTTTGTTGACAGCTATATTATTAAGGGGTGAGTCTTATGGATCATAGTTTGGTTCGTGTGGCAATTTTGCCGGAAATAATATCAAAAATAATGAAAGAGTATCAACTGGATGAGGATACTGCGCTTGATAAGTTTTACCGTTCCGGAACCGGCGCATCCTTTTCTGACGATGAAACGGGGCTTTACGGGCAATCGCCCAATTACATTTTTTCTTTATTCGAAGAAGAAATGCGGAGTTCAAGGGGCTAAAAATGTAAGGTATTACACAAATAAAAATCTATTTTGCAACCAAAAACATAAAAAACGGGGCGACCAAAAGGTCGCCCCGAAGTTTTTGGTTTAGATGTAATTATCTGCCGAAAGAGGATTAGTCATTCCAGTAGATTACTACGTTGTAGAGACCATCGTCCCAAGCAGACTTACCTGTTGCTACGAAGTCGATGTTCTTACCCTTACCGATCTTGTCGATGCTGGAGAGGCTGTACTCGTCTTCATCAACATCATAGTAGTAAACTGCTACGTTATCTGTGAGACCGTATACAGCACCACCGGATACAGTGATTTCCTTGTTAGCCTTGTCTACAGACTTAACAATCTTCCCGATTGCGGCGTTAGATACTGCAGGAGTCTTGTCAACTGCAGATACAGTACCATCTGCATCGATAGTGATCTTGTAGAGACCTGCTGCACCGATGTCGGATGCAAGGATAGTAGTTGTGTTACCAGTTTCATCTGTGAAGCCTTCGAATGCCTTACCGTCAACGAAACCCTTTACATACCAAGTGGTTGTGCCATCGTTGTTTCTCTTTACCAGGGAAGTAATGAGACCGAAGCTGTCTTCTGAACCAAGAACGTCTTCCTTATCAACGATGATTGCTTCGATTTCGCCCTTAGTATTCTTACCAACGATGTTGTTGTTAGCTGCGAAATCATAATCAGTTGAGAAGTTCTTTACTGCGCCGATTGTCCAATCGTCATCGTTATCCTTTTCGAATACGATTACGTTGCTTGCGAACTTAGTGTTACCAATTCTGGTCTTTCCGTCGTTTGCATTACCTACAACGCCGTCACCAAGTGTACCAACCTGAACGAGCTTGGAAACCTTGCCGTTTGAGTTGAAGGAGTAGTTTACGAGGTCGTTAGCTGCGAGAGAAGCCGCATTAGCAGTAAATTCTGCACCAGCCTTGTTAACAACCTTTGTTGAGGAAGTCATTTCATATTCCTTAACAGTACCGTCCTTGAGAACGAGACCTACCATAGTAACGCCGGAAGCGATAGTTGTGCCGGCTTCAACTCTGGAACCAAGGAATACACCGTAGTTACCGGAAGTTGCATCATCAACATCCCAAACTGCGATGTCGCCGTCATAAGTGAGGTAAGCTGTACCTGTGTCGCCAACTGCAGGAACATCTCCGCCAGCTGCTACAGCGTACTTAGTTCCGTCGATTGTGAACTTGGAACCAGCCTTGTTAGCTTCAGTAACTTCACCTGTTACAGTCTTTGTACCAACAGCGAGCTTTGTGATGAAGCCGCCTGCTACGTATACTTCAACGATGTTGTCTTCAGCGATCTTGTCGAGTGATGTTACACCAACGAGTGCGAAGGAAGCAGCGTCGATGTCGCCGTTCTTGTCGGTCTTGAACTTGTAATCAGTACCGTTAACGTTGATCTTTGCCTTTTCGATGTTGAGGTCATCCTCTTCGAACTGATCCATAGCATCAACGTTCCACTCAATGTATGAATATACTTCAGTGATTGTCTTGCCATTAATCTTTACAGCAAGTGTAACTGTGTCTTCGTCAGCGATTGCTGGAGCAGCAGCAACAACTGTCTTGCCGTCTACTACGTGCATAGGAGCTACGTCAGCAGTCTTTGCGCCGTTAGCTGCGATTGCAGTGTAGTCATAGTTGTTAGTCTGGTCGAAGTACCAAGTTGCGTCGTCGCCTTCAATCTGTTCCTTTGCGAGGTTGTAGTCACCTGTGATAGTTGTTGAAAGAACTTCAACTGCGATGATGTCGCCATCCTTATCAAGGAATGCGCTTACGAACTGACCAACATACTCGTTTACGTTGATAACTGCGGACTCAGCCATAGTGGAGTTAAGGACGAACCCATTACCACCATTTGCCTGATTGCCGCCAAGGCTACCAAGCATAGTTACAGCAGCACCATCGCCATCAGTGAGGTTTCTTGTAACGCCATCTGCATCGATGTACTTTACAGGAACTGTGAGCGAATTGTAGATAATCTGTGCAGCGGATGCTCTGTCAGTAGTAGCTGTAGCTGCTACGTCATCATAGAGACCGAGCTGCTGTCCGAGTGCAATATAGTTTGCAGGCCATGCGCCAACGAGTTCCTTAGCCTGTGCAGTGTAACCAAGTGCACGGCAGATCATTGTCATTGCTTCGTTAACTGTGATTGTCTGGTTAGGACGAGCAGTTCCGTCTTCATAACCAGTCATGATGCCCTTGCTGTTGCAGTAGCCAAGATAAGCTACAGCCCAGTGGTCAGAAGCAACATCCTTGAAGGATGAAGTCTTGAAACCCTTAAGAGCGGATTCAGGAATAGCAAGTGCTCTTGTCATCATAGCTGCGAACTCTGCTCTTGTAACAGCGTTTGCTGGCTTGAATGTACCGTCATTGTAACCAGTAACGATACCAAGGTCATTTGCCACTACGATAGCGCCTTCATTAGCATTGCCTGCAACGTCAGACATGTTAGTTGTCTTTGTTTCAGCAGCGAATGCCATGGAGAAGCTACCAAGTACCAGTGCGAGAACCAGTACTAAGGATAATACCTTTTTCATTTTGAGTGTCCTCCTAAAAATAATTTGTCTTCGAAGGGGGTAAAAAGCTTTTGCAAACTATCTTCCCCTTCCGAAGATAATTTGACATTTCTGATAGTGGACATAGTAATCCCATGCACCCTATCATTAGCATTATACAATCTTGTGAGAATACTAGTCAATCTCTAAGGCTGTTTTGTAACACAACCGTAACAAATTGCCCCTTTTGCACATGACTATCTTAATCACAGTCTAAATATACTACACGGCCCTCAAAATGTCCATTACAGCAGTGTTACAAGTCTGTTAATACACTGCTACATATTATTACGGTATGTTACACGTTCCACTTGTTAAAACCCACAGCCGGTGTTATAAATATAATATGAAGATTTTATACATCGCATCTACATTCGGGCACATCAGATCCTTTCATCTGCCCTATATAAACGCTCTGCTCGCAAAGGGCCACAGCGTGGACGTTGCCGGAGCCGGAGACCCGGCGGGGATTCCGGCGGAGGCCGGCACTTTTATTCTGCCATTTGAAAAGCACATGTCTGCAAGCTCCAATTTCAGGGCCGCATCCATGCTAAAGCACAGGCTTTCAGGCGAGCGTTACGATATCGTAATAATGCACACATCGCTGGCCGCCTTTTTTACCAGGCTCGCGATTCGCAGGCTGAAAGGCCATGCCCGCCCACGTGCAGTGAATATGGTTCACGGCTATCTTTTTGACGCAGCCACACCATTTGCAAGGCGCACAGTCTTGCTCGCCGCCGAAAAGCTTACGGCCGGTGTCACAAATCGCCTAATTGTAATGAACGATGAAGATTTAAAAATCGCGCTTTCGCAGCATCTTTGCAAAAGCGATTCCGAAATATACAAAATCCCCGGTGTAGGCTTTGACAGCCACAGATTTTTTCCTCGCAAGACCGCAGGCACTGTAGCATCATGCGCCTCTACCCCAAAGACGTTCAACATGATCTATGCGGCAGAGTTTTCTGCGCGCAAGAATCAGGCTTTCCTGCTGCATGTACTAAAGGCACTTCGCGAAGAAGGCACCGCCTGCAGCCCGAAAATCGATTACCGCCTGACTCTGGCCGGCACCGGTGCAGAGCTTGAAAGCTGCAAAAAACTGGCAGGCGAGCTTGGCATTGCTGAATTCGTCTCCTTCCCGGGCTTTGTGCAAAACATCGAAGACTATTATGCCGCAAGCGACCTCTCGCTTTCTGCAAGCCGCAGCGAAGGCTTGCCGTTTAACGTCCTCGAATCCCTCGCCTGCGGGCTGCCCGTAGTGGCAAGTCGCGTAAAGGGCCACACGGACCTGATTCGTCCGGGACAAAACGGTGAGCTCTACGATTTCGGCGACATTGCAGCCTGCAAAGCGGCAATAAAAAAGGTCTGCGAAAACACAGACCTTTATCATCCTACCGAAGGCATTGAGCGCTACGCTCTCGAAAATGTCCTCGAATCTAATCTTTCTTTACTACTATAATATCCGCGATGTCCTCATCATCCTTTCTGATATCGTAAAGTCTTACCATATCACCCTTTCTGATTGATTTGAGGCTCCCGGCTTCGTATGAATTCCCGTCGCTAGCGAGAACATAAACGCTGGCGTCGGGATTTACTTCATATATTCTCGAAGCCACGCCAATCTCGTTATTCCTGTCAACAATCGCCGAAACGGTCGCCCAGGTGCCACCGGTCAAAGCCTTGAACTCCTTGCCCCTCTTCATCGCAGGATTGCTTGTCACATGCGTCACCTCTCCCGAAGTTACCGCAATCTCAAAAATCGCACCCTCTGCAAATGCAGCGTTAATTTCTGCGATTCCCGGCATTGTCACGCTCTCATTCTTTGCCGCCCAGTGGGTCTCGTGCCCCGCAACCAGTGTTTCAAGTGCAGTCACAGCTATTCCGTCCGAATTCTGAACAGTCACGATTTCATTAATCACCGCATAGACATTACCCGAAAAGCCCACATCCGAAGGCAGAATTATTACATTTATCTCATCGCCTTTAACACCGCACCAAGCCTTTGTCAGCACGCCCTTGTACTTGAAAAGCTCCGCAGGTCTGTAAAAAGCCGCGCCGCTTTCGAGCTTCATCTTTTTATTGTAGTCCTTTGAAAGACCGTAGGTGTAAACCTTTACATCCTTTGAAAGCGCCACGCCGCTCGATAAATCGCCTACCAGCAGCTGTGAAAAGTCCGCAGATAATTTCCCGCCCGGGCAGTACACCGCATCCTTGACCTTTCCGTAAGAGCCCATATCAATATCCTGAGTTACGATGTCGACCTCTTCAGGATTCTCAACCTCTCCGGTTTCAGGCGCAAGCGCCTTTTCCACCGCTTCGTTCATTACCGCAGCGTTTTCTTTTATGCCGCTTTTTCCGTTATATGTAAGCCATGCCGCCATCCACTTTGCAGCAGCAAGGTTTGTCGGATGGTTGCCGTTTTCATCAACCATGCCCGTGCCGCTGAAAAGTCCCAGTGCATCCGCCGCATTCACATAATTTGCCGGCCAGGTTCCGCTGACCGTATCATCCGCGCCCGAAGCTCTGACCAGCATTGCGCAAAGCTCCGCAACGGTGACCTTGTTTGAAGGTCTGAAGCTGCCGTCCTCGTAGCCCTGGATTATGCCGGCTGCTGCAGCATAGCCGATGTAAGGTGCTGCCCACTTGGCGCCGGAAAGGTCTGTGAACCTGCCCGCAGACAGTGCCGCGGAGCTGGCGAGAAGCTCTTCGCCGGTGCCGATAGTCGCAATGACAATCTTGCAGGCCTGCGCCCTGGTCAGGTTGTCGTCCGGGTGGAACAGACCGTCCACATCGCCTGTAATTATTCCTTCGCTCATCAAATCCTCTACAGCCGCTGTGTATTCCTTGTCCTTCCAGTCGGCTGCAGCTTCATCCGCAAACGAAACCGCAGTTCCCGCGATTACCATGGAAAAGCACAGGACAAATGCGAGGATTCTATTTAAACCTTTCATTCTCTTCATTTTAAATTTCTTTATGTCCGTAGCGGACATCTCCTTCCCTATACGTATCAATACATAATATATTAACAGATTTTTAATAAAAATCCATTACAAAAGCTTTACATTTCCGTTTTTTTAAAGACAGGGCGCGTTTTCTGTATTATACTATACTATGTAAAAGTATCTTTGCGAATAAAACTCACAGAAAGGGGTTTTTCGATATGTTAAGTATGCTCACAAAGAACATCAGGCGGCGCATTGCAGCCGCAACTCTTACGGTGATATTTGCGGCGACGTCCTTTGGCGTAGTGCTGCCATCGCATGCGGCACTGCTCTTTACTGATGTAAAAGGCACCTGGGTTGAAATGTACGTGGTAAAGGCGATAAACTACGGCATCGTCTCGGGCTATGACGACAGCAACCTCTTCAGGCCGAACAACCCGGTAACCCGCGCAGAGTTCTGCATGATGGTTAACAACGCTTTCGGCAATGAAAAAAAGGCTGACATAAGCTTCAGCGATGTCGAAAAGGGCGCCTGGTACTACAATCCTATTGCGATCGGCGTAAACGCGGGCTACATTCTCGGCTATGACGATGGCACCTTCCGCCCGAACGCAAACATTTCGCGTCAGGAAGCCGCAGTCATCGGCGAGAGGCTGCTGCCTTACGACAAAAAGGTTGCAAATATAAAAAAATATCCGGACTACGGAAAGGTATCCGACTGGGCCTATGCTTCGGTACAGCGCATAGTTGAGCGTCAGTACATGGGCGCCTATGATGACGGCAAGCTGCACCCGACCGATGCTCTGACACGCGCGCAGGCTGTAAAAATCATCTGCGATATCGTGGACAAGGAGCGCATAGTAACAGACGAATCCACCTGTACAAAGGCAGGCCAGACCTTCAAGGACACCGTCTATGTAGGCGATTTCACGGTTGACAAGGCAGTTGCCGGCGGGGATGTCACATTTGAAAACTGCAACTTCCTGGGAAATCTTTATATATACGGCGGCGGTGAAAAGAGCATTCACCTGAAAAACTGCCGCGTAGGGTATATGGAGGTCGCTCGCACGGATAACACCGTCCGCGTGGTTGCCGAAGGCGATACCACGGTCGGCACGGTTATGGCAAAGAATTCCGTAATCCTCGAGGAAGACGACATCTCGAGAGTAATGAAAAACCCCGGTTTTAACCTCGTATATGCGGGCTCGGGCGCTACTCTGAAGCTTGAGACCGGTGTGTACCAGAAGGTTCGCGTGACGGAGGGTCCCGCAAATGTGAGCCTTGACTCCGATGTGTCCCTTAATGCGCTTACTGTAGCGGCGCCTGCGGCAGGAACTTCAGTAAGCCTGGAAGAAGGTGCTGTACTGACGAATGCTTATGCCTATGCGCAGTGCCACTTCCTCGGCGACGAGAGGGTGATCAGGCTGTACTGCTTCGCAAACGGCGTGACATACGAGCTAAAGCCTTTCTACATCGAGACGGCAGACACAGTGACAAGCGGTGCGATTTCGGCAAAGGGTGAGCTGATTCCTGTGATGAACCCGGCCGACGGCAGCACGGGCATTTCGCTGAACCCGACTATTACGATTTCGTTCTCAAAGCCGATTTATACCGGAAACGGACAAAAGGTTACGAGCGATTATATTCTTGAAAACGTATATTTTACGGCAAAGAAGGAGGGCGGCAGCGCCACTGCATTTAAGGCAAAAATTAACGACTCCGCGACGCTGATAACGATTACCCCGACGGCGGAGCTGAAAAAGAAATCGAAGTTCTTTGTATATTTTGCGGAGGATGTTTTCCGGACGCAGGAAAAGAACAGCAGCAAGCAGTATGAATACAATGCGAAGTTCTCTTCTTCATTCACCTGCAGCGACGGAAGCAGCGACGGTGTTACGTTCAAGCCTGTAAACGGCTCGCGCGGTCAGGCAACCTCGCTGAAGCCATCGATTACGTTCAAATCTTCAATTCTGCCTGCGGACAGCAATTACAAGGAGCTGACAGCGGATTACGTTCGCAGCAAGATTTCGTTCAGAAAGGTCGACTATTCGGAGTTCGACGATGATGATGACGATAAAAAGAACAGCAAAGACAAGGACGACATAGACTACGAAAGCAACGGAAAGCGCGTGGTATTCAGCGCCGAGGTTGCAAAGAAGAACAAGGGCATCACGATAACGCCTAAGGAGCCGCTCGAAAACGGCTACACATACTATCTTGCATTCAGCGACAATGCATTCAAATACGAAGACAGCGGCGAGGTTATCAGTTCGCAGTATATCCTCTTTACTGTAGGATATGTGATTCCGGAGGTAAAATACACTCCTACGGACGGTCGCTCATATGTGAAGACGGATGCCGACATAAAGATTCAGTTCGACCAGCAGATGTTCACAAAGGATCTGAAGGAAATCGACGCAAATTATATAAAGAATAATGTTAAATTCCGTGACAATACTGCAGGTTCCGATGTGGCATTCACGGCAGATATGACGGAAAAGACAGCGGGCACGATGCTGACGCTCGACCCGGTTTCGCTCCTCGCGGACGGTCATGAATATACAGTCACCGTTCCGGAAAATGCCTTTATGAACAAGGACAAGAAATCCCCTGTAAACACATCGACTTCCTTTACAACGGGATACACCACACCTGATATTAACTCGGTTTCCGCAACCGGCACGACAAGCCTGGTGACTGCGACGATTACGGCAAACATGACTGCCTCCGGCTACGTTCGAGTAGTGCCTGCAAGCACTACACTGACAACGGCAGCAGAGGTAAAGAGTGGCGGTACCGCATTCACCTCGATTGAAGGCTCTCCTGCTGCAGTAAGCATCAGCGGCAGCTACACGGGCGGCGCGCAGTACAAGGTCTACACATACATCTACACTGGAAGCGCAACGACTCAGGTTAAATACGCTACTGTAACAATCACTCGTGATGTGGCGGCGGCAAGCTCATTCGTGCTGCAGGGCAGGACTTCCGGCGGCTCTAATGTGGGAAGCTCGGTTTCTGCTTCGGTAGCAAGCGGCACCACGGCTTACACAATGACCCTGCCGTACGGCTCGCAAGCCTTTAACCTGACGGTGAACACCGCTTCGTCGAATACTGTAAGCTATGATGTTTCGGGCGGCTCGTCCTTTACGGCGGCGGCAACATCCGGCACGATTACAATTCCTGTTACGATCGATAGTGTCGCAGCGGACAAGAATGTCAGCATTCGTCTAAGCGGCTCCGAAAAGGTTGACACGACATATCGCCTGACTGTAAAGGTTGCGGGAAATCCTACGCTGCAGGCTGCCACATTCGGCGGCACGCTGGGCAAGCTCGGTGACGGGTCGTACTTCGTTTCCGCCTCCACCTCCGCTGTGACGGCAGATTTTACCACTGCCGATCCAAACGCAAGGATTCAGTGCTCACCGATGTCCGGTCAGAGCAGCGGTACCGGCACTCTTTCGGGCAGCATTCCGCTGACCGCAGCAGAGACAACCGTAACGGTTACCGTAACCTCCAACCAGGATACGCAAACCTACACCTACAAGTTCACCAAACTCCAGTAGGCGACTCTGAAGGGGAAAAAAAGGCGAATCTGGGGACAGGCACCAAATTGGATTTTTGGCTAAAAAGGGGACAGGTCAAACGACCTGTCCCTTTTTTAGCTTTTTTTCCAATTTGGTGCCTGTCCCCAGATTCGCCTTTTTTCGCCTTTAAATCCTAGGCAGACCTACGATGCCCGGGTAAGCCCAGCCTTTCTGGGTTTCCCAGACTGTCTTTCCGTACTCTTCGTTAAGGAGTGTAATCAGCTTGTACTTGCTAAGCGCGGAGAACGAAATGTCCTCGCTGCCCTGCAGCTGTGCCTCTGTCAGTCCGTAGCTCTTTTCAAGCTTTGCGGACCCTTCGTTTTCGTAAACGGCTGTGTCACCGTTTGTCTTTGAGAAGAAGCAGTAGTTAAACGAGCTCTTGTTGCTGCCCGCCAGCTGGCCGACCATGTCACCGGTTACCTTGCCAACTGAGTAGCAGTAGTATACACCCGAGCGGTTCAGTCCAACCAGACCACCCGCATAGCTGTTTGATTCGACCTTGCCTGAATTATAGCAGTTGCGAATCTTTGCCTGGCTTTCGCCCACCAGCCCGCCTGCGCGGTAATCCGAATATACATATCCTTCGTTATAGCACTGAGTAAGCAGCGCATCGTCAACCTGTGCAGCAATCAGACCGCCCGCATAGCTCTTGCCCTTTACGGTACCCTGATTGATTGAATATATTACTTTTCCGGAGTTTGTACCGACGATACCACCCGCACCGTTTCCGCATACTTCGCTGATATTGTAGCAATAGCTTACTTCGGATTTGCTGTCGAGTGAGCCCACGATTCCGCCGTTTACGCCACTACCGGTAAGGTTGCCGTTGTTTGCGCAGTTTTCCACGGTCACGCCGGAGCTGCCGCCATCAGTTGCGCCGACAATTCCGCCCGCATTGTAGCCCTTGCTCGATACCGAGCCGCGATTGAGGCACTGCTTCACATTCGTGCCCTTGCCAAAGCCGAGTAAGTTTCCTACGATTCCGCCTACCGCCTGGCTGCCGCTGACATCACCGTCGTTGATGCAGCCGGTGATTGTGCCCTCAATCATGATATATCCTGCAATTCCGCCTGTCGCAAACTGTGAGCCCTTTACAGTGCCCTCATTCTGACAGCCGGAGATATTTGTTACCGTGTATCCCACGATTCCGCCGACGTAGCTTGAACCGCTGACATCTGTCTTCTTTTCGATCAGGCAGTTAGTGACGCTGCCTTCGTTGTATCCCACGATTCCGCCGGTATACTGACCGCCGTTTATCGTGCAGGATTTCATCATCAGATTCTCGATTCCGGCATCCTTGTTAATATATCCGAAAAGTCCCGAATACTGATTTGTTGTCTGTACATCAAGGCCGATGATTGCATGGCCGTTTCCGTCAAATATGCCGTCGAAAGGCTTTTTCTTTGTTCCGATCGGGCACCAGTTTCCGTTCTTGAACGGCTCTATTTTTTCATCACCGCTGCCGGCCGGAGCAAAGTCCGTGTCAATGCGAATGTCGTTTGCGAGAATGAAGTAGGAACCGTCGCCGATGTGCTCCCTGATGTGGTTAAGCTGTGCTTCGGTAGAAATTACATATGGGTCCGAGCGTGTTCCGCGGCCTTCGGTAAAGGCTCCCTTGTCCTTGTCGTGCTCGCCTGTGCAGCCCTTGTTGCTGCCGGAAACGCTGACTGACCTAAGCGCAACCTCGGTGGTCTTCAGAATTGCGTCCAAATCCATCTTTGTCGCGGAGGTGGTGTCAGTCACAGCCCCTGATGTAACAGCAGGCTGTGTCGTAATTGCGGAGCCTGTCGGAACAGAGCTTGCACTCTGCTTTGGCCCTAAAATGCGCGTCTCCTTCTTTACGACGTTGAGGAGCAGTGTCGCTGCCTCCGCTCTGGTCAGAGCGTTTGTCGGATTAAAGGAGTTTGTGTCGTCGCCCTGCATATAGCCCCTGACGAAAACCTTTTCGACATGGCTTGCTGCCCAGCTTGCAATCTTGCTTTTGTCCTTTATTCCCTCGTATTTCTGCTGACCCGCAACCATTTCGTCATAGGTCAGTTCCTTGCTTGGATCTATGATGGACGACACAATTTTTGCCGCTTCCTGACGGGTAATCATCAGGTTTACGCCAAAGCTGGCATATCCATCCTTTTCAACTGTCGTCGTTCCGTCTGTAATGCCTGCGGCAACCGCTTTTGCAACAGTGGTTGCGTACCATTCGCTCGGTACTACGTCGCAAAACTTTGAAACGTCTACGCCTGTCGTATCCGGCTGAGCGCTCAGCACATTGACTACCAGTGTGAAAAACTCCTGTCTGTTCATGAGGTTTTCAGGCTTGTACAGATAAGTGCCGTCGTACTGCTGATAGCCGTTTACGATTCCCCTGCTCGCAGCTTCCTTTACAATCTCTGCCGACCAGTGTCCGGCCAGGTCTGTGAAGTTCTTTGTCTCCGCAAAGCTCTCCTTTACGCCAAGCATCGAGCCCGGCATCATGCCTGCCATAGTAAGCACTGCAAGACAGGTTGTAAGAATCCTTCCTAATCTCTTTTTTGTCTCTTGCTTCATTTTTTCTCCCCTCATTCATCTGCTTTCTGCTTTGCCGCGCGGCTTCGTGTGTCCGGAATATCCTCCACCTGCAGCTCTCCGCGGTACAGCCTGTTTGCCATTTCCTGCACATTTATAGGGTGCGTGGTGTAGTCGTCATCGCCGTTTTCGTCGACGTCTGTCACCTTTTCCCGTTCTAGTCTTTCGCGCATCTGAAGCGCCCGCCGTTTATCGTATTTCAGCTTTGCGTTCTGCCTGCGCTTTCGGGACCTCTCCGCACGAGTACGGTCGTTGTACCTCGCCAGCGCTATGCAGAACAGAAACGTCACAACGGCAAACGTCAGCATCACCCTCGTTGTGAGCGTGTGCGTTGCCACTCTGTATATAAAGAACAGCGAGACCGCTATTTCAACTATTCCGAGAAATCTTTGCAGCATAGTTATCTGTTATCTTTGGTTATCTTTATTTATCCTTATAAACCGTTAAATTCTCAACACCGTTTTCGGAAGTAATCTCTGCCGTTCCGTCATGGTGCTGCTTTATCTTTAATGAATCTCCGACATTGAGCTTTTTCCAAGCCTCTTCATTGACCGTGTAGCTGATTTCCTCATCGCCCTTTACGGATACCGTGATATGGTAGCTTTCGGTACGCTCGCCCTCTCTCTCGTCAGCTGCGAGAGTCGGCTCATTCCACTTTGGATTGTGGTCCGTTCCCGAAGCATCGGAGGTTCTGACCTCTACCCATTTGTCTATATCGTAATAGTACTTCGTCTGATATACCGGCTCATCTCTGTAGACAGGCGTCTGCACCTCTTCGGTGTAGGTCTCCGTTACGTAAACCGGTTCCTCGTGCGAAACCTCTTCAAAGTTTCCGTTTCCGAGATCCTCGTACTCGTAAACCGTCTCGTAGTGGTCGATTACTTCGCGTGTCTTTTCAACATATTCTGTCTCGTAGTGGTCGAGCACCTGGTCATAGTGGTGAACCTCATTCTTTTTCTCGTGAAGGTTCGCCCCCTCAGGAAGCTCCCAATCGCTCTCTTCGACATTCTGATACTGCTCAACCGCAATCGAGCGTTCCCACGAAATGCCGGTAATCTGCGCATCGAGGTTCTTTGGCATAAAGATTGCCATCAGAATTGCGATGATTGCTACCGCCGCGATACCAAATCCAATCAGGCGCTTTTTCTTTGCCGCTGCGCGCTGCTGCTCGAGTGCCGCATTGTCGCGCTCCGCCTTCTTTGCCGCCGCTGCATCAGCCTTTGCCTGTTCTTCTCTCCTCAGGTCGTGGTAGTTCTTCTCGCTGTCAGCCTTTGCCGCACCGCAGCCCTTGCACTTCTCGGCATCGGCCGGATTCAGTGCGCCGCAGTAAGAGCAGTACCAGTCCGCCTCGCGCGAAACCTTCTCGGCTTCCTCGTCAGAGAGATAATTTTTATCCTTCATGTAAAACTTTACATCGTCGCCGCGCGGCTTGCCACAGCCCGGGCAGTTGCGGACATCGCCGCTTATTCCTGTAGTTCCGCACGAACTGCAGTCCCAGTAGCCTTTGATAATCTTGCCCAACTTATTGTTCCTTTCTTTCCTTTAGTAGTGTTTATTGTGTTAGTGGATATGCTTGAAAAGCTTATTCTTGTCGTCTGCGTCATACTCGAAGCCTACGTTCCTGTAAAACTCCGGATTTACCGGGCACAGCACATAGACCGCCTTTGCGCCCAGCTTTGCCGCTTCTTCAACCGTCTTTTTCAGAAGCATTCCGCCAAGCTGCTTGCCGCGCACCTCCTCGATCAGCGCCACGCCGCCGATGAAGTACTCGCCTTCATGCCGTGTAAGCGTCATACCGCCGCAAAGCTTTTCAATCGGCCCGGCAGCTTCCTTTTCCGGAGTGGTAACACCGGCAGGGCAGCTTCTGCGGCTCTGAATCGACTTCATCTCGAATGCCGCAACGATCTCATAACCGTCTCCTTCGCCGTTTTCCTTCATGCCAAACGGCTTTAGGCCGTAGTGATAGAACATATCATAGAGTTCTTTGTAGTTTTCATGCGTAGGCTTTACGCGCTCGAGCCTGAACATCGGCTTTCCGTGTGAGCAGCCGCTGCAGCCCTGTGCACAGTAAAAATCTTCAGCCATTTATCCTTGCCTTTCTTTCCGAACATTTTTTCACAGCTTATATTATATCAGTAAGCGTAATAAAAAAAAAGTGCATTACTGCACTTTTAATCCCTATCTTTCAACCCCTCTCTGTCAAATCGTCAAAGGCAACAGCCTGCTTGACTTTTGCAAAAATCAATAGTAAGGTTTTTGTATAAAAAGTACAGCATAAACCGACAGAATGTCAGGAGGTAAGCAATGAAAATTTTAGATATGCATTGTGACACAATATTGGAATGCCTCGTAAAAGATTGCGGGCTTCGTGAAAACGATCTGCACATTGACCTGATGAAGCTAAAAAAGGGCGGGGCTCTCGGACAGTTCTTTGCACTCTGGATTCCTACCGAGGCGGACGCTGCAGAATACGGGGTTAAGGGTACACCTAAGGAGCTGTTTTACCTCCTCTACGACCGCTATGTATCCGAAATGAAAAAGAACAGCGACCTTATTTTACCGGCGCTGTCCTATCAGGATATTCTGGATAATGAAAAGGCGGGCAAGCTTTCCGCCGTTCTCACAATAGAGGATTCCACTCTGCTCGAGGGCGACCTTTCGGTCATCGACGAGGTCTACGAGAAGGGTGTGCGACTTATGACGCTCATTTGGAATCATGAAAACACCCTGGCTTATCCGAACAGTATGGATAACGAAATCCACAAGAAGGGCTTAAAGCCTTTCGGAATCGAAGCCGTGGAGTATATGAACAAAAAGGGCATCATCGTTGATGTGTCGCACCTCAACGAAGGCGGCTTTTACGATGTGGCCCGCTACAGCAAAAAGCCTTTCGTAGCTTCGCATTCCTGCGCAAGAGCACTCAGCAACGTGTCCCGCAATCTGACGGACGACCAGCTCAAAACGCTCGGCGAAAAAGGCGGCGTTGTTGGTGTAAACTTCGATTCGGAGTTCCTCACAGGAGTCGATTCGCACACCGATGTCGCGGATATCGTAAGGAACATCGACTACATGGTGGACAAGGCCGGTATTGAAAGCGTCGGAATCGGTACTGACTATGACGGAATCATATGCCCGCTCGAGGTTGCAAACTACGGCATGATGGATCTGCTCGTAAATGAGCTTGAAAAGAAATATCGCGCAGACGATCTCGAGAAAATCTGCTGCGGAAACACTCTGCGAATTGTCCGCGAAGTGCTGTAAAATCTTTATTGTCTAACGCGCTCTAACGCGCTGCGTTCGAAGTGACCTTTACCACTTCTACCGTTTCGCGCACCGGAGCGCTTTTTTCTACACCTGTAGCTGCAACTGCACCTGCTTCTGCGCCCGACACATTTCCGCCGGTGCGAGCCCAAAGCTTGCGGCCTATCGCTGTTTTGCTATAGAATGCGGAGCCCGCAAAACCGGCAACCACACCGCAAAGTGCAGCGCATCCGAGGGCCATCAAAACTGTGGTTGCAGGGTTGAACGCGAAAGGCACCAGCATGCCCGGAATCGGGCTGGAAGTGCCGGGTGCGTTACTGATAATTCCAAAGGCTACCGCTACGATGCCCGAAAGCCCACCGCCGATGAAGTTGCTGCTGTAGAGAGGCAGCGGATTCTTTGTGACGATGTCTGCTTGTGTCAGCGGTTCCATCATAACTGCCGCAACCTGGCCGCCACGTCCGAGCCCGAGTCTTGCAAAGACTGTTCCGTCTGAGAACGCGCCGCCAAAGCATGCGATAGAAGCTATGCCCATCGGAAGGCCTGTCAGATTCAGCATTGCAGTCAGCGCCATTGCCGAAAGCGGCGAAGTGCAGACCATCTTCATAATTCCGCCGAGGATAAAGCCCATAACAATCGGGCTCTGCTCGGTCGCTACGATGATTGAATCTCCGATGTTTGCGATTATTTCAGTCACAAACGGAGAAGTTACCGCTGCAATGCCGCGTGCCGCTATTGCTATCACCAGCGCGCCGGCTATGACATCAACGCCGGCAGGCACATATTTTTTGATAAGCAGGCTCAGGAAGTATACCGCATAGCCGGCCAGAAATCCCGGCAGAATGCCGTATCCGCCGACTGCTGCGCCCGCAACAACCGCGAATACCGGATTTGCTCCCATCATAAGCGGCACCAGAATTGCTGCCGCAACGCCTCCCATCGAGCCGCTGGACTCACCAATCTGTGCCAGGAAGGCTATTCCCGCAACATCACCGCCCACGCAGCCGTATAAAGCTTCGACCAGAAAGGTCGCCACAGCGGCACCTGCAAGGCCGCTCATCGCCTCGCTGCCCTTTGGCGCTTTCATGGAAAATAAACTAAATAAAATAAGTGCTATAACAAGACAGCCTATTCCCTTAAAGAAAATCATACAAAAAATACCCTCGCTCCAAGCCAAGATATCTCTGTCCTTTTTGCCTGAAAGTTTCAACTCTAACGAGCTTTTCTTCTTCGGTGGCGCCTTTTAGCACTCTCTCCAGAGGTGTGTCCGTTTGCTGTATATGACCTGAAAGTTTCGGAATGCTGCCGGCCCCGGCTCGCAGACCTTGCTCCTTCGGTTTCCCGGCCTCGCCGCAGCTCGGCCGTGAATCTTCGGCAAACTTCATCCACGCATATTCATCTTTACTTTATAAAAATAGCACTTTCTCCGGCTAAAAGCAAGGACAAAGTGCTGTTTTTTTAAGTTTATTCGGGTTTATCTCATGAAAAGCTTTAACGCCTTTATTTTAAACTCGTTTTCTTTTCCGCTGTAAGGGTGCTCACGAAGCGTTAAATTGAAACGTGTTTTCCCCTTTAACACTGTCTGCGGATGCGTAAACTCTCTGAATCCCCATATTCCGTGGTAAGCGCCCATGCCGGAATGTCCGGTGCCGTTAAACGGTGCGCCCTTTACCATCAGATGCAGACACACCTCGTTGATGCAGCCGCCGCCATACTGCTGCGTAGACATAACGCGGTTTGCCCAGGCCATATCCTTTGTAAATACGTAAAACGCCAGCCCGTGCTCGCGGCTTGCGATAATATCCATCATGGCGTCGATTTCGGCATCCTTGTAGGTTACAATCGGCAGGAGCGGGCAGAACAGCTCGTGATTTACTATAGGCTCATCTGCGCCGACAGGATAGATGATTGTCGGTGCGTACTGGTGGGTCTCTGCATTACCGTAGCCTCCGCAAACGATGCGGTCCCTGTAAAGCTCGGCTTCCTCGGCGCACTTCCTGTAGGCATCGCCCGAAATCAGCTTTGGATATTCCGGATTTTCGAGTGCATTTTCGCCTATCTGCTTTGTGATGGCCGCCTTCAATTCTTTAACCAGCTCGTCTGCAACCTCCTCGGCTACCGCAATCTGGTTGATGTTTATGCATATCTGTCCGGAGTTGCACATCTTGAAGAACGCTATCTTACGGGCCGCATCCTTCAGGTCTGCGTCCTTTCTGATTACGCACCAGTTGCCGTTTTCGCCGCCGAGCTCGAGAGCAACCGGCGTCAGGTTCTTTGCGGCCATTTCCATGATGTGTACGCCGACTCTCGGCGATCCGGTGTAGAAAATCTTGTCAAACCTCTCTTCGAGGCAGAAATCGGCAACATCGTGCCCGCCGTCAACTACAGCTATGTATTTGTGCGGGAATACTTCTTCTATTATCTGCTGCAGCGCATGAGTGCAGTGCGGAGTTTTCGAGCTTGTCTTTATAACTGCCGTATTTCCGCCCGAAATCGCTGCCGCAAGAACGCCCAGCGACAAAAGGAACGGGAAGTTAAACGGGCTTACAATCAGTGACACCCCGTAAGGCATCTTGTAAACCCTGGTGCTGACGCTCGGGAAGCAGAGAAATCCGCTGAAATGCTTTTCCGGGCGCGCCCACTTTTTGAGTCCGTGGATGGTCTCGTTTATTTCGAGAATTACGCTGCCTACATCGCAGAAATACCCCTCGGCATAGCTCCTTCCGAGGTCCGCTGTCAGCGCATCCGTCAAATCCTTTTCGTGCAGCTCAATTGCAGTCTTTAACCTCTTTAGCTGCTTTATTCTCCAATCCACATCCAGCGTCTCGCCGGTCCTGAAATATGCCCTCTGCTCCTCTACCAGAGCATGTACGGCATCCTTTGTCCACATCATTTTACCCTCTTTCCAATCTGGGGACAGGCCCCAAATTCGCCTTTTTTCCATTTTAGGGACAGGTCGGTCTGCCGAACCTGTCCCTAAATTATCTTTTTTTCCAATTTGGGGCCTGTCCCCAGATTCGCCTATTTTACTTTCCACAGGGAGATTCCGTCGGAATATATACATTCGAAACGGTTTTGCGTATCCTGGCCCGCGAATATCATCTGCAGGAGGATTGAGCGTCCCAGCACAGGTGTGCACAGTACCAGCGAAACCTTGTCGCCGCTGCGGAGCACATAGAGTGTCAGGCCGTCGTTTTCAGGATTCTCGCCAAAGTCGATGCCCTGCTTGTCGACAGGTCTCTTGTCTATTGCCGGAGCGGTAACGGCCTCCTCGGTTGTGGCAATAGCCTCCGGGCTTGCCTCTTCAACTGTCGCTGCTGCCTTTGTCGTAGCCGAAGTCTGCGTCTTTGGCACATACGGCGTCGTATCCTTGCGCGGTGTGCCTGTCAGATCCTGCGGGCTGAACATCTGCCTCATTTCAGGCGTCAGCTCGCCGACTGTCGGCGCGTGAACATCGTTGCGTCTGGACTCTGCGTCGGCCGGCATGTAGTCTGCCAGCGTCTCTTCCACTTCGCTTTGCGGAATTATGTTCGAGCCATGCTTCGGCGTGGTCTGCACTGCACTGCCTGTTGCGGATGACTGCTGCTTCTTTTGCTGCTTCTTCGCTTCCTTCGCGAGGCGCGCCTCTTCCTTCATCTGCGCTGCGTCCTTGTTCGCAACCAGGTGTCCGTCCTGTATTTCAATATATCTGGTAATCTTGTAGTCGTCTGTAATTGTCGGATCTACGGTTTCAATTTCGACCTGCAGTCCCGTGCCGTCAAGCACCATGTGGACCTCGCAGCCCTTTATGCCGTTTACCGGCGCATAGAACCTGTCGCCCATGTGCATCGTAACCGGACCGACCGTGCCGAAATCTCTCAGCCCTTCATCGTCAACTCTGCCAAAAATATCCCAGAGGCCGTAGTATCCCAGCACCGGCGCATTCTGCACCATCTCCGGCGAAATCAGCATATAGATGCCTTCCTTGTCATCGCTGAGATCCTTGCAAAGCGAAGCTGCATCGTCAAAATCGTCGGTCATGAACGCTCTGCCGAGCATGTAGTAAAACTCGTCGGAGGTTGCGTCCTTCCCGGGCACCGTATTTCGCCCGCTCGCATACTCGAGGAAGTGCGAATAGCCGTCCCACGTAATTATGCTGGCATCCCATTCGAGATTTTCGTCAATCCAGCCTGCGATGTCTCTGTATTCCATCGGCACATAATTTGGCTCGTGCGCAATTGCAAGTGCTCCGTAAACCGGCGCTCCCATGATAAACACGATTGCGATGACGGTTCCGACCCATCTCGCAACCTTTACCTTTCTGCGCTTTGTCTTTTCCTCGGCCTTCAGCCGCTTCTTTTCCTTGCGCTCCTTTGCCTTTTCCTGCAGCTTTGCGAAAGGCTTTATCTTTGAAAGCAGCACGGCGAGCTTGCCGGGCACCGGCTGACCGTTTTCGTCAAGCACAGGCTCCTTCTTTTTCTTTGCCTTCTTTTCCTTTTTAGGCTTTACTATCTTTTCACGCGGCTTGCGGTCCCCGAAGATTCCAATACCGAGACCGATTATTACAATAAGCGGCAGCGCCAGCACCTGCACCGAGCCGACCTTAAATACGGTAAACAGTATCGAGAAGATCAGCCACAAAACCGCAAACAGCGCCGCCCCGCTTAAATTGCTGCTTTTCTTTTTGATAAAGGCCATCACCAGCCCCAAAAGCGACAAAACGCACGCAATCAAGCAAAACAGCCCGCCCAGATAATTAAGCACCCCCGGGATGTTCGGCTGAACTATTCCCACTATTCCGCCTCCGAGCAGCGGTATTGCCTGTAGCGAAGTCAGATATCTGGCTGCCTCAGGCCACAGCATTTCTCCGCTGCTGCCGCCAAACATTGTGCCGATGATATCGGAAATTGAAAGAGGACGGATAAATTTTCCCGTCATTAAAATCGCACACACCATAAAGGCAATTGCCATCACGCCGCCAAAGGCATAGCTTTTGAAGCCCTCCTGCTCCTTGATTTTTCCAATCAGGAGGTATATGAACGCTGCGCCCGCAGCTGCGAGACCCAGCACATAAAATACATAGTAATTGTCGGTAAACAGCACCAGCGCGGCCAGACAAATCACTCCAAAGAGCGCATAGACAAGCCGTGCAAGCAGCTTCCTGCCAAAGACCGCCTCACCCATCAGGCACATTCCCGTCATGCCAAGCACCAGAATAAAGGCAGCAGGCTCAAAGTGCCCCGGCATAGAATGCGCCGCAAACGCTGAAATTACCGCTGTCAAAAGACCTGCTGTCACGCCGCCCCAAAAGTTTGTTCTGCGCCTTACAAATATATAAGCCGGTATCGTCGCAAGAGGCGCAACGGCTGCACACATGAAGTAAATGACCTTCCAAAGCTCTATCTTTGCAAAGCGGCTTATGAGAGCCGCAAGTATTGAGATTCCGTTTGACTGATACTTATCGGCCGGCTTAACTATAGCCTCCGGAGCTTCCACCGCAGGTGCGGTAAGTGCTGCTTCGTCTACTGCCTCTGTGGTAGCTTCCTCGCCCTCCGCTACTTCCTCGCCGTCATCGGAAACCGCAGCCTGCTCGGCAGCGGGCAGGACGGTTATGAACTGAAGGTAGTCCTGCGATTTTGCAACTTCGCGTGCGCCGCTTGCGTAAAGGTACGAGGTCTCGTCAGCCAGACACGGCTGAACCGGCTGTATGCGAATCGCATATGCCGCAGCGAGTACTGCCAGAATCAGCACAATATCAAGTATTTTTTTTAGCCCGGATTTAATCTTCATAGTCGGTCCTTTCGGTACGGTTTTGTTGCTAAATATACTTATACATAATAGATTATAGCACAAACGGTCGGAATTTCACACGATAAAGCAAAAAATCACGAAAAAAGACGGCGTACCGAGTAGTACGCCGTCGATTTTTATGCTTGTCGTCTGCCACGCGTGGTCAGTCGCATTTCCTTTAAAGGTAGTTTTGTATGCCTTTTGTCGTTTTTATTATCTCTCTACGATGAGGGAAGTACCCATACCGCCGCCAATGCAAAGAGTTGCAAGGCCATAGTGGCTGTTTCTTCTGATCATTTCGTGGATGAGAGTTACGAAGATACGGCAGCCGGATGCACCGATTGGGTGACCGAGAGCGATTGCTCCGCCGTTTACGTTTGTCTTTTCAGGATCAAGTCCGAGGTCCTTACGAACTGCGAGGGACTGAGCTGCGAATGCTTCGTTAGCTTCTACGAGGTCGATATCAGCAATCTTGAGACCAGCCTTTTCGAGAGCCTTCTTTGTTGCAGGTACAGGACCAACGCCCATAATCTTTGGATCAACACCTGCGGAAGCGTAGGAAACGATCTTGCACATAGGCTTGATTCCGAGTTCCTTTGCCTTGTCTGCGGACATTACTACTACAGCTGCGCCGGAGTCATTGATACCGGAAGCGTTTGCTGCTGTTACGGAGCCGTCCGGCTTGAATGCAGGCTTGAGCTTTGCGATACCTTCTGCGTTTGCATCATGCTTGATGAACTCGTCCTGATCGAATACTACTTCGCCCTTCTTTGTCTTGATAACTACAGGAACGATTTCGTCCTTGAACTTGCCTGCCTTCTGTGCAGCGCTTGCTCTCTGCTGGGAGATGAGTGCGAACTCATCCTGCATTTCTCTGGTGATTCCCCACTGCTCGTTTACGTTTTCAGCAGTTACGCCCATGTGATAGTTGTTGAACTTTTCCCAAAGTCCGTCGTTTACCATCATGTCGATCATTGGAGTGTTGCCCATTCTTGCGCCATAGCGAGCCTTTGGAACTGCATATGCAGTTGCGGACATGTTTTCTGCACCGCCTGCTACGATAACGTCTGCGTCGCCTGCCTTGATAATCTGAGCTGCGAGTTCGATAGCTCTGAGACCGGAACCGCAAACCTTGTTAATAGTCATTGTAGGAACTTCTACAGGAATTCCTGCGTCGAGGGACATCTGGCGGGATACGTTCTGACCGAGTGCACCCTGAAGTACACAACCCATGATAACTTCGTCAACCTGCTCAGGCTTGAGTCCTGCTCTTTCTACAGCAGCCTTAATAACTGTTGCTCCAAGCTCTCTTGTGGAAACGTCCTTTAATGTACCACCAAAGCTACCGATTGCTGTTCTTGCTGCACTTACGATTACAACTTCTCTCATTTTTTTAATCCTCCATTTAATATTATATCGTTCTGTCGACGGAATGTTGCGCCGACCCTTTAAGTGTCTGAATGATTTTCTCGTTCATAGCGCATATTACTTGTATATTACTTGAAAATCTTTGAAGAGTCAATAAATTTTGTATTTTTGTATTCATTTCGTCTTCGTCTGATATAATTTTAACATACTTTAAACTAAAATCAACGACTTTTGCAGCAAAATGTTAAATCCTTAACAAAATTATTCCAAAAAAGCTCGTTTTTGATGCACAAAACCCCATAATAATACGGCTAAATCACAAATAAATACAATTTAGCCGCAAATTAGTTTGTTTTTATTGTTAAACAATTTTTAATTTAGCTTAACAATCCATTTTACAGAAGTCCTCTTCAGCCATTTTCTGCCTTGAATAGTCCGTAAGATCGTGCCCCACGACAGTAAGTGTAGCCCAGCCTTCATCCATCAGGCAGGTATCGTTGTCGACAGGCAGAATGTCAAACTCATAAATCTTCCCCTTTTCCGCAACCATCGGCTTTCCCGTGTACTCATAGTACTTACTGCCGTCCGGCTCGGTAAACTCACTAACCCACTCTGTATAATCTCTCGGGCCTATGCTCGCAATACGCAAGCCCTTTATCTCTGCTGCCGGCAGATCCGGCACATTTATAGACAATGTTCTGTAGCGATATTTTTCAAGGTCTCCAAACTGGAAGTGAAGCGGGCTGCCCGCACTGCGCGGCGAATAAACCGGTCTGCTCGGATCTTCGCAGCTCTCCAGTGCCTCGCGGAACTTGTCAGCCACCATGCATGCATATTCGCATGCCTTTCCGAAGCCGTGCTGCGGCTCGTGTGAATTGACCGACATCGCAACGCTCGGTCTGCCGCAAAAGTTCGCCTCTGTGGCGCTCCCGATGGTGCCCGAATAGATGGTGTCCCAGCCGTAGTTTCCGCCGTGGTTGATACCCGCAAACACGAGGTCTGCCGGCTTGCCCAGCTTGTCCATAAGGAAAAGCCCCACCTTTGTGCAATCAGCGGGCTTGCCGTCAACCGACCAAGCCTTTTGTGTGCCGGGTATGTCTACTTCCTCGGCGTGCAGGTGCGTGTGCACGCTCAGGCAATGGCTTTGGGCACTCTGCTGGCGGTTTGGCGCTGCTACATAGACTTCGTTTTTCTCTGAAAGCGCCAGCGCCAGGCTCCTGATGCCCTCGGCCTGAATACCGTCATCATTTGAAATTAATATTCGCATTTTTATATTTCCCTTCTATTTATATCAGTCGTCAAAGACTGCACGATTTTTGCCCTGCTTCTTTGCTTCGTAAAGCGCATCGTCCACCATCTGCACAAGGTCCATCAGGGTCTGTTTTTTGCTCGGTATGCCGTTGATGCCGCCGAGCGTTACGGTCACATGGTCGGTAATCGGGGACATCACATGCTCGATATTTGCCTCGTTTACCTTTTTAAGTATCTTTTCCATATATTCGCGAATTTCGTCATCGGTGTGATCCCTGACTATGACGATGAACTCGTCACCGCCGTAGCGTGAGGTGAGGAATCCCTCGACTTCACTCTCCTTTAATATGCGACTGATTTCCTTTATGCATTTGTCGCCGGCAACGTGGCCGTAGTGGTCATTGTACTGCTTGAAAAAGTCGATGTCGAGCATAACAAAGCCAAACGTCTTCAGTTCCTCGGCCGCAGCCTTGTAGTAGGTCTGCGACAGGCGGTTGAAGGAGCGGCGATTCAGCAGATTCGTCAGTTCGTCGGTTTCACTGAGGAGCCTCATTTCCTCGGCTTGCTCGAACTGAATCTTTTTCAGCTCGATACTCTTTTCGACTTCAATCTGGTTCTTGAGCCCGAGCAGAATCGAACGTCTGGTTTCGTTTTCGTTTTCGAGACCGTAATTATGATACTGCGCGCAAGCATGCAGATAGTCCTCCTGACTACCGTAAGCCGCATAGTACTGAGCCAGCTGGCCGTAGTACGACACCCAGCGGCTGACATTTTCAACTACCTCGCATACGCGCTGCATGATTTCAAGAACGCGCCCTGCAAGCTCTTCCTCGCCGTCTCTGAGAAGTATGTGAGTCAGCTCCATGTAGTCCTCGAAAAGCTCTGTTGTCTCGGCGAGGGCTTCCTCGTCTTTGAGGCGCACAAAGAGAGACTCAAGCGCATCGCGTGCACTGTTGACATCGTCCAGCCCCAGATAAGCCTTTGCTCTGATTGTATAGAGATTGTTCACATAAATCGGAAGATTGACGGGAATGTCGCTGCCCTCCAGTGCGACCTCGAGGCTGTCTATGTGCCTGATGCACGAATCGTAGTCCTCCTCATGATAATTCATATCCGCAAGATTCATGATTGCAGCAAAGTACATCTCCGACCTGTCGAGCTGCTCTTTTTCGGGCAGGTCGTTAAAATCCGATGCAAATCTGCGGCTTGTGGCCTTTTCATAGACCTTGTTTACATATTTCGATGCTTCCTTGTAGTCGCCGAGCTGCAAAAACAGCGCACCGATGTTATTCAAAATGGAAAGCTCCGTTCTTTCGTCTTTCTGGTTCTTTGCATATTTCAGAGCATCAAGGTAGTACTGCTGGCAAACCGTATATTCGCCCGCGGACGAATAGCCGATTCCCGCCATGTTGTAAGCCTTTGGCAGCAGCTTTTCTTTTCCCATGCTCTGCCTGATGTATGCAATTGCCTGCATTGAGTTACTGATTACCTGGCGGGCATTACCTATGCGGAAATTACATTCCGCGAGATAGTAATAGGTCTCCGCTATCATGTCGTTTCGGCCCTGTTTTCTGAAATCCTTCAGTGCCTTTTTGAGTATGCCCAGCGCCTTTAGAGGCTCATTTATATCGTTAACGCCAAGTTCCGGGTAAAACTGAAATATGGTTTCCTCGCTCTTTTTAGTTTCCACTTTGCACTTTCTCCTGTATATACTCCTGTATACTCTGTCCTCTATTGTTCAGCCATATATGTCTGATTTTTGCCTCTGCGCTTTGCCTCGTAGAGTGCATCATCCGCAAGCTGAACGATATCCATCACCGTCTGCTGCCTTTGAGGAATCAGATTGACTGCACCCATTGTCACGGTTACAATGTCTGAAACCTCCGACTTGCAGTGCTCTACCTTTCGCTCTCTCACCTTTGAAAGGATGTCCTCCATATGCTTGCGTATCTCATCATCCGTGCAATCCCTGACGATAATTATAAACTCGTCTCCGCCGTATCTCGACGACAGAAAACCGTTTCCGTCACTTTCATGAAGTATGCCGCTGACCATCTTCAGGCACTCGTCCCCCGCAACATGCCCGTAATGGTCGTTGTACTGCTTGAAAAAATCCACATCGAGCATAATCAGCCCAAATGAAGACCTGTTGTCCACAGCAGCCGTGAAATAATTCTGCGACAGCTTGTTAAAGCTCCTCCTGTTCAAAAGATTCGTCAGCTCGTCTATCTCACTGAGCAGCCTCAGTTCTTCGGCGCGCTCCGCCTGCAGCTTTTGCCGCTGCACACTGCGATTGACCTCCAGCTGATTTTTGATTCCTGTAAGCATTGAACGCTGGAACTCTGCCATATTCTTCGAGCTGAATTTGTGGTACTGTACGCAAGCGATGAAAAACTCACGCTCCTCGCCCCACTCTTCGTAGTACCGCGCCAAAAGGTCGTAGTAAGTCGCCCACCTTCCGGCATTGTCGAACGCCTGACACACTTCGAGCATCAGCTCGAGCATCGACCAGGCAAGCTCCTTTTCGCCCTCTTTTATGAGCAGCTCCGCGATTTCCTGGAAGTCCTCGAACAGCTTGCTGTTTTCACCGATTCTGTCTTCCTCGCCCTCGTCGCTGTGAAGCTCGTCTATAATCTCCGCCACGGCCTCTGTATTGCCGCTTGCGAGATAAACCTTTGCCCGCACCGTCGCGACGTGATTGTCATACATTCGGCTTATTGTATCGTTCTGAAGACCGCTCAGCTGATCCAGATAACGGAGGCTGGTCTCGTAGTCTTCCTCATGATAAGCAATCCCCGCCATGTTCAGCACCGTCGCGTAGAACATCTCTTCGCGCTCTGCCTTTTCCTTTGCGGTCAGGCTGTCAAATTCGGGTGCGTACAAAAGCTTCAGTGCCTCGGTGTATGCGCGGCTTGCGAACTGGAGTGCTTCCTTGCAGTCGCCCAGCTGCACCAGGAGTGAGCCGATGTTATTCTCGAGGGAAAGCTTTGTGCCCTCGTCCTTCATTGAGGTGGCATACTGCAAACCGTCCATGTAGTACTGCTGGCTGACCGAATATTCGCCTACGGCCGAATATCCGATACCGGCGATGTTGTAGAGCTTTGGCAGCAGCCGCTCCGCGCCTGTTGACTGTCTGACGTAGCCTATCCCGTGAAGGGCGTTGCTGATCAGCTTTCTCGCATCGCCCATCCTGAAATGGGCCTCGGCCATGTAGTAGTAGGCCTCGGCCATCAGGTCCGCTCTGTGCTGGCGACGGAATTCCCTGACTGCTTCCCGTATTTTAGGCACTGCCTCTGCGGGATTTTGTGCTATCTGAGTTTCGAGCTGGGGATAGTACTTAAATATCGTTTCGTTTTCCAAAATCACTTTCATTTATATAATACTCCAAAGCTAGTACTCCATAACCTTGCCGATAGATTCTGCGATTACCAGATCCGCGCGGTCGTCATACTGCGTCGGAGTCTTGTTAATCAAAACGAGGTGTTTCCCTCTGAAATCGCGTACATAGCCTGCTGCGGGATATACCGTAAGCGATGTTCCACCGATTATCATGCAGTCCGCATTTTGGATGTCCTCGAGAGCCTGTTCACATGTGCTGTAGTCAAGCGGCTCCTCGTACAAAACCACATCCGGTTTTACCACTGCACCGCACTTTTTGCAGCGCGGAATGCCGTACTTGTCTCCGTCGCAGTTTTCCGGGTCAAGCATGTACTCCAGATCGTACGGAGCGTGGCACTTTGTGCAGTAGTTGCGCATTATGCTGCCGTGAAGCTCGCGAACCTTCTTGCTGCCCGCCTTCTGATGCAACCCATCGATGTTCTGAGTTATGACGGATGTCAGCTTGCCCTCGGCCTCGAGCTTTGCCAGCGCCTTGTGAGCCTTGTTCGGTTCGGCCTCTGTGTGAATCAGGTTCTTTTTGTAGTAGTCATAAAACAGCTTTGTCTGCTGAACGAAAAAAGTGTGGGAGAGGATGGTCTCCGGCGCGTAGCCGTAAACTTCTCTGGCCGCGTACAGTCCCGCCTCGCTGCGGAAATCCGGGATGTTGCTCTCGGTAGAAACGCCTGCCCCGCCGAAAAACACGATGCGCTTGCTTTCATCTACGATTTTCTTTAGCCTTTCATCCATCTTCCTACCTCCTCTTTATTTATCTCATTTTCTCTCGTTTGTGCTTTTATCCTGCGGCTTTTCCGCTATAATAACAATACTATATTATAACATAAAACCCATGAAAACAAAAGAGCTCGCAGGCAAGCTGTGAGCTCTTTTCATAGGTTTTGAATGTATTTTTTTGAATATGTCCGTCTATGCCCAGTTTACGTCTACTTGATTTCGTCTACAACGTCAAACGGATTCCGCAAGACCGCAAAGTCTCTTGCAGGCATAATACATTGAATCTTCGTTGTAATCGAGCCCTCTCATTTAAAAGATATTTGTAAGGAATATTTCTGTACCAATCCCGATAAGGATTAATCCGCCGAGGATTCCTGCCTTTCCCGAGAGCCTGTCTCCGACCTTTTTGCCGATTGAAAGTCCGCCGAGGCAGATAACAAAGGTTACGATGCCGATGATCAGGGATTCCGCAACAGCCGACGCTGCGCCGAGGTCCGCAATTGTAAAGCCCACCGAAAGCGCGTCGATTGCAGTGGCGATTCCCTGCATAAGAAGTACCTCCACTCCGAGTGGCGCGCCGGATTCCTCGCCCGGCTCTGCAGCCTCTACCATTTCAGCGCCTCTGCCATAGCATTCGCCTATGCCCTCAATCAGCATTTTACCGCCGATGTAAGCCAGCAAAATCAAGGCTATCCACGGAATGAACGGCCTGAAGCCCTCAAAGGCCTGCGCCGCCGTATGTACCAGAAACCAGCCGATGAGTGGCATTGCCGTCTGAAAGACGCCAAAAACCCCGGCGATTAAACACATTCGCCCGGGTTTCATCTTTGGTTCCTTCAGTCCGTTTGCCATAGAGACTGAAAACGCGTCCATGGCGAGGCCTACGCCAAAGAGCGCGCTATTCAGAAAAAATGATATTGTCCACGTCATAAAAATACTGTCCTTTGTGTGCTATGCGTTTTTCCTTGCTTTTGCACGCCTCAGTGCATGCTGCATGGCATCAGCCACGATAATGCCCACACCGAATTGCGCGATATTCCAAGGCACTCCGAGTATCGCCGACCCCGGATTTCCATACATGATGGTTTCTGCTACGAAATAGGCAACTACCATGAACAATCCCGCCACGATCATCGCAATCAGCTTTGCGGAAGCGGAAGACTTGCGTTCTGCGAGCAATCCGAAAATCAGTGCCATGCAACCCTTGATGGCAAAGGTCCAAGGTGCCCAAACGGCAAACCCACCTATTATATCACCCATGGCAGAGCCGAGGCCCGCTGCCAAAGCGCCATTCTTGTGACCGAGATAGATAACAGACAGGTATACCACCGCGTCTGCCAGATGCACATAGCCGCCGGTGCCCGGTATAGGCAGCCTGATAACGAGCTGTGCCAAAATTATCATGCACATGAACATTGCCGTTAAAACAAGTTCATTGGTTTTTTTCATTTCGTTATTCATATGTTTCCCCTCTGATTTTTCTTTCTTTTTTATTTCAAAATCTTTTTCTTTTCCTCTGTCCATGGTATAATCATAGCATAGCACTGTGCATTTTGAAATATGCACTTTTAGATATTTTTTAGTATACAGTTGAGGTAAAACGAAATGAAGCCTATCACACCCTCATTTGAAAAGACATCCGAAAACCCTTTATATTTACAGCTATATCAATATATCAAGGCCGCTATTCTCCAAGGCGACATCGGCACCACGGAAAAATTGCCATCCCTTCGCCGTCTCAGTGAAGAACTACACATTTCAGTAACCACAGTTCAGCAGGCCTACGACCAGCTCCTGCTGGAGGGCTATGTTACTGGAAAGCTCGGCTCGGGCTACTACGTAAGCGCCCTCTCACCCGTAGAGCAAACTCTTGCGGGCAGCGATTTTTCGGCGGAGGCTCAAAAGCATATCGGAGCCTTCGAAGGAGTTTCACAGGATTCTCTCGACCAAGAGCTCCTGCGCGAGCATGCCGATGCGCTTTACGACCTCTCATGCTTTGATTTCAACAAGTGGAAGAAGTGCAGCGCAAAGGTTCTGACCGACTATGCCCACCTGCTCACCTTTGAATCCGACCCGCAGGGCGAGCAGTCTCTCCGGCGCGAAATTGCAAAGTACCTCTACAGTGCCCGTGGCGTTTCCTGCTATCCCAATCAGATTGTAATCGGTGCCGGCACCCAGCAGATTACTATGCACCTAGGGCGTATCCTCCAGCAGCTGTCCATACGCCATGTAGCAGTCGAGGAGCCGGGGTATCTGCCGGTAAAGAAAATCTTTGCCGACCTCGGAATGGTCATGACGCCGGTGAAGGTTGGGGAGGATGGTATCGAAATTTCAAGGCTTCCTCAAAACATCCGCTCTGCAGTCTATGTCAGCCCGTCGAATCAGTTTCCTACCGGAGCCGTGATGCCGGTCGGCAAGCGGTACGAGCTGCTCGAATGGGCTCAGCGCAACGATTCCATCATCATCGAGGACGACTACGACAGCGAGCTTCGTTATTTCGGTCGCCCTATCCCTGCAATGCAGGGACTCGACACCGGAGAAAGAGTTGTATACTTGGGCTCATTCAGCTCTACGCTTTTCCCTGCGATAAAGATTTCCTATATGGTGTTAACACCGAGCCTTGCAAAGGCTTTCGAAGAATTAAAAAAGGGCTACACGCAGACCTGCTCGAAAAGCGAGCAGCTGACGCTGGCCCTGTTTATGAATAACGGTTATTATAACGCCGGCGTTCGCAAGCTCCGCCGTCTCTACGCTCAAAAGCTGCATGCCACGATAGCGGCTCTGTCCGGATACGGCGGCGACTTCATCAAAATCCGCAGCGCCCAGTCCGGACTGAATGTAATTCTGGAAATCGGCAGCGCAGAGACTTCCGAGGGCGATGCCCATACTTCCGGGAAAAGTAGCGTTTCACAAATCAAGAAATTCTGCGAAGAAGCCGCTGCCCTTGGTATCACGGCAGTACCGGTATCAGCATACGCCGATAAATCCGAGAGCTCGGGCAATTCTCTGGTTCTCTATTTTGACCAGATCCCGCTAGCGCGCATCGACAGCCTCATATCCGAGCTCATTTCCCGCGCAAAGCTATAGCAGCTGCTGAGCGTGGTAGAGCGCTGCATAGGTGCCGCCCTTTGCCATGAGCTCCTCGTGGGTGCCCTGCTCAGCTATGCGGCCGTCTTCAATTAAGATGACGCGGTCCGCTTCCTTTATTGTTGCAAGGCGGTGCGCAATCATGATGGTCGTGCGGCCCTTGGCGAGCTTTGAGAATGCCTGCCTGATCGATTCCTCGGTGATGGAGTCTAGAGCCGAGGTCGCCTCATCGAGAATCAGTATAGGTGGGTTCTTTAAGAAAATGCGTGCGATTGCGATTCGCTGCTTCTGTCCGCCGGACAGGAGTGTGCCGCGCTCGCCCACATAGGTTTCGAATTTTTGCGGCATTTCCATGATTTCGTCATAGATTTCCGCCATCTTTGCGGCTTCGTGAACCTCTTCCTTTGTCGCGTCCGGACGGCCGTAACGAATGTTTTCGTAGACCGTATCCGCATAGAGGAACACATCCTGCTGAACTATACCTATGCTGCGCCTTAGCGATGACTTGGTCAGCTTTCGTACATCGGTTCCGTCCACGGATATGCTACCCTCATTTACATCGTAAAATCTCGGGATCAGCTGACAAAGTGTTGATTTTCCGCCGCCGGAATGACCGACGATGGCAACGCACTCGCCCGGTTTTATGTGAATGTCTATATCCTTCAGCACATCCGGATTATTTTTATACGAATAGAAAACATGGTCTATGTCAATTTTGCCTTCAGGCGAGCAGAGTGCCACCGCATCCGGAGCGTCCTCGACAGTCGGGCGGATGCGCATTATTTCGACAAAGCGCTTAAGGCCCGCAAGTCCGCTTACAAAGATTTCGGCAAACTGTGCCAGTCTGCGAATCGGGCTGATGAACGCAGTCACATAGAGCGTGAACGTGATTAAATCAATATAGTTCATGCGTCCCTGCATGATAAAATAACCGCCTGCCGCGATTACCGCAACCTGCAGGAAGCAGATGAAAAACTCGAGGCTCGCTGAGAATGTTGCCATTGCCTTGTAGTAGTCGCCCTTTGAGTTTTTATACATCCCGTTGGTTTCGAGGAATCTGTCATAATCCACATCTGTGTTATCAAACGCCTTGCTGGTGCGCATGCCCGAAAGCGATGATTCAATGTCCGCATTGATGTCAGCAAGCTTTTTCTTTACGTTCGCCGATGAATCCATAAAGTTCTTGCGGCACAGCATCACAATAACAACAAATATCGGCACGATTACCGCAATTACCGCCGCAAGGCGCCACTCGATGTTGAACATAATGACCAGCGCACCGATGATGGTCGCCGTCGAGATGAGAATATCTTCAGGGCCGTGGTGTGCAAGCTCGGTGACTTCAAAGAGGTCTCCTGTTAGCCTGCTCATCAGCTTGCCGGTGCGATTTGCGTCAAAAAAGTCATACTCCAGCTCCTGCATGTGGCCGTACAGATCCTCACGAATGTCCGCTTCCACGCGGATACCAAAGGTATGCCCCAGATAGGTGATGATGAACTGCATCACCGAGCGCAGCAGAAACGCCGCCGCAACGATTCCCATCAGCACAAAGAAAAATCGGTACGCATTACGGGGCAGCAGCTCGTACATGGCATATCTCGTTGTGAGCGGAAAGGCCACGTCGATGGCAGCCACCGCAAAGGCGCAGCACATGTCGAGGATGAAGAGCCCCTTGTGGTTCTTGAAATACGACAGAAAGACCGCAAAAAGCGGCCTTTCGAAATTTTTAGGGTTTCTATTCTTTTTTGTATTTACTTTATTACAGTTGCTTGAATCGTGGTTGCTCATTATTTTACCCTTAACATTCCCTTACCATTCAACTTCTTTGATTCCCTTTAAAATCTTTTCAGGTGATCTCTTCTGAGTATCGACCTTCTTTTCAACCTGAGAAACAACGGCGGTCAGCACGCCCTCGAGGATGAAGTAGATGATTGCAACCGCAATCAGCGCAAAGAACGGATCATACGTACGCGAACGCACGAGGTCTCCCATCTTTGTGAGGTCCATTACTGCGATGTAGCCGACGATGGAGGTTTCCTTGATTAAGGATACCATATCGTTCTTGTAAATCGGCAGGAAATGCTTTGCTGCCTGCGGCAGAATGATCTTAAAGAAGCTCTGGCTGTCGCTGTACCCGAGTGCGCGGGAAGCTTCGTACTGTCCCTTTGGAATTGCGTTACAGCCAACGCACAGCATGTCGTACATGCCGCAGCCAAAAATCAGCGTGAACCCGAGAACGGATATCCATGCGCCCGAAAGATGCGAGTTCGAGAATACGATAAATGCCAGAATCATCAGGAATACTACTGTAGGAATACCGTCGATGATAAAGCATACGATATCTGTCAGCTTGTTTGCCAGCCTGTTGCCGCCACGGCAGAGCATGTATACTGCAAATCCGAGCAGCGTTCCGAAGAGTAATGATGCCAGCGTGATAAACAGTGTGGTACCGATACCGGAAACGAAGAGGCGCCAGCGGCTGTCCTTGATAAAGGTCTTGTTAAAGCTGTTTTGAAGCTTTGCGATGAAACCGCTTTCATCACCCTGGTCGCTTTCAAGTACGAAAACGATATCACAGCGGTAGTACGGATCGGAGAGCACGGAGTTTTCCGCACGCTCTTCGTCAACTACGATGTTCATTCCGAAATCGTATTTACCGGAAACCGCGCCCGGAGCGATTGAGTCAAACTCCATCGCCTGGAAATCCCAGTTGTAGCCGTATGCGGCGCAGAAGTTCATCATAAACTCTACGTCATAGCCCGAGAACTGACCGTTGCTCTCAAAGGAGAACGGCTCGTATCCGCCCTCGATTGCGATGATAACGGTACCGTTTTCACCGGTTGTCTCAGGGATTGTCTTTATTTCGCAGGTGTTAGGATCCCAGTTCTTTACCCAGTAATCATAGAGAGAATCGAGCCAGCCGTCAGCCTTTTTGGCTGCGATGAATTCCTGGATCTCCGCAAAGAGTCTGTCCTGCTTGTCGTTATTTCCGACAATTACCGCAAAATCGCAGTAGCCCGGGGATTCCTCCATGCGAATCAGCTCAGGATGCTGATATCTCTGTGCATAGTATCCGACCTCTTCAATCAGATATGCATCTATTTTGTTGGACTCGAGCGCAGGAATCATGTCGTTTGGCATCTTGTAGTAGTACCATTCCTCGCCCTCGAGGTCGTCTTTAATCAAATCCTCGTACAGAACGCCTGTCTGCACACCGAGGTTTTTGCCGTTCAAATCTTCAAGCTTTGAAAGGCCGTTCTTTGCCTTTGGAGCCTCGTCAGCAAATGCGATGCCCACTGTGCCGAAAATCACGCTTATTGTGAGCAGGGCACATACTATGATTGAAAAACTTCTCTTTCTCATTTCTATGCCTCCTCCCACTTAAAGCTGATTGTAATTTTGTTGTTGTAAGCGGCGAACGGATTCTCCTTGCTCGGTTCCTCCGGCGGGAAGACCTCGTCCTCGAGAACAGTTGTCTTTTCCTCGAGTACGTCGTCAAACAGGGAGTTTCCTGTCTCGGACAGGTCGAAATGCTCGCCCTTGTAGCGAATCTTTAAGACGAGAACGTCGCTCTTTTCGGAGTAGTCGATGCCCACCAGAACATCCTTTTCCTCCTCTTCGTCGCGTTCGAGGATATTGTTGAGCGTAATTTCCTCGAAGCAGAGCTGGAGCTTACTCATTCTTTCGTTTTCGATGAGCAGCTTTTCAGCATAGGACTGAAGCTCGTCGTACATCTCTTCGAAATTGAACTCGTCGTCCTTGATGTGATAGGAGAGCGAGGTCAGGCGGCGAATAAACTTCTTTGTCTTTTCGCGACGCGGCTGCTCGAAGATCTGCTTTGGAGTGCCCTCTTCATAGATGCCTCCCTCGTCCATAAAGAACACGCGATTTGAAATTTTGCGCGCAAAATCCATCTCGTGGGTAACGATCATCATTGTGCGACCGGTCTTTGCAAGCATGCGGATTACGGACTGTACTTCACCGATCATGCTCGGGTCGAGCGCAGATGTAGGCTCGTCGAAAAGTATGATTTCAGGGTCCATACCGAGCGCTCTCGCGATTGCGATACGCTGCTGCTGACCGCCGGAGAGCTCGTCCGGATAGGAGAGCGCCTTACTTGAAAGACCGACGGTGTTCAAAAGATCCATCGCTATATCGTATGCTTCCTGACGGCTGCGGCCGAGCAGCGTAATCTGCGGCTGCATAATGTTTTCGAGAACCGTCATGTGGCCGAACAGGTTGAACGACTGGAAAACCATGCCCATCTTTTTGCGAACGCTGTTTAAGTCGTAGCCCTTTTCGGTTATGTCCTCGCCGTCAACGATAATCTGGCCGGAGGTCGGCGCAGAGAGCATGTTGATACAGCGAAGAAGTGTAGATTTTCCTGTTCCGGAAGGTCCGATAACAGAGATGACGTCGCCGTCGTTTATCGTAACACTCACATCTTTAAGCGGTGTTACATCGTCGAATTCCTTGGTGACATTGCGTAGTTCTATCATTCTGCTACCTCCCTTTCACTTCCTAAGGAAACACAAATAGCCCGGCACATACCCATTTCTGGATGCGCTGAGCTATGGATTTCAGATTCATGGTTAAAAGCGCCTGTATGTGTCCCAACACAAAGAGACAGATGTGCGGAATTCCTCATTCCCGCGCAGGCCTTAAAGTTTTCAGTTCTGTTCATTTTAGAATTATCAGCTCCTAGTTGGTACCCCCGCCCGTTTAGCGGGAACCTCGGTTTGTTTCAGCTATTGCCGCCTTACTCGGTCGTGCGGCGCTGAGAGAGAAGCCTTTCTCTCCTTTGGATAATCCGCATTCTGCGGAAGGCCTCGTTCTGTTGTGTTGTGACAGAGCAAAGCCCGCTTTTGTCGTTACTGATTAACTATACAATTAAACTGTGTAAAAGTCAACCAAAATTAAATCTTTATTTAAGTAAATGGCACGAAGCCTATTTTTTCGCAAGCTCTTCCTCTTCGAGAACTCTGTACGCAACCTTTCCGACAAGCGTTTTAGGCAGCTCCTCCCGGAATTCGATGTCATACGGCATAGCATATTTTGCTATGTGCTCACGACAGTAAGCAAGCAGCTCTTCCTTTGTCGCCTCGCTTGGCTCCACGTCTGCAGCAAGCTTCACAAAGGCCTTCACTTTTTGCATCTTCAGCGCATCCGGCACTCCGATGATGCAGGACATCTGCACCTTTTCGTGCGCATCGAGGATGTTCTCGAGCTGGCCCGGATAGATGTTGTAGCCCGAGCTTACGATCATGCGCTTTGCGCGGCCGCGGAAATAAATGAAGCCCTGCTCGTCCATTGTTCCGAGATCGCCCGTGTACACCCATGTAAGCCCATCTGCATGACTGCGCAGCGTTTTGGCAGTCTCCTCAGGATGGCCCGCATACTCCTTCATAACGGTAGGACCCGCCAGAAGAATTTCGCCTTCCTCGCCATACGGAAGCTCTTCGTCGGTGCCGGGCTTTACGATTTTGATATAGGTGTCAGGGAACGGGATTCCGATGGAGCCCTCCTTGCTCATTGATGTCGGTGTCAGGCAGCAGGCCGTGACGGTTTCGGTAGTGCCGTAGCCTTCGCGCACCTGAATGACTGCGTGGTGGTCGTAGAGGAACTTGTCAAACTTCTTTTTAAGCTCTATGGAGAGCGAGTCGCCGCCCGAAAAGACACCCTTGAGCGAGGAAAGATTTGCGCCGTCCATGCTCGGGAGCCTTAAGAGTGCCTCGTAGAGAGTCGGCACACCGGCTATGAAATTGCACTTGTACTTGGTAATCAGCTTGGCGTAGCTCTGTGCGGTAAAGCGCGGTACCAGTATGCAGTGTCCGCCGCCTGCAAGCATGGAGTGAATGCATACGCCCAGGCCAAAGCCGTGGAACAGAGGCATTGCCGAAAGCATGCGGTCGCCTATTCTGTACATTGGATTGGTCGCAACAATCTGCGCCGCAAGAGCATTGAAATTGCCGTTTGTCAGCACGATGCCCTTTGTGGTTCCGGTAGTTCCGCCGGAGTAAAGAATTACAGCCGGGTCGTCCCACTTTCTCGGAACCTCGTAGTTGTAAAAGCAGGCCTTTCCGAGGTTCATAAACTGCTGCCAGCGGATGACAGGGGCATCCGAAGGAATCTTTTCGATCTTGCGCCCTTCGGTGAGCATATAGCCTGCGCGGATCGGCTTTGAGAGCGCGTCCTTGATGCTGGCTATTATGATGTTTACGACCTTTGTATTCTTTCTGACCTTTTCAAACTTGTTGTAGAACTGGTCGAGCGTGATTGCGGTGATGGATTCTGATTCGTTCAGATAAAACTCTATTTCCTTTTCTGCGGAAAGCGGGTGAATCATATTTGCGATGCCGCCGACCACGTTAACCGCGTAGAACATATAGATTGCCTGAGGGCAGTTTGGCATTGCGATGGTTACTTTATCGCCCTCGCGAATGCCTATGGTTTTAAGCGAGCGGGCGCATCTGCGTATTTCTGCCACCATTTTTTTATAGGTGGTGTTTTTGCCCATGAAGGTAAAGGCGATTTTGTCAGGATATGCTTCTGCGATTTTTTCAACCTTTTCAAACATGGAGCCTTCGAAATATGTCAGGTGCATTGGGGTATCGCCCATATACGGTTCCCACGGTGTTTTTGCTGTTACATTGCTATAATCAAACATAATGTATGCCTTTCATGTATCGATATTTGTTATTTGTTTGAGACCGCAACCTCCTGCGACAGTGGCTCGTCGAGGCAGTGCGGATTTTCGAAAATATCGCGGAGGAGCTGCACGCATCTGCTGTAGTAATATCCGTCAGCCAGACGCTCATCCACTGTCAGTCCGATGTCGACGCTGTCGCGCATGGTGCAGTTTCCGTCTTCATCAAAGAACGGGCGCTTTTTGCGTTCGCCGAGCACCACAAAAAAAGAGCATGAACCCCAGTTTGTCAGGTGATGGTAGCCGCTGTGCAGGCTGATTGAGCCGAGGTTGCTGATTACGCAGCTGGTGTAATAGGGGTCGGTCTCAATGAGCGATGCGGGAACCTTGCCGTGGCGGTCGAGGAAGCACATGAGCCTGAGCGCCGCCTTGCTGACAAAGCGTGGGATTTTGTTGAAAAAGTTCATTGCATCAGTAGACGGGTCAATCTTTTCCGAGCGGCACTCGAAAATCTGATCGCGGATGATGTTGTGAATATCGTCGATGCTCATTTCGGGCTTTGAATGCACAATTGCAAGAGCTTCTGCGCCTGATTCGCTGAACGCCTTTTTAACGACAAACGCAGTGCTGACTTCGTTTCTCTGATAAAAATTGCGGTTTGCGATGAAACGGTTCATCTTTGGCTTTAGCGTGATGACCTTTAAAATAGTGGTTACAACGACCTGAAAGAGGTTGTATTTATACTCGTCTGCGGACAAGTTTGCGTTTTTTTCGTCGAGATATTTATTGACCTGTGTGAGATCGAGTCTTTCGCTGATGAAGGCTTCGTTGTCGCAGCGGTTAGGATAGATAACTCCCGTTACGAAATGCAGGCTGTCGAGTTCGCGAAGGAGTCTGCCGTCCTTGCGGTCGCCTCTGCGCTTCTTTGCCTTTTCTGTTTCCATTTTTTTCTCCTTGGTTTTTGATATAAACACAGCTCTATAGAGCCAAAGATATTCTAACACACATGTATGGTAAAATCAAAGGCTTTTAGCAAGTGCTAACAGACTTAAAAAACGATTTGAAGAACAGCTCAGACTGTGTTATAATGCTTAATGTTACGATATGTCTCCGTAGTTAAATGGATATAACAGCGCTCTCCTAAAGCGTAGTTGGCGGTTCGATTCCGCCCGGGGATACCATGGTAATAAAAGGCCCCGAGGCTGCAGATAAAGCAGCTTCGGGGTTTTGTTTTTACAGTGAATTGTATTTTTCGTCAATCTTTTTCAGCATGTCCGGGATAGGAATGTGCTGTGGGCAGCGCTTTTCACAGTTGCCGCAGTGCACGCAGTCGTTTGCGTTCGGGCCGATATCCTTGTAGATTTTTTTAAGGTCACCCCAAAGATATACGAAGTCCTTTGCACACGCCTCATTGTAGGCTGAGAATATTTTTGAAATCTTTATGCCTGATGGGCAGTCCGCACAGTAGTTGCACTTCGTGCAAGGCACGAAAACTTCCTTTGACATCGCCTTTCCTGCCGCATAAGCAGCATCTATTTCCGCTGCTGTAAGGCCTTCCTCGCGCGAGAAAAAGTCGGTGTTTTGGTAAACCTGCTCAGGCTCTGCCATGCCGGAAAGAATCCAGCCCACGCGCGGGAGACTTTCAAGCCAGCCAAAAGCGAAGTCTGTGTAGCTCAGACCGTGCTCAGTGCTTGCCGCATCGAGAATCTTCCGGCCCTCCGCACTTGGCATGCGGGAAAGTGTGCCTCCGCGAAGCGGTTCCATTACTACGACCGTCTTGCCGAACTCGTCGGCGATTTCGTAAAGTGCCTTTGTGTTGATGTAGTCCCAGTCGAGGTAGTTCAGCTGCAGCTGCACAAACTCAATGTACTGCCCCCACTTTTCGAGGCAGTCGCGCAGCAGTACCGGCGAGCAGTGAAAGCTTGCGCCGAGATGACGAATGCGGCCCTTTTCCTTTTCCTTTGCAAGAGTCGGAAAGATGTCCGCCTTTTCAAGGTTGTCGTACCAGCCTCGCTCAATATCGTGAACGAGGAAAAAGTCGAAATAGTCGACGCCACAGCGGCCGAGCTGTTCTTCGAACTTTGGAATTACTGCATCCTTGGTCTCGATGAGCCATGTCGGGAGCTTGCTGGTGATCTGAAAGCTGTCGCGAGGATGGCGCTCCACCAGCGCGCGGCGAAAGATTTCTTCGCCCTTGCCGTTTAGGTAGGTGTAGGCCGTGTCGAAATAGGTGATGCCTCTCTCAAGACTCGCGTCAACGATTGCGCAAGCTTTGTCGAAATACGGCTGTCCGCTGTCATCCATTGGAAAGCGCATGTTTCCCAGACAGAGCTTGCTGACTTTAGTTCCTTGAAAATCCGTGTACCTCATTTATTCCTCCTTTTTGCTTTAGCCGGCGATTATGCTGCGGATAAGCATCAGCAGCAGGTTGCTATCATATAATTTGTGTGCGAAATATGAGCTTTGCATTACGCTGTAAAACGCTTCCACCTTGTCGGGGAAGAACATATTCGCGCATGGAATTGCGATGGCCATCAGCAGAAATACAATCAGAAGACCCTTCACCGCACCCATCGCAAAGCCCAAAATGCGGTCGATGGCACCGATGAAGCTGCCCTGCTCGTCGTGCTTTCTGTCAAAGAAGCCGATGATAAGTGCCAGCACGATCTTTACGGCAAGTATGATGGTCACAAAACAGATGATTTCAAAAATCGTGTTTGCCATGCTGGTGGAAAGCTGTGATGTCACTTTGGTGCCTGCCGCGCTGAGAGCGTCTGTCAGAATCGAAGGAAGTGTGTCGAGGCCTGACATTGCACCTGAAAGCGACTGACCAAACCTGTCGGCAACCTTTTCGTAGATGGACTCGTACAGATGCGTCTTTTCGCGCAAAAGCTCCCCAAACGGTTCCGACCATATGTATGCGGCTACTACGGCGAGAATCCAGTCAATCGTTCTGAGGAACGAATGAGCAAAGCCTTTGTAATAGCCAATGATTACAAAAAGCAGTATTATCGCTGCCGTTATAATGTCAAAAAGCATTTTCTCCTCCTGTTTTCCCATTTGATATGTTAATTCTACTTTATTTACAGCGGTTTTTCAAGTGGGCGTTCGGAGTGCGAAAAGGGATTGCAAAAAATTAAAAGCCGGAGCGCTGATTGGCTTCCCGTGCCCTTTTCCTCAGCATTCCGACTTAAAAAGTAATCTTGAGTTGGCGTTTACTATATTGGCTCGTAACCACCTGCTACGCCGTGCTTTACGCGATCTCTTTCCTCTGCACGCTTTGCGTCGTTCCAGTTATCCATGGTTCCTACGAGATATCCTGTGATTCTGCGGATACGCTCAAACGGTACATCCTCGAACTTGTAGGAAAGGTTTACGTAATCGCCGTCGGCCTCGATATTCAGCCTGGTGATTTTACGGCCCGTCTTTTTGGTGACATAATCGACATACTGCTTTCTTTCTTCGTAAGGTATATCGGAATCACCTGTTACATTTACTTCAACATTGTATATATTGTCCATTTAAGTGTGCCTCCCACTTTAGAAGATTATACCACATATTGTGTTTTTTTAAAGCTTTTTTTGCAAAAAACACTAAAAATTTTTTCTTTTAAATTTTTTTTCTTTATTTTTTGATTTGTCTTGCAGTTGTGTTGCGTAGGACGTGTTATATTTAATACACGATAACAAAACAGACAGTACAGCTTAGTTTTTCGGCAAGCCCTTTTGGGAGGATGGGCTTGCCGGCCTTAATCAAAATTATAATCAATAGGTTAAAAAGGGTATGCCGGCTTCGCAAGAGGTTGGCTCTTTTTTTGTTCATATTATTGAAAAAATATATACGCGTAGTTTATAATTTAAACAGTAATACCGCATTTATCATTTTATTATTAAAGGAGGTTACAAGATGGCAAAAAAGAAATTATCACTTGCTGCGCAAATCTTCATAGCTCTGATTCTGGGCATCATTGTGGGTTTGCTGATGCAAAATTATGCAGATTTCGCAAACTCCTACATCAAGCCTTGGGGAACTATCTTCCTGAATCTTCTCAAGTTCATAGTTGTTCCTATCGTGCTTTTCTCGATGCTGTCCGGCATCATATCGATGCACGACATCAAAAAGGTGGGCTCAATCGGGCTGAAAACCATCATCTACTATATGTGCACGACAGCTGTTGCAATCATAATAGGCCTGATCGGCGCAAACATTTTCAAAGGTGCATTTCCTGTGCTTGAAACCTCCGATCTGGTTTACGAAGCAGCCGCTCCTACCAGCTTTATGGATACGATAGTAAATATCTTCCCATCGAACTTCATCAGCCCGATGGCTAACGCATCCATGCTGCAGGTAATCGTAATGGCGCTTATCATCGGTTTTGCGATTATCCTCGTTGGCGAAAAGGCAGGCCCTGCAATCAGAGGTATCAATTCCTTCAACGATGTTTTCGTAAAGTGCATGGATCTGATCCTAAAGATTTCACCTATCGGTGTTTTCTGCCTGATCTGCCCGGTTGCTGCCGCAAACGGTCCTGCAGTTCTCGGATCTCTCGCAATGGTGCTTATTGCAGCTTATATCTGCTACTTTGTTCACATGTTCCTGACATATTCGCTGACTATCAGCACCCTGGGACAGATGAGCCCCGCAAAGTTCTTTAAAGGTCAGCTCCCTGCATTCATGTTCGCTTTCTCGAGTGCATCGAGTGTAGGCACACTCCCTATCAACATGAAGGGCTGCGAGGAAATGGGCGCAGACAAAGAGGTTACTTCCTTCGTACTTCCTCTCGGTGCAACCATCAACATGGACGGAACAGCTATCTACCAGGGTGTATGCGCAGTATTCATCGCATCATGCTTTGGTATAGACCTGACACTTTCACAGATGGTTACAATCGTTCTGACGGCGACACTTGCTTCAATCGGTACAGCAGGCGTTCCGGGCGCAGGCATGGTAATGCTTACTATGGTGCTCGCATCCGTTGGTCTTCCTGTTGAAGGTATCGCACTGGTTGCAGGTATCGACAGAATCTTTGATATGGGCAGAACCGCTGTAAACGTAACAGGCGACGCCGCTTGCGCACTGATCGTTTCTAATCTCGAAAGAAAAAAGGCCGCAAGAAAGGGCAATGCTGAAAATCAGCAGGCATCATAATAAATTATAATAATTTGACATGTTATATTTATAAAACATAAAACAGAGGTCGGTTTTATCACCGATCTCTTTCTTATGTATGGCTTTTATAGCATTTCCGCCCCTCTGAGCGTGCAGTAAGCATACCCGCCGTCCCAATAATAGTCAAACACCCCTTCGACACAGATTTCGCTGCCTATTTCCGGATAATCCTCGGGATACGAATAATCGCCCTCAAGCTCAAACTCAATTCCCTGGGCGCAGCAGGCGGTGGCATCCTGTATGATGCACGCGTAATAGTTGTCCCCGCTGTCTTCATCATAATAAACATCAAAAAGCCCGCTCATCCTGATTCTTTTTCCTATGTAATCCTCGGGGGCAGATACCATATTATAGACCTCGGAATACACCATTGTGCCCGACATAACTGTTAAATCTATGTCGAGCTCGGACGAAGCTGCAGCCGCAGGTAAAGGCTCCCGAACGGCCTGATTGTCTGCATCTCCGCAGCCTGTCATACTCATAATCAGTATCGCGCACAAAACAATGCTTATTATCCTCTTCATTGCCGTTTACCTCAAAGCTTCCTTTAATACCGCCAGATTGTTTTCCATAGCAGAAAGATAGGTTTCCCCGTTTTTAACGTCTGCTGCCGTAGTTGACTGCATGGAATCCATTGTGAGAATCTGCTGATTCTTTGCTGTCGTATTTTCAACGATGGTTTCCGCAATCCTGTGGTCGTTACCTTCGATAGTCATTACCGCAGGGAGCTTCAGCTCGTCCACCTTTCCCGCGAGAAAGGTTACCGTCTCAAAGCTGGCCTCCGTCTCTGCAGAGCAGCCCACAAAAGCGGCATAGTAATCGAGGTTATAGTCGTCCACAAAATAACGGAATGGGAATCTGTCTCCAAAGAGAAGCGTTTTCGTTGCGCCTTCGGAAACTGCATTTTCAAACTCTGCATCAAGAGCTGCAAGCTTTTCTATATAGACGTCGGTGTTTGCCCTGTATGTGTCCGCATTTGCGGGGTCAATCTCACAGATGGCCTCTGAAATCTTTTCGGTCAGCACGGACGCATTGCGAAGAGAAAGCCAGACATGCTCGTCATATTCTATCTCCTCTTCTTCGCCCTCTGCGGCCTCTTCGCCTTCTTCCTCAGCCTGCATGCCTTCGATTACTTCCTCTTCCTTCACGGCGCTGCCCAGAGTCTCCAAAAGGTTTATGACCTTCATGTCTTTATTTGAAGCATCGCCGAGCACATCATCCACCCACTCGTCGGACTCACCGCCCACATAGAGAAACAGGTCGCAGGAAGATATCTTCGTAATATCTTCTATAGTCGGCTGGTAGCTGTGCAGGTCCACGCCGCTGTCAAGCAGCATCGTAACCTCTGCTCCCGCCGGGTTATCACCGAGAATATTCATTACCCAGTCGTATTCAGGGAAAATAGTTGCCACAATCTGAATGTTTTCGTTATTCTGTGCGCTGTCTGTGTTAACATCACCGCACGCAAAAAGATAGCCTGCCATAAAAATGGCGGCAATTAGAATGAAAATTTGCTTTTTCATGATAAAACCTCCGTTTATTTACGTTTTTTACATTTCAATTTTTTGTTTGACGGGGTTTATCAATTGTTCATGCGAACTTTTCTGGATACAGGGGAATCCTGCGCGCGAATAAAAAAAGAAAGGAAATTGCAGAGTACGAGTATAACAGCCAAAGAAATCACAGCCGCCTGAAGTGTCATTCCATAGCCAAACTGCTGAAGAATGCTCTCGCACTGACTGATGCATGCGCAGACAGGGCAGTCTTCTCCGCAGCAGTCATGATGAATTTCAACAACGATAAAGGTAACTGAAAACAGCACAACAACGAGCATCATAACTGCCATGATGCCCGCAACAAATCTATTCGATTGTAGCCTTACTATACTGTGCATATCCGTTACCCCGGTAGTTTAATATTACTGCTTTTTTTAATACAGATTATATTATACCACAGAAACCGGTTGTAATATCAGTGTCTGCAAAAAATAAAAAGAGCCGACTTCCCGAAAGAGCGGCATACCTTTTTACTGTGTTTTATAGCTATTTCTACTATCCCATAGGGATTAGTAGAGAACAACGATCTGCATTGCGTAAACCAGCACTGCTACTGCTGCGATTGCTACGTTTACCTTAAAGAATCTCTTTGTCATTATATTTACCTCCTACTTTTTCATTTGACTGTTGCTGTTTTTTATGTAAAACCTTGTTGCTTTCCCTTTGATGTTTTAACTATAACATCCCCTGTGCAACAGAAATGTAATCAGTTTGGAGGTTTTTAAATTTTTTTAAAAAATTTTTTTCGGGTCGTCATAAATTAATCTCCCTTGCCTGGAGTGAGACTTCATTCTGTATCCTCCTAAAAGAAACTCAGCTGTTCATACTTTTGCGGAAACTCGTTCATGTATTCAAAGCACTCACTCGGGTTACTCATCATGCCGGTCTCACGGCACATGTCGTGAAAGACCGCCATAAGATGCTTTGCGTTCGGGCTTGACAGCATGTAAGCGTAGCCGTACTCACGAATGTAGCGCTGCTTAAGTCCCGGGAAGTGCTTGTCGAGCGCTGCGTAGTAATACTCTCTGTCGCCGTCGCGAAGCGTTAGCCCCATATCAAAGCAGATGATGCCCTTTACGCCCACATCCGCACATGCAGAAAGTATTGAGCGCACGTTTTCTTCCGTGTCGTTGATGTAAGGCAGTATCGGTGTAAGCCAGACAACCGTCGGAATTCCGCGCTTTTGCATTTCGCGCAGCACCTCAAGCCGCCTGCTTGACCTGCAAACATTAGGCTCCACAATGCTGCAAAGCTCGTCGTCAAAGGTCGTGATTGTCATCTGGACCACGCACTTCGTAGCTTTGTTTATGTCATCGAGTATGTCGATGTCGCGCATTATGCGGTCGGACTTTGTCTGAATCGCAAGTCCGAACTCGTAGCGCTTTATTATTTCGAGACACTTTCTCGTAAGACCAAGCTCTTCCTCGCAGTGCATATAAGGGTCGCTCATCGCACCCGTACCAATCATGCACTTTTCGCGCTTTGAACGAAGCGCCCGCTCCAAAAGCTCCGGTGCGTTCTGCTTTACCTCGATGTCCTCGAAATCATGCGTGAACTGGTAGCACCTGCTGCGACTGTCGCAATAAATGCAGCCATGCGTGCATCCGCGGTAAATATTCATCCCTTTGTATTTCCCGTTGCCGGTCAAAATCCCTTTTGCGTTTGTAAAATGCATAGTTCTCTCCCCGGGAAATTACCCTTTTATCATCAAAAATGCGCACATGCCGCCGCGCTTTCCGCCGGTTGCGCGGTGCGAAAAGAGGATATCGCTATTGCAAGATGTACAAAGATCCGGAAGCGAGATATTCTCAGGCCTTAAGCCGATTTCAACAAACTGCTCGAAATTTGCCTGCGGAAGGTCGAGCAGGAACTTCCCCTCTTTCTCCGGCCTTTCCTTGCAGAAGCACTCGCACTTTTCGCTGCCGTAAGCCTTTGAAAAAGCCTCCGCCACATCGCGGCTTACTTCGTAGCACTCCTTACCTATGCAAGGCCCGATGCAGCAAAGCATGTCGGAAGGCTTACTGCCGTACTCGCGCTGCATCAGCTCTACTGTCCTTGTTCCGATTTTTGCGACTGTCCCACGCCAGCCCGAATGCGAGAGGCCGATTGCGCGATTCACCGGATCGACAAAGTACAGCGGCACGCAGTCGGCAAACGATGCGACAAGGCAAAGCCCGGGCTCATTCGTGACAAGCCCGTCCACATCGTGAAAGCTGCGGTCTTTCGTGACACCCATACCCTTATGCTCTGCGCCTACCTTCAGCACTTTGTCCGTATGAGTCTGGTGCGCGAAGACCATGTCTTCCGTGCTTACACCGATTGCCTTCCCAAAAATCCCGAAGTTCCTGCGCACATTCTCCGGGCTGTCACCGACCGTCTTGCTGAAGTTCATGGTGGCGTACTGCCCCGTGCTTATGCCGCCCTCGCGTGTCGAGAACGCATTCACAAGCCACGGTATGCCGTTTAGGCTCCGGTACTCAATAACCCCCACCTCGCCAATCTTTTTATAAACCGTCGTCTCAGGAATTGGTTGCTTTATCATAAGCTTATCTCCCTTGCCTGGAGTGAGACCTTTACTGTGCCGCCACGGATGATTTGTTCTCCGACTTCATGAAAGCCCATTGCTTCGTGGAACTTGAGGCTTGGCTCATTATATGGAATCGTGTCAACCTCGAGGGTGACTACGGAAACGCCGGTCTCTTTTGCTCTGTCAAACATTGCTTCGTAGAGCATGCAGCCGATGCCGAGCCTTCTGAAAGGCTTATCAATTACAATGCGGTCGAGATAGAGAAACTTCTCGTAGTTCTTTGAAAACCACCTGTAGTTTTCGCTAGTGTAAGCCTCTTCGCCTTCACGCAGCACAATGCAGAATGCAGCGAGCTTGCCGTCGACCTCTACTACCTTAAACATGTCGGCACAGCCCTCGAAATACTCGACCTTTGCGCGGTCCATCGGCGAAAGCACCTCAACGTTTTCTTCGTTTATGTGTAATACGAAGTCGTAATCCGACTTCCTGAAATCTCTCATTTTAATATCCATTCTGCACCTCCTAAAAGAAACTCAGAATACCGCGACAGCCCTCGACAAGGTCGCGGTACGTAGCGGCAAAATCACCCGTGTACCACGGGTCCGCCACGGCGCAGCCGTGGCGTGCGTAGTCTTCGCTCGCAAACGAGAGAAGACTACGGATTTTGCCCTGCTCGCCAATAGGCAGCCCCGCAATTCGTCTCATATTGCGCAAATTATTATCGTCCATGCCGATCAGCAAATCGTAGTACTCGTAATCGTGCCTCGTCATCTGCCGTGCCCCGCGCTTCTCGGCCTCTATACCGTGTGCCGCAAGCTCGCGCACTGCCGGTGGGTAAATCGGATTTCCGATTTCTTCGGTGCTTGTCGCAGCAGAGGCTATTTCGAACTCGCCCTCGCGGCCAGCCTTGCGCACCATATCTTTTAATATCATTTCCGCCATCGGACTCCTGCAAATGTTGCCGTGGCATACAAACAGTATCTTTTCCACTATTTTCTCCTTTTTCTTTGGAGCTGGGAGCTCCTCATACATCCTCTAACAATTCCCCGTATAAACAAACTCCAGGTTCTCACGTGCCGCATTCCGCCATATTGCCACCTCTAAGCTTACTTTAGTAATGCCTTACGACCTCAAAGCGCTCGAGCTTGTAAGGGTCCGACTCACGAATGCCGCCCTTCTGTCGTGCGATGCGAATCTGATCCTCCACCGTGTCCACGCCGTCAAGATTCGGAAGCAGCAGGCCGCGGCGATTACCGTAGCTTACGACAACGCCGTACTGCTTAACATCAAGCTTCTCAGGCGAATCTATAGCCTCAAGCTCGCCCAGCACATCTACGCTTATCTCAAGGCTTTCAAGCTCGCTCTCTGTAATCGGATTAAACCTCGGATCGCTCGAGCATGCGCTCACCGCGTTTTGAAGGATTTCCTCCGCGATATTTTTCTGCGTCGCCATTATCGTTCCGATGCAGCCGCGAAGCGCACCGTGCTCGTGTATCGACACAAAGGTTCCGGCACGGCGGCTTAGCATCTCCTCCGGAAGACCTTCCGGCACTGAAAGCCGTTTTCTGCCGCGCACCCACGCCTCTACCGAAGCCCGCGCAAGCTTTACGTAATCGTCGCTCTTCTCAGCCCTTTCGAGGCACTCTCTTTCAACTTTTTTAAGATATTCCGAAAGGAAGTGCCTGCCGGCATCGTACCCTTTAGGATAGAAGGTGCAGACTCCGTAGCCTACGCCTGTTACGTCCTGGTGGGACAGAGCTGTCGCCTTTACGGAAAGCCCGTCGAAAGCCCCCGCCATGATAACAAACGAGCGGTGGCCGCACTCTGCCGCCTTGTCGCAAAAGCTTTCACTGAAATCGAAAAGCTCGCCGAAGTCGCCGCGGCCGCAGACTTCCATGATTCGCCTGTCGTACTCCGGACCCTCCTTTGCAAAGCCGTACGGACCATAAGGCTGAAGCTTGTGCGAGAGATCGCCGCTTGCGATGAAGACTATGCGCTTGCTGCTTTCATCACAGGCCTTGCCTATAATCTGACCAAGGTAATAATGCTCCGCAAGCGGAAGCCCCGAAAGCCCGATTCTTACTATCTTTCCCCCGTCATATTTTTTGCGGATGAACCAGAGCGGCACCATCGTGCCGTGGTCGAGATTTGCATCCTTTTCGCCAAGCGTTCCCGCAGCAAAGTCTTCAGCTGCTGCAAGCTCGCAGATTCTGCCTGCAAGCTCTTCATCATAGCTTTCGGAAAACTTGACCTGAGGCACGCCAAACTGTGCAAACGAGCCCTTCGCGCCGCTACCGGGCGAGATATGGAAATAGTCCGCATACATCACGGTGTGCGGACTTGTGATAATTATCGTGTCCGGCTTTAAGGCCGCAACCTCCTCCGCAACCCTTTCGTAGGCGCGTGTCGTCTCTTCGACCTGCGCCTCACTGCCGCGTCCGATTTCGGGAACGATCATCGGCGGATGCGGAACCATAAATCCTGCTAAAATAGGCATCACTTTACCTCCTAAAATAGGCTCATTATAAACTGATTTCCCTTGCCTGGAGTGAGACCTTTGCGCGATCCATCGGCGAAAGCACCTCAACGTTTTCTTCGTTTATGTGTAATACAAAGTCGTAGTCCGACTTTCTTAAATCTCTCATTTCAATCTTCATTCTGTATACTCCGCTCTTCACTGTATATAATACCTTTTCGCCGTGCTGCCTGCAAGTTTTTTGGATTCTTTACCACACAAAGGTCGCCCAACGGTCGTTTACCTTCGGTACAAGCAACGCAAACAGCTTGCCGCGAATACTGTGTTTCCTCATTTCTTCGTTGAAGCTATGCTCCTCTATCATTCTGAATCCGGGAACAAGGTCTGCTATTTCCTGCCCCGAATCGGTGCCGGACACAAAGTGCGCATTTGTGTTTCTGACGGCATCATGCCGTTTTTCGTTTTTGACCAGAATTTTGCCGTTTTGCTCGGCAATCAGCGTTCCGCCGCCCGGGAAGTTTTCCTTTAATACATTAAGGAATTCCTGAATCTGCGCCATTGTAAGGTACATAAAAAGTCCCTCCGCAATGAAAACCGGGGCGCTCTTTCTGCCCGAAACCGCTTCCTTTACCGGCTTGCACCACTCGCCATCAAGCGCATTACCTGCAATCATGGTAACTCTTTCTCTTTCGGGAAAAGCTTTCTTCCTTGCCGCAATTGCGTCCGGGAGATCAAGGTCAAACCAAAGTATTTTACCGTTATCTATGCGCGTAAATCTGTCGTCAAAGCCTGCTCCAACATTTACAATCACAGTATCGGGGAACGCTTTGATAATTCCTTTCAATTGTCTGTCGAGCATTATCGTCCTCGCAACAACGCCCTCGTGCGAAAGAAATTTGTCATACTTTGCTGTATCAACACCCAATGCTTTTATTATCTCTACAGCCTTCTGATCCTTGATTCTGGCATTTTTACGCAGTGTTTCATTTGCCTTTATGGACAGCGGAATAAGTGCCGTCGTCTGAATATCTCCTAATTTTAATTCCATTGTAAATCTCCTTGTTACTACTTTTCACGAAGGCGTTGTTAGCCTCCTCTAACTAAATATATACCCGTTTCTACCTATCTGCAACCCTTTTCTGACAATCCTTTATAGATGCCTTAAAATCTCCTATAGCTGCAGCGTCTCAAAAAAAAATTATATTTTTTTGTTTAAGCTAAAATTACCCCGGGTATAAAGAGATGCAAGTGGGAAAGAACCCACAAAGTCAATTATCTGACCCAAAGCAAATCAAAAGAAAGGAAAGCTGCAATGAAAAGCTTCGCAAACACAATCTGCAAGACTTGTAAGAACGCATGTATGGCATGTTGTTGTTTTGTGCTGCTTTTCATGAGACTCTTTACCAGTATGCAGAATCCCGGTTTGCGATGTTGCTGCGCGCTCATTTAATTTGCGTAAACACATCAAATCAGAATAACTGTTAAAAGAATGCATTACAAAGAGCTTCTCATGAAATTGAGGAGCTCTTTTATTTTATTCTGTCCGAAATCGGGCCGGAAATTGGCGCACTAAGAACATATAAAACAAAGGAGAAACTAACCATGAAAATATATCACTCATTATCCGAACTTATCGGAAGAACACCACTTTTTGAAGCACAGGCCTATGAAAAGGCTGAAAACTTAAACGCCCTCATCTACGCAAAGCTTGAAGGGTTTAACCCGGGCGGCTCCGTAAAAGACAGAGTCGCACTCGGTCTCATCCTCGACGCCGAAAAAAGCGGCAAGCTCCAGCCCGGCGGTACCATCATCGAACCAACCTCCGGAAACACAGGCATCGGCCTTGCTGCAGTCGGCGTATCCCGAGGCTACCGCGTGATCATCACCATGCCTGAAACAATGTCCGAGGAGCGCAGAAAGCTTATCGCAGCTTACGGTGCGGAGCTGGTGCTGACTGAGGGCGCAAAGGGGATGAAGGGAGCCATCGCAAAAGCAGAAGAGCTTGCCGCTTCCATCCCCGGGTCCATCATCGCAGGTCAGTTTGAGAATCCTGCAAACCCAGAAATCCACCGCAACACGACAGGCCCTGAAATCTGGGAAGACACTGCCGGGACCGTTGACATCCTTGTTTCGGGAGTCGGCACAGGAGGCAGCCTTACCGGAATCGGCGAGTACCTAAAGAGTCTCAAGCCTGAGGTAAAGATTGTGGCAGTAGAGCCGGCGGAATCCCCTGTTTTAAGCGGTGGTGAAGTGGGCAAACACGGCATTCAGGGAATCGGAGCAGGCTTTGTTCCAAGCGTTCTTAACAGCAAAATCTACGACGAAATTATACCCGTAAAGACTGAGGATGCTTACAAAACTGCGAGAAAGTTTGTAAAATCCGAAGGTCTGCTCCTCGGAATCTCTGCAGGCGCAGCGCTCCATGCGGCAACAGAGCTCGCAAAGAGACCTGAAAACGCCCGCAAAAGAATCGTAGTTATATTCCCTGACGGCGGAGAAAAATATCTCTCAACACCGCTTTATACAGAGAAGTAAAATGGCAAGTATTATAGAAAAGGAAATTGACTCTGTTGTGGGGCTGATTCTGGACGATTACAACCTGGGCCGCCCCACAGCCTCACCTGAGGCGCGATACATTGACAAAATGGAGCTTTTCGCGAAGCCCGAAAGAGACATCATCATAGACATGGTGTGCAAGCTACGGTGCATCCTTTTTCCCGGCTATTTCAGGGATAAATCCTACCGCCTTTACTCAATCAGCCACAATCTCTCAGCCCTGATCGGTGATGTGATTTACAACCTGAACAAGCAGATATGTATTGCGCTACGTTTTAACCCGAAATATGAAAATGCCGATGAAACGGAAATCGAAGCCGCTGCACAGCGCATCTCACTTGATTTTTTCAGGAAAATACCAAGCATACGACAAGCTCTCGAGCTTGACCTCGACGCGGCATACGACGGCGATCCGGCAGCCTCCTCAAAAGAAGAGATAGTCTTCGCCTATCCCGGACTTACCGCTATTACGATAAGTCGTCTGGCGCACGAGCTCTACCTTTTGGGCGTACCTCTCATCCCCCGCATTATGACCGAATATGCGCATAGCCTGACCGGAATTGACATCCACCCGGGCGCGAGCCTCGGCCGCTATTTTTTCATTGACCACGGTACAGGCATAGTCATCGGTGAGACCACCGAAATCGGCGACAATGTTAAAATCTATCAGGGCGTCACGCTAGGCGCCCTTTCAACGCGCGGGGGGCAGAGCCTTCGCGGCAAAAAGAGGCACCCCACCATCGAGGACAACGTTACGATATATTCCGGTGCCTCCGTTTTCGGCGGTGAAACCGTAATCGGCGAAGGAACCATAATCGGCTCAAATGCCTTTATCGTAAGCTCTGTTGCCCCCGGCAGCAGGGTGTGCGTATAGAGTAAGCCCGGAGTCTACGCAATCTTCCAGCTTACCGCGCGTTTTCTGCCGGAAACAAAGTTCCGGTAGATGCCGTCTTCGCGCATCAGTTGGTCGTGCTTGCCTTTTTGCACGATTTTGCCTTTGTCTATGACTATTATCTGATCTGCATTTCTAACCGTCTTCAGGCGGTGTGCAATCATGATAATGGTCTTTTTCTTTGTGAGATTTTCGATTGCCTCGGTAAGCTCCTTTTCGTTCTCCGGATCGACATTTGCCGTAGCTTCGTCGAGAATGATTATAGGCGCATCCTTCATTATTGCGCGTGCGATTGCAATTCTTTGCTTTTCACCACCCGAAAGAGTAGCCCCGCCTTCACCGACGATTGTTTCATAGCCTTCAGGCAGCGACATTATAAAATCATGGCAGCGTGCTTTCTTTGCGGCTGCAATCACATCCTCCATCGACGCCTCAGACCTGCCGAATCTGATATTGTTTGCAATCGTGTCCTCAAAGAGATATACCTTTTGGAATACAAAGCTGAAATTCTCCATAAGAGAATCAAAGCTGTAGTCCTTTACATCTCTGCCTCCGAGGGTAACCCTTCCTTCCTTTACATCCCAGAATCGCGCAATCAGCGATGTGATTGTCGTCTTTCCGCCGCCGGACGGCCCGACGATGGCTGTTGTAGTTCCTTCTTTTATGTCAAGTGTCACATCATCTATAATCTTGCGATTCTCATATGCAAAGCTTACGTTCTCGAGATGTATGTCGCGATTTTCAGGATGAATTACCTCCCCGTCTATGTCCATCTGCTCAATGTCGAGAATTTCGTTTGCAAGGTCCACGCCCTTTCCGATAACCTTTAAAAGCGCCGTGTATATTCCCGCTGAATCGAGTGCTTCAAATACCATAAATGAACACATAAGCATCGTGATGAGATATTCGAGTTCCATAGTGCCGCCAAAGTAGAAAGACAGCGATGCTGCAGCAATTGCTACACCTGCAAGCTTGCTGATAAGCATCTGAACTCCCACCGCAGGAATGGCTGTGGTTTCCGCAAGGATATCTGCTTTCTTCTTTCTCTCTACGCTGCCCGCAACTCTGCTGTTATTTTCTGCGAAAATGTTGTAATTCCTGATTTCGGCAATTCCCTGAACATATTCGAGAATCACCCCTACCATTTCTTTATCCGCTTCGATTTTCTCATCCGCGACCTTTGCAATCTTGCGATTTGTAATGCTGTTTACAATCATAAATACTGCAATTCCAATGATTGAAACCAGTCCTATTCTCACATCAAGCAGGAACATTGCAAGCGCAATCACAGCTGTCGTGATACTTCCCTGAAGCACCATCATTATTGCACGTGTTGCGATATCGCTCATCTGCTCGAGCGTATTAGTCGTAACCGAAGTGATGTGTCCCAGACTCGTATCGTTGAAATACCCCATAGGCAGGTATCTAAGGTGCTCGCCGATTTCAATTCGCTTTCCGGCGCAGGTATCGTATCCGCCTTCAGTCTGCAGCATATTGGTAAAGCGATTTACGACAGTCCTCCCTACAGTACTGATGAGCATAAATCCTATTACGCAGGCAAAGGTCTTTCCTTCTATTTTCCCGTAAACAGCTGCCTGAATCGCAAAGAATGCCGCGGGGATTTTCATTGCTCCGAACATTGCGTCCAGTACACCGAGTATTACTGCCCCATAGAACTTTTTTCTGTTTTTTTCATTGCAAAAGTCAAAAAACTTCTTTAACATCCTAAGCATAAGCTGCCTCCTCTCCCGAATCGCGTGTCATGCTGTGGGCTTCCCACATATTTCTGTAAAGCTCACATCCCGAAAGCAGCTCCTTGTGGGTTCCTTCCGCTTCGAGATTACCTTTGTTTATAACGAAAATCCTGTCGGCAGTCTGTATTGTTGAAAGTCTGTGCGCTATTACGATAAGCGTGCGCCCCTTCACAAGCTTTGCCACACTTTCCTGCACAAGGGCTTCGTTTTCCGGATCGGTATAAGCTGTCGCCTCATCCATAATTACCACCGGCGCATCTTTCAGCATCGCCCTGGCAATACAAATTCTCTGCCGCTCTCCGCCCGACAGATGTCCGCCCGCTCCGCCGACAAGCGTATCATAGCCGTTTTCAAGATTCATGATAAACTCGTGGCAGCCCGAGGCCTTTGCCGCCGCCACAACCTCTTCATCAGTAGCGCCCGCCTTTCCGAGCCTGATGTTCTCCTTTACTGTCATATCAAAGAGATAGTTGTCCTGCGCAACATAGGCAATCTGACCCATGTAGTAGTAAAGCGGCAAATCTTTAATGTTTCCCCCGCCGTATGAGATACTGCCCGAATCAACATCCCACAGAGAGTCAATAAGCCTTGCAATCGTACTCTTTCCCGAGCCCGACGGTCCGACAATGGCATTTACCTCGCCTTGCTTTATTTCCATATTGATACCGTGAAGGACTTCTTTATCCTTGTAGGTAAATCTGACATCCCTAAGCGAAATGTCAGAGCCCTCAGGAACATCGACAACCCTTCCCGGTCTTTCCATCTCTTCTCTTTCCAAAATCTCCGTTACTTCTCCGAATATGGTTCTCATCTTTGAAATGTCGTCGGAATATGAGAAGGCAATAATGAGCGGAGTAATAATCCCTGCTGAAAGGATGATGCATGTGATAAAATCTCCCGCTGCCAGACTGCCGCTGCGAACCAGCAATAGCCCTACAGGCAATACGCCAAGGAAGGTCGCCGGCGTAAAGCACATCGTTCCCGCCTGCCACCACACGCATTTTCTCATCCATCTGATGAAGCAGTCCGCACCTTCTCTCGCAGCATCTACAAACTTCTCATACGAGCTGCCGGTTTTTCCAAAGGCCTTTATGACCTCGATGCCATTTATGTACTCGACCGCAGTATCATTTAAATATTTGGTCTTTTTAACCGTTGTATCAAAGTCGCCTTTACTCTTTACTATCATGACTGTAGCGCAAAATGCACCGACCACAGCCGGAAGCAGGGTGGCAAGCCCCATGCGCCAGTCTATTGCAAGCATATATACAAACATGACCAGCGGGAGCAAAAGGTTTGCCGTAAACTCCGGTATGATATGCGCCAAAGTGGTCTCCATCGAATCGACACGCTCCACTATTATATTTTTGTAAGAGCCGCTGTTATCGTCGAGAACGGAACCCAGCGGAATGCGTGAAAGCTTTTCGCAAAGATCTGTTCTGATTCCGGCAAGCACATTAAAGGTCGCCACATGTGAAAGCGTAGTGGATAAATTGTGAAACAGCACTCTCACAACCCATGCCAGCGCTATAAGCAGAATCTGCCAAAGGTAATAATTTGCATTGTTGTTTCCGCCAAGCAGATTTCTGACCATATCCGCTATAATAAGGTATGGTACAAACGATGCTGCAACTCCTGCTATCGCAAGCAGGATACTACCGCAGTAGTATCCCTTTTTTCGCCCGGCGAATTCGGCTACCCAGGACATAACTCCTCTTTTTTTCATAGTATCTCCCCTTCCTTATTTCTTAATTAACGTTGCTTAGTGCAATCTATACCCTGATTATGTTAGCAATTGCTAACTACAAGGTTTTAATAATGACCCCAAACCGAACTATTGAGCTTGGAGTCATAAATATTAATCCGTAGGCAGGCTGCCGTCTTTTATCAGTCTCAGCATGATGTCGGCAATCTTCGGGTCGAACTGTCGACCCTTGTTTTTTTCAAACTCTTCGATAATATGCTCTTTTGAAAGCCTGTCTCTGTATACGCGATTTGTGTTCATCGCATCAAACGAATCCGCAACGCAAATCATTCTTGCAATCATCGGAATATCTTCACCGGCTTTTCCCTCAGGATATCCCCTTCCATCATACCTTTCGTGATGATAAAGAGCACCCTCGCCCGCATTTTCAAGGCTCTTAAAGCTGCTGAGGATTTCACCTCCGCGCACTGTGTGCGACTTGATGACCTCGAATTCTTCTTCGGTCAGCTTGCCCGGTTTGCGCAAAATGCTGTCCGGGACACCGATTTTGCCGCAGTCGTGAAGCAGCGCAACGTAATAGATACGCTCGAGTGCTTCTCCCTCATATCCCAGTTTTTCGGCAATAAGCCTTGTGTAGGTTGCAACACGCTTTGAATGACCGTTTGTATACGAATCCTTTGCATCGATGAAGCCTGTAAATGTTTCTATAGATTCACTTATGATGATGTTGTCGCGCTCGTGACGCACATTGTACTTTTTAATCTGTGCGGCAGTGACTGCGAACATCAAAAGTGCAATCAGCCATATTGCCATACCGCCGAGCGAAACCTTGAACAGCGTTTCGCTTTTAAGCTGTCTGTGAAGCTTGTACTCGATATCAATTGTCGAGTCATCAATAGACTCACCGATAGGCACATAGATAATGAATCCGGGGACAGTTCCTTCGTTTGCCTTTATTGGAACTTCAAGTGCATTCGGGCTGTCACTCGGATAATATACCAGATAATCTCCCGGCTCCATGGTAACCAGAGTCTCACCATCAACGGTAAAGAATTTCAGATTGTAGTCGCTCGAATTGTAATCGCGTAAATCCGGAATAGTTTCCACAACTTCGCTGCCGTCCTTCATCTGGTGGATTTCCAACGCCCCGTTCCAAGCGGACGACAGGAATGCTCCGCTGTTAAAGTTCAGTCGGAACGAGAATTCGGAGACTTCATCGTTTGTGTTGTTTGCAAAAGCAAAATCATAGGTGTGAGCTTCGTAATTGTGTTCCGTCAGTCCCTCGCCGTCAAAATCAAAAACCTTGGTCCATGTGCTGCTCCTTTGCGTAACGCTTAAAGAGAGGCTCTCTGCCCGGGTGCTATCCTGCGAGAAAGCCTCTTCTCCCGAAAGAGATTCGGTGTGTACCGCGTTGTTGTAAGCATTGGTCTTGACAATGCTCCCGACAAAAAGAGCGGCCACAAGCAGTAACGTAATCGCGAAAGCCCATATTGCGTGCTTTCTGACACTATTCATTTTCTCATCCTCCACTTCGCCTATGTAATCTGCATACCATACACCTTTTTTATCGGGTTCTGTTTTGCCGCATTGATGTATTCTCTGCAAATTTAATGCTTACTAATGTTCTATCACATATTGTTTCTTTTTTAAAGCATTTTTGCGAAAACGATGAACACTTTAGGAAACTTCCCACATGGCACCCATATTCTTAAATCCGCCCTCCGGCATGCAGCCCGAGCAAGCGGTGCCTCCGGAGCAGCCGGAGCAGCCGCTGCAGCAGCTACAGGAATGTCCGCAGCCTGCGCTCTGTGAAAAATCAATTTTCCTGATCACCTTTGAACGCTCCAGAAACTCTATGTCGCGTTTTACCTTTTCAACGGAGGTTCCAAGCTCCATTGCCAGCATTTCAAGAGTACGCGATTTTCCGTCTTTCAGTAAGCTTAATAATTCTTCCATTTCACTTTACCAAATTAAAAGTCCTATATGATATGCAATTCCGGCAAGGACGAGAGCTACTCCCGTGTAGTAAAGAGCGATTTTTGCCGTCCACTTTGCCGAATGGGTTTCCTGGTAAGTCGCAGCAAGCGCAACGATGCAAGGCATATTAAAGGTCATCGCAAAGATAAGTGCCAAAGCTTCCGGCTTTGGTATGTTTGCAACAAGCAGCTCGTTTATATTCTCTGCAGCCGCGCCGCCTACTACAGAACCTACCGAAATGGTGCCCGCACCTGTAAAGATTGTGCTCAGCACGCCAAGTGCACCCTCTTTACCGAGGCTTGACGCGATAAACGCCATAAAGGTCTGCCATCCCATGCCGAAAATTTTCGTCACAGGCTCGATGAATACACCAATCTTGTAAAGAACGCTGCCTGTAATATCTCCTGTCGGTGTAAACGAAAGGAGCCAAAAAGCAAAGGCCACGATTACAACTACCTTAAGCGCTCTGATAAAGGTGTCCTTTGTGCGACCAAGCACATATCTGAAAAGGGCGCCCCACTTTGGCTTGTGGTAAGGTGGAAGCTCCATAATCATGCCATAGCGATCTTCAGGCTTTACCAGCGAACGGCCGAAAATTTTTGCCGTAATCCACATATGGAGCAGCATAACTATCAAAATTGACACGATTATTACCGGTGTCCATGCGCCGAAGAATACTGTGGAAAGCATTGGAATTACAGCCCATGCAGCGCCACACGGCACAGCCCATGCAAGCGCGATTGTCAGAACCTTTTGCCCCCAATTGTCAATAACTCTCGTTCCCGCTGCACCACCCATTGTGCAGCCAAAGCTGATTAGGAACGGCATTACAGACTTTCCCTGAAGTCCGAACTTTGCCATCGTGTTATCAAACACATAAGAAATTCTAGCCATAACACCTATCTCTTCGAGGAGTCCGAACACCAGCGTTACACCGAACACAAAGCCAAGCATCTGCACTACGAAGCATACAGATCTCAGCACAACATCGCATAGAATTGCCGCAATAAAAGCAGGGCAGCCGACGCTTACAAGCGCTACTTCCAACGGGTCAGGAATCATTCCGATAGCCTGTCCCAGTCCCATAATAGGCAGCGCCGGAATGAACGATGCAATCAGCCCGAGCAGCACGGTTATTATTACCACAGGCTTTCCCCAGATACGGTGGGTTATCATTCTGTCAAACCTTCCAAGCGATATCTTTGTTTCTTTGGACTGCACGGCATTTGAAAGCAGGCCGTCAATCCACGCAAACTTTTTCTCGCCCGTCTGAACTACTCCCCTCCCCGCAAGAGGAAGCGCGGCTTCAAACGCTATCTTATCATTGCCCGAAAGAGCTGCCTTTATTTTCGCAACGACAGGAGCGTCTCTTTCAACTGCTTTTGCAGCGAGCCACACCTTTGAATATCCCGGAATGATGTTGTCCGGAATCAGCTCCTTAATTTTACAATAGGATTCGAGCTCACTGTAGCTCTTGTCGAGTGCCGCCGGATCCATGACCGTTTTATCCTTTGTCGCGCGCTCGAGTACGCCATAAAATCCTTCATACGCTTTTTTGTCATGTGCCGAAAAGAGAAGAACCGGTATCCCGAGTCTCTTTTCAAGCTCTTTTTCGTTTATTTTCTTTCCCTGCTCTGCAGCCACATCGCTCATATTAAGCACCAGAAAGCACGGGACCGTAATTCCCGCATAGTCTGCGAGCATGAAAAGGCTTCTTTCAAGCTGCGAGCTGTCCGCCAAGATGCAGACAACATCTGCTTTTCCGGATGCGATGTAATCTCGAGTAATGATTTCTTCATCGGAATTTGCAGAGAGACTGTAGGTTCCGGGCAGATCCGCTACAAGGTATTCTTTCCCATTATGCTTGAAATATCCTTCTTTTTTTTCGACTGTCTTTCCGGGCCAGTTTCCAACGTGCTGCTTCATCCCCGTAAGAGCATTAAACAGTGTCGATTTACCGGAATTAGGCTGGCCTAAAAGGGCAATCACCGTTTCGTTTTTGTCTGTCATTTTATTTTCCTCCGTCTACTTCAATATGGCCGCATTCCGAACGGTTCAGCGCAATCATGGTGTCTCGTGAATAAACCAGCATAGGTCTGCTCTTTTCATTTTTCACAACTTTAACCTTGCACCCCGGAGTAAGCCCAATGGATGTGATTCTGCTTATAAAACGCGCATCTCCGTTTATTCCTGCGATGATGCCCTCAGCATTTGTTCCAAGTTCCGATAGTTTTTTCATATCTTCATCTCCTCTTTTTAGTACTTATTAATACTTTTTAAATGAAAGCAGTGTGAAGCCCGCCGAGTCGACGATTCTGCAAAGCTCCTCCTCGGTCTCCTCTCTCTTTGAAAGAAGCTCAACCTCAGCCTTTCCGACATCTGCCTTTGCCCATCTCTGACCCCCTTCGTTAAAGGCATTTTCAATTCGCACTGCACAGTTTGAACAATGCATGCCTTCTACGTTTAAGAGATAAGAGAACGCATAATGGTCCCTGTTCCTGTCGGCGACTTTTATTTTCTTTGGCGCGGGGTCTTTCCCTCCGCAGCAGGATGAACCATAGCGAATTCTGCGAACTGTGCTGTATACAGCCACTGCTATTACTACGACAAGCAGCGCAACTATTATGCTATTTCCCATTTCGTTTCCTCCCTCCGGCAAGACTTGCGAGTCTGCCGATATTGTTAGCATTTGCTAACTTGTGGTTTTAAGTTTGGTGGCTGACTCTTTGAGTGGAGTTAGCCACCTCTAACTAATTAATATATACTACATTTTCTTGTTTTGCAAGTAATTTTTAATCCAGCTCTGCCTTTCCTGTATAAAGACGGTAGTATTTGCCCTTTGCTGCAATCAGTTCCTCGTGGGTGCCGCGCTCGATGATGCAGCCGCCCTCGAGCACCATAATCACATTTGCGTTGCGAACGGTGGAAAGTCTGTGCGCAATAACAAAGACCGTGCGGCCCTCCATCAGTCTGTCCATACCGCGCTGTACGATGGACTCCGTACGCGTATCGATTGACGATGTCGCCTCATCGAGAATCATAACAGGCGGGTCTTCAACAGCTGCGCGTGCAATTGAAATCAGCTGCCTCTGGCCCTGCGAAAGCCCTGAGCCGTCGCCCGAAAGCACGGTATCGTAGCCTTGCGGCAGGAGTCTGATAAAGCTGTCGGCATTTGCAAGCTTTGCCGCAGCGATACATTCTTCGTCGGTCGCGTCCGGATTTCCGTAGCGGATGTTTTCCATAACCGTCCCGGTGAATAAGTTTACTTCCTGGAGCACCATGCCGAGCGAGTGACGCAGATCGGCCTTGCGTATGTCGCGAACGTCGATGCCGTCGTAGGTGATGCTGCCCTGCTGTATGTCATAAAATCTGTTGATCAGATTAGTGATTGTGGTCTTGCCGGCACCTGTAGGGCCGACGAACGCAACCTTCTGTCCCGGTTTTGCGTAGAGCGTCATGTCCTGTAAAACCTTCTTGTCTGGCAGGTAGCCAAAGTCCACATCGGTCAGAATCACATGGCCGCGAAGTGGGACAAGCTCGTAGCCTGTGGCTTCCGCGCTGCCCTCCACCGAGGCAGGCTTCTTCCACGCCCAGGAGCCGGTGCGGTGCAACGATTCGGTAAGCATGCCGTCTGCGGTTTTTTCAACGCTTACGAGAGTGACCTTTCCCTCGTCGAGTTCAGGCTCTTCGTCGAGCAGGCGGAAAATTCGTTCTGCGCCGGCAAACGCCATAACGACTGAGTTGATCTGCTGCGAAACCTGCGAGATCGGCATGATGAAATTTCTCGAAAGCTGCAGGAATGCTGCAATTGTGCCGAGCGTCAGCACGCCCATGCCTGCAAGCGAAAGATTCGGAGCCCCTGCTATTGCAAGTGCGCCGCCGATTACCGCAATCAGGACATAGAGGAGATACCCCATATTTCCCATGATTGGCATCAGTATATTCGCATACCTGTTTGCGCTTGTCATGTTCCCGCAAAGCTCTTCGTTCAGCTCGTCAAAGCCTGCTTTGGTTTCCTCTTCATGGCAGAAAACCTTTATGACTTTTTGTCCGTTTATCATTTCCTCGACATAGCCGTTGACCTTGCCGAGAGATTCCTGCTGACGTTTGAAATACATACCGGATTTGCCCGCTACCATGCCGACAATACGGAACATAATTACAACAAATACTATTGCAAAGAGAGTCAGCCAAACCGAAAGATAAAGCATCGATGCTGTCACGCAAATCAGTGTCAGCGCCGAAGAAAACATCTGCGGCAGTGCCTGCGAAATGAGCTGGCGAAGCGTATCTGTGTCGTTTGTGTAGTGTGACATTATATCGCCGTGCGAGTTCGTGTCAAAATATTTGATTGGCAGACTCTGCATGTGCTCGAACATCTCGTTTCGGACATCGCGTAGAATCCCCTGTGATACGGTTACCATCAGATAATTCATCAGGAATGCTGCGATTACACCTGCTGCGAGTATTATCGCGATGTTGCAAAGCATATGTGCGAGGCCCGAGAAATCGGGAGCTGCTTCAAGCAGCAACGGCTCGATATAGTCGTCAATCAGGCTCTTTATAAAGAGCGATGAAACGGCCGAGCTGGCTGCACTGACAAATATGCAGATTGCCACTATGAACAGACGGATTTTGTATTTTTTGAAGTATGACAGGATGCGGCGGAAGGTTTCCTTTCCGTTTATCATGCCCTTCATCCCCTTGATTGCGGATTTTCCGAGGTTCTCGTTTCTTCTACTCATCACCGATACCTCCCTTCATCTGGGAATCGTATATCTCACGATAGATATCGGAGCTTTCGAGGAGCTCTTCATGCGTTCCGATTGCGCTGATGCAGCCATCGTCCATTACGATGATGCGGTTCGCATCCTGCACGGAGGATATTCTCTGTGCGATTATGAGCTTTGTAGTGTTTGGAATCTCTTCGCGGAAAGCCTTGCGAATCAGAGCATCCGTCGCCGTGTCAACCGCAGAGGTTGAGTCGTCGAGAATGAGAATCTTCGGCTTTTTGAGAAGAGCTCTTGCGATGGTGAGGCGCTGCTTCTGGCCGCCTGAAACGTTCGTGCCGCCCTGCTCGATGGCGGTGTCGTAGCCCTGAGGCATCCTGCTTATAAACTCCTCTGCCTGGGAAAGCTCGCAGGCGTGGCGGATTTCATCGTCGGTGGCTTCCTTGTCGCCCCAAAGGAGGTTGCTGCGCACCGTGCCGGAGAAGAGCTCGTTCTTCTGAAGGACCATTGCTACGCCGTTTCGAAGGGCTTCGATGTCGTAATCACGCACATCGTGTCCGCCGACACTGACGCTGCCTGCTGTGGCATCGTAAAGCCTTGGAATCAGCTGAACCAAAGAAGACTTACCTGAGCCGGTTCCGCCTATGATGCCGATGGTTTCACCGCTTGCAATGTCGATTGAAATATTTTTGAGCGCCAGCTTTTCTTCATCATCATAGTATGAAAATGCGGCGTTTTTGAAGCTGATTGAGCCGTCAGGCAAATCGAAAATCGGGTTTTCGCAGTTCGTAAGCGTCGATTTTTCATCGAGAAGCTCGCAGATACGGTCTGCCGAGGTCTTTGCGATGGTAATCATTACGAAGATCATGGACAGGAACATCAGGCTGATCATTATCTGCATAACGTAAGAAAGCATGCTCATCAGTTCGCCCGTGGACATGCCGAGCACGGGGTCGCCGCCGCTTGCGACGATGGCGCGTGCGCCGAACCACGAGATGAAGAGCAGGCTGAAATATACACAGGCCTGCATTACAGGCATATTGAAAGCAATATTCTTTTCTGCACGGCTGAAGAGTTTGTAGATTTCCTCCGATGTGCCTTTGAAGCGGTTTATTTCGCTTCTTTCCTGCACGAAAATCTTTACGACGCGTATGCCGTGAAGATTCTCTCCGACGCGGCTGTTCAGGCCGTCGTAGGTTTTGAACACTTTATCGAATATTGGGAATGTCTTTTTCATTATGATTGCAAGCGCAATTGCCATAAATGGCACGGTTGCCAGAAATACCAGTGCCAGCCTTGCACTTATTGTGAATGCTGCGGCAAGTGAAAAAATGAGCATCAGTGGTGCTCTCGCAGCTCCGCGGATTATCATTTGAAACGCCATCTGGACATTTCCGATGTCTGTTGTGAGGCGCGTGATGATGCTTCCGGTGCTGAATTTATCAATGTTTGCGAAAGAAAAGGTCTGCACGTTGTAGAACATGTCATGGCGCAGATTCTTCGCAAACCCTGCCGAAGCCTTGGCTGCCGTCATGCCGGCGAGCACACCGCCCGCAAGCGAAATAAACGCAGCAAAAAGCAGAACGATGCCGTATTTCCAAATCGTCGGCATATCGCCCCGGTCTATTCCGTAATCTATCAGTCCCGCCATAATAAGCGGTATCAATACTTCAAAGGCGCATTCAACAGCAACGAGGATTGGCGTTAATATCGCATCCTTTTTGTACTCGCGAATGCAGCCTGCGAGTCGTTTTATCATGTTTAATTCCTTCCTTCCAATTTGGGGACAGGCACCAGATTTGCCTAGAACGAGCGGTAGCCTGTTGGTTCGCCGTCTTCCATTATGATTGAGTAGCCGTGGCCCGGGTCGGGAACCCACGCATAGATATTCTTTCCGTCCTTCTCGAAGAGGTTCATCATAATCCCTCCAATGACTCCGCCGTGGCAGACAACTACGGAGTGCGCAGGAAGCTTGCTGTGGCGGTGTGACAGCTCCTTTATACGGTGATAGCCAAGCAGCCTGTTCCAGCCGGCCACGATTCGCTCTGTAAACTCGCGCACCGACTCACCCTGCGGTGGTGCGGCATCTTCGCCCTTCATCGCAAGCCAAGCTTCGTACAGCGGCGTTCCCTTCAGCTCTTCGTGGCTTTTGCATTCGAACAAGCCAAAGTTAATTTCTCTAAGCTCGGGAATTGCTGTATGTGGAGCGCTTCCGTAAATGATGAAGAAGGTCTGTTCGGCGCGCAGCATACCGGATGTGTAGAGATCCGGTGCTTCGCTTTCGCCGTTTTCGTCGAGAGATGTCGCATCGGCAAAGGCTTGGCAAGGATAGATTCCTTCCTTCGCAAGCTTTGCGAGGCCATCAACCCCCGCCGGTGAGAGCGGAATATCGGTCGATCCGTAAAACCATTTTTTCTCCGTGCCTTCGGTATTGCCGTGGCGAATAAAGTGAATTTCCGAGATTAATTTTTTATTTGGGTTGTTTTGCATTTGTGTTTCCCCTTTTGGTAGTTTGTGGTAGTTTGCTTTTTATTTTTGCTTGAGGACCTGCGGGATGCCGCAGAAAATCCTCGTAACGGTTTCGGCTTTGCCTGCCAGATAAGCCATTACGCGTCCGTTTGCTTCACGCCAGGCGCGCTCTTTCGTGTCAATAGGGACTACTCCCTGAGAGATATCTTCGATAATTACGATGCGACCCTCCCAGATTTCCGGGTGTTCCTTTATGTAAGCCACCGGATCGCGGCCTGCGTCTATGAATGCATAGACCATGCGCTCGAGGTGGTCGATGACAAGTGGGGTAGGCGAGGTGGCCTTTTTTAGGGCGCCCGAAAGGTCAAGTGCCGCAAGGCAGTCCTCGGGCGTATCACAGCTTCGGATGTCCGGGCATGTGTAGACGAGGGTACCTTCGGTGCCGATGGTGTCGGTGTGGTGGTTAGTGCCATTGACGGCAGTGGTGGTGCCGGTGGTGGCGGTGGTAGTGCCGGTGGTGGGCTGTGTAATTAATTGTAGTGCGTAATCAAGCTTGCCCTGATATGCGCCTCCGAAAATCAGTTTCATCTTTGTCCTTTCTGTGGTGCCACCTTCCCCTCGAGAGGAAGGCTGCAATATACCTGTCGCTGCTCCTCAAAATAGGTGAGGTTCGCCGATCCCCTAAAAACTAGAGGAGTGCGACTGCGAGCAGCGCCGCGGTTTCGGCAACTGTAATGCTGTAGCCCGAGATGTCGCCGCTCATGCCGCCGAGCTGTCTGCGTGCGTGCATGCATGCAAGGTAATACGCAACCATTTCAATGACAAACACGAGCTCCGTGCGAGAAATGAGGTGCGTAAATGTTGAAAACTCTACAACTACAAAAAATATTGCAAATATCAGAAGCATCACTAAAACCATCGCGCCGACCGGCTTTCTGCCGCCGGCATCTGCCCCGGAAGTGCGATTGTACTGACTGGTCGGAAGCGGTGGGTAGTTCCACACACTTATTGCCGACATGAAGCGGGAAACCGCAGGGATCAATATAAGGCACGGCGTCATGTTCACTTTACCGATTGTCAGGAATCCTACCGAGCCGGCCTCTGTTACCTCAGGTGCCAGCAGCACCGCGTCCATGGCTCCCGTGCCAATCATCGCCCAAAAGGCGATGCCGATGCACGCAAAGGCTCCGACGTGCGAGTCCTTTAATATGCGAAGCTTGTCCTCGCGCGGGCGGCGCGATCCTATGGCATCGCAGCAGTCCATAAAGCCGTCGATGTGAATAAAGCCTGTCAGCAGCATCGGGAAAAAGGCCAAAATTACTGCAGCAATCAGGTGCGGGATCGCGAGCGCCTTCCACAAAAGGAGGTAGACTCCGTACCAGAGCCAGCCTACGATAAGGCCTATGAACGGGAGCGCGAAAAGCATCTGATCACGTGCGTTTTCGTCCCATTTTTTGTACGGACAGGGGATTACAGTGAAGCACCCCCATGCCATAAAGAATCCGGTTATGTATTTTTTCATTTTATTTTTTCTGTTTCTGTTTTATCTGTTTTGTCTTACTTTCCTACCACTTGGTCCCTTCTTGGTAATCGCACCGGCAGTCATGGAAAATTGGTTTTGGCGACGCCTAAGCTTTGCGCCAAATCATTTTATTATCTGTGAACTCGAAATCAACGCGCCCCTGAGAGCACAGCCATGTAAGATAAGCCTTTATCGTGCTTCCGAGGAGCACATACTGCTGCAGGCTCATCGTAAGGCCGTAGCTGTCAAATGTGGCCTTTACAATTTCCTCGAAGGTCTTCGTTGAGGCGCAAAAGCTCTCAATTTTTTCCGCAACGGCAAGAGTGGTTTTGATGTTGAGCTCGGCAAGCGGAGCTATGTTTTCCGTCGCTTCCGCATGGGAAGGCACGAACATCGCCGCCTCCATCGTCTTCACACGCTCTAGCGTTTCGAGGTAGGCGCCGACATCGCAGAGGAAGCCGACTTTGTACTTTTCGAGCACTTCTGCGCTGCTCAAGGCATCCGCAAGGTACACTACGTTGTCCGGCGTGCGGAAGCCCACCATGTCAAAGCTGTGACCGGGCAACGGAATCATCTTCCAGCCGTCCGGCAGAGCTTCTTTTGTAAGCGGCTCTGCAACGCTCTCCTTCGCGCAGAGGAACTTGTTTTGCAACTCCTTCATCGGCATTGCGCCGTAGAGGTACATCGGCTCGAGAATTGGTGCTTCGGTAAAACTTCGCTCGAGGCCGGGAGCGTAGATTTTGCAGCCCGTCTGGTCCTGGAAGTACTTGTTTCCGCCGATGTGGTCGGCGTGCGAGTGAGTGTTGTAAATCGCCTGAACTTTCCAGTTCATCGGCTCAATCGCCTGCTTAACCTTTTTTGCGGCGTCCTTGTCGCTGCCCGAATCTATCAGCCAGACATCGCCGCTTGCGCCGATACCGCAGGTGTGAATGCTCGTTCCGCCCTTGCGCACAATGCCGATTTTTGCAGGACAATCGATGTAAAAGCTGTTTTCGCCGACTTTTTTAAGTTCGTACATACTGCGCTCCTTTCGTCGTTTTTGGGATTTACCCCTGTTGTATGCTCCGACTCGTTTTTTTTCATGGCTGCGGAGCATAAGTTTTTCGTTAAATCCTTAAAAATTGAGTATTTTTGCTTTTGCTTTTTTACCGTTTTGGAATTTTATCCCTTTGTTACAACTTGATTGCTTGCAAAATTTTCCTGATTTGAGTTTTTTCTCCTTTTGTGTGATGCAATTCATGCTCCGCAGTGGTGCTTTTGCGCTTTCGGAGCATAATCTTAATTTTTTCCATTACTTGAATTCGGTAATGTTTGTATAAGCCGCCTCAAGAACTTTGTCGCATGCCGCAGCCAGTGCTCGGTCGCACTGCGCAAGCCCTTTGCGATAGCTTTCGGTCAGATCGTCGTAAAGATGCGCATCGGAATAGATGTAGTCCGAGACAAAGACCGTGCTGCCGGTCATTTCCGCAAACCGTGTAAGCTCTGCAGCCACGCGGGCAGGCGCCTCAAGGTCCACACTTCCGTCTGAGCGAAACATCTCGTTCGAAAGCAGCGCGGTAACGCTGTCCAAAAGAAATACGCCATTGGGGTCCGGAGCAGCCGATTGATGTTCAGATGCTGAATGGTCCGGGGAGGCCGAACGGCCCGGAATGGTCGAAGTATTCGAACCGGCTGAGTAGCCAGGGGTGGTCGAATTGCCCGGGACGGCTGAGTTATCCGGGAAGACAGGTTGATGTTTGGATGCTGAATGGTCCGGGGCGACCGAACGGCCCGGGGCGCTTGCTCCCTCCGATGAGGCTGTAATTTCTCCGGAACTCCTGTGTTCGAAAATTCCGCAGATGTCTGTAGGTCGCTCGATTGTGGTGAAGCCCCAGCCGTCACGATCTGCGATGTGCCGCGCTATGCGCGCATCATCCTCCGCATCGTGCGGCTCCATGGTTGCCAGATAATAGAGCGGTTTTCCCGTTTTTTCAGCCATTTCTTTTGCTATGCGCTGCGCGTGAAAGGATTTCCCATTCTTGCAGCCGCCGCTGATAAAATAATTCATTCTTTACCTTCGTTAATCATTGGTCAATCAAAAGCTGTCGCCCAGGCGGATTTCATCGAGATAATCGTCGTTGATGGCAGCCTCTTCAAACGTCGCCATGTCGCGCATTACCGCGACAGCGGATTCTATCACCTTGAAGGCGATCGGGCATCCGCTGCCTTCTCCGAGGCGCATGCCGAGGAGAAGCATTGGTTCGAGCCCGAGAGCCTCTACGGCTACTTCGTAGCCGCGCTCAAAGGATTTATGCGAAGCAAACATGAAATCCGCAAGGCGGAAGGCCGGGCCGGCAGGCTTGCCGGGCTGCCCGGCACGGACAGCCTGAGCGGCTGCGTCCAAGCAACCGCTCTGCCCGGCCACATCCGATGTAACCCTGTAATAATCGAAAATCCGATCTGCGGTAAGCGCCGCAACCACCGAGATGTACCCGTCGATTACGACGGGTAGTCTGCAAGCGGCTGCGCCTATATAGGCGCCTGCCATTGCGGCTATATCAAATCCACCCAGCTCGGCCAGGACCGCAATCGGGTCTTCCCTGCGGTCGCCGAGCTCGCTCTCGGCTCGCTCGCATGCCCCGGAAACGACGGCCTTTTTCCGTTCATAGCCGTCGCTCGAAAGCCCGCCGCCCTTGCCCACGATTTGGGCGGCGGGCACACCCGTAAACTCTGCCAGAAGACAGGTACTCGTCGTAGTATTTCCTATACCCATTTCCCCGACGCCTATCATTCCGTATCCCAGCTTCTTCAGCGTCCTTGCCGCCTCAATTCCCGTCTCTATAGCCAAAAGGGCTTCTTCCTCGGTCATTGCGGCTTCTTTATATATATTGTTCGTTGCCGGGCGAATCTTTCTATTCCAAATTTTTCCAGCCTGCACTCCAGTCCCAGCCCGCACTCCAATTCCAGCCCGCGCTCCAGTCCCAGCCGGCGCTCCGATTCCAGCCGGCACTCCTTTTTCCGTCACTACAGCTTTCCCGATTGCAGCCACACTCCCGGTCGCACACTCAGCGGCCGCTCCTACAGCGACCTCCGGCCTGTCCGTGTATAGCTCGTCCGGAATTGAATCGAGCACCCCTACGTCCGTCACTAAAAGGTCGACGCCGAAATTCTTTGAAAGCGCGCCCACGCCCGTGAGTCTGCGCGTGAAATTTATGGTCTGCGCCCTTGTAACCGATTGAGGCGCACAAGCCACGCCTTCTTCCCAGACTCCGTTGTCCGCGCTCATCACTGCAATTGCCTGACGTGTCACATTGGGTGCCAACTCACCGGTAATTCCGGCAATCTTTACGGATATGTCCTCGAGCCTTCCGAGACTTCCCGGCGGCTTAGCAAGCTCCGCCTGCCGCGCTGCGGCCTTTTCCATCATGGACCTGTCGGGCTCCTCTATTTCATTTATTAACTTTTTTAATTCTTCTCTCGTCATAATTACTTCTTTCGGTTCCGACCACACACTTTAGGGTTAGTTAGCATCTCATGTCCCACCCCAAAGCATGCATTTCTCCGCTTTAGGGACAAATCCCATTCCGCTGCTTTTTCCTTAATCCGCCATTACCTGCCCCCAAATTAGCCTTTTTTCCAATTTGGTGCCTGTCCCCAAATTCGCCTAAATATAATGATTCAGCTCCAGCCAGCGCAGGCATGCCTGAGGCTCAAGAGCTTCTATCGTGTGCGTCACATCCTCTGCCGCACATTCGCAAACTGCATCAAGTGCTTCCTTCATCGAAAATACCGCATTATCGCAATCGAACACCCCATGTGTATCGCCGCTTCCGTCATTGCAATGCAGGTGAGTATGCACAATGCGCTGCCCTAAAACTTTTATCCATTCGGTAACAGGAACCTTGCTCCTGCATCCTGCATGACCGAGGTCGAAACACATGCCATAGCGGTGTCTACCACCCAGCTCAGCTTCACGTGCATTCAGCCCGTCTATGAGCTCCGCCATCTGCTCCGGGTCCTCTTCAAGGATGTTTTCCACACAGAGCATAAAGCTGTCGGGCTTGCTTTGCATGTAATTTGTCCAGAATTCAATGGATTTTTTGTAATGCCATTCACGGTAATAGATATTCGGCACAAATCCCGTATGCACAACCATGCGGCTTGCACCATAAACATGCGCCATGCGAAAGGCTGCCTCAAATCTGTCCAAAGCAACCGCACGAATTTTGGGGTCAATCGCGCAAGGAAACAGCTCCTGGAAAGGCGCATGTAAAATCCTTCTCTTCGCACCGCTTTCATCGATATCTTTCCTGATATTTTTATTTGTTGCAGCAATTTTAGGCTCGTCGAGATTCTCCGTCCAGCAGATATGGTCCAGCTCAATACCAACTCCATACTGCTTTATCAAAGACACCGCGTTTTTCCCGACTGTTGCAACATATAGTCTATCTCTTATATTCATACCAAATTATCTCCGTAATGTATTGTCTGCTCCAACTTTAACTCGTATTTATACTTAATTATACCTCGGAAGCAGTCTCCCTAAAACAGTCTCCCCGGTACTAAATGCACACAAAAACTCATGTTAATTATACTCCAATCACTTTCTCTCTTCAAGCACTACAACGCCCCCACAAACCTACACGCAACCCCCCCACAAACCTACACGCAACCCCCCACACGCGCCACAGACAAAGCCCCGCGTCATCAAGCCGCGCAAGAATCTCTTCTCCAAAGTCCAAAGCAGGCCAAGCTTCCTGCGCCAAGGCATCGCCTTCGAACCTGTCCCCAAATTAGAATTTTTTCCTAATCGGTGCCTGTCCCCAAATTCGCCTCCAAATTCGCCTAAATTTGCCTTGTCGCAAACGGAGATTTTCAAGTATAATATCATTGTATGCAGACAAAACAGACGGGAGGCATTACCTATGGCATTTGGATTTTTCAAAAAGGCCGAAAAGGCTGATATCATATTTAAAGGCGGCCGCATATTCACTCAGGACGCCGACCTGCCTTGGGCAGAGGCTGTAGCCTGCAAGGACGGACGCATAATTCGAGTCGGCAGCTACGATGATATGGAAGACCTCGAAGGCAGCGACACCGTAGTTAGCGACCTCGGCGGCGCAACGATGCTCCCGGGCTTTATTGATATGGGAGCAGCCCCTGCGATGCGCGTTTTCGAGGATGCTTACGAAGACCTGTCGGATTGCGAAACCTGGGAGGATCTGATCGATACACTCGCAAGCAAGGTTCCTGCCGACGCAAGCGGCACATCTTCGAAAGCGGCCGAAATTACAAAACTCGGCGATATCTTTTCCGTATCGGCGGACAACACTTCCTCATCCGAAGGCGCCGCAAACCTGAGTAACGGCGACAGCGTATTCGGCGGCAGCTTTGACGGTGGCCTTGGAGCTGCAGAGCATGCAGGTGGTGTTAACAACGCAGAAATCCCCGGCTCTGAAATAAATGTAGATCTCGAATACTCAATTTTCGCTTTCTCGGATAGTCTGGAAATTCCGACCGGCAAAGATCCTTCGGCGGTTCGCGAGGACCTCGACAAAGCCACCGGCAATGTCCCTCTGATCCTCCTTCTTGCCCGTCAAAATGCAGTTCTTCTGAACACTGCTGCAACGGAATACACGACCTCAATGGTTCAGGCAGGCATGACTAATCAGGTAACTATGGATTTCCTGGTTGAGATCTTTAACCTCATCGACTTTGAAGAGCTGCAGCGCCGCTTGGTCGATCTTACCGCAGGCTACTGCGAGCGCGGCTTCACCGGAGTTGTGAACAACGGCTTCGTTGACTATTTCGACCAAGTCTACACCGACATGCTCGTCGACGCATATAACAGCGACCTTCAAAAGCAACGCCTTTTCGGAAAGCTCGGTATGAGGACTCCTGCAAATCCGGATATTCTGATTCGCAGACTTCGCCAGCGTCAGACATTCTGCACCGACCTGCAGCCTGCCTTCAACGCAGACGGACTCCAGCTTGACATCACGGACCTCTTTGGCCGCACTGAATTTGCTGAAGACGAAACCGTTTATCTTGACACTCTGCACGACCAGGTTTTCGGCATGTGCCTTGCTGCGGCAGATGCCGGCATGAACATCAAAATCTGCGTTCACAATAAAGAAATCGCCCTTGAGATTCTGAAAATCTTCACAGAAATCCGCGACAAGGGCTATCGTAAAAACATATTCACACTCTGCCACGAGCTCAATTTTGACGAAGAGGAGCGCGCTAACTACAGCCTCGGCGAAACCATTATGGAAGCAGGCCTCACCGGCTGCGAATACACCGATAACGAGCAGCTCCCGGGCGCAGGCGGCTTCACCATGAACGTAGGGGCACCTGAAATTACCGGTGGGCTAGGCTCAAACGCCCTCAGCTGTGCAAAAAGTGTAGAGCAAGCCATCGACATGCTCACCTACGACGCCGCTGTCGAGCTTGGCATGGACTCCGAGCTTGGAAGCATCACAAAGGGCAAGCTTGCCGACTTCGCGATTTTCGAAAAGAACCCGCTTGAATGCAAAACCGTGGATGAGCTTCGAAAGCTTCGCGCAAGGCAGACAGTGCTTGGCGGCCGCATAGTCTACGACGAGGACGAGGAAGTCGCAGAAGAGTGGTACAACATTCTAATCGGCCAGCAGTACTAAAATATAACAAAAGCCTACGAAACATCACATTTTCGTAGGCTGTTTTTTATTTATAAAACTCTCGCATCATCGCAATCATGTCCGAAAGGTCCTTCGTTCCCATCGTCTCATAAGCCGAATGCATCGCCAGCTGCGGAAGCCCCACATCCACCGAAGATATCGAAACATGAGCATTTGAAATGTTGCCAAGCGTCGATCCGCCCGCCATGTCCGAACGGTTTGCGAAAACCTGCGCTGTCACGCCCGCACTCTTGCAAAGCTTCTTCAGATAAGCTGCGCTCTTTCCGCTCGTCGTGTACTTTTGATTTGCGCTGTATTTCACCACAAAACCGCCGTTAAGATACGGCCTGTTGTTTTCGTCGGACTTCTCTGCGTGGTTCGGATGAACTGCGTGGGCGTTGTCCGCTGAAATCAGAAAGCTTTCCGAAATAGCTCTGTAGTAATCCTCCTCGCTCGCCTTCATGGCTATCCGGATGCGCTGAAGCACATCATAGAGGAAGGTGGAGTCTGCTCCCTGCGCGGTCAGGCTGCCCACCTCTTCATTATCGAAAATCGCAAGCACATTAACTGCATCTGCCGAAACAGGATTCTCTGTAATTGCCGAAAGGCCCGCGAATGCGGATGCCAGATCATCGAGACGAGGTGCCGAGCAGAACTCGCCCTTCGGGCCCCATACCTTTAACTCCTCCGGACAGTAGAGCACCAGATCCTTACCGAGCAAGCCATTCTTGCCGGCTCCCGCCTTTGCGATTACCGCCTTGTCAAAGCTGCCTGCCGCCTCGCTTCCGCCAAAAAGCGGGAGGAGATCAACCTGCTTGTTCCACTTGTAGCCATCATTGATTTCGCGATTCATGTGGATGGCAAGGTTTGGAATTACGACAGTTGTATCGAGATCGACAAGCTTTTCTGTTATCCTGCCCTCTTCCTCAACAAACACTCTGCCTGCTATGCCAAGCGGCCTGTCAAGCCATGTCGACAGAATCGCACCGCCGTATCCTTCGGTGTTCAGCTTTACATACTGCCCGGCTACAGCAAGCTCCGCATTTTCCTTCACTCTGAAGGTCGGGCTGTCGCTGTGTGCCGCCACTATGCTAAAGCTGTGAAGCTTGCTGCTCTTTGGCACGGAAAAAGCGATGATGGAGGATCCGTTGCGGCTTACATAATACCTGCCGCCCGGCTTGACCTGCCATGCGTCGCTTTCGGCAAGCTCCGAAAAGCCCGCCTTTGTCAGAAGCTGTGCGGTCAGGCTTACTGCGTGGTACGGCGTCTTTGCTTCCTTCAGGAAGCTGCCGAGCTCTTTTATGTATTTATCCTTTTTCATCTGCAAGCTCCTTATTTATCGTCCTCATCACTTTCGTGTCTGCTTCTCTTGTAGAACACACCTGCCACAATTTCACAGCCTGCGCCGAAAATTGTAAGACTCTTTGCAAGTCCCGTAAACGGTGCATCTGTGCCGTATACAAACATCGGCACCAAAATGAAAAGTGCGCCGACTATAAGCATTATTGTCGCTATTTTTTTATTACTCATTTCCTTTTTCCTTCCTCGCTTTCCCGCTGAATGCGGTAAGCTCTCCTCTGCATTATATCATAATATTTTTCTCTGTAAAAGTGTTTATCTTTGGGGCGCTTTTAGGTATAATGTGTGTATAAAACCGATGTATTTGGTATGTGGTGAAAGGAGATTTATGCCATGAAATATGAATTTTATCCTCAGGGTGTTTGCGCAAACAAAATCGACATCGAGCTTGACGGCGATGTTATCGTTGATGTGCTTTTCCACGGTGGCTGCAACGGCAACCTGAAGGCAATTTCCGCTCTGATTAAGGGAAAAACTATCGACGAGATTGCACCTATACTCGAAGGCAACACCTGCGGCTTTAAAAAGACCAGCTGCGCAGACCAGCTTGTAAAGGGCCTCCGCGAAGCCCGTTCCCAAGGCTAATCTGGGGACAGGCACCAAATTGGAATTTTTTCTAATTTAGGGACAGGTCGCAATCAGCTTTCAATACTTTCAATATCGGAGTTTACAAATGATCGATCGCGAGGAAATAGTAATTTACGAAAGTCAGACCGGCTTTACTGCGAGATACGCACTGTGGATAGCTGAAAAGCTGGAATGTCCTTTTATCAAATACAAGGATGCGAGTGCGCCCGCACTCAGACACTACCGCACGCTAATTTTTGGCGGCTGGCTGAACGCCGGTAAAATACAGGGGCTTGACTGGCTGCGAAAGAATATAAAGGAGTTCGACGAGCAAAACATCATCCTCTACTGCACCGGAGCGACTCCCGCAGACAAGCAGGATCTCGAAAAGCTTGCACAGGACAACCTGGCCGAAGGTCTCGAGGGCTTACCTCTTTTTTATTTGCCCGGCGGAATAAATCCGGAGGGTTTGGGAATGTTCAGCAGATTCTTAATAAAGATGATTGCGCGTTCCTATAAAAAAACAAACCCGGCTCGGGCGCAGGCCCTCACCGAGGGATGCGACATGACTCACCCCGATTTGGTGGATCCGCTTGTAAAGCTGGTAAAAGCAAAAACGGAATAACCGATTAATACTTAATAAAAGAATACTAAATAAAAGAAAAACGCCAAGAGCTAAATTGCGCTCCCGGCGTTTTTTAGTTTTCCTAATTTGAGACCTGTCCCCAAGTTAGAAAAAATTCCAATTTGGTGCCTGTCCCCAGATTCGCCTAGTTTGGCAGGTGGTAAGTTTTTGCCTTTTCCTCACCGTTTAAGAGACGAACGCCGCCTTCTGCGAGAGCTTCCATTTCGGACTCGCCCGGCATCTTCTCAACAGTAACGATGTTTGACAAAGTCTTTGCCATAAAGTCGGTTATTGTCTTCGCATAAGCCAGACCGCCTGTCAGGATGACAGCATCTGTCTTTTCGCCCATGATTCCCATGAGTGCTCCGATTGACTTACAGAGCGAGTAACCCATTGCTTCGAAAACAAGCTTTGCCTTTGCATCACCGCCTGCAATTCTCTCTTCGATTTCCTTGCCGTTGGATGTTCCGAGGTGTGCCATGAGACCGCCCTTGCCGCGAATCAGCTTCTTCACATCTGCTTCGCTGTACTGACCGGAGAAGCAGAGCTTTATGAACTTCAGCAGCTGTGCGCCGCCTGCACGTTCTGCGGAAATGTGGAACTCGTCATCACCTAAGGTGTCGATGAGTGTGCCTTTCCTAAATGCCATAACGGAGCAGCCTCCGCCCATGTGGCAAACGATGATGTTCATCTTTTCAAAATCCTTGCCCTGAGCCTTTGCGTATCGGATGGCTTGTGCACGGCCGTTTAAAACGTGCGCAGCGCTGGAACGCTTGAACTGAGTATAGCCGCAGATTGTTGCGATTTCAGGGAATTCACCGGATGTAACGGCATCGTAGATGTAAGCCTTGATGCCAACCTTGTCGGCAAGGTTCTTCCCGATGAGGCCGCCGAGAAGTGAGCCGTGAGGGCTGGTGAGTTCTTCGTCGCCGAGTGCCTTGTAGAGGTCGTCGTTAACTTCGTATGCGCCGTTTGAAATAGGTGGAACCATTACAAGTCCGCCACGACACATTATAATTTCGATGCTTGCAAGGTCGATGTTTTCTTCCTTCAGTGCCTCTAAAATATATTCTGTTCTGTACGGAGCCTGGGATGGAATGTCCTTGAACTCCGCAATCTTTGCTGCATCGTGCTCAACGTTCTTCTGGAAAATCTGCTTTGTGTCTTCGTAAACAGCAATCTTTGTGCTGGTTGAACCCGGATTAATTACTAAAATTTTGTGAGCCATTTTAATCTCCTTTTTCTATATCGTCTATCGCCCATCGTCTATTGACAATAAACGTTCCCTCCCATACCTACTCAACCTGAGCTGCGCAGAGCATCAGTGCATAGTACTTTTCCTCAAAGCTGGAGCCGCGGGAAGTCAGTACTACAGGAACCTTTGCGCCGAGGATTATACCTGTCATTTCTGCGCCTGCAAAGAGAATCAGACCCTTGCAGCTGATGTTACCTGTTGCCATGTTAGGCATCAGGAGAATGTCCACATCGCCTGTGATAGGTGACTTGTATCCCTTGATTTCTGCAGCTTCCTTTGAGAATGAAAGGTCGATGGAGATAGGTCCTTCGAGGTTAATCTTTCCGAACTTGCCTTCGTCTGCCATCTTCTTTAATTCTGCAGCGTCAGCCGATTCAGGAATTTTTGGGTTGTAATTTTCCGCTGCACAGAGAACTGCAACGTTCGGGCAGTCATAGCCGAGCTTGCGGAAAAGATCGAGAGAGTTGTTGAGAATACCAACCTTCTGCTCGAGATTTGGATGAGGCATCATGCCGCCATCAGTAAAGCCAACGAGCTTATGATAGTTTGGAATGTGAACAACTGCCATGTGGCTCATAACGCCGCCCATGCCGATGCCTGTTTCCTTATTTACAACTTCCTTGAGAATTGTGGAAGTTTCGAGCTTGCCCTTCATCAGGAAGTCGCCCTTGCCCTGGCGAATCAGCTCTACTGCCTTGAATGCAGCTTCCTGATCCTCGGTTGCCTCTACTATAGCAGTCTCGTCTACACTGTAGCCGAGCTTTTTAGCCTTTTCTATAATGTCATTCTTTTTGCCTACGAGAATGTATTCTACAAGTCCTTCTTTGTGCGCTTTCAGAACCGCTTCAAGTGCGTGCTCGTCATGTGCTGCAGCCACTACCACCTTTCTTACAGGCTTTTTCTTTACCATTTCAACCAATTCGTTGAAGTTCTTTAATGCCATAATTCTTCTCCTTTTCTTATTTTATTACCATTTGTTGGACACCTTTTCGGCAAAGCCGAGCAGGTCTTCAATTTGCAGAACCGTGCCGTCGTCGAGTACTGCGCGACCTGTGTAGTGTCCGAAAACCTGATGCTGATTCGAACCGAGGATTACAAAATCTGTGTTTGCCGCCCTGTCCAAAACAGGGGTAAATTCCATCTCGAATCTGCCATCATCACTTGTAAATGTCCATTTTTCCATGAACATCTCTTCACTGTCTGCGGTTTCAACCCTAAGCCCCGCCTCCGTACCGCAGCAGCCGCCGCGGGTTACAAAGGTTTTGTTCTTTGTCGGAATATTAAAGCTTACCCGGCTGAGTTTATGGCCCACGCCATCGTAAAAGATAATATTCTCCGTCGCAGGGTTGTCTCCAAAGCCATAGCCTATGTTGAAACCAAAGCGCTTGCCGGAAACCATCCCGCTTGCGCTGCCCCAGTACCAGGTGTTTTTGTATGTCCATACACCGCGGCCCCAGTCGAGACAACCGAAGCTGTCCTCGGGACTGAACTCATATCTCGCAAGCTCACTGCCGTCGGCGCTAACCAATTTCACCAGGCCTGCCGCTTCCTGACAGTTAATTTTTTGATTGTAGTAGAAGGCAGTTTTCTTTTCGCTAAACGGCGTAGCCATCACTATCGTATCGCCGGGATACTGCGTAAGGCAAATTTCGCCTTCAATCCCAACTG